>ENA-ORBV01008822-ORBV01008822.1-microbial-mat-metagenome-genome-assembly--contig:-NODE-8822-length-16800-cov-6.163786_pt1 | contig 16800 bp, 11 predicted proteins | sample MGYA00237777_ERZ505514 | MGnify/ENA primary metagenome ERZ505514 (study PRJEB26160, sample SAMN06269048) | microbial mat metagenome | isolation source: Oligotrophic lake microbial mat | place... | reverse complement strand
TTTCAAGCAGAAGACGGCATACGAGATTCGCCTTAGTCTCGTGGGCTCGGAGATGTGTATAAGAGACAGGCAGAGACATCACTTGCTGCATGCAACAAGTATTATTAGCTACTAGTAAAATTGCTACCTCAATGCGGCGTCCACAGGACACAGGAACGCATCTTTCTGTTACGGGTATCTAGCTATAGAGAAATATCTTTTTTCTTCTCTTGTTGTATATCGCTTGGATTTATTTATGGAGGCAATTGTAGAGAATTCAAATCATGACGACACCGACGACCAGCAGCACAGACATCACCACTAACAAGAACAACAGAAAAACAAAAACAACAACCAATATCAAAACGGGCCCCGAACCGACACTTTTGACTCGCAAAGAAGTCGATGCCCTCTATGAAACACTCGAAGCCATTGTGGCAGCACTAGACGAATTGCGAGTCGACTATATTTTGACGGGTGGTTCTTTATTGGGTGCTATTCGACAACACTCTATTCTCTTTTGTGATGATGATATTGATGTTACCATTTTGGAATATCCACGGGGGCATCCACGGGGGCATGCACGTGATCCAATGAACAACAACAGGAATGGGAAAAACGGAGAGTGTTGTCCTTATTCGGAAGAGAGTGCCTACGACCGAGTCCGAAACCATTTGCAGCGACTCTTGGGAGATCGATTTACCTATTCGATTCGTCCTTGGGAAGCCGGGGATAAAGTGCGACCCAAATTTCAGAGTTCGGTATTTGTTGATATTTTTACGCTACGGCAATACGAGACACTCCACGACCTGCGCGATGTCATTGGAATCAAAACCAATGGACAAGCTCAAGCCGAAGAATACATTGTCAACATTACCGACAAAATTATAGGCTGTAGTAGCAGTAGTGGAAATGATGATGGGGTACAGCTGCCCTTGTGTCCGTTTTGGCAGTTCAATACACGCAAGGCCATTGAATTGTGGCCCAAAGAGATCTATCGAGAATCCGAGCTCTTTCCGTTGACTCGAGACTTGAAATTTGGGCCCCTAACGGGCATTCAAGGACCACACATGCCCGTGCTCGTGTTGGAACGTGCATTTGGGATCGATTGTTTTGATGTGTACTATCCTAGTGCCAGTCACAAAAGTACCGACACGACCAAGCCAAACGAAAATGGCAACAGCCATAACAACACAGATAATCGTACAATCAAGCTAAAAGCAAACGGCAACAATAACGCATCCCAATCAGCACCATCGTCTAACCTCCCACCACGAACCCTGGCGGGAGGAATCTGGGAAACCAGTTCCAAACATCCACTGCAAGATGAACATTACATTCCCATGCAACCCACCAGTCGCGCAAAACGACGCTTTACTCTCCACAATCGACAACACCTCCATCTTTACCTCCAACAGCAACATGAATTGGAAGAGCTTTGGCAACGAGAAGAGGCTCTGAGACAGAACCTCGCCATACGGCGACCACGGCGAACGGTCTATATGGACGGTGTCTTTGACATGTTTCATATTGGTCATTTAGAAGCCATCATTCAATGTGCCGCTTTGGGCGATACGGTCATTTTGGGTGTCGTGAGTGATGCCGCCGCCAAGGATTACAAACGACCACCCGTAATACCACAAGAGCAACGAGTCGCCATTGTACAAGCCATGCGCCATGTCGACAAGGTGATTTGTCCCAATCCTTTTGTGGTGACCCAAGAATTCATGGACGAGCACGACATTGATTTGGTCGTGCATGGATTTGCGGATGCGGCCGATGAAGAACGACAACGAGAATTCTTTGAAATTCCCATGCAACTCGGCAAATTTCGAACGATTCGATATTATGACGGTCTCAGTACGACCGATATCATTGCCCGAATTCAACAAACACAACAACAAGAAACTTTGTCAACAACAGAAATACCGTCAAAGTAGCGGCAGACCGAGACAGAGCGCGGATGAAACCTTTGGGTGTCACAACTATCCTTTCCATCCATGGATAGACTAATATAGTTTTCTAAACATTCGAGTCACTACGAACATAGCAGCGCAAGACGAAATACGCTCGTACGAAACCAAGAAGACGCTCTTGAAACGAATTTACTGCATCCTAATACACGGTGAAGGGTGGTAAAAGCTGTTCAGCAAATACCCAACTGCAAATTATGTCAAAAATAGGTCTTATTGGAACTTTATTTGGGATACGAAAAGGTGCATCTGCCGTTCTCTTCGAATTCCATTGTTGGACGAACTCCAAGTAATTCATGAAGTTGATCAGCAAACCTTGTGTAGAACTCCTTGATTTGTTCATCATCCACCTCATCATGCGAAAATGGATCACCGACGACGGCCTCTTCTACAGTGTAGCCATGTCCACTCTGAAAAGCGAAGAGTGCGTCATGCGCAAGTTTTGAACTTTTGTCAGCTTCGCCGAATCTTGGGTTGCGCTTACCTTCGCGCATCTCCACCGCACTATACTCAAAAGAATTGAATTCTGCAGTGCGAATAGCAAGCGAAAGAAGGTTTGACTTTTGGAGATTCTTCATGCCATTCATCGTGTCCTCTTTGAGACCAGCAACGGCGCGTGAAACCTTTTTGAGAGCCGTGGCGTACTCGTTTGGCCCTTTTTGTCCGCATGTACTATCATTGATCATGGACTTGATATTTTGGAGCTCGACCTTCAACCATCCTACTTGGTCCTCCAGTTGCTGAATGCTGTTCCATCCGCCGCCACCGCCGTTCATACTGTTCGACGCCGCGGTCCCAAGAGCACGACCCACGCCCGCCGCTTTTACGAATCGTCCTGGTTTCGACAAAACAAGTTTGATCATGTTGCAGAAATGGGTCGATGGATGAAGTGGACTTTCGTCAACAACCTTGTGATGCTGTACCGCGGCTGTGCCAATCCCCAAATGTTACTAGCAGTAGCTTACTTTCCACACGTAAAGCACCGGGCTGCAATATTTCAGATTTCGAGGTGAATCGGAGCCCGGTCCGGATATTCATAGAGGACGCACAGTTCGGCGGAAGTTGATGAGAGGGCAGGACCTTGGTGATCCACCTGGTGGCTCATTTAACTGTCAGAAATTGCCTCAGAGCTCGATAGATATCTATGGAGAGAAAAGCTTCTTACAAATACAAGTGCGCACTCGCTGTCAAGTAAATGAAGTAATTATGTACAAGACGGTACAGTAGCAGCGTAGCAGGTACCCTTCCCACGACAGTATTGATTCTTGGCAGCTGGAATTTGTCAACAGCAGTCATTGTACGACGCCATGGTCACAGTTGCCGCAAGATTGAACGCCAATGAATTTAAATGATGTTCCCGCTAATGTTGCCATGATCCGAAGGTCGCTGGTCATAGGAATGCCAAAGGTCATACCTGACATATCAATAGCCCCGACGTTTTACTACATTCCCCACAGTAATGACCCAGTACGTCCGAAAAATTGCCAAAGCACATCCTTTATTAGTGTGATTCCAATTCACGCTACATTATCGCGTGTGGTATCCGTGCCATGACAATCATATTGTACAGCGCGTGTTGTTCTCTAGCTAGATGTTGCCCCCTCTACTAGTTAACAGCAATAGGCATGCAATCGTGATACCCCGAATGCAAGGGGCTATTAGAATGGTAGAAGGCAATACGACTAAAACTAGTGAGAAAGATGAAAGTCATAACTGGCCTTCTTGCTATATATCTCAGTCCGTCCGTACCGTCGTTAGTCTAGTTACCGAACTACTACTCACGAAGAGTAGGTACTAGTAGTACAGGAGTAAGTAGAACAAACTAACACACGCAAAATCAAGCAGCGGCTTCTCAATCCATCAGCATTTCACAACTGAAGCTTCACACGAAAGTTACTCATCACGATCAATCAAATCAAACGCAATCAATCAATAACACCCAACCATCATGTTAGCAGTAGGCTTGAAGCAGTACCTGGGGTTTCCCACCTCCTCTGGCGGCGAGGACCTTGCTCCCGTCAATCATGTTGGAGAATTACATGGCTTGCAACATAACGAAGGAGAGTTTTCAGATAAAAAGGACAACCTACAGAGTCTTGACGAGGCTGCTGAAGAAGGAGAAGAGAAACAAAATGATGAATCCGAAGAAAAAGAAGACGAGGAGGACAGTGGCAAAGCAAATGACAAACAGGAAAAAGATGGCGACTCTCCTCTCACCAAGTCGCCAAGAACTGTCACCCACTTGAGCAATATCCGGCAACGAAGGTCTATTCGGCGAGGCGCAGCTGAAAGTCCTGCTGCTATGCCATCAGGATCTGGCCACGGCACTCCCACCGGCAGCACGAGACAACGTCGACCCATGCGCTGTTCTAGATCTGCCGAGCAGCCCGTCATGCCTACGGACGATCTTGGCAGTAGCAGCAATCAAGGACATGGACATGGTGACGGAGGAGGTGCTGGTGAGGAAACCCTGACTCCTGGTAGACGCCGTCAAATTCCTCGTCGAACTCGATCCAGTGACATTTCCATGATTCCCGTCCGAACCGATCATCATCACGGCGTGAGTCCTGGGGGACGCAGACACCCAGGCGGACTTCGCCGAACCAAATCGAGCGACAGTTCTGGGCTTCCTACCATTGCAACCGATGGTCATCACCGTGCCATTGCCATGGAGCGACGACGCAGTCGTATGTCTGTTACCGAGGTAAGCCGATCCCAAGCACGGCGTTCCGTGCTTGGCGCTGCCAGGGGGAAACCAGTGAAAGAAGAAGAAGAGGTTGCGGGTGCTAATGCTGCTGATGGTGCTCCTGCAACCAGTGAAACGAAGGACGACCTTATCAACGTTGACCCTGCTGAAATTGGGGAGCTAAGTGATAGCGAGGAAGAGGGCGAGGAGCAGGAGCAGGCCGTTGACTTGAATCTCAACGGCAAGGAGGAGCAAAATGAAAGCAACGAGGAGGAGGAGCAAAATGAAAGCGAAGAGGAAGAAGAGGAGAAGAAAAAGAAGTGTATTCGCGACGTCTCTATTGGGTCTATTCCAGACATTTCCATTGATGACTCGTTTTTGGACGAGGCTGACAACCCAAGCAGCGCGACTCCTTCCAAATCCTGCAATCGCAGGCGGCGGCGATCGGCGGTAGAAGAGCAGAAACAGTCCATGCTGGGCACACCCTCGGAACATCGACGCCGAGGAGATACTGCCAACAGGGCGGGACGACGCAAGAAATCCGGATCTTCTCATTCGCCCAAGAGGTCTGGATCATCCTCATCTTCTGGAGACCGTGAAGAAGGTCAAGGACAACCCGAAGGGCGCGCTCGTACTAGGAGATCTTGCCACTCACGTAAAACACAGCAGTAGGAATGTTGGCGGCGAAAGCAAAAGCGCGCATAGTATCGATACTGGTCTTGGTAGCACCAGCACCGAGAAAAGCGCTGGAGGAATGCGTCCAAGGAGGCAAAGTGCTCGGCCTGGCGTCTTCTTCTCATGGAAAAAGATACTCCTCGAATGGCCATGATGATGAAGAAGGTCAAGGCGACTTGTAAGGAGCTTACTAACTACCCGCTTCTAAAAAAACACAATTGCAGTTTTTTGATATAGATGAAGTAAATAAGGATGTGATTGGATCTCAACGGTAACTGTTTCTGCTGGTGCTCCATCGGGTGTGAGGTACCTAGATAGAACTGATTGAAGTCAAATAGTGCAGAGGATGCCCAAAACATTTTTGGCAGTACCAACAAGGGCTGGCATACCAATGCTAGCAAGGGTCTTATTGCCTGGAAGCTAAGCCACAGAACGACCAGGCTGCAAGTGGGTGGTTAAATATGCAGAAAATGAGGCTACCAAAGATAATCAATAGTTGTGTTTTGATACTAAAGTGCACCAAGCAGAAAGCAATTCCTTTTGAGTTGCTCAAATGAAAATTATAATTGTAGAAATAAAGCAAACCATAATTCAAAATGTGTCATGACTTTATATCAGAATTACCCACATGCAAAAATGCAATAACCAAGCACTGCTTGTGAAGGCATCTTTGAAAACAAACAATGCACCACGTGCTCTGAAGTGGCCAGGACATGTGCTCAGAAATCATCCTGTAACTAGTTTTGAATTCATCATAAAATTGAATCTATGGCCCTTTCTAAGGCTGCGTCACAAATTTTCACTTTTGTGCATGGTGTGGGCATGAATGCCAATGAGATGACAACATCCAACAGTGAACAGTGTCCAGGAATTGTGAACAAAAGCACATTTATCGCTTCATTGAAAAACAGAAGAAACAGAACATATGCAATTTTGCATGCCCGGTCTGTGATGGTGTTTGCTTTGGGGGCCAATGTTGCCTTTTTTAGCTTTCACTGATTTTCTTCATTGTGAGCATTGGTCTGTGTTGCCATTTTTTAAATCTCTTCTCATGCATCTGCCTTAAACTACCACAATGTAATGTGCAAATAAGTTGATTCAAAGACACTAATGTGCATTGTAATTTTTTATCCTGACCAGAACTTCTTTGCACTTGCTAGGACCAATGTGCAGTGCCCCAATTCATGCACCAGAATTGGACTGGTTAAAACATCCTTTTGTTATCAGGCTTGCCGGTCAAATGGCACAGTGCATTGTGAATTCATACCACAGTGGATGCTGTGTATGTGGAAAGCTTCTGAGAGGTCATAGGTTCAAACCTCAATGGTTGAAAAGACTCAGTCAACAGTCACCACAACCCAAGTCCTCTGCCACGAGGCAAGGTGCACTGAGACCACACGGCATCAGCCCAACGATCTGTTCGGAACGCGAGCACTCATGCCGAGCAATTGCACAGTCAAAACGGAAGATTCCGATCAGTGGCAGGACCTCAACGGTCCCTACTAACAGTCAACACACATTGGTGTGGCCAACTGATGCGGTGCACTCCAACTGTTCCAGTCGTGTGGACGCACACGCTCAACGACTGCGTCCGAAGTGACAGTCATCCTGCGGTAAATCAGTGCAATTCACCTCAATTTTGCACGATCGAGACACCAAGGAATGGTGCAGCAACACCGCACAATCTACTCCCACCATCCTCCCACATGCCACGCATGTCTCATTCATTGCTGTTCAACGCTTCCCATGAGCACTGCGCACTTGGCGACGCTTTGATCATGGGGGAGAGAGAGGAGCAGCCTCCACACAGTGAACAGTGAACCAATAGGTGAAACTGTAGCAAACGCACAGTGAAACAGCAGTTGAACCTGTCACGAAGAGTCATTGCACGAAAAACCCACCCACCAGCATCCGCAATTCTGGTAATTGACACGTGCACCACTGACAAATTGACACGTTGTTCACTCGTTGCTCACTCCACAACGCATGGGGGAGCATGTGCTGCCCTAATTCATACACCGGAATTGGACTGGTTGAAACATCCTTTTGTCATAAGACTTACCGTTCAAATCACACAGTGCAAATGACAATTGACATCAATTTTCACATGACACCCCCTGTCAGTTTGCATTCTGTTACAGTCTTTTTAATTCCATACGTGATTTGAAAGATAGCTGTAGAATAGTACAGAGTGCGACCTTCAACCATTCGTGAATTCTTCTGAATTGGGTGTTGCCCTCGATCGACTAATATTCACGACTGCAAATCGGCCCTCTTTTGGCTGCGACATCGAAGGATACGCTATCTTGCTTTTGTTGCTCTTGTCTCATGTTTGCATGGGTAACCTTCTTCCTTGGGCTTGCGCTGCTACTGTAATGGGTTACTAGCTAGTAGCTATCTCTGGCTTGTCTCTCGTACTGACTGCTTCGCTTTGCCTTATTCAATAGCAAGAGATTAAGAGTGAAGCCACACTTGAAAGGGTTTTCTCCGGTTGGCTTCTTTTATCAAAATGATGGACGATGCTCTGAATGTAATTGTGCAGAATGGTGCACTCATTCAGCTAGACATTAATATTATTCGAGCTGATGAACATTCTGATGATTTCCTCAACACACTGACACTCCTGGAAACGCCAGAGACAACGATTTCCGCCTTAAAAAAAAAAGCTTGGCCGAACGCTTGGGAATTCCAGCAAAGAACCAAGTATTGACCGCCAATGAAAAGCCCCTCTTCTTTGGTAACCTCCACGACGAAACCTGTCCGAAAGGACGATCAGTGACGACCGAATTAAGGCAAACAACATTGGATCCTCGTCTGGAATCTTTGTACGAAATGGTGGGATTGGGAGACTGGGAAGAACGGGATGAAATTATGGGACGAATGAGCCGAACGCGTGTGGCTGGAAAATGCCCTGCCGGGCATGAATTGATAAAAGGGGAAAATGACAATGGAGATCTGCCCAGAGACCACCAAAATCAGTTGCACGTATGTGCCATTTGTAACAGGAGTATCCACAGGCGCCATGTGTTAGGAATGGTATTGTGCGTCGAGTGTGGGTTTTCCCTTTGTACTCCATGTAAGGAACGAGATGCCGGATCGCCCGCCGAAGAGGATCCATATGCTGCTTTGGAAGCGTTTGCGCTGAATATTGCGAGAGAATTTGCCTGCTGGAGCTGTGCCTTTGGTGGCAGAGGACACATGTGTGGATATCCCACATTTCAGTTGACCTCGGAATATACACCTAGAATGCTTCATTTCGGTTCAGGAGCCGGACTATACGACGACGGCGACGACGAGGACGAAAAAGAAGCTTTTTGCATAAAAGAGGACACGAAAATGTTGCATGACGGTGTTCGCTTGATTACACGGTTCGATTCAGACGTCAGAGAATTTCTCATGGAGGCAGATGAATCCACTAATGCAAGTTTTCTCCAGAGGAATTGTTGCGCTCGCCGCGAGCTGCCGGATGCGGCAAAGAATGCGGAGATTGACCAATGCCTAGAAGACGGAGGTACCATTCAGACGATGATGGACCTACGTGGTGCCTGGATAAGACCTCCTCATGATATATGGCCCAAATTGGCCAACGAATGGAGCAATCGTTTCTGGTCCTACACAACCATTGGCGGAGACCGCGCCGTGCCCTACGCAACAACCAAACTAGTATCCTATGAGTTGGACACAGTAATTTTTGAAGTTGGAGTAAGGATAGATGATGGTGACTATTGAGCAATAGTTTGCGAGAACTCGCTTGTGCCAGCGTATATGAAGCGTGCGAGTGGCGGATGCATTAGGCAGAAGAAAAGATGCCTAAAGATTTGTTGCATTTCCAACAGCTGACTATAATACTATAGATGCTACTACTAGCTACTAGAGTAGAAAAACTTTGAAGTAGGTCTACAGAAATAATTTCACCAACAGTACAGTACTACTACTAGCTAGCAAGTAGTCTCGATAGTAGCTACGGATGCACGTGAACATAAATTTTTGCCTAGGACAAAACCATAGTATTCTGAACCCTAAAAATATTATCGTGATTCACTGACTCATCACTGATTCACTAATTCTTATTTGCCGTTTCGTACGTACAGCAGGTCATGCATGCCGCCGGTCATCCCTCGCAAAAATTTGCTGGACGATTTCCCAGTTCACCCAATAGATAAAGCACTCCCTCTTGCCAAAAGATCGAGGTTAGCTGTTTTGTTCGTTCATCCTTCATTTCTTTCTATGAGTCTAGCTATCTAATAGCTAGCTAGTAGTACATGTAGTAATAGGGCCGTATGGGTACTTCACTTTTTATCTGTATGCACAAGGTACCTTGATCAGCTAAAGTTTAACTGCTGTTAACATAACAAACGACCCAACCCACGACGAAAAAGGAATCTGAATTGTACAAACAAACTACATCCATCATGTTGGGCCGCCGTTCTTCTGCTGGAACGAGACGATCTTCGGATGGAAGCCAACCCAGTATAACCTTTGGAAGTGGCCCGACTGGAGGTGGTATCGATCTCGGTTATTCCAATTTAGGTGGCTCGGCAGCCGGAGAAGAGCCCTTTATTGTGCCCTCCTCAAGCAGCAGCGATGTATCTTCCAATTACAGCGATAAAGAAAGCATGTTGAGTTGGGCCCAACAGCAAGAAGAAAAGGAAGAAAAAGAAGATACGAAGGAAGAAAGAGAACAAGAAACACGCTTGAAACGGTGGTTTCTTGCCTTGACCTTTGCCATGGTCGTGGTGGGGGTCGCCATGTCTGTCTTTACCTATTACTATTTATCCAATGAAGAGCAGCAAGCCTTTGAATCAACGGTGCGTAGTTGGGGGTGGTTTTGATTCAGTTTTGCCGCGTTTTTATTTGGAATCATTTCCTCCTTTTGGTTGCATTTTCATTTGAAAGCATTTCCTTTGAGGGCGTGTTGCGTGAGGTATATCTTTTGTCTGGCAGATTTTTTGGACTAATGTGATATTCTTTTCATTCATTATACAGTTCCAAAATACGGCCCAAGCCATGGCCGAAGGTGCCGACTTTCACATGCAAGTCATTGAACGCGCTCTCCGAGGTCAAGCTCAGTCTTTGACCACATTTTCCGTCTTTACGGGATCCCTCTGGCCTTTTGTTTCGCTGCCGGATTTTAGCATTCAAGGCAACAATTTTTTATTGCAAACCAAAACGGAAATGTTGGCATGGGGACCTTTGGTGGAAACCGATGCCAAATTACGGGCGTGGGAAGCATACTCGACATACATGATGAGAAACTCGGGATGGTTTCCAAGAGATGAAATAGAATCCGAAATGGAGAAACAATTGAAACGGCTGCAAGAGCAGGCACTTGACAGTAGCAACAGCAAGGATGAGAGTGGACTGTATATCCCACTTTGGCAAATATCTCCCTGGCTGTATAGGGATGTGGTCAACCACAATGTCACGGAACAATTTGAAACATCCATTGCAATGCTTTTGAAAACAAAACAACCCGTCTGGTCCAGATTTATAGACATGGCAAATTCAACAAACAGCAACAACGACAACAACAGCACTGTGGAGGGAAGTGAGGAGGATCTCAACGCTACTTCTAGTAGTGACATGGAGGAGGATACTCCTGATGCCCCGCCGCCATCCATGATGAGTCTACTGTTTCAACCCGTCTTTCGTGCTTTACCGACCCACGACTACGTTTCATATCCGGCCACTAAAAACCTTACGGAAACACAACAAGAAGTTGTGGCCGTTTATATTGCCGCCGTTCAATGGGACGCATTGCTCGCAGACATAATACCAGAAGGAACGCCAAGTGTAAACGTTGTGCTTCGAAATTCATTTGGAGAGACCTTAACGTTTCAAGTCGAAAACAACAACAACAATATTGACGAAAAAGATAATGACGACGAAGAAGACGAAGGCAGCAGCGCTACTTCGTTCTTGATTGGACAAGGAGATCAGCACTCGAAAGAGTACGACGCATCCGCCGTGTCCAAAAATATAAGTGATGGCGTACTAGACCGGTTACAGGATATGCCAGGCATTCCCACTGCCATATCACGCCATCCCCACTCGGCCGAGGAATTGGCAGCTGCTGGTTACACTGTGACAAACGAACTATTGGCAAAAATGGGAAACGACGACCCAATGAGTGGAGCACCCAGCATTGAAATGACAATCTACCCCACCAAAAATTTTGAAGATTCGTACACTTCCAACCATCCACTGGTATTTACATTAGTGCTTGCAGCAATGGCCCTATTCGCCATTGCGATTTTTTTCTGGTACTCTCGGTCGGTACACATACGCCAACAACAATTGATGGAAAAGGCCCAGCGGACGGCATTGGTCGTGAAATCACTCTTTCCGTCCAATGTACGCGATAGAATCATGCAAGAAGCGGAAGAGAGCGCTATTAAGAAACAAATCAAGCGATTAAGAGCAAAAGAAAAGCGCAAGTCACAACAATTGGAAGGAAGCCACAGCAATGTTGGTAGTAATTTTGGTGCCGGAGACGGCGGTGGTGGCTCGATCGGAGGAGGGGTCAGCGTTGGCAGTGTTGGGTCGCGCTATTCTCGTAGAGGAAGCATCTCGAGCCAGATTCGAAGGGGTAGTGGACCTAGTCGCCGGACGAGTGGTCCAAGCGGTCTTCGAACCTCAGAAGTCACCGTTGCCCGAAACAATAGCCTTGGCTTTGACAATCCTTATGGAAGCAAGCCAATCGCAGACCACTTTAGTTCGACGACTGTCTTGTTTGCAGATATGGTGGGCTTTACAGCATGGAGCAGCGTCCGTGAGCCAACGCAAGTCTTTACACTCCTGGAAACAGTTTACCATGCGTTTGACAAGGTCGCTCGAAAGCGTGGAATTTTCAAAGTAGAGACGGTAAGAACAAGCGCTGGCTTATAATCCTTGTATGATCTTGTTCTAGTCGCCGACACTTACTCACTCCAAATTTCTCTTTCCTAAAAATCCTACAGATTGGGGACTGCTACGTTGCCGTGTGTGGTCTTCCTGTTCCGCGGCCAGATCATGCGGTAGCTATGGCGTACTTCGCAAATGATTGCCTGCGGAAGATGAATAATCTTACAGGAAAATTGGAAGTCTCCTTGGGGCCAGACACGGGCGATCTCACTATGCGTGTTGGTCTTCACAGCGGCCCAGTGACAGCTGGGGTGCTGAGAGGCGAAAAGTCTCGATTTCAACTCTTTGGTGACACAGTAAATACTGCTGCAAGGATGGAAAGTAATGGAAAAAGGGATTGTATCCATGTTTCAGAAGCAACAGCAAATTTACTGAAGGATGCAGGAAAGGCGAGGTGGCTCACTCCCAGGGAGGATAAAATTGTCGCAAAAGGGAAAGGGGAGCTTCAAACCTACTGGCTTGAGGTAAAGTCGTTGTCGTCATTTTTGGAAGGTGACAGTGATATCAAAATGAATCGTCGGTCGAGCGCCAATTCGAACGTTTCCAGTGTCGGCAGCGACTCAACCAATGAGTTAGGAGGGCCCACTTGGGAGAAAGAGGTATCCTCCAGAGGCCTTACTCCTGCACTGGGTGAAAGGTTCCTACGCCTAGTCGACTGGAACGTCGATCAGCTGGTTAACCTTTTGAAGAAAATAGTTGCCACTCGAAATGAAAAGGAAATGCTCGAACAAGAAAGAAAGCAGTCACAAGTACTGAAGGGTCTAGAAGAAAAAACTGAGATTGGGGAAGGGGACCCGCAGGAAACTCAAAAGGGCGATGGCCTTGGTGACAGTCCCTTGTCACAATCACAAGCCAAGGGATCCTATTTTGATTTACGAACAGACACGTCCATTGCTCAGGAAGTAACAGATTTCGTTCCCTTTCTAACGCTGGAAGGTGTGTCTCCTGTGCTGGGGGAATTCAAGCATAAATGTGACAACATAGAATTGGATCCAAGAGTTGTGACCCAGCTACACGAATTCATGACGACAATAGCAACGCTATACAATGACAATCCGTTCCATTCTTTTGCCCACGCAAGCCACGTAGCTATGGCCCTCATGACGTGGTTGTCACATATCGAGGCACCCAAAGCTGGTGATTCCGCAATCGCCGAGGAGCTAACTGCATTGAGGTCAGATCCTTTTACGCATTTTGCTCTTCTATTTGCTAGTTTGATTCACGATCTCGACCACACAGGAGTGACCAACAAGCAGCTTATAAAAGAGAAATCCAAAGTAGCTATGCTCTACAAAGGAATCAGCGTCCACGAGCAAGAATCTATCGACTCGGCCTTTGAAACGTTGATGGACGACAAGTACGCCGACCTTCGCAATGTTTTGTTTACTACCGAACAAGAATTCTACCGTTTTCGTCAGATTGTGATTAATACCGTAATGGCGACAGACATTCTGAGCGAAAAGGTAATGGCGAAGCAAAGCGTCCGATGGGGCTGTCTATTTCGAGATCACACTGATGACGCATCCTACTCGGACTTTGATTCGGAAAACGAGGGCGCTCAAAAGGCATCAATCGTTGTGGAGCGGCTACTTGTACTATCAGACATTGCACATACGGTAGGTCCACATAAAAAAGGGATTCTAATGAAGAATGGTGGCTAGTGATGAATTTGTTGCACGGTGATGATTTGTCTTGTAAACTGTCGACGGTGTTGAACGAATCAGTCGTTTTGCTCACTGAACGCTTTATTTCTCGCTTCCTGAACGTGCAGATGCAGGTGCGTATCTTATTAGGCAGTTGGTCACCGGCTTTTGACAAATGATGCGCGGTGTTCTTGTTGTCCTCACTTTCCTCCTTTGGTTCTCTTTTATTGTTTCAGCATTGGTATGTCTATACCAAATGGAACGAAAAGGTAAGAGTTTGGTTGAACCTTGTGTTGTTTTTGTTTGGATTGGATTGAATCCGAAAAGCTAAAACGTCCGCTCTTCTTGTCGTGTGCACCCGCAAAACTATATAGCTGTTTGAGGAAATGTACCTTGCCTTCAAGGCTGGACGAGAGGAAACGGATCCCAGTACTGTGTGGTATGAGCAGGAGTTAGACTTTTTTGACAACACAGTCATTCCCTTGATTAAGAGAATGAAGGATAGCGAGTTGTTTGGTGACTTTTGCGACGAACACTTGACATTTGCCCAAAACAATCGCGCACAATGGGTCAGTAGTGGCAGGGCTACGGTATTATCCATGATGGAACGCTTCAAAGAGATTGAATTTGAAGTGGAAGATACCTTTGATCCCATTCCCGACGGCAAAGTCTTTTCTCCATCCAATGGTAGGTGATCGATAATGAGACGGACGGATAACGAGGCATACGTATTTCATGTACTGTATCGACGGAGAAGCTCACTTCCTCCTTGTTCTTTCTTTATCTATCCTATATTTTAGCTCGCCGATCGCCTCCCTCCGGCCGTCAACCCAAATCTCCTGGTGGTGGTAGTCGTCCCAGTATCAAAGACTATAAGAAATCCATGGATGTTTCCAAGGCGTCTTTTGATACAGTCTTTAGTACCCGGCAAGCTAGTCCTAGTACTCCTACTGGTAGAAAAAGTGCTCAACCACCAAAACCCTCGGACAGTCCTCAACGAAAGCCCACGGACGAAAACGCATAACCCTTGCCATGAGTATAAACCATTGCAGCTGACTGTCAATTGTTGCACAACAACTATAACAAAATCCATAAAAGACAGTAGTTTCTGCCGATTATACGGTAACCGCCCACATAGACAGTCGTAGTTTTCTTTTACATAATAATTAGCATTTATAATGTTCCGAATCAATCATACCCGATTTGACCAATAAATGATTCGTCAAGGTTTCTTGAGCCACATCCAAGGATTGCGTAGTGGAATATACCACCATGTCGGCGAATTGTTTCGAGGGTTCCACCCATTGTTCGTGCATCGGCCTCACGGTGGTTTGATATTGATGCATGACATCTGCCACCGATCGGCCACGTTCTTCCGTATCCCGGGCCATGCGCCGAATGAATCGAATATCCGCATCGGCATCGACATAGATTTTAATGTCCATTTCGTCTCGTAATTTGGCTTGCGTCAAGACCAAAATCCCTTCGACAATGATAATTTTGATGCGACCTTGATGGACATCGGGAGTCGCATTGTCAATATCATTGGCGGTGGAAGTTTGAATGATTTTCGTGACGGCATCGGGAATCCGGGTATGCGTCGTAAAATCATAATGAGGAATTTCCACGAGTTCTTTGCCATGTTTGATATCGTGTAAATTTTGAATCAACAAGTCCGTTTCCAAAGCATCGGGATGATCAAAATTGGTTTTCGCGCGTTCTTCGAGGGCTTTGTCCGATTGGTCCTTGTAATAGGAATCAAAACTCAACAACAACAAATGGGGATTTTTGTCGCCTCCCAATTTTTCATACAGTCCATAGGCCAAGGTAGTTTTACCACTCCCAGTGCCACCGGCAATCCCCAAGGTGATACAGCGATGTGTCTCTTTAGTTGTAGTGCCGGACATGGTGATGAATTTTCTATTCAATGGATGTGATCAAAGTAAGGATGCGGAAATGAAAAAGGCTGGGATATACAGTATAATGGGTGTTGTCGGGACTTGCAAACAAAAACACACACGAAACAGAAATAAAGAAAACAGAAGCTAAAGCAGCAGCTGCTCTCTTCTAGCTAGATACAGTAGCTACTGGTAGGCAGTAGCACACTCTTGGCAACGAGAACAGGCTACTAACCAGATAGTTAGTGTAGCTGCAGGTAATTAAACAGCTGGTTGATAGTACTAACTACTCTATGTCGCACAAAAAGACGAAAGGAGTCAAAGTTTTGTTCGTCTTCTCATGATCATCGGTTCTTCATCGATTCATTGCGAACGTTCGTGTATTTTCTTCAATCAACGAACACGCACTTCTCTGGCGTAGCCAACGGATGGATTTGATGTGCGTCCATCCTTCATCAGTAAACCCAAACCCTTCCCATTTCTGCACACTCATCATTGTGTTTTGGTTCGGCACTGCAAATCTCCTCCGGTGTGAAGGAATGGGTAGAACACAAGTTGGATCTGCATTTCATTAATAACTTTTTTAAATCACACAGGGGACAGTTCTTCTTTGCAAAAGTCCTCCACAGGGCTGTCATGATTGATCTGTCTCGAAAAGCTGAATGTTGCATCTTTTCATTGATTGGATGCGATTGCAATGCAAAATGCGGGGAATTCAGTGATAAATTGTTTCACATGCGCACAATGAATCTTGTGACAACAATTGTTTGTTGTAGCCGACTTTGTTGGAATTGATTTTCTAGTTTTTAAGAACATTGCAGTCCAATTGTTTGGATCACAATTTGCATGAATGCTAACCAATTGTTTCCCACCTTACAAAACAGACTGGATGAAACAAAGCCAGACTCAAGTCCTTCTATGAACAATTTTGGTGAGTCTTTTTGTTAAGTGTGACAGGCTGTTGGATCTGTTTGGTTCAAATTTTTCTCTGTGGACGCAATCTAATTTTTTGAGTTCTGGCAATCTCGGGAGGACAAAGAAAC
>ENA-ORBV01008821-ORBV01008821.1-microbial-mat-metagenome-genome-assembly--contig:-NODE-8821-length-16802-cov-16.650703_pt1 | contig 16802 bp, 17 predicted proteins | sample MGYA00237777_ERZ505514 | MGnify/ENA primary metagenome ERZ505514 (study PRJEB26160, sample SAMN06269048) | microbial mat metagenome | isolation source: Oligotrophic lake microbial mat | place... | reverse complement strand
AGGGATTGATTGTACTCATCCAACGGCTGGAGAGCAGGTTCTTGTTTAATTGAAGGTGTCATACATTGAATCTCTGGACGCAACAGTTTGGTTTAAAGCTTTTTTAGCAATGCGGGTTATATAGAAGGTGACTGCAACGGTGGCGAAGAAGCCGACAATTTTAACGATCCACTGCGCGATTTGCGCCTGGGGATTAATCTCCTGCGGCATCCCCAAGGAAGCAATGTCTCCGACCAGGGAACCAAGATAGACGTACAGGATACTCCCTGGAATCATACCGATCGAACCGATGACGTAATCTTTGAGTGAAACACAGGTGACACCAAAGGCATAGTTCAGCAGGTTGAACGGAAAGATCGGAGAGAGGCGGGTTAAGAGAACAATCTTGAAGCCCTCCTTGGCAACAGCTCTGTCGATCGCCTGAAATTTAGGATGCCCCTGAAGTTGTTGGCTGACCCAGTTCCTTGCGTAATAGCGCCCCATCAAAAAAGCAGTGGTGGCTCCTAAAGTGGCGGCAATCACCACGTAGACCGAACCCCAAAACACGCCATAGAGCGCCCCACCCCCTAATGTGAGGAGAGAGCCTGGAATAAACAAGATCGTTGCCAGGTTGTAAAGTACGATGAAGGCAATCACCCCTAGAGAACCTAGATTCTTGACCCACCGTAGGGTGCTTTGCAGTGGCGAGTGTAAATTAAAGTGCTGGAAGGCGATCGCCACTACTACCGCCAAACTCATGCTTAACAATACCCTCAGCCAGAATTTTGGTTTATTAAATTGTGATCGAGTCATAGTCTTTCAGCGCGTCTTGAGTCTCTCGGTAAGGCTTCAAAGGTATGACATCCAAATGAGGGGGAGATGAATTTTGCCTAAAAGAACCTGCTATTCCCAGATCATGAATTCTGGATAGCTGTTTACTGATTGTGTTGTCTCTGAATAGTAATGAGCAAAAATTTAAATTTGATTTTGGGTTGATTGGATGGAACTGTTTGTTTTAGAAAATCTTCAGCCAGCATTCATCTAGCACTCATTTGAATATAAAACCTGAGAATTATGCTGAATCATACCATTGCATTTACATAAGAACGCCTACGATCCCTTCACTGTAAACGCTATATAATGAAGTCTGTAAAAGAGTTTTGGGATAGTTTATTCAATCCGAAGTTTGCCCAGACTGCGGTAAGAGTCGCCTTATTTGTCGGCACAGTGCTACTGATCATTAATCATGGCAATGCTTTGGTTAAAGGGCAGATGAATCCAGAACGCTGGATTTCTGCGGTGCTGACCTATTGTGTGCCCTACATGGTCAGTATCCACGGGCAATTTGTTAGTGCCTCACGCAAAAGACCCTAAGCAGCCTCTCGTAAGACATAACCAACACCCCGCACAGTATGCAGTAAGCGTTTTGGGTTACTGACTTCTAACTTGAGCCGTAACGCACGGATATAGACTTCAATGATGTTAGATTCACCCATAAAGTCGTAACCCCAAACCCTTTCGAGAATTTGATCGCGGGTGAGAACCTGACGCGGGTGACGGAGGAGGAATTCTAATAGGTCAAATTCTTTGGCGGTTAATGCAATCAGTTGCTTCCCTCGATAGACTTCACGGCTGAGACGATTCAAGATCAGATCTTCAAACTCCAGAACGTCTGGTTCCTCAGGGTGGATGCGGCGTAAGCGGGCTTTCACCCTTGCCAACAGTTCTTCCATGCTGAAGGGCTTAGTGACATAGTCATCGGCTCCTGCATTGAGTCCGACCACGCGATCGGGCACTTCATCCTTTGCTGTCAACATGATGATCGGCACTTGAATGCCTGTATTACGCAGCCGCAAGCAAAGATCTAATCCTGAGATGCCCGGTAGCATCCAATCTAAAATCAAAAGATCCGGTTGGGTATCGCGAGCCATCGATAAGCCATCCATGCCATTGGAGGCAACCGTGACCCGATAACCTTCTAGGTTGAGTTCTGCTTCAATGAACTCAGCCAGTTTAGGGTCATCTTCAACCAGAAGAATATGATCAGTCATACGCTTAATTATAGGGGCGCTGCCAAAGCGGTAAGGTAATCGTAAAAATGCTGCCTTCTCCGGGCTTGGAACGGAGGGTAATCCGCCCTTCCATCCCTTCGATCAGGCTTTTAGCGATCGCTAACCCCAACCCGGTGCCATCTCTAGAGCGAGTCATACCCTCATCCGCGCGGTAAAACCGTTCAAAAATCCGATGCTGATGGGGCAGGGAAATGCCAATCCCGCGATCGCGCACATGAATCAGGGCGTGCTGCTTGGTCTGTTCTAAAATCAAATCAACGGCTTGCCCTGGTGCAGAATACTTGATCGCGTTATCCACCAGATTAATTAACACCTGCTGCAAGCGATCTTGGTCGGCACAGGTGACCACATCCTCATCCGTTGCCAGCACATTAATTTGCCGCTCACTGACCTTTTGGCTCATGGCAGCCACTTCTGTAACGAGGGTATTCAGCATGACGGGATTCAGCCGAAAATGGAGATGACCACTATCTGCCCGTGCCAGATCGAGCAAATCTTGTAGCATTCGGATCGTGCGTTCCGTTTCCGCTGTCGCTGTTGCGATCGCCTGCTGTTGATAAGCGCTTAAGTTATCTCCTCGACGCAGCAGGCTTTGTAGGTAACCAACTACCACTGTCAGGGGGGTGCGTAACTCATGGGAAACGTTGCCAACAAACTGGCGTTGTTGCTCCCAAGCACCGGATAACCGAAATAACATTTCATTAAAAGCTTGCGCCAAACCCAGGATTTCATCCGGTGCCCGGTGCAATTGCAGCTTTGCCCCGTTCAAATTATCCCCTAAATCATCGGCAGAGACGGCACTGGCAATCTGACTCATTTGTTGTAGCGGCTGCATGGCTTTGCGAATGCGTCTAGAGATTGCAACAATTAAAAGTATAATTGTCAAACAACTGACTAACAACAAGTGCCATAACCCAGCGCTTAACTTCTGCCAATCGGCTGTAATGTCTTGATAAAGGTATAGCTTCCCCAACGACTTGCCTTTAAGTGTTAGGGGGCTACCGCACAATACGATATCGCGATTGTCAAAGCGGACGATCGTTGGTTTTTCAGGTACTTCAGTCAGGTCTGTCACATTGCGGATTTCAGCAGAAGCACTATCCAAATTGGGAGAATACGCGATCAGTCTCCCATCCGTGTCTTTTACCCATACTCCTAGTCCCGGTGTCGAGACTCGATTGATGGTGCGCTCTAACCCTGTTTTGCTCCCCCCTGATTCACTGTAAAATTCAAGCTGTTCGGGAAAGCGCATGGCAATGTATTCCAAGGTTTGCTTGTGGGCAGCCACGAGATTTTGCTCCATTTGCCAGCCCGCCCAAACTGTGACAATGCTCAGTCCTACAATCGAGAGTACGACCAATTCTAGGGTCAAACGGAATTGCAGCGAAGAGGGGGAAATTCGCTGACCGACTAGATAGTTGATAACAGCTCGAATCGGACGGTTGAGTTTCATGGGTGCATCAGAGGGCGTGAAGAGAGGATTAAAAGTTTTTTGCCCTATTCTGAATGGGATCAAATTCCAATCGCTGATCGTAATTGGTTTCACCATATAGATTGAAGCTAATGGTTGGTTGATCGCCGATCGCCTCCACCTGGTGAATGGCATCAGGCATTAAGCACAGAATATCGCCCGGAACCAGCAGGCGATCGCCGACGGGTTCGATGCGATCGGGCAAGTCTGCGGTCGGCGATCGTCGCCAAAACGTATTTTTTTCCTGTCCACTCAGTAATGCCACGACTCCCCAAGTGGCATGATTATGAATTGGGGATGCCGTTCCCGGTGCCCAGGCAACCAGTTGAACGGTCAAGGGAAAAAACGGTTCATCATATAGCATCGTGACCGCCCACCCGGTGTCAGGATCAGGCTGAAGGGGGAAAATTTGCAGCCACTCAGCACTGTTTAATAGCTGCCGAACCAACGGGGCGATCGCCTGGAGTCTTAACTGATCATCCGTAATCTGCTCCAGGACATCTTCCAAATCAGTCAAGAAGCGGTACAGCCGATAGGGACGGGTCAATGCTTCAGCTTGACTCACTATTTTGCCAGCGTTGCACCAGCCGTCATTGGTCACGTACCAGTCTTGTCCGATCATAAGGGTTCCACTGATTATGTTTATCCTGTGCAATGGCTCGGGGTTACTTCACTGTATAAGAAGAATCTGGGATAAACATGATCCGTCTCTGATGCCAAGATGAATTTTTGCTGAAAATCAGTAGACTGACCCCAATTCATATCCTCCATTCAGCCAAATCTTAGGCTTTATCCCGCAGCCATCTGATCCTCATCTAACACTCATTTTTTCAGAATTTAATGTAGACAACGGTAAGCCATGAAGCAATAAAGGTTCGCCTGTTATTGGCTTGAGTTTAAGCTGTTCTCGTTTGCTTGAGGTTGAATATGAGTAGACGTTCAGTATTGTGGATGAGTCCGTATCTAAGCAGTTTGGTGGTTGCAGTCTCGCTTGTGGCTGCAACATCAGCGCAGCCGCTTCTTAGGACTTTAGCCAATATCCATCTGGTCTTCATCTAACCCTCATCTCAGGCAGGAATGATCATCTTGCTCATGTCGTGAATGCTTTGATTCACTCTTACGACCTATCCTTTGACAAACTCTAAATCTTGAGGAATATCATGAAACTGAACTATCTGGCAATGCTAAGTGTCGCTTCTCTTTTAACGCTGAGTGCAGGTACATTTGTCACACCGATGGCTGTTTTGGCAAATCCCTGTGCTGCCAAGACAAATCCCTGTGCTTCTAAAGGTGGGAATGTCGGAGGTCCCCTAGTTAAACAACTGCAAGGTAAACCCGTGGTCGTTGATATTTATGCCAGTTGGTGTCCCGCCTGCAAAAATGTTGCCCCAACTCTTTCCCAACTCAAAAAAGAGTATGCCGGACAAGCGAACTTTGTGGTTTTAGATGTCAGTGATCAAGCCAAAGCTAGCCAAGCGGCGGCTAAAGCAAGACAACTAGGTCTGGGACAATATTTTGATGCGAATAAGTCACAAACTGGCATGATTGCCATTATTGATCCGGCAACCGGCAATATTCTGGCTCAGCATCGTAATAATGCGAACAAAACCGCCTACACATCTGTGCTGAATGCTGCCCTCAAACGCCAATAGTCAATTCTAGTCACGCGATAGATTTTCTGCGATCGACATTCCTAGGAAACTTGAGGGATCTCATTCCAGGATTGTCGATCGCATCAACAGTTACAATTTTTTGAGGAAATCATGTCATGAAGATTCAATATTTCTCCACATTAGCAGTAGTTTCGCTGCTCAGTCTTGGCGCAATTGCAGGTTGTTCTAGCCCCGCCAAAACCGATACTTCAACTAGCCCAAGTACCACAGTTCAAGCCAATCCTTGTGCATCGAAAGCCAATCCTTGCGCGTCCAAAGCCAATCCCTGTGCATCGAAAGCCAATCCCTGTGCCGCAAAGGCTAACCCTTGCGCGTCCAAAGCCAATCCTTGTGCATCGAAAGCCAAAACGGTGGGTGGTCCACTGGCTCAGCAATTGCAGGGAAAACCCGTGTTGGTTGATATCTATGCCAGTTGGTGCCCTGCTTGTAAAAATATTGCGCCGACCCTGTCTCAGCTAGAGCAGCAATATGCCGGTAAAGTCGAGTTTGTGGTCCTTGATGTGACAGACAAAGCCACCACTGCCAAAGCCGAAGCGAAAGCGAAAGAGTTAGGACTCAGCGATTTTCTAGCCGCTAATAAAGCTCAGACGGGGTCACTCACGATTGTTGACCCCGCAACAGGTCAGATTCTGGCACAACATCGTAACAATGCCAAGCTCGCCGATTACACAACCGTTTTGGATACGGCTCTGAAGCAATAGGTTCAAGTCCTCTGGGGTACGCGATCGCCGAATATTCCCAGAGGCAACTTCATGCCCTGATCATTCAAGGAAGTTTTTATGGCACTGATACCTGTCTCATCGCCTGAGCCGACTCCTCCACGGCGATCGAAAGTACCCCAAAAATGGCTGCTTTACGGAGGGTTGGGAGTCCTGGCTTTAGTTCTGGTTCTGACTCTAGGACCTGTGATCAGCCATCCCATTGAACAACTCATTTCCATCGTTGAAAATCGCTACCAACAGTGGTTTGACCAACAAGATACAGCCAACCCTCTCGTGCTGTTGCCGTTGGCGTTTTTGGGTGGAGTCCTCGCCAGTGTTTCTCCCTGTATTTTGGCACTATTACCTGTCAATCTCAGCTACATTGGCACCTTGAAAATTAATTCCCGCTGGGATGCCTTTACCAAAGCAGGCATGTTTGTTTTGGGAGCCGTCACGATTTTAAGTCTGTTTGGCTTGGCTTCTTCCTTTGCCGGAGCTGTGATGGTGGAATATCGGGGCTACATCAATGTCGTTGTGGGATTGATTATGGTCTTGATGGGGCTGTGGTTAATCGGGGTCATCAAGCTGCCTCTCCCTACGATGAATGTGAATCTGCCCAACGCCGGTCCCTATGGCGTGGGGTTAACCTTTGCCCTAGTGAGTTCTCCCTGTGCTAGTCCGGTGTTATTTGCGGTGCTAGCGGCAGCAGCAGCAACTGGGTCTCAGGTTTTAGGAACGTTAACGATGGTCAGCTATGCCCTGGGTTATACTCTCTTGATCTTCCTGGCGAGTTTGTTTACTGGACTGGCGAAACAAAGTAACCAGTTGTTGAAGCATTCCGAGGGAGTTATTCGCTTTGGCAGCGTGGCGTTGATGATCACGGGAGCCTACTACCTGTTTACGGGCACGCAATGGTTTAGGGGAGGCTAGATCAATGCCGATCGCAAAGCTTGTCATTATTGGCTCTGGTCCAGCGGGTTACACGGCTGCGATCTATGCCGGACGCGCCCAACTGAAGCCGATCGTGTTTGAAGGATTTGAAGCAGGGGGAGTTCCAGGTGGGCAGTTAATGACCACAACCGATGTCGAAAACTTTCCCGGTTTTCCCGCAGGCATTCAGGGTCCCTATCTAATGCACCAGATGCGCCAACAGGCGTTGCGCTGGGGTGCCCAATGTATGACCGATGATGTGGTCGATGTGGACTTCAGCCAACGTCCGTTTCGGATCACCGCCGCTGAACAAGTCGTCTACGCTCATGCGGTCATCATCGGCACGGGGGCAACGGCACAACGGTTACATCTTCCTGGAGAAGAGGCATTTTGGAACAATGGCATCTCGGCTTGTGCCATCTGTGATGGAGCCAGTCCTCTGTTTAAGGGTGCTGAGGTTGCGGTTGTGGGTGGAGGAGACTCCGCCGCAGAAGAAGCGTTGTACTTGACTAAGTATGCGCGAAAGGTTCATCTGCTGGTTCGTCGCGATCGCCTGCGCGCCTCCAAAACTATGCAGGATCGACTCTTAAACCATCACCAAATTCAAGTTCGCTGGAATTGCATTCCGCTCAGTAGCCACGGTGATGACGTGCTGCGCTGGATTCGGGTTCAGGATGTACCGACAGGTGCTGTGTCTGAACTGCCATTGAGTGGTTTGTTTTATGCGATCGGACACACACCCAATACCCAATTGTTTCAAAACCAATTGATGCTTGATCAGGCGGGATACATTCAAACCAACGGTAAAAGCACTGCCACTAATATTCCAGGCGTGTGGGCAGCGGGCGATGTCCAGGATCACCACTATCGACAAGCCATCACCGCCGCCGGAACGGGCTGCATGGCGGCACTAGAAGCTGAACGCTGGTTAGCAGAACAAACCGCTGGTTCAATTTTGGCTGCGGCATAAGCTTGGATCTACACAATCTCAGGAGAAACAATCATGTCTGAATCTTTATCCTCCCACATAATATTTGGCGAAGGACGCAATACGCTACAACAGTTGCAGCAAGAATCTGAAAATCCAATTTTGGTAAAATTTGTCGCGCCTCATTGCCCTTCGTGTGAAACACTGGCTCCAGTGCTTCAACAGATCGTGACCGATCAGGCGGGTAAGGTGCATATGGTCACGATCGATATGACAGAAGACCCAGAATTGGCGATGGCATTGGGTGTGCGAAGCGCCCCTACAGTTGTGTTATTCAAAAAAACAACCGTTTTGGAGCGGATTGCTGGGTTAAAACCGAAAATACTCTATTTCGAGGCTGTCCAGAAAATTGTCTCCAGGAGTCAATAGCGGTGTCAGGTAGCACTGATTGCAGGAATTTGATAGACAACTAAACTTCCTTTAATCTTCACCAAGATTTGAAGCAGCCCAACGTTCCCATTCAGCGGCGACAGATATGACTAAAACGAAGCGCAAAGACTCTGTATGTCCGCTGCAATGGGGTTGTTATGCCGCATCTCCACGATCAGCTTCCCACACAAAATCAGTTTGAGCTTTGCGTAGACTCATTTATTTGCTGTTGAATTTGTTGAACTTCCTCGATCGATAATCCTGTCGTAGAAACAATAATGTTAACGGCAATACCTGCTTGTAGAAGATTCATAGCAATCTCTCGTTGTGTCTCTGCTTTCCCCTCTGCCAGGATTGAACGATAAACAGTGGATTCTTGCATGATGTCTCTCCGTAATAGACGATAAATCACTTCTTGTTCTAATTTTAACCCAGCTAAAATCCCTGACGCTGCCATTAAATTCGCTTTTGTCGCGGCATCTGCAATCTGATCTACCATTTGAGCCGCTTGGCGCAGCGTTTCCTCTGCATCCGCACTTTGCCCTAGAACTGCAAAGGGAATCAACCCAGGATATTGCAGAAACAGTGAAGCAGGCTGCTCCCACAACCGGATGACATCAAACTCATGGCGTGTGCGTTCCATCGTAAAGCTCGTTTGATAGATCAACTCCGAAGCAGTCTGCTTCAGGTAAATCACAACTTGCCGCATCGGTTTACTTGGATTTTTGCGGTACATTCGCACCCGGTAATCCAGAACGCGGAAGGGAATCGTATTCTTAGGCAGAGTTTGAAACTCGATATGCAAAATGGATTCGTCTGACTCCAGCAGAATCAGAGCATCGGCGCGAATCGGATCGAGGGAGAGTTCGGAGGGTTGAATCTCTGTCAGGGTGACAGGTGTTCCGAGCAGCCAACTGGCGAAGTCGGCTGAGAAGTGTTCGGCAAGGAATCGGCAGGTGTCATCATACATAATGAGTATAATTGTACCACTGGCTATTCTGATTTAGTTTTGAGCGAATCTAAAGTTTGATGAATGATTATTATGGGGCGATCTTACTCAGTCGTTTCTACCTTTGGATGCGTTTGCAAGGCGTTTTTCTCTGTCCATCGTCGCTCGATGAATCCACAAATCACGAACTTCCTGTTTGGCATGGTCATCAAACCATTGCTTCAAGCTCTGAACGCGATGACAACATTGCCAACCTACAGGCAGTAGGGCTCTCCCGGCTTTGCGCTGATAAGACAACCTTATATCAAACTATCACTGGGTTTCAGCCGTCGATCGGGCGGCATTTTGTAGCCTTTCATACGATTTCAACCACAGATCCGGAAGAGCCATCAAAAGCTTTGCCAAGTTGTCCCAGATCTAATAAAGTTGCGGCATAAACATTTAACAGCACAGGATGATTGGGATGCTTATTTAATGCTCTTCTAAAGAATGGTGATATCCTGTATTTTTGTCCATTTTTTATTACTGCTCTTAGATAATTAATTGCAATTTCAAAGTTGTTTGGATCTGACTCTATTGCCAACTCAAAAAAGCTAAAAGCTTTGTCATATCGACCAGATCTTATCAAAATATTTCCATAATAGTTTAAAATGTAATGATTTTCTGGTTGTATTTTTAATACTCTCTCAAAAAGTATATACGCCTGTTTTGTATCTCCCCTTGCTTCTAGAAAATTTGCGTATTCTAACATTATATCAATATTACCTGAATCAACTTCTAAGAAATTATTGAACGCTTTTATTACTGCCTCAGTCTTATCTAATATCTTTAAGGTTCCAACATAACTCTTTAATGTATCAGTGTCCTTGGGCAATACGTGAAGAGCTTCTTTCAAGATTTTAGCTGCATCCTCAATTTTTCCCGATTTGGCTAGAACCTCTCCATAGGACTTTAAATTTATGAAGCTGTTAGAGGATATTTTCAAAATTTGTTGAAAGATTACAATTGATTGTTCAAGCTGACCTGCCTTTACCAAAGTGTTAGCATACTGCTCTAGAAGCTGCATATCATTGGGATTAACTGGTATGGCTTGTTGAATAATAACGATCGCGTCCTCATACCTTCTGGCTTGTATGAGTTTTTCTGCCTGGTTCATCAAAGTTTCGAGGCGATCGCTACTCATCGTGACTTATTTCCGGTAGCTGTAGGTGTAGTTCAATGATAATGCGAGTCAGCAGGGATGCTGCCTGATTGAGGTTAGGCAGTCTGCTCTCTCGACCATCACTCTCCATAGAGTTCTTTCAAATATTCACCGATATTGACTTCCAGATCCAGCAGGGCATCATCCAACGATTCGTACTCATCCTCCCTTCCCAGGGCATTCCACCCATGTCGATCGCTCGCACAAACGAAGTCAATGGTCCATCTGGGTCATTGCCAATTTCAATGATGCCCTCATGTTCGTAGACCCATCGGGCAATATTGGGATAGTTGTCTTCAAAGGATTTTTTGGGCATCGTCTTTTCTAAGCGAGGATATAGTGAGAGCACTACCTGATGGCAAGTGTAGAATAAAACGTCATCAAGAGCATCGCCTTGCAGTGACTATGATTCAGACTACGCTTTCCTTACCAGAACAAGCGATTCGAGCCTTCTGCGATCGCTGGCAAATCACCGAACTTGCCCTCTTCGGCTCCATCCTGCGTGACGATTTTCGCCCCGATAGCGGTATAGACAACCTTATCTCTTATCGATAAGACAGTCATCCGATGCAAATCACGATCGAACTTCCTGGACATCTGACAATTATATTTCAGAAGTTGTTAGAGAAGCACTCCTAGCGTTCTCACTGGCTCTCATCTGCCATCGTTTTAGCACCGCCACTGTCGCGTGCTGAACTAAACGCTTCAACTGGACTCTGTGAACGTCGAATGGCATGCTTAGTTTGGGCTCTGATCCAGTCGATCGCGATCGCCCAAAGCCATCAATCTATAATACAGATGTTCTAAAGCATCAGAGTCATTGCGTTGAACGAACCGCGCCAACCATCAGGAACGTATCAGGCTCCACCCGTGGAGTCCCTGCAAGGCGTGGTCGAACGGCTCACCTACCATTCCGAAGAGTCAGGGTACACCGTCGCTCGGCTCAAAGCCCCCCGCACCAGCGAACTCGTCACCATTACAGGCAACTTTGCCCACATCCAGGCAGGGCAAACCCTGCAACTGCACGGCACCTGGAAAGACCATCCCAAATTTGGCACCCAGTTTCAGGTCACGCAGTACCAGGAAACCAAACCTGCAACCATCACCGGGATCGAAAAGTATCTGGGCAGCGGCTTGATTAAGGGCGTGGGTCCCGTCACCGCTAAACGCATCGTCGCCCACTTTGGTCTGGAAACGCTGGAGATCATTGAACACCAGAGCGATCGCCTGGTGGAAGTCCCTGGCATTGCCCAGAAACGCGTCAAGCTGATTCAAGCCGCGTGGGTGACGCAAAAAGCGATCAAGGACGTGATGCTGTTTCTCCAAAGTCACGGTGTTTCCACCACCTATGCCGTCAAGATCTACAAGCAGTATGGCGATGCGGCGATCGCCACCGTCACTCACAATCCCTATCAACTGGCGACCGATGTCTATGGCATTGGCTTTGTCACTGCCGACGCGATCGCCCGTCATCTGGGGATTGCCCCCGGCTCTGAGTTTCGCTACCGGGCGGGTATGCTGCACGTCTTGGGCGAAGCCTCTGAAGAGGGACACTGTTTTTTACCCGGTGATGAGTTGGTCGATCGCGTCGTCAAGCGACTGGCGATTGAGGATCATTGCCCGAATCCAGAGCAGGTGTCCACGTTAAGTCAGCAAATGGTGGTCGAGGGAGAGTTGATCAAGACTGAAACGCCGATCGCAGGACTGGCGCAATTTGGGTACTATGCCCCGCCCTTTTTTGCGGCTGAACAAAAGCTGGCAGAACGAGTGCAGCAACTGCTGCAACAGCCCCTTGAGGTAGATGGTGCTCGTGTACAACGTTGGCTCGATCGCTTTGTGGAGACGACGGGCACGCCCCTTTCAGAGCAACAGCGTTATGCGGTGGCAATGGCAGCAAGTGAGCGCGTGCTGATTCTGACCGGTGGACCCGGCTGCGGTAAAACTTTTACCACCCGTACGATCGTGGCGCTCTGGAAAGCGATGGGGAAGTCGATCGCCCTTGCCTCACCCACCGGACGAGCCGCGCAGCGCTTGAGCGAAATGACCGGACAGGCAGCCAAAACGGTTCATCGGCTGCTGGAATTTGACCCTAAAACCATGAAATTCAAACGCGATGTGGACAATCCCATCCCCGCTCAGGCGATCGTAGTGGATGAAGCCTCCATGCTCGATCTGTTCCTGGCAAACTCGCTGCTGAAAGCGATTGCACTGGATGCCCAACTGCTGCTGGTAGGCGATACCGATCAACTGCCCAGCGTCGGTCCTGGCTCGGTCTTACAGGACTTAATCGCGTCTGGAAAAATTCCGGTGGTGCGTCTCACGCAGGTGTTTCGACAAGCGCAAGCGAGCCAGATTGTGAGCAATGCTCACCGGATTAACCAGGGACAATACCCGCAACTTGAACCCGTGTCGCACGCACCACAGTCCGATTGTCTGTGGTTGGGTGCCCCCGAACCAGAAGACGGCGTGCAGGGGATTCAGGACTTAATCACCGACTTGCTGCCCTCTCTAGGCTTTGATCCAGCCACCGAGGTGCAGGTGCTCTGCCCGATGACGCGAGGCGTTGTGGGCACCCGTAATCTCAATGCCGTCTTACAACAGCTCATCAATCCACCCAGTCCTGCCAAAGCCGAGTTGCTTCGGGGCGGGATGACCCTACGAGTGGGCGATCGTGTCATCCAAAAAGTCAATGATTACGATCGGGAAGTATTCAATGGTGACCTGGGTGTGATTGCCGCGATCGATGTCGAAGAGCAGGACGTGACGGTACACTTTGCCGAGCGCTCGGTCAGTTACGACTACGCCGATCTCAATGAAATCGCGCTGGCGTGGGCAGTGACAATCCACAAAAGTCAGGGCAGCGAATATCCAGTCGTGATTCTGCCCCTCTACATGCAGCACTACCTGATGCTCTCGCGTAACCTCATTTATACGGGGTTGACTCGTGCGAAAAGGCTGGCGCTGGTGGTCGGCACCCAGAAGGCGATCGCTCTAGCAGTACGCCAGGTGAAAGACCAGCAACGCTATACGCTTCTCGATCAAAGGCTGCGAGAGTCGCGATGATTGATTGTCGTGTCAGAGTCTTTGCTAGCCAAGCGGTTCCAATGCAGATGCCCTGCACGTAATGGGAGAGAGTCGATCGCAAAAAATTGTCACCGGAGACGTTCTGATACCAATTTAAACAGACTTCAGGGCACATCAATTTTCTGTAAGGGCGCATAGCCATGCGCCCTTACCCCATCTGCAACATTTTCAATTCAAATTGGTATGACACTATCGAAGTGTTAGGCGATTTAGGGCATGACTGGAAGCCCTTTAACATCAACTCAGACCGAAAATTTTCTAACTGAAACCGATCTCAGCGGCACCTTTGAGATCGTTTATCCTACCCGTTCAACGATTACTAAAACACTGGAATTAGCCGTTGCTCGAACGATTACCTCAGCCAAAATTTTCGGTCTACGATTGGCTGCACTAGCGTCTGAAGCTGCGATCGATTACTTTGCAACCTACAACATTCGCGACTACCAAGGAATATCAGGCTTACCTCTAATGCTTCCCCAGGATATTTTGGCAGTCATTCAACCTTAGACAAAAGTAGACACAGGAATGAAATACACCGTCATCATTACAGTGGTCGGAGGAGGATCAATGCTTCGTTGTCACCTTACCCGAATTTCAGAACATAGTGACGCAGCCAGTTACTTACGGCGACACCTACGAAGAAGCCCTCAAAAACGCTCAAGAAGTGCTGGAACTTCTGGCTGAGTCTGCTTCCCATGAGGGCAAACCACTGCCAGCACCCAAAACGCTCGGACAATCGCTTCAGGTTGCGTAGCTGAAATTGGTGGAGCGGGAATTGATGCGCTGTGGGAGATAGTAGAAGGGGTTAGGGGGGAGGGTGTGGGGCTTTGGCGTGAGCGCTCAGCCGAACGGTGTAGGGTGTGGGAAAGAGGAATGAAGTTGCCGAATGGCGATCGGGCTGAGATTTCAATGGCAAAGCTAGTTGGCTATTGTCTCAATCCAGATCGCCCTAAAGGTAAAAACAAAGCCAGAGTCTTTCAGACTAAATGTAGGACGGATAAAGCCGTTCCGGCATATCAGAAAGGCGATCGCGTAACCCTTGCTGTTAAACAGTTGTAGGCTTGACGAAGCGATTGCCACGTCTTACAAATAAATGCGCCTTCCTACTGAGTCGAACCTTACCTACTTGTTACTTGATAAGTCGATAACGCCCGATCGCTGTCAAGGGAAAGTGCTGTTGATACAGGTGATACTTCAAGTAAAAGTGACAGGGAAAGCCTGTACCTGTGAAGTAAGCTTCATTCCAGGTGCCATCGGGACGTTGGGTTTGTAGTAGATAGTGGATGCCGCGATCGAGTACCTCCATTGCATACGTCCCCGTCGCGTCGCCTGCTGCCATCAGCCCAATGAGCGCCCAGGCAGTTTGCGAAGCTGTGCTGGTGCCCTGCCCTTTTAGCGACGCATCGTTGTAGCTAAAGCACGTTTCGCCCCAGCCACCATCGGCATTTTGGCAACTGACCAACCAACCTGCACCGCGCTCAATTTCCCGCTGATGCGTCTTGGGTGCCACCAAAGACAGCGCTGCCAGTACGCCGCTTGTGCCGTAGATGTAGTTCACACCCCAGCGACCAAACCAACAGCCTTCGGGTTCTTGTTCGGCGCGGAGGTAGGCGAGGGAGCGACATAAGGATGAAGGATGAAGGATAAAGGATAAAGGATCTGCTTCCTCATTTATCCTTAAGCCTTTATCCGTTATCCTTTCTAACTTCCCGACCATCTCCAGCACTCTCGCCGTCACATCCGCCGTGTTGGGGTCGATCATGGCTTTGAGGTCGCCGTAGGGGATGGCGTTGAGCCAATCTTGATCATTGTTGAGATCGAAGGCTGCCCAACCGCCGGGGGTGCATTGCATGGTGGCGATCCAGTCAACAGCGCGGGCGATCGCGGCTTGCTTCAAGGCTTCATTGGGCAACTGGACGGCACAGAGCGCCATGACGACGACAGCGGAATCATCGACATCGGGATAGAAGCGATTGTCGAACTCAAACGCCCAGGCTCCAGGCTTACCGTTGCGGTTCTTCACTGCCCAGTCACCGTAGTCGAGAATCTGCTTTTCTAATAGCCATTCGCCGCCGCGTACTAAGGCAGCATGATCGGGAGCCAGACCTGAATCGACGAGCGATCGCATCACCAATGCTGTATCCCACACAGGCGAAATGCAGGGCTGAATCCAGTAGTGGTCGTCGGTTTCTAGCGCAAAGTTAGCGACTGCTTTCAGACCACGCTCGACGATCGGATCGTTGGCTGAGTAATCTAGAGCGCGTAATGCTAGCAAAGAGTTTAGCATCGCAGGAATGATGCCACCCCAGTCTCCGGTTGCTTCTTGTCGTTCCAGCACCCACTTTTCGGCAGCGTCGAGTCCTTCTTGACGGAACGGTACGCGCTTTAACTGTTCGGCTAGTTTGAAGGCGCTATCGAGATGTACGAACAAATCAGTCCAGTCGCCCTGACGCGGTAGTTCAAAACGAGCGTTGCTGCGTCCTTCAGCATAGAGTTCGTCTAAATTGATCGCTGGCTCGGTGATGTAAACGGGTTTGCGATCGAACACAATCAGCAATGGCACTGTGCTGCCTCGTGCCCAGCTAGACAGTTCATAGATGTTCACTGGGAACGCATCCGGCAGCAGCATCACCCAGGATGGAATGGAGGGCAACCCACGCCAGTCGTAGCAGCCAATTAATCCCAGGTGAAACTTGGTGAAAATCCGCGTCTTGCTGATGCCGCCCTTGTTCAAAATGAACGATCGCGCCTTTTCCAACGCTGGATCAGTCACAGGTACACCCAGCAAGCGGAGCGCCATGTATGCTTCAACGGCGGTACTTAACTCGCCACCGTCACCGTAGAACAATTCCCAGCCGCCATGCTCGCGCTGCTGCGAGCGCAAATATGCTTCTACCTTATGCAAGGGACACGTCTTATCCGTACCCCAAAGCTTGTGTAGCAGCACCACTTCTGCTGTAATCGTGACGTTCGACTCCAGTTCTGCCCACCAGTAGCCGTCTGGATATTGCAGCGATAAAAGGTAGTTCTGACTGCGTGCGATCGCGTCCTCTACCTGTGTGCGTGAAACCGTTGTGCTGTTAACTGCACCCTGCTCTTGAGTCTGCATACTGTCATTCACTCCCAACACACCAAGCTAGCCAATTCTACCGATACACCTGTCGTTACAATTGGCAGATGTTGTATTTTGCCTCTTAGTGAAGAGTCTTGGCAATTAGTAAGGGGTGAGAAATGGTTGAAATTGGCTTAGGAATCACGCTGCTGTCGCTTGTCATCTGGCTCGTGCTGCTGTTTGGACGCGGACAGTTTTGGCGATCGGATCAGTTTTTGGCTGAAGAGACAGAGGGCAGAGGGCAGAAGGCAGGTGAAGCAGAGGGGGCACCAT
>ENA-ORBV01008819-ORBV01008819.1-microbial-mat-metagenome-genome-assembly--contig:-NODE-8819-length-16806-cov-3.980872_pt1 | contig 16806 bp, 17 predicted proteins | sample MGYA00237777_ERZ505514 | MGnify/ENA primary metagenome ERZ505514 (study PRJEB26160, sample SAMN06269048) | microbial mat metagenome | isolation source: Oligotrophic lake microbial mat | place... | reverse complement strand
CACCGAAATCTACACCTCTCTATTCGTCGGCAGCGTCAGATGTGTATAAGAGACAGCATCTGGTAGCAGCTCAATAGCTGCTCCAAGTTCTAGACACGCCTCCCGACGAACTCGATTTGCCGACTCAGGCATCACTACCTTAGCATGCGTGCCAAGTTTCGAAGCGGCGTACGCCACAGCAATTGCGTGATTGCCAGCAGAAACCGCTGTAACACCACACGCTAGCTGCTCCTTCGTTAGGCTCTGCATTACACATAACGCGCCGCGTGGTTTGAACGATCCGGTAACCTGGAGCAGCTCAAGCTTGCAGTGCACGGTAGTATCGGAACCAAGTGCGGCACTTAGTCCTGCACTACGCCACTGCCAGGTTGGAGTCTTATATATATACGGCGTTATTTGCTCCTGGGTCGTTCGGATCGCCTGGAGTGTTGGGGACTCTAGATTGTTCATAGTGGGCCGTCATTTGCACAAGTCTTTGATGCTATCGCACTAAGCTCGCTATAGACCTCATCGGATAACTCGATCGCACTGCGATGCTCTACCGCTGCTGCACATCTATCTCCACGTTCGCCGGGGATAAGTATCTCTTGAAATCCGCTCATCCTAGGTAAGGCCCTTATTGTATCAAAAAGTCGCTGAACACCTTCTAAAAACTGACTGCGCTGAATAAAGATACCGGGATCTAGAGCGATAACCAAATTTCCCCAATCTTTGCGCGCGCCACGTTTACCTAAACTATCGGCACCAACAAATACTCCTGTTAGAACTTCCAGCGCCAGGGCCAAACCCGCTCCACGAGCACCACGATCTAGGGCCAGAAAGGCACCATTTAGCGCGGCTGTTGGATCTATCGTTGGTTCTCCATGAGAATCAAGCGCCACCCCACTTGGCAATTGCGATCCCAGCGCTTGAGCGCGTAACACATCAAAGAAAGGGATCGCCGCTGTTGTGATATCGAGTACCATCGGCTGCGATAGCGTCGGTATCGCAATACTTAACGGATTGGTGCCCAAGGCTGCTGTGCCTGCTCCAAACGGTGCAACTAGTGCCGGAGTGCCAGACGCCACGATGCCGATATGTTCTGCCTCAGCTAGTTGCCGTGAAAAGTAGCCGATCGCACCGGTAGAGGAGCTAGTGTTGCTCATCTCTACGACGGCAACCCCCGACACTCGAACTAGTTCAATTGCGACATCAACTGCACGCTGCATCGCAACCATTCCTGACCTTCTTCCAGCGTCAACTTTAGCGATGCTAGTGCTGCTGCGGGTTACAGCAATCTCCTGAGTGATTCGTTCGCGCGGGATTCCTGCACCGCACAGCTTCAGTAATCCTTGGCTACTGCCCCGAACTTCGGCATACAGCAGAACAGCTGCCATGATCGAGCGCTCCTCGGGGGGATGTCCCCAAGTTGCTAAGATGCGGTCTATCAGCGAGCTAGCCTCTGCGAGACTAACAGACCTACGGTTGCTTCTCCGCCCAGTTGAATTATTAGAGAGGCTCTGTTCTTCAGATGATGGCATACACGGTACTCCAAAAAAGATTTGTAATTGCAAAGCTCAGTTCTGGATGTTTTATGATAAATGAGCAATCTCATCTATATTTGTACTGGTTTATATCTTTCAGATGGTGCATTTTCTAAGACTGACTAAAAAAGAATGCCCACCATGTCCGTTCGCCTAACCACTCATGACCACGAGATTCTCGCTCGGATTGAATTTGCGCCAACCCTTACGGCTGCAGAGCTCGCAAAAGATCTTGGAATGCGGCCGAGCACAGTTGCACACCGTATTCGTATCTTCGAGGAGCAGGGGCTAATCGCTCGCAAAGCTCTAATCAATCCGTGGGGATTGGGGATGACTCCAATTGCAATCTTCTTCAGCCTACGATCCGGCATTCGTGGCCAACAGGCTAAGGTTCTCCGTGCAATTGTTAACCATCCAAACGTGACTTGGTGTGGCTTACTAAGTGGCGAGTTTCATTGTGGGGTCACTCTTCTAGTTCGCAAGATTGATGAACTGGCCGTCTTTCTTGACCGTATTGGAAAAGATGGCGATGCCTTGATTGCAGAGAAGACCTTCGCTCCACGACGGCGCGTTACATTTTTTTCACGACGGTATCTTGATCAGCGCTACGCGCAGACCCGATCGATAACTTTTGAGCCGGTTGAGCCTGTGGTAGAGCTTGACGAACTGGACAAACAACTGCTTCAACGCCTTGCAGTAAAAACCTACGGCTCCCTTCGAATTATTGCCCAAGATCTCAAAGCAGCCCCTTCAACCATCGAGCGTCGTATCAAGCAACTTGAAGAGCACCAGGTAATTGCCGGTTGGATTAATCAGATAGACTCGACGCGCCTCGGAATGACGTCATATCGGCTTTTAATCACCACCGAGCGTTTTAATACCGGCTTGCGCGCGCAGCTTGAGAGATTTGCCCAGAAAAATTCAGGTGTCGTACTCTTAGTTGAAGCGATGGGCACCTTCGATTTCGAGCTTGAACTTGAAGTATCGGATCTTAAGACACTAGTGGGGACAGTGCAGGATCTCTACGAAGTCGGTGCGGGTGAGATTCGATCGATACATACTTTGCAGGAGATAGAGGACCTGAAGTTTAATCTGTATCCGATGTAGCTTAAGCCCTAATTCCCCTCCAACGCATATACATCAAACGCTACCTCTTCGTAAGGATGTACCGCTCGCATCGCTGCGATCACGAGCGTGAGGTCCACACGCGCACAGTTCATCTCGATCCGTTCCTCTGCTACCTCTTCTAACTTTCCGACTGATCCGATATGTGGATTCGCGCCAGCGTCGGGCCTGTACCTTCCGATCCCCTTTGATGAGAACGAGCAGAAACTATATTTCCCGATCTTACCCGCACCAGCGTTACCCATCGCCTCACGCACAACATCAGTATGCGATTCGGGAACGAAGACGACTACCTTAACGTTCTGTGAAAACATTAATTCTTGATAATCGTGATAGCCTAATTGGGACAAACCTGCCGATTACGACAGTCTTCAACCAACTGGTTAATTCCTGTGCGCACTGTGACGATAGTGCTAGTTATCCCTGGACCGCCGACTGCACCCTTCTTACCGATGCGGCGGTAGCATTTCTGAACCAACTTAGCCAAGCGCTTTGCTCCGGTTTCCAGCGTAACAAACTCCGGACTGAGCGACTGAACCTGCTCGGCATATGACACCGTGATACATGAGTCGCTGCACACCTCGATGCCCTGCTGAAAGATCTCGCGACCGGAGGTGCGAATTAGCTCATACGAGGTAGTCATTGAGCTAGATAGCGGCTTAAGATTGATCTTACATTTATTGTTCTTTGCGCGGCGCACATCTGCTTGAAAGCGTGTACGCAAAGTTTTGGCCTGTTTGAGTAAGCGCTTCTCGAAGTCGAGTACCTCCGCAGTTGCAGAGACAACGGAGCAGGAGCTACCGCAACTCGCCACATCAAGAGCACTACCACCACACGTTCCGCAAGCATCAAGCTTACTTGATCCAAATGCTACGCCACTGCAATCAAGGCACGATTTGCCGTCACCATTGCAGACGCCGCATTGGTCTTTTGAGCCACCTGGAAAACTATATCCCTGCTCAGATGGGCATAGACCGCATCCGTCAAATAGTTTGCTTTGCTCATAACTGTATCCAGGCGGACCTGCCAAACATACGCCGCACTGGTCCTTGCCCAGGTTTGCGTTCGGATCGTTCAGACAGACGCCGCATTCATCAACAACTTTACCCTCAGAGTTGGGAACGATATCGCATCGGCCGTTGGTTCTAAGGTTATCTAAAGTCAGGTCGGGCGCATTGGTGTTTCCGATGCCATTAATGGTTAAACGAATCGCTCCCACGCTCTGTATATCAACCGGTCCTACTGAACCAACTTCTACTGTGGCGGGAAAAACTGTCCCAGCTGAAGTTGTAATACTAATCGCACCTGACGAAATAAACGCCGCAAGCGGAACACTAAAGTAGGTTGGGGTTAACGATCCAATGGCTTGATTTAATGATATCGTTACCTCTGAGTAGCCATCCGCCGTTGGTTCATTCGAATCATAGAAGCGCAGGGTAAGATCTAGGGGGTTGGATGAGGGAAAATCAAAAAACTTCAAGCCCAACAGTAGGGCAGTGCCATCATCTTGCGTCAAGTCAATGGAGCCTAGCCCATTCGGAGTCAAGATCTCAGCATTATCTTCACCGTCCCAGATAACGGTCCCGATTCCAGAATGCACTCCTTGAGTATATCCAAGTGAAAAATCGGGATCACCTTCACTTTCAGGATCGGCAAACGTCTCTAATCTTGTAACCCCTGATCCCAAGGAGGTCTTCTTAGCATACAACGTTCGTCGCCCTCCGACGGCTGAAGCATCTACAGTCACAGTAGACTTAGTAACGTTCGGAACAGATGACGTTACCACCCCCTCTCCCAAAAACTCATCTAGAGATATCGCCAATGCCTGTGTAGCATCGAAGCTAAGAATCAAAGTAGCAAGTAATCCAAGTACAGAAGGTCGCATGAGGGTCCTGAGAGTTAGAGATGTAATATATTAAGCTTGAACACAACGGGAGCAGCACAAAACATCGGTCCCGACAGCTGTTCTGCAATCTAGTCATGTAATCGTCTTTTCGACAAACCCCTATCTACTTTGCGAGCGGGGCTTGCCGTTGCTTCATTCGGAGAGGTTACAACAACAACTCCATTCCTTGCGCAAAAGCACTAAGCTGTGCGCGAGCGGCTTCCTCACTTCGATCGTCAAGCAGCAGTGCGCTTTCTCGAAAACGATGCCAGACGTTGCTACCAACAAGCAGAGATTGCATAAAACTAATGACGATATCACGCTCAGGAGTAGTAATTAGTGCCCTAAGGTCGCCTCCTGCCAAATAGGCGCTGGCCCATTTGATGTCACTTAGCTCTGCGTCAAATATCTGAGCGCTAAAGAGCCGTTCCTCATTTTCGCCTTCGTAGAGGGATAGTATGGCACGAATGTCCAAGAGGTCCTTCGCTCGTACTTCTTGGTTCTCCATAAACGCAACAATTTTAAGAAACAACAATACGATCGGTTCGACAACATTAATCGTCAACGATTGATTCAATCGAATAGGTTTCGATTTTGTGAAAACATAGTCGAATCCGACTAGGCTCATCTCATTCCCACTTTCCGGCCATACAATCTGCTTGTGCGCTCGCAAAATTGGACCTGCTGGCAAAAGATCAAAAAGGCTTCCGGCGTTACTCTGCCAGCGATGCTCGCGTCTTCGAAATGCAACCCAACCATCACTTAGTAATTTGCTCTTGAGCCGTTGAAAATTATTCAATTCGAGTGCCACTGCCAGATCGATATCGCTCGTAAATCGGTCCTCTGAGGGGAAATAAATCTGAAAAGCGACTGCGCCAATAATTACAAGCTCGGTATTGAGGTCGGCACAATAAGACTGAACCTGTACCAAATCAGCAAGCTGTGCCGGAAGTAAATTGTATCTGGTCACCACGAGCTTTTATACTTTGCGCAACTAACCATCAGACCAATACTCCTCTTTCAGGGATTCCGCAGCCTCGTGAGCGCGAGGATCCAAAGATTGGAGTAGCTCAGCATACAGCAATGTGGGATGAGCGATAAAAACATCGTCAATTTTCTTCCAGAAGCATGGCGCGCCTATGGAGCGCAGAATTAATACCTGCCCTTTGGCATCCGGTAACAGCCGCAGCTGTCTAAGGTGGGCCGCCCCAAGGTTCTCTGTAAACATCGTTAGCTCTTGTCCCTTGTAGAACTTCTGAAGTCGGTAGGCTGCCCAACCTCCAGTTATTGACCATTGAACTCCTACCTGTCCCAGGACCTGCCTCGATCGCTTGAGAAATAGCTCTAAAGATGCGTCTGGGGCACGGAATCGGTTTATAATTAGGCGCGGCTTTAAGACATTTTGGTACCCCTGTGCTAATCGTTCCAATAGCTGCGCGCCGCCTACTAACTGCAGCCCCTTCCCGCTCCTGAAAAGAGTTCCCTCATCGATAAGTTGTTTGCGAATATAGGCAACATTACTTTTCGCGACCTTGGATACTTCAGCTAATTGTCGGACAGTTGCCTGCTCAAGGTTTGGAAGTGATGCCAGACTGAATAGAAGCTGGATCTTAGCTGGTGTAACGAAGGCGCTTCTCGCTGCGTTCCTAACCTCTCGCTTGCCAATCACTGTCCAGGAGTGCTCATCACCGATGGAAAGATGAATATTGCCAGCCTGATCTACAAAATTAATGCCAGCAGCAATTAGCTTCTCGGCTGATGGCAAGGGAACATATCGCGTAAAAAGAATAATGGGGTGCAATGCTCCACTTTGAGACATCGGTCGGGTAATCAGGGTATGTAACAGAGTACCGCCAATGTAAGACATCCTTCGTTGTATCCTATACACGAACACACCTGATGCAGTTGCAAGTCTAAGCTGTCCATCCGTGCTAGAACCTCCCGCCTTTGGCGCCATGTAACGCGCCGCCTTTATAAAGTGCAGCTTTAGAATGGAATCTAGGAATAGACCGTTATTTTGACGTGCGGATGTCATTTGTCCAAACTTTAGCGTTGTCCATTACTAATGGACAAGCCATTTTTTCGGACAGATTATACCAAATCCAGCAAAAAGAGCCCTGGAAAGAAGCTTTTTTCTGTATTATCAGGGCGTTAGCTCCATTTTATAGCGATTATCAAAAGTCGGTGCCAATAAAATTGGCAAGCTTTTTGATACTAATCGCTATAGGTTGTTGATTTGATTCGTTTCCAGCGAATCTATAGCGGTTTGCAAACGCTATTATATCGCTCGCGACTTTCGCAAACCGCTATATGCAAACTTAACCCCAGCTGCCTAATGCGATTCCCCACACGTTTTAATACAGGCACTCTTCTGCCAGAATCCTCCCTCAATTAATCAGATCGAGCCCCGCTAATGTCCGCACCCGTTCTAAAACACAAACTATATCGGCTAATCGCTGACGGCGACGCACAATTCTCAATCGCACGCTACCTGCGCCAACGCCGTGGTCGGCGTCTTCAGCAATTTCTTGAACAATTCAAAAGACCACTGACAGTTCTAGATGTTGGCGGCACCTACGAGTTCTGGCGTAGCTCCGGACTAACGCCACTTTCAGAGATCTCCGTCGTATTACTAAATCTCGAGGCCACGCCAGTAAACGAACCAGGATTCTCTGCCATTTCAGGCGACGGTGCTGACCTTTCACGCTTTGCCGACAGAAGTTTCGACGTGGTTTTTTCAAACTCAGTCCTAGAGCATGTTGGTAGTTGGCAACGCCAAGAGCTAATGGCGAAAGAGATTGAACGGGTCGGCAAGGCTCATTTTATTCAGACTCCAGCGCGCTATTTTCCACTTGAGCCACATTTCCTGTTTCCGTTTTTTTGGTTTCTGCCGGAGCGCTTGCGCGTAAAGTTAGCCTGCACTATCCCGCTTGGCTGGTATCCGCGACTAAAACATCCCGCCGAGGCGCGCGAGTTTCTCACAAATTTTTTGCTACTAACTCGCGCTCAGTTTAAGACGCTTTTTCCCCGTAGTCGGATTGAAAGCGAACGGGTTTTAGGGATTGTAAAGTCTTATATTGCGATTTCGTCTGGCGAATCTGAGAAGAGTAGTTAAGGCACCAAACTCCCTTGGACGTTCAAAAAATTCCGACCATTCATGGGGCGAATGGAAGAACGAATTGATCTCTAACGATTAGTATCAAAGGGCTTGCCAATTTTATTGGCACCGACTTTTGAGAATCGCTAATTCCAGAAATATCCGGGATATCAGTTATTGTTTGCCATGAGCGCCTCAAACTTACCATTCATAAGCTGCTTCGATTCAAACCGTCCAACTCTCCGCCCGTCAACTCCAAACGCAATTGGGCCCGACACGCCATCTGCTTTGGAAACCAGACATTCACGATCGACTCCGCAGCGTTTAATCATCGCTGCCGCATCATAAGCGTAATCTGCAAACTGCGGCGCTGCTTCACCGAATCGTCGTTTGAAATCCTCTAAAAATTGGGGCGAGGTTTCGACGACAAAATTCACGCTCTCAAGCCCATTTAAACTGGCGATACGTGGATATACCTCCACAAGTTGGGGAAAGATGAACTCAAATACAAAACTTCCGGCCAACTTAACCGTTGCCCAAAGATCGACCTCGTCGGACTGTTTAACCTAAGAAGAGCAGTAGAAACGTAGCGAGAAGGATGAGATGGTTGATTATACGAGATTTTTCGACGAAAAAGGCTCGCAACCGTACTCACCAGTACGGTGAGAACCTTTTTCTAGAAAAATCTTGTAGAATCAATCAGATCAGCCTTCGTAGTAGTTTCTGATGCTCTTTTTAGGTTTAACACCACTAAAACCTTCAATCTGTAAAAGCATTCTGCGAGCTCTGATGCATTAGACTATAGCAGTGAACATTTTGATTATTTACGCCCAAAAACTTAATGCCATCACAGATGGACGCTACGTTGCTCATAGTGATTATCACACCATCACCCTACAAGCTCGCCGCAATTTATTTACCTTTAGCGGCTTTCTTGGTACTAGCTGGGCGCTCGACGACGGGATCTTTATAGTAAGTTAGCGCAATCGGCATTAACTCTTCGAGATGGGCAATGCGCTCCTCGGAGCCAGGGTGAGTGCTATAAAATGACGCACTGCTCTCAGCATCTTGGCCGAATATCTCTTTCGCATTGCGCCAAAATTTCACTGCCGCGCGTGGATCGTAGCCAGCTTTGGCCATTAGTATTACACCGGTCTGGTCAGCCTCATATTCTTGCGAGCGATCAAATTCTCTTACATACGTGCCATAGCCTACGGAATAGCTGGAATTTGCTACGACATCTCCTGCTAATCCACCAACACCGCCAAGACCTCCGATTGAGAGGGCAACGTCAGTAAGTGAACCTAGTATTGAGCTTGTTGTCGCAAGGTCGCCTGCGCGTTCCTCCTCACCAGCTTCATCGTGGTGACGCCCTAAAAGATGACCTACCTCATGACTTAGTACGGCAGATAACTCAGCATCATCCGGAACTTTCTTGAGCAGTCCATCAAATACAACTATCGCCATTCCATTAATAGCCATGGCGTTGACGTCCTCTCCGGACTTAACAACGGTGATCTCAATTGTTTGAGGATCATATCCAGCAGCCTGTAGGAGTTTGGTAGTGATGCGCTTAGCGCGGGCTTGTGATGCTCGATCATTTGATGGATCCATTCCGCTCTGTTTTGAGAATGAATTAACTAAGGACTTGGCCTTTACCTGTTGACCAGGAGCTGCCGCGACCGGTGCCGGGATCTCGCCAGGTTTTAGCATAGTACGAGTAGCGCAACCGCTTGAAACGGAAGTCACGACAAGTAGTGATAGTACAAGAGTTACAGAGCGTATTAGTGCCATAAGGTGTCCCCGAGCGAGTTAAGCACGCGTAGCTCCAGACCGAATGGTATAACCCGTCTAGAATGGCGCGCCGCAATGAGAAGGGATGTCGGCACATTGCTGGTTGAGCTTTAGGTTGAAGAATTATCCTATAGCGGTTTGCAAAAGTCGCGAGCGATATAATAGCTTTTGCAAACCGCTATAGATTCGCTGGAAGCGAATCAAAACAACAACCTATAGCGAGTAGACTAAATTAGTGTCTACTGCACGATCATCGCTAAACTTCTCCGAACAGCGCCGCAAACGCCTCCGCCCTGTGCGTTGCAAAGGCGGGATCATGCACCTTGATTTCAGCTAACGATTCTGAGAATCGATCCGGAATAAAGATCGAGTCGTAACCAAAACCGCCCGATCCACTTTGGGATGTGGCGATTACCCCAGACATTAAGCCCTCCGCGATTCGCGGCCCAGTGAATGGCGGTTCGGTGAATGGCGGTTCGGTGAATGGCGGCTCAGTGAATGGCGGCTCAGTGAATGGCATTGCCAGGTACAGTAAGCATCTAAATACTGCGCGTCGATCATCTAGACATGAAAGAACATTCAATAGCTTGGCCATATTCTGTGCACTTGTAGCGTGCTCCCCGGCATAGCGCGCCGAATAGACGCCTGGGGCACCCGATAGAGCCGAGACCTCCAATCCCGAATCATCGGCGAGCACTGGTAGTGTCGCGAACTCGGGCTTTGCACTCTCAGCGATCCACTTTGCAAATCCTTCGGCCTTTAGCCGCGCATTTCCAAGATAGGAGTCGGCATCCTCTACCACCTCGGGCGGAGGAGCCGCAGACGGAATCTCATATGCTCCAACCAGATCGATCCCCCACTTCTTAGCAAGCTTCTTAAACTCCTCTGCCTTGCCGGGATTGAGGGTTGCCAAAACGATTGGTGTTGAGATTGACGATATTGCCATAATCCTGATGACTAACCACCACTACAACTAAGGATCACGAGTCCCTCCTGCCCATCTGCAACCTGCAAAGTTGGAGTCATCGCACGAAAACTAGAATCTCCAATTCGGAGCTGCTGTGTATAGATCGTATTCGATGTTAGTACAAACTGCTCTGCGCAGAGATCGTTCTGGGAGATCGAATCAAGGTCTATAAATCGAGCGGGAAGTTGGAGATACATCAATAGCACGTCGAACTCCTCGCTAAGCTTCTCTCGCACTACCGTGAGTTTCGCAGCTTGTGGTAGCTTATTTCGAACCTGCTCTGCAACTGCGCCAAAGTCCTTGATCTCAGCTTTGACGCCGTTGCCCATGAACACTGCGAAGATCAGAAACATGCTGGCCAGAAGCCAGCCGCGCCAAGCTGCGTCAAACCGATTCCGACTGAAAAAAATTACTATGGCTAGTAGTCCCAATACTGCGGCTGCAATAACTGCGGCTCGATCAAAGAAAGTGCTGGCAGCAATCAATTGTGGGGAGAGATCAATTGAAAGCTTAGTGGCTAGCTGTGGTAACTGCCGTAAAAACTCAATACAGAGCATAATAAAAATTAATATCCATATCGATCTTCGATCAATAAAGTTCACAACATAACGAACTCCGGACGTAATGCGGTGCGGCAGGGACTGCCACCACACCGGTCCTCGAACCCCAAGGTAGATCGCCAACCCTGGAAATAGCGGCAATAGGTAGGAATGGCGCTTTCCAGATGCGATTGATAACAAAAGTATCCCACTGCCCAACCATACAGCTCCAGCCCACTCCAATCCGCTACGACGTCGAGTTTCAGGATCTGTTTTTCGCCAGGCTGATTCATCGCGCTGTTGACGTAGGTGATGCCATACTACTGGAATCAATAGCCACGACCACGGCGCTGCACTACGCAACAGTGATGGAAAATAGAACCACGGGGCCTTGGAATTAACGCGCTCGCCGCCAGTAAAGCGATCTAAGTTCTCAAAAAAGATCTGCCGAGTGATAAATTCCTCGCCGCCCTCTCGGGCTGCCAACAGATACCAGGACAGCGCTAGTGCAACGACTAGTATCCAGCCCAATCGGGGTATCAGCCAGATGCGTAATGCTGCTCGCCAACCTATGCTTAGTATCGTCAGTGGAACTGCTATGATTAATGGTAGCACCAAGCCCAACGGTCCCTTCGCTAACACGCCCAAGCCGCATGCGAGATAGAAGAGGGTAAACTCGCGAGGTTGAATACCAACGGAGGATTGACGACACATTCCTACGACTATACTTGCAATAGCAGCTGCAACAGTAAGCGCAAAAACTGAGTCAACCATCGCCAAACCAGCCTGCATCACAGCGCCGTAAGTTAGTGTTGCAACGACACAGGCCCACCAACATGCCACTGGAGCAGCGCGACCGAGACTTCGCGATATCTGCCCTGCTATCCAAACAGCTAGCAGGACACTCAATGCCGCTGCAGATGTTGAAACAGCGCGCGCAAGGGCGACTGAGACCTCCCCTTTGAGTGTGCCGATACCAGCAACAATCCAGTGAAAAAGTGGGGGCTTTGAGGGAACAACACCGTTGCGGGAGGGTAGGATCCATTCCTGTTGGATAAGGATCTCGCGAGCAACCTGAATCTCACGAGCCTCGGAGGATGTCGCCACCTGGGGCAAGCGCGCAGATGCAAGCAGCAAGATGAAAAAGATTATCACTGCGGCGAGACAGCGAGCGGGCACAATACTATTACAGAGATAGGGCAATTTGGACTCCAGAGCGGATCAATATAGCGGTTTGCAAAAGTCGCGAGCGATATAATAGCGTTTGCAAACCGCTATAGATTCGCTGAAAGCGAATCAAAACAACAACCTATAGCGATTATTTTCAAAAGGCTTGCCAATTTTATTGGCACCGACTTTTGATAATCGCTATAGGAAACCGCCTGACATTAGCTCCAAATTAATTTCAGGTATAGGGCCAAGGACTGAAAGCAGTACAGAACCTAGGCCGCCACCTCTGTAATAACCTGTTCGTCAGATACGAGCCCCAGGATTCGGGCGCCCTTCTCTGTGCGCGGACGACGACGGTAATGGGTCTTGGTATCCTCCGAAGCCATGGCTGCAAGATGTGATTCCTTCTCGGCCTCGAGCTCGGCGGAGCTGAGCGCCAGATCCTCCAGCGCCTCGTCCTCGCCGTGATGCCCGACATGGCAAAGTTCCCCTACGTCGTGCGCGTGGTTTCCGAGATTCTCGAGTCCAACGGTTCCTCGTCGATGGCCTCGGTCTGCGGCGCCTCACTCGCGATGATGGACGCCGGCGTGCCGCTGAAGGCGCCGGTCGCCGGCGTCGCCATGGGCCTCGTGCTCGAGGGTTCGCGCTACAAGGTCATCACCGACATCCTCGGTGACGAAGACCACCTCGGCGACATGGACTTCAAGGTCGCCGGCACCAGGGACGGCGTCACGACCCTGCAGATGGACATCAAGGTCGAGGGCATCACGCCCGAGATCATGAAGGTCGCTCTCGAGCAGGCGAAGGAAGGACGGCTCCACATCCTCGGCGAGATGAGCAAGGTCCTCTCGACGCCGCGCGAGAAGATGTCCGAGTGGGCCCCTTCGATCATCACGATCAAGATCGACCCTGAAAAGATCCGCGACGTGATCGGCAAGGGCGGTGCGGTGATCCGCCAGATCACCGAGGAGACCGGCACGACGATCGACATCGACAACGACGGCACGGTCAAGATCGCCTCGGTCAACGGCGCTGCGGGCCGCGAGGCCCAGGCGCGCATCGAGCTGATCACGGCCGATATCGAAGTGGGTCGGATCTATGAGGGTCGCGTCGCGCGCCTGATGGACTTCGGCGCCTTCGTCACCATCCTGCCGGGTCGCGATGGTCTCGTGCACATCTCGCAGATCTCGAACGATCGAGTCGAACGCGTCGCCGACAAGCTCAACGAGGGCGATGTCGTGAAGGTTCGCGTGCTCGAGGTCGACCGCCAAGGACGCGTGCGCCTGTCCATGAAGGACGTGTGAAGCCGTCCGGCGCCTGAGGCGTCGGACCTTTGGTCGAATCGCAGGGCGCCACAAGGCGCCCTGTTTCGTTGCGCCCGGGTTTGTTGCGGTGGCGCCCTGACGTGGGCTACTTCCCTCGCGGCTTTCCGTCCTCGACGTCGTCCTTGCGGCGGCCGACGCCATTCATCAGCGTGCGGAAGATGTCGTCCTGTACTTCACGCCAGCGCTGGTAATTCGTCTGCGCGACCTGCGTGACGGTATCCACCGGATCGATGCCGACAACGCTCTTGACCCGATCGCGGATCTCGCGCTGCTGGGTCGAGAACATCTTGACGCTCTGCTCGAGATAGCTGCCGAGCACGCCGTGCATCGCACCGCCGTCGGAACGGATCAGCTGAGAGAGGAAGTCACGGCTCATCACCGGCTCGCCGCCGGTCTCCTGTTCGGCGATCACCTGCAGCAGGATGCTGCGGGTGATATCCTGCTGGGACTTCTTGTCGATCACCACGAAATCGATGCGTTCGACGACCAGTCGGCGCACGTCGGCCAGCGTGATGTAGCGGCTCTCGGTCGCATCGTAGAGGCGCCGGTTCGGGTACTTCTTGATGACCCTGTTGCTCACGGTCTGATCCTCGAGGTCCTGAACTTCGCCGAGAATAGCCGAACGCCGCGGGCATGCGCAGCGCAATGGCGCGGCTTCAGGCAGGCACTTCGGCGCACCGCGAGGCGGCGGCGGGATCCCACGCCGCTATTGCTGATTGCCAGGTCGCTTCGAGGTCGCTCGCCGCCACCTTTGGCGACGGCTGTCCGAGCAGTTGCAGCGCCCGCCGCAGAAGGAACGGCGCAGCGCCCGTCGCAAGCGGCACGGAGCGGCGTGATTTCGCCAGCTTGGTGCCATCGGGCTCGACGACCAGCGGCAGGTGCAGATAGCGGGGCGTCGGCAACGACAGTGCGGACTGCAGGCCGAGCTGCCAGGTCGCGCTTCCCAGCAGGTCGCCGCCGCGTACCACGTCGCTCACGGCCTGCTCGGCGTCGTCGACGACGACCGCCAGATGATAGGCGATCACGCGGTCGCGCCGCCGTACGACGACATCGGTATGGACCGTGGGATCGAAGCGGATTTCCCGCCCGGACCGGTCGTGCACCTGTCGCGGGGGGAGACTATCGAGCGCGACGCGCAGGCACCCCTCACCCTCGGCCTGCAAATGTCGCCGGCAGTCTCCGACGCAGCGTGGTTCGTCAGACAGGCCGGCCTCGGCAATCTCGCGGCGCGAACAGCGGCAGCGGAATAGAAGCCCACGCTGCCACAGTAGCGAAAGGGCGGATTCGTAGAGGGCCCGACGTTTGCTCTGGCGGACCACGGGACCATCTGTGCTAAAGCCGAAGGCCGCCAGGGTCTGCAGGATGGCGGCTTCGGCGCCGGCGAGGTTTCGCGGGGTGTCGAGGTCTTCGAGCCGGACGAGCCAGCGCCCGCCCTGGTGCCGGGCATCCAGGTAGCTGCCCGTGGCAGCCACGAGCGAACCCAGATGCAGGGGGCCGGTGGGCGAGGGCGCGAAACGCCCGATCAGCGTGGGCGTCGGCTCAGCGGTAGCGGTCGTCGCGGTCGCCGTACTGCTTCTCGCGTCGTTCACGACGCTCCTGCGCCTCGATGCTCAGCGTGGCGACGGGGCGGGCCTCGAGCCGCTTGATGCCAATCTCTTCGCCGGTCTCGAGGCAGTAGCCATAGGAGCCGTCCTCGATGCGCTTGAGGGCTTCCTCGATCTTGCGGATCAGCTTGCGTTCGCGGTCACGGGTCCGCAGCTCGAGGCTGAACTCTTCTTCCTGCGTCGCACGATCGTTGGGGTCCGGGAAATTGGCCGCTTCATCTTTCATGTGCGAGACGGTGCGGTCGACCTCTTCCATCAGGTCTCGCTTCCAGCTCCGCAGGATCTGCCGGAAATGTTCCAGCTGCACCTTGTTCATGTACTGCTCGCCACGTTTGGCGATGTACGGACTGACGTTGCGGGGGCCGGCGAGCAGGCTCATATCGCCGTCGTCGTCTGCATCGGGGGCCGCAACGGCCAGCGGCGGGTTGCGCTGCACGTAGGTGGCGATCGGACCGGTGTCGATCGCGCGCGCCGGCGCGCGCTCGGCGCGGGCCGGCGACGCGGACGGGGCGGGGGTAGCGGGCTTCACTGCGGGCGCGCGCGGCGCGGCCGCGGATACCGTGACCGGAGAGGGAGATGAAGCGGGGGCGGCGGCCGCCGGCTTACGCGGCGTGCCTGCGGCGGTCTTGGGTTTCGTGACGGGCGCCTTCTTGCTGCTGACATGGTGGGCGGGAGGCGCAGCTTTGCGCGCCACCACAGGGACGGGTTTCTTGGCTTTTGCAGGCTTTGCTGCAGTCTTCTTGCCCGGCATCCGGCGCTCCTTGGCCCCATCAGGGACCTCCGCGGAACGCGCGATTATACCGGCCGTTCGGGGCCTGTACAGCGAAGTGGAGTTCGGCGCCGTCGCGGCGCCTTCCGACCCATGATCGGGCTCTGCGCCAGTATCCGGACGCCGACAGACATGCGGCTCAAGGCAGCGTCACCGCAGGCTCGGGCGCCCAGCCTGGCTTGCGATGGGTCGCCACGATGGTGGTATAGATGCCACCGCGCACGTTGAAGCGCGCCGCAAGTTTCATGTAGCGAGGCCCGGTCGCCGCGACCAGGTGCGCGAGGATCTCGTTGGTCACGGCCTCATGGAAGGCGCCGCGATCCCGGAACGCCCAGACATAGAGCTTCAGGGACTTCAACTCCACGCAGCGCTCGTCCGGCACGTACTCGAGCTCGAGGGTGGCGAAGTCGGGCTGGCCCGTTTTCGGGCACAGGCAGGTGAATTCCGGGATTGTCATCCGGATCGTGAAGTCACGATCGGCTGCCGGATTGGGGAAAGTCTCAAGCGCAGTAGCGGGTTGCGATGGCATGTTCAGGACATCGAATGCAGAGCGCGCGCTGAGGATCATTCTCAACCCCGGGCGCGGATGCGGGACGATTAATTTACACTACCGCGCTTCGACATGCGGCCGAAGCCCGAAGGATCACCCTCGATGCGACTGACCAAGATCAAGCTGGCCGGATTCAAGTCTTTCGTCGATCCGACGACCGTGACTTTTCCGAGCAACCTCACGGGGGTAGTCGGTCCCAACGGCTGCGGCAAGTCGAACGTGATCGACGCCGTGCGCTGGGTGATGGGCGAGCTCTCGGCGAAGCACCTGCGCGGCGACTCCATGGCCGACGTCATCTTCAACGGCTCGAGCGCGCGCAAGCCGGTGGGCAAGGCCTCGGTGGAACTCGTCTTCGACAACTCCGACGGGAAGATTTCCGGCGCCTATGCGGCCTATGCCGAGGTGTCGCTGAAGCGCGAGGTGGCGCGCGACGGCAGCTCCGGCTACTTCATCAACGG
>ENA-ORBV01008818-ORBV01008818.1-microbial-mat-metagenome-genome-assembly--contig:-NODE-8818-length-16806-cov-4.758384_pt1 | contig 16806 bp, 11 predicted proteins | sample MGYA00237777_ERZ505514 | MGnify/ENA primary metagenome ERZ505514 (study PRJEB26160, sample SAMN06269048) | microbial mat metagenome | isolation source: Oligotrophic lake microbial mat | place... | reverse complement strand
AGCGCGTCGTGGATGCTGGCGTGAGCATAGACGCGATTCACGCTGCTGCATGACTGGCCGCAGTTCCGGAAGCCTTTGTAGGCGATGATCTTCGCCGCGAGGTCGAGATCGGCGTCGGCGCAGACGACCGCGGGGCAATGCCCGCCGAGTTCCAGCGAAACCTTTTTCAAGTATGGTGCGGCTGTTGCGAGAATCTGTTTGCCGACTTCCGTGCTACCCGTCATCGCAATCTTGGCGACGAGCGGGTGTTTCACCAAAGCCTCGCCGAGCGTCGCACCGGAACCGGTGATGCAATTCACCACGCCCGGCGGCAGACCGCCCTCGGAAAGCGCGGCGCAAAAGGCGAGGGGCGAAAGCGGAGTCACAGTCGTCGGTTTCACCACCACGGTGCAGCCAGTCGCAAGTGCGGGGCCGAGCTTCCAGCTCAGCAGCGACACCGGGTAATTCCAAGGCGTGATCAGCCCGCACACGCCGACCGGCACATAGGTCACATGCGACCTATACGACCTATCTTCCGTGGGATTTGTGAAGCCTTCGATGCGCACGCCTTCCGCCGCGTAGTAGTCGATCGTGTCGCACGAGCCGCCGATCTCGCTCACCGATTGTGCAAGCGGCTTGCCCTGCTCGAGCGCCATCAGCCGTCCGATCTCGTCCGCCTTCGTCCGCACGTGAGCCGTGGCTTTGCGGATGATCTTCTCGCGTTCGTAGCTCGTCAGCGCGCTCCACGTCTTGAAGGCCGCGTGTGCTGCCTGCACCGCGGCCTCGAGGTCGGCGGCCGTCGCGCGTGGCACCGTGGCGACCACGCGCCCGTCGTGCGGCGATTTTATTTCCGAGCGCGCGCCATCGCTGGCGGCGCGGCGCTCGTTGTTGATCAGCAGGTCGAAGGGAATGGGTTTGTCCATGGTGTTTAGGGTTGAGGCAGGATGCAGACCTTCAGCGCCTCGCCGGTTTCCATGAGGCCGAAGGCTTCCGTGATGCGGTCGAGCGGCAGCGTGTGCGTGATGATTTTGTCCGCGGGAAAACGCCCGCTGTGCAGCAGCGCGAACGCCGCCTGGAAGTCGCTCTTCTTCTCCGAGTAGCTGCCGCTGATCTCGAGTTCCTTGTAGTGAATCTGGTTCACGTCGAGCGGCGCGATCGGGTTCGATTTCGGTAGACCGGCGAAGAAGTTCACGCGCCCGGCTTTCGCGGCGATTTCCAGCGCGTCGTTCTGCGCCGCGGCCGCGCTTACGGCCACGATGACGACGTCCGGCCCGAAGCCGTCGGTCAGCTTGCGCACCTGCTCGCGATGCGCGCCATCGGCCTGCACGAGCACTGGGGCGTCGATGTCGAAACGCTTCGCCATCTCCAGTCGCGCGGGGTTGTTGTCGAGTACGATGACCTGCTGCGCGCCCTGCAAGCGGGCGAGCGCCGCGTGCATGATCCCGATCGGCCCTGCGCCGATGATGGCCACGGTGTCCTTCAAGCCGATGCCGAGTCGCGAATGCGCGTTCATGCAGCATCCGAGCGGTTCGGCGAGAGACATCTGATCGTCGGGAATGTCGGACGTGACCTTGAAAAGATTTCCCTGCCGCACCGCGGACGCCGGCACGCGCATGAACGGCGCGAAGGCGCCATCGTAGTGGTAGCTCATGGTCGTGCGATGCGCGGTGAGGTTCTCGCGGCCCATCTCCACGTAACGGTCGCGGCCATCGACGATGACGATATACATCACGACACGATCGCCGACCTGCACGTTCGCTTCCGGCGCGCGCGACTCGGCGACCGTGGCGCAAAACTCGTGGCCGAGAATCCGGGGAGGGAGGGATGATCTTTTTGTCGCCGTGTCGATACGTGCGGAGGTCTGTGCCGCACACCGAACACGCGGAGATTTTCAGCAACACTTCGCCGTCCGCGAGCGTCGGCTCCGCGACATCCTGGACGGCGATGTTTTCCTTCCCGAGGTAAACGGCGGCTTTCATTAGCTCATCCAGTTGCGCGCCGCAGTCGCGGACCATTTCACCGTCGTCTTTTTGGTCTGCGTCCAGAATCCGATGGCGTCCTTTCCGGTCACGTCCCCGATGCCAAATTTTGAGTCGTTCCAGCCGCCGAAGGAGAAAGGATCGCGCGGCACCGGGACACCGATGTTCACGCCGATCATGCCCGCGCTGGCGTGCTGCTCGAAGTAACGCGCGGCCGCGCCGCTGCTCGTGTAGATCGACGCAGCGTTGCCGTAGGGACTCGCGTTTTCGATGGCGAGCGCTTCGTCGAGGGAGCCGACGCGGAGCACGCTGAGCACGGGGCCGAAGATTTCGTCCTGCACGCAGATCGAGTTCGGCGTGAGGCGGTCGATGAGCGTCGAGCCGACGTAATTGCCGCCGCGCTTTTCGGCCGGCACGTCCGGGCGCCGGCCATCGACGAGCAGCGCCGCGCCTTCACTCTCCGCGCGATCGATGTAGCTGGCGATGCGGTCGCGTGACTTCGGATTGATGATCGCGCCCATATCGAAACCGGCGCGCACCTTCCGCATCTCCGCGGCGATCGCTTCGACGATGGCGTCGCAATTCCCCACGCCGAGCGCGACGCTTGCCGCCATGCAGCGCTGACCCGCGCAGCCCGTCGCGGAGGCGGTGAGATTCTTCGCCACGAGCACGGGGTCGGCGTCGGGCAAAATGACGACGTGATTCTTGGCACCGCCGAGGGTGAGCATCCGCTTGGCGCTCGCGCTGCCGCGATTGAAGACCAGCTTCGCCACCGGCGTGCTGCCGACGAAGGCGCACGCACGAATGAGCGGGTGATCGAGCACCGCCTCGACGGTCTCGCGGTCGCCTTGCACCACGTTGAAAACGCCGTCCGGCAGGCCCGCTTCCGCGAGCAGCTCGGCAAGCAGCAGAGGCGTCTGTGGCACTTGCTCGCTTGGCTTGAGGACGAAAGTATTCCCGCACGCGATGGCCATCGGGAACATCCACATCGGCACCATCGCAGGAAAATTGAACGGCGTGATGCCCGCCACGACTCCGAGCGGAAAACGCCGCGTGTAACAGTCCACACCATTGGCCACTTCGAGCATGTCGCCCGCGATGAGCGCCGGCACGGAGCACGCATACTCCACGATCTCCAGTCCGCGCTGAATGCCCGCCGCGCCTTCATCCACGGTCTTGCCGTTCTCTCGCGCGACCATCTCCGCGAGCGGGCGCAGATTTTTTTCGACGAGCGCCTTGAAGCGATAGAGCGGCTGCACGCGGTCTTTCACCGGGGTGCGGCCCCACGTTTGAAAAGCGGCGTGCGCCTGCTGCACGACTGCATCGACCTGGGCGGCGTCGGCTACGGCAAGTTCGCCGAGCGAAGTGCCGTCCACCGGTGAGGCGAGCGGGAGGGTGCGGGGATTTTCGGGCGTGAGGACATGGCCATTCGCAAAGTGGCCGACGCGGTGGTGGGAAGCTGTCGGGTGGCTCATGGGAGGAAAGGGGCGAGGACATTGCGGGCGACGCGCAGGGCGCGCTTCCGTCCGTCGAGGGATTTGCCGAAAGTATCGTCCTCGACTTCGATGCAGACCGGGCCGTCGTAGCCTGTCTCCATGAGCACCGACATGAAATGCGCCCAGTCGATTTCGCCGTAGCCGGGGAGGCGCGGCTGGTGCCATTCCAGCGGCGGTGCGAAGACGCCGACCTGATTGAGCCGCTCGCGGTAGATGCGGACGTCCTTGGCGTGAAAATGGAAGAGCTTGTCTTTGAATTCGTGCAGCGCGCTCGTGGGCTCGATGAATTGCAGAGCGAAGTGCGAAGGGTCGAAGTTGAGGCCGAAGTGCGCTGACGGAATATCCGCAAACGCTCGCCGCCAAATCGCGGGTGTGGTCATGAGGTTTTTGCCGCCCGGCCATTCGTCCTTGGTGAAAAACATCGGGCAGTTTTCGATGCCAACGCGCACGCCATTCTCCTCGGCGAAAGCGATCAGCGGACGCCAAGTGGAGAGGAAGCGTGGCCAGTTGTCGTCCACGGTTTTTGTCCAGTCGCGCCCGACGAAGGTGTTCACCGTTGAAAGTCCGAGCAGCCGCGCCGCGACGATGACCTTCCTGATATGCTCAACGCAAACTGCAGCCGTGGTTTCGTCGGGATCGAGCGGGTTCGGATAGTAGCCGAGCGCGGAAAGGCTGATGCCGTGCTGGGCGCAGAGCGCGTTCACTTCATCGGCTTTTGCCGGAGTGAAGTCCGTGACATCGACGTGGGTGGTGCCTGCGTATTTGCGCTCGGCTTTGCCGACTGGCCAGCAAGCGACTTCGATGCAGCCAAAGTCTTCAGCCGCGGCAAAGGCGAGCACTTCGTCCAGTGAGAGTTCGGGGAGAATGGCGGAGACGAATCCGAGTTTCATGGGGATAAGAGGAGGCGAGGGGAACTATTTTTTGATGACCGTTCGGCGGGGCGCATCGGAGAGCGTGGGTGTGGCGGGGCGAGCTGGGGTGTTCGCGCCGAGGACGTTTTGAAACTCATAGCGGTCGCCCCGGTAGAGGGTGTCTTCGACCCAGAGCGGTTTATCGCCCGTGAACCCGACGGCGTGGACCCAAAGCGCGGCGGCGGCTGGCCGGGTGCCGAGCAGTTTGGCCTCGGCCGTGGAGAGGCAGACGGCACGGATGATCTGTTCCGCGCCCGTCGGACCGGCGGAGAGATCGTTTTCGAGGACATCGTAAAGCGACCCCTTCACGCGCTCGCGAGTGAGTCCCGGGCAGAGTCGCGCCACGAGATGGCGGCGTTCGAGGATGACGGGTTCGTCGTTGGCGAGACGGAGGCGTTCGAGAAAGAGGAGCGGCTCTTCGTCTTCCACCCGGAGAGCTTCGGCGATGCCTTCGGGCGCAGCCGCTGCACGGAGTTTGCTGAAGCTCAGCACCTTGGTCGTCGGCTTCATTCCAGAGAGTGTCGCCTTGCGGGTGAAGCTGACCAGCGAGCGCAGATCGTTCTGGAGAGCTTCGCCGCGGAGAAAAGTGCCGACGCCTTTTCGGAACTCCAGCAACCCGGTGACGACGAGATTGGAGAGCGCCTTGTTGGCGGTCACCCGGCTGACTTGAAACCGCTCCGAGACCTGGCGCTCGGTGAGGAACTTCTCCCCAGCCTTGAACTTCCCACCCGTGGCGAGCGCCCGCAGGCGATCGTTGAGCTGTTGGTAGATGGGATCGCGAATGATCGGGGTTGAAGTCATCGGCTGTTGAAAGGCATAGTGGCTAAGCCACCATTGGTGTGCAAGCGGTTTTTGTTTCGCCAATTGCGAGATTGGAGGCGCAAGTCCACGGACGCGCTCCGTCGTTTTATGGAGACGCTGTGGTCTCCCGAAAGACATGGCCGGATGGCCTGGAAAGCTGCCGGCGCTGGGCTACGTCACCTTCGGGCGCAACTGTCGGCGGAGGACGATGTGAAGCAGGCCCATGAGGATGAGCGAGGAGCCGGCGAGGATGCCGGTGGAGTAGAGGTGGACGCTGATTTTCACCATGCGGTGGAAGCCGAAGAAGTGCAGGTCGTAGTGTTTTTCCGGGCTGAAGAAGACGTTGATGGCGCGCTGGCGGCGATAGTCGTTCTGCTCGGTCTCGGCCTTGGCCACGAGGTCGGAGACTTTCTGGTTGGTGAAGAGCCGCTCGGCCGTGAGGCCGTTCACGCGGCTCCGCAGACCGCCCGTATCGAGCGGCTTGCCTTCGATCACGTCATCCACGCGTTCCATCTTCTTTTCGATTTCACGCAGGCTGCCGGCTTCCATGCCGCTGAGCAGCGCGAGCGTGTCTTTCAAGTCCTCCAGCCGCGCGGCTTCAGTTTCGCTGCGGTCGCGCTTTTCCACGAGCGTGTCCATTTGCTTCTGCAGTCGGTCCTGGCGGTTGGCGAGAGGGTTGAGCTTGGCCTGGGCGACGACGAGCGCTTCGTAGCTGTAGTGGGTGGCGACGAAACGGCTGATGACAGGCACGCGGAGCGACGAGTCGTCGCGGTTGCCGGCGGCGGCAGCTTCGGGATGGCGCGACAGCCAGTGTTTGAAGCCGGAGATCAAATCGAGATCGCGATTCATCTCCTCATACTTGATGAGCGCGCCGCCAAAGATGAGCTGCGGGATGAGGACGAGTGGGACAATGTTGGAAGCCATCTTGCCCGACGACGAGAGTGCGGAGATGAGCAACCCGAGGCTCGTGCCGCTCGCGGCGGTGATGAACATGTAGAAAAAGTATTCCCAGAACATCCCCTTGATCTGCAGGACGGAATTCCCGACGAGTACGAAGAGCGAGCACTGCACGGCGGAGAAAAGGGCGAGCGTCGCAAACTTCGAGAAGATGTAGTACGGCAGCCGGACATCGAGGTTGCGCTCTCGATGCAGCACCACGCGGTCGCGGATGATGTCGTCCACGCTGTTCGTCAGCGCGAGGAACATGGCGACGAGCAGCGAGATGAAGATGTAGGTCGGGATGTGAAAGGCGCTGGCGAAGTCGTATTTGCCCGAGCTGTCGTCGGTAAAATAGAGCGCCCACCCGATGAGCGCGGCGAGCGCCGGCGCGACGAGCAGGGTGATGAAGATGTTGCCGCGGTTGCGGACCTTCGACATGAAGGCGCGGCGACCGAGGGTGCGGAATTGCGTCCACTCATCGTGCCAGCGCACGGGTTCGCGCTGGCGCAGCGGATTGGGTGCTGGCGACGGCGCGGGCGCCTGCTTGCGCAGGTTCACCTGCTTCATGTCCTGGAGCAGGCGGAAGCTTTCGTATTTATCGCGCCAGTAGTCGGGCGAGAAGCGGCGCGCGGGCACGAGTTGGCCCTGCGAATTTTCCTCGTAGATGATGTCGCCGCTCAGGTCGCGCAGCGGCGTCTCGAGCACGTCGAAGATGAACTCGGGCCGCGTGGTGCCGCACGCGGGACAGCCGCCGAGTTCGGTGCCGAAGTGCTGCTCGTGTTCGGCGGCGGCGAAGTAGGCGAGCATTTCGCTGGGCGTGCCGTAGAAAACCATGCGCCCGCCTTTGTCGAGGAGCAGCGCCTTCGAAAACATCTGGAACAGTTTCGAGGTCGGCTGGTGCAGCGTGACGAGGATGATCTTGTTGTGCGCCATCGAGCGGATGATCTCGATGACGTGCTCGCTGTCCTTGGAACTCAGGCCGCTCGTCGGTTCGTCGAAGAGAAAAACGTCGGCGTTCGAAACCATATCGAGGCCGATGTTCAATCGCTTGCGTTCGCCGCCGGAGAGCGTCTTTTGCACCGTGGTGCCGACGATGCTGTCGCGCCGCTCGCTCAGTCCGAGTTCGGTGAGCTTGCCATCGATGCGCCGCGCGCGGTCGCGCCGCGAGAGGTGCGGCGCGCGGATGGCGGCGGCGAAGCTGATGTTTTCGCGGATCGTGAGGTGATCGTCGAAGGCGTCGTCCTGCGGGATGTAGCTGACGAAGCGCTTGAGGTGGTTGAGATCGGAGTAAAGCGACTGGCCGTTGAGCAACACATCGCCCTGACTGGGCTGGAGTTGGCCGGCGATTGCTTTCATGAGCGTCGATTTGCCGGAGCCGCTCGCGCCCATGACGCAGACCATTTCGCCGCGCGTGACATTAAAGGAGAGGCCGTCGAGCCCGACATCTCGCCGACCGAAGCGGTGGGTGAGGTCGCGCACTTCGATCGAGGAGATGATGTTACGCTCTTCCTCGATGATGCGTTCGGCGAAGTTGCAGCGCAGGATCTGGCCGGTATCGATGCGGATGGTGTCGCCGTCCTTGAGATCGGCGGTCTGCCGCACAGGCACATCGCCGACGAGGATCGGGCGGTCGGCGTGCAGCACCTCGAGTTTGCCCACGCGGTTTTCGTAGTCGCAGAGGATCTTGAGCAGGACATCGCCGCTCGTGCCGGGTGAAAGCAGGATGTCGTCGGTATCGAGCAGCGAAGGATTGTTCGAGACGAGGTAGCCGGACTTGTAGGCCTTGAGCTGGAAGCGTCCGCCGAGGGCGCGGGCCCGGCGGCGCAGGTCGCCGATGGGCAGTTCGGAATCGTTGTGGAAGACGAGCTTGTCATCGAGGTTTGCTTCGACGGAAGCACCAGCGCGCAGGGCGACGCCATTGAGCAGCGCATCCACGTCCTTGAGCGCGCGGACTTGCACCTTCAGCCCGAAACGCACCTCGAGGCACGACTCGCGCGACCGCTCCTTTTCAAGCTGCACCTCGTCGTTGTTGTCGATCGAGAGGTAGATTTGCGCGAGGGAGACGTTCTTCTTCGCGTTGAAGTAATAGGCGAGGTCCTGATACGTGAGCACCTGCTCGCCGAGCACGATGCGCTGACCGGTATAGACGCGGCAAAACGAGCCCGGCCCGAGCGGACGCCCACGGACAACGATGCCCTTGGAACTCTGGTTTTTGAGCAGGATCAGGTCGTGGTAACGGAAAGCGACGAGGCGTTCGTTGCCGGTGAGGCCTTTCAGCTTCACGTCCGCCGAGCCACTGGCGCCGAAGGTCAGCGACTCGAGGGGCGATTGGCCCTGCTGGTAGATGTTCTTGTCGGATTCCTCGGCGGCGTTGAGCTGATAGACGATGTCGATCGCCTGCGCGGCCATGCCGAGTTGCGTCATGAAGCTGTAGAAGGTCACGACCTCCTGCTGCTCCATGCCAGCTTTGGAGATCAGATCGTAGAGCTGCACGCCGAGCATGACCTTGCGCTCCGTGCTGAGTTCTGCGGCGAGCTTCTGAGCCATCGCGCTGAGGTCCTGGTTTTCGTTCAGCGCCTGGCGGAAAAGTTTCCGCAGTTCCGAGTAGACCGCTTCCGGGTAGTCGTAGCGCAGGAACCCGAGCGAGGAATCGATTTCCTCCTCCAGCACCTCGCCATTCGCCTTGGAAAAAGCAGCCAGCACCTGGATGAGCAGCGGCAACAAGTTCGGGCTCTCCGTCACCGTCCGCGGCTGCCGCATCACGCGGCGGCGGACATTTTCCACCATCCGCTGCACCCGCCGGAGAAAGGGGACTTCTGGCGAGCGTTCGCTCAGCGTCTTGGTGTAACCGTTGTTGTTGCTCATGAAAATTGGGCGCCGGGCGCCGGGGGCGGGATCAGCGAGGGCGGGAAACTATAACCCGGTTGACCAAATGTCGATAAGCCCTAGGTTTTCGCTCCCGTGCCATCCGTTGCGCTCGCGCATTCGTTCTGTTACGCTGCCCGGCTCCGTTTCTCATAGGAAAATCCAAACCCATCATGGCCCAGCCCGAACCTCGCTCACCCAAAAGCAATCGCCCCCCCAATGGCGGTGGCCCAGCCGAACCCAATTTCAACTGGAAGGGCCTCGTTCTGTTCGCCATTGCGATCGGACTTTTCGGTGCCGCTTACATTTTCAAAGGTGGCCCGATGGGCAATGTGCGAGACGTGAAATACCCCGATTTCGTAAAGCTCCTCGACGAGGACAAAATCGTGAAGGAGAAGGGAATCGAGCTGGTGTCCGAGCCGGGCAGCTCCACGGATTACGTGAAAGGTTTCATCAAACCCGAGGCGCCGGCGACGCAGCCCGAGGCCTTCAAGACGCAGGTCAATCTCCAGTACAATTCCTACCTGCAGTGGATGCTGGAGGAGAAATACAAGATCGCGGTCAGCCCGAAGTCGGAGAACAACTACCTCGCCTCGGCGCTGCTCGGGATGACGCCGATCCTGCTCTTCCTGCTCATCCTGTATTTCTTCTTCCGTCAGCAGATCCGCATGGCCGGCAAGGGCGCGATGAGCTTCGGCAAATCCAAGGCCCGCATGCTCGCTCGCGACAAAAACAAGATCACCTTCAAGGACGTCGCCGGCGTCGAAGAGGCAAAGGAAGAAGTGACCGAGATCGTCGAGTTCCTGCGCGATCCGAAGAAATTCCAAAAGCTCGGCGGACGTATCCCCAAGGGCGTGCTCATGGTTGGTTCGCCCGGCACGGGTAAGACGCTCCTCGCCCGCGCCATTGCCGGTGAAGCCGACGTGCCGTTCTTCTCGATCAGCGGTTCGGATTTCGTGGAAATGTTCGTCGGCGTCGGCGCGAGCCGCGTGCGCGACATGTTCGAGCAGGGCAAAAAATCTGCGCCGTGCCTCATCTTCATCGACGAAATCGACGCCGTGGGTCGCCATCGCGGACACGGCATGGGCGGCGGTCACGACGAGCGCGAGCAGACGCTGAACGCGCTCCTCGTCGAGATGGATGGCTTCGACACTCAGGAAGGCGTGATCATCATCGCCGCGACCAATCGCCCCGACGTGCTCGACCCCGCGCTCTTGCGTCCGGGGCGTTTCGATCGTCAGGTCACCGTTCCGCTACCCGACGTGAAGGGCCGCGAGGAAATCCTCCGCGTTCACGCCAAGAAGGTGAAGCTGGCCGAGAACGTCGATCTTTCCGTGGTCGCCCGCGGCACACCCGGTTTCTCTGGTGCCGAACTCGCTAACGTGATCAATGAAGCCGCGCTGATCGCGGCCCGCATGGGTTTGAAGGCGATCACCAATCACGAATTCGAAGAAGCCCGCGACAAAGTCCGCTGGGGCCGCGAGCGCCGCAGTATGGCGATGAGCGACAAGGAGAAAACCTCGACCGCCTGGCACGAGGCTGGCCACGCGCTGCTCAGCGTGTTGCTCGAGCACACCGATCCTCTTCACAAGGTGACGATCATCCCGCGGGGCCGAGCGCTCGGCGTGACTATGTCGCTGCCCGAAGGCGATCAGCATTCGCTCAGCCGCAAGGAAGCGATCGACAACCTCGCCATGACGGCCGCCGGTCGCATTGCGGAGGAACTCTTCACCCATGACGTTTCGACGGGCGCCGCTATGGACATCCGGCAGATGACGCGGCTTTCGCGCAAGATGGTTTGCGAATGGGGCATGAGCGACAAACTCGGCATGGTCGAATACGGCCAGCATGAAGACCACGTCTTCCTCGCTCGCGACCTCAGCCAGGGCCGCGAATACAGCGAGCAGACGGCGCAGGAGATCGATCGCGAAGTGCGCAAGCTGATCGACGACGCCACCGCCCGTGCGACGGACCTCGTTGTCCAGCATCGCGACAAAGTCGAAATCATCGCCAAGGCGTTGCTCGAATTCGAGACCCTCGATGGCAAGCAGATCCGCGACATCATCGAGACCGGTCGGATGCAGTCTCCTCCGCCCGCCGTGCCCCCGCGCACGCGGAGCGAGCCACCGCCCTTGAAGCGCGAAGAAAGCACGACCATCGCCCCGGATTATCCTCCGGGCCTGACTGAATCCCCAGCGTAGTCGGCCGCGATGCCGGCCCCGGCTCCCAAGCCCTTCACTCCGGACGAACTTCCCGCGCTCGTGCGCGGCGTGTTCGCCCGGGCGAAGTTTCCGCAACTGGCGACGATCGATGGCGATCAGCCACGCGTGCGCCCGGTTTCGCCGGTCCGCGTCGATGAAGACTTTACGATCTACGTTGCCAACCTGCGCAGCTACGGCAAGACCGGCGAAATTGCCGCGAATCCCAAAGTCGAACTCAACTACCTCGACGAGCAGCACGATCAGGTGCGTGTCACCGGGATCGCGGAAGTCCTGACTGATGCGGCAGTTTTGGGCGAAATCTGGGAGAGCAATCCGCTGCTGCGTCGTTATCTCGGCTCGCCGGAGAATCCCGAAATGATCATCTACCGCATCCGCCCGGTGCGGGTGCGTTTCATGCGCGAGTGGGCGCTGGAGTATCACGACGTGCCGCTCGCGTCAGCGTAGCAGGCGCGGGTTCGGTATAGCGACTCAGGCCACGGGTTCGTCTGTTGCGGCGGGGCGAATTTTACCCGCAGCTCCGCCCCTGAAACCCGGCAAAATTTTGCTCAGCGTTCTCAAGATGTGGGAGCCGTTTGCGTGGATCTTGCGACGCGGGAGAAAAGTGGACCCGAACTGACGCGCACCGACTACGAGCGCTTCTGCTTTTTCAGCACGTAGGTGCCGACGGGGAAGAGTTGATACCCGGGGTTCTTGAGGATTTTCACCGTCACGCTCTTGGCCGTCCACGTGATCTCGAGTTCGATCGGATGGCTGTTCGCGTCCCAGTTAAAGCTGCCGCTCGCCACGATGCTGTTCCCGCGGCGTTCGTGTTTGGTCAGGATGAAGACGTCATCCGCCTTGCCTTGGGTCGGAGGTGGCCCGCCGATTTGCAGCATGCGTTTCCCGACGACCAATTCATCTGGGAGGTCCGCATTGGCGGGGTCGATGGAAACATAGAGATCGCTTTTCGCGTGGACCCAAAATCCGATCGGCGGATCGATGTCCTTCGCTTCCGATTTTTTTGGAGAACTGTCGGCCGCGGAAACGTGCGGAGCGTTGGCGAAAATCAGCGCGAGTGCGGCGGCGATGGCGGCGAAAAAGTTCATGGATGGGAGGCGGTTAGCACGTCGATATGGACTACCCGCTGCGGCGGAGCAGCCAGACCACGCCGGCATTGGCGGCGAGCCCGATTCCGACGAAAGAAAGGAGCAGCCAGGTCGTGAGACTGCCCCAGGCTTTATTGGCCATTGCCACCGGCACAGCCATGGGCACGGAGACGACTTGTGCGCCGATGATCTCGTCGAGCTTCCAGCCGAAGCCGTTGGCCGTGCCGTAGAGTTTGATCATCTCCGGCGGCGCCTTGTCCGGCGTGCTGTGGCAGGTCAGGCAACTGACGTTGTTGATCTTGATCGGCCGTGCGAGGACCAGTGCCGGGCCGGTGGGGGTCTCGCGTTCTTTTTGAAACTCGGCGAGCTTCGGGTTGCCGCGGAATTGATTCACCACATCCGTTTCCCAGTCCGTCGCGCGGTCGCGCGGGTTGGTCGGGTTGAGCGTGGCTTCCTTGTAGAAATACTCGGGAAATTTTTCGCGCAGGTAGGTGAAGATTTCCGTCGCGGCAAAAGCCGGCACTGACTGCGGGTGAAACTCGGTGTCGAGCATCTCGGCTTCCTTGGCTTTGAGCGTGTCGAGGAGCTGCTGCTGCGCCGCGAGGAGCCGCGTTTGGCCGAGCGCGTAGGCTTTTTTGGAACTGGTCAGCCGCAGATCCTTCGGCGTCGCCGGGTCGGCTTCCCTGGGCAATTCCTCAAGCGTCTTTTTGAATTCCGCGATCGCTGCCTCGAGCTTGAAGTTCTTGTGCTGGAGCAGCGGCGCGACCTGCTTGGTCGTGTAGGTGCGGCTGGAGGTCGCGGTCTCCATGATGATCCGCGCGTTCTGCGCGATCTGCTCGCGGGCGTTGGCCTGGAGCAGGCCGCGCGCGGTGAAGGCCACGATGCCGAGCACCAGTGCGAGCAGTGGCAGAAAGAGGATGTTGAATCGAATGAGCGGTTTCATGGTTCAGCGTTCTCCGGAATCCGTGGCAATGACGCAGCGAAAGCCGATGTCGTCGTGGCGGAAACTAGAATCGTAACCGCGACGGAAAGAAAGCGAGAGCTCCGGCGGTCGCGAAGTGGCCCACGAGCCGCCGCGCAGCACACGCCAGTTGCTGGTCTTGTTAAAGCGATCCTGACACCACTCCCAGACATTGCCGCCGAGGTCGTAGATGCCGCGGGCATTGGGTCCGTAGCTCGGCGCCACACTCGTGCGGGCGGCGGCGTCCTGATACCCGGGAATCGTCGCCCAGCCTGCGGGCGCGGTCGATCGGGCCTCGCTGCCGGCGAAATTGACTGCGTTGTTGCGCAGCGTCCCGGCACCCCACGCAAAGGCTTTCACCTTCTCGCTGCGACTCTCGGGGGTCGCGCCGATTTCATTCACAAAGCCCGCCGCGTCGCTCCACTCGCGGTCGGTCGGCAGACGGTAAATCTGCACGGCACTGAGCGCCCCTTCGCTGCGTTCCTTGCGCGTCAGCCATTCGCAAAAATACTTCGCATCCTCCCACGACACGCCGACCACAGGATGCTCCGGCGACTGCGGGAAGCCGGGGTTTTTCCACGAGTGCCCGTGTTGCTTGAAGCCGTTCTTTTGCAGTGAATACATGCCGCCCACGGCATCGTAGCCGGTCGCCTGGACGAAAGCGGTGAAGTCTTTCAGGCGCGTCTCAGTCGTCGCGAAATGAACCTCGCCGATCGGGACGTAGCGCATATCGAGGCTGTTCTTCCAAGGCTGACCGGACTTTGGCGGGACGCGCTGCGCGACTGGTGGATTGACGGCAGGCGTTGCTGGGTTGGCGGAAGGGCCGGGTTTCCGATCGCCGCCGGAGAACGCGAAAATGCCGATGGCGAGCAAGGCGACGGCGCCGGTAGCTCCGGCGATGAGCCATGTCGGCTGACGCCACGGCGGGAGTTTCGCAGCATGGGCGGCGGAGAAATTCGGGCGGCTCGGCGGCGCTTTGGGTTCCTTTGGAGCGGGAGCGCGCGGGACCGGCTGCGAGGCCGCGAGTTGCGCCGGGTTCTGGGCGCTTTTGGCTTGCGTGGGGCGGGTGACTTCCTTGTCGGTGAAACGGCTGAGTGTTTCGACAAAAGCGCGCGCCGAGGGGAAGTGATCGCGCCCGGTGAGCGCTTTGCGGAGCGCGTCGTTGCCGTCCTCGGAGACGTTGGCCAGCGGGGCCGACGCGCCCGGTTTCCCACCGAGCAGATCGTAGGTGAGCGATGCGAGTTGGGCGATGGCCGCGGGCCGGCAACGCTCGGGCGCATTGACGACCGTGCGCTCGCAAGAGGCGTGCTTTTCCTCCATCTCGTCGAGGCTGCCGAGTGGGTCGAGCTTCACGACGTAGGCCGGCCACTCGGCGAGCGGGCAGCGCAGGATGACCTGCTCGTCGGCCTCGGTGAAGCCTTCGGGGAAGTGGACGAAAACGTCGCGCAGCTCCAAAGCGAGCCGGACCTGGAGGTCGCGCGCGGCGTCGATAGTCGGCGCGATCTGGTCGAGCAGGGCGAGCGTTTGGCGGAGGGTGAGTTCGTGGCGCGCGCGCAGGAGATCGAGCAGGGAAAAACCTTCGAGCCACTCGAGGATGACGTAGCCGAAAGCGCCGGTGTGCTCCGCGGCGAGCACGTTGATGAAGTTGCGGTGCGAGGTGCTGTGGAGGCGCGTCACTTCATCCTTGATCGGTGCGAAGGCGCCCGTGTCGCACGGCACGATCTTCACGCGGACCCGCTGCCGCTGCTGCAGATCTTCGGCGTGGAAGGAGCGGCCGGGATCGCTGGAGTCGAGGTCTTCGATGAGTCGGTAGCGCTCGCCGAGCACCGCGCCGGCCTGCGGTTTCGGGCGCAGCCCTGCGGTGCTGCTCAGGCCGATGGTTTCGAAGGCGGCGTCGAAAGTCATGGTGGCCACCGCTTCGTTCGATGGGCCGATGGTCTTGAGAATTTCGATGCAGCGTTTGAGTTCGGCGCGGAGCTCCTGCGGCGTCTGGAGGCGGTGCTCTACATCCTTTTCGAGCATCTTGCGCAGCACGCCTACGACCGAGGCGGGGAGCACGGCGAGCGCTTCAAACTCCGGCGTCTTGTCGAGGTGCTGCGCGATGACGCTGGCGACCGAGCCCATGAAGGTGGGCTTGCCGGTGAGCATGAACCAGAGCGTGACGCCGAGCGAATAGATGTCGGAGCGAATGTCCTCGGTCCGCTGGTCGAGCTGCTCCGGGCTGGCGAAATATGGCGTGCCGACGAAGCCGCTCGAAGTGAGCGCGCCCGCGGTCGAGCCGATGAGCGCGGATTTCACGAGGCCGAAATCGATGAGCTTGACGATCAACTCGCCGTCGCCCTCGCGGACGAGCATGAGGTTCGAGGGCTTGATGTCGCGATGCACGAGGCCCTGCTTGTGCGCGGCGATGAGCGCGCTCGCGACCTGGCTCGCCACTTCCAGCGCCAGCACGGCATCGAGCGGACCTTCGCGTTTTACGCGCTCGTCCACCGTGTCGCCCTCGATGAATTCCATCGCGTAGAAATAGGAATCGGCGTGGCGCCCGAGGTGAAAGACGGAGGCGACGTTGCGATGCCGGAGCTGCGCGGCGCCGCGCGCCTCGCGAAGGAAACGCTCCGCGGCCGTGGGGTCGTTGAGGTAGCTGGCGCTGATCAGCTTGAGGGCGACGTGACAGCGCAGGTTGGAGTCGAACGCCTTGTAGGTGACGCCCATCGCGCCGTGGCCCAGTTCCATGAGGGAACCGTCCTCGTTTTTCTGCAATTCGTAGTGCTCTAGTTTCTCCGGCGGCAACATCTGGAGCGCCGCTTAGTTTGGCGCGGCTGGGAAACTATGGCGATCTCCGCGGCTCGGCAATCTTTCCCCGTCCGGGCCAACCGCTACGCCGGTTTCACGTAGATGCCGAGGACCGGCCGCGGGTAGGGTCGGCGCGAGGCGAAGTCGCTCGCGAAACCGGATTCCGTGCGCAATTCCACATGCCCCGCATCGCGCCCGCCATAAACGATGACTGCGCCGACCGGCGCGGCGTAGGGATCTTTGGTCGAGAGTTTCTTAAGGGCACCTCTGGATAGGGGGTGTTTTTTCGAGAGGGCTTTGGCTGGTGAAAAAACGATTTTTGCCGGTCTTATTCCGCGGCCGATGGTGTGGGTCTGGGCGTGGGGTGCTCTGAGCGGTCCGGTTTTTCGGTGTTTGGATGAGCCATCTGTGACCTTTGGCACCCTTTTGAGCGGCTTTGCCGCCTTCAACGCGCCAGGCAGGCATAGCGGTCCATGTTATAGACCAGGTTGCTGAGGTGGTTGTGCTGGGTGGCTCGTTGGAGTCCGATACTTCGACACAGGTCGGCTCCCATCTGCGCCATCCGCGCGAAGATGTGCTCCACGCGCACCCGCATGCGGCTGATGGTGTGGTTGGTCTGCTGCTCGGCCGCACTCAGCGGATGGCCTCGCGTGGCTTTGCGCATCAGGAACTCCTGGGCGTTGAGTTTGATAAGATGCGCCTCATGCTCGGCACTGTGATAAGCGCTGTCGGCGAGCACGGCTTGGTCTTGGTCATCAAGCAGGTCTTCGAACAC
>ENA-ORBV01008817-ORBV01008817.1-microbial-mat-metagenome-genome-assembly--contig:-NODE-8817-length-16806-cov-5.768785_pt1 | contig 16806 bp, 10 predicted proteins | sample MGYA00237777_ERZ505514 | MGnify/ENA primary metagenome ERZ505514 (study PRJEB26160, sample SAMN06269048) | microbial mat metagenome | isolation source: Oligotrophic lake microbial mat | place... | reverse complement strand
TTTTCAAGCAGAAGACGGCATACGAGATTCGCCTTAGTCTCGTGGGCTCGGAGATGTGTATAAGAGACAGACTACTAGAAAGCTGGCCACATCACCAAATGGAAGCAACGAACAACTTGACTGTCATTGCTTGTTGGTTGTCTTCTTGCCTAGCCTCTGCTAGCAGGGCAATGGCTCTGCAAATTGGTGTCTAATTTGAAACCATGCAAAGAGATGTGTCATCTGTCTCAGGTGCAGAATCGCCTGATTTTTTCCATGCTCTCAATTTAAAGTTCTCAAATGTGTTAGTGACAAAAAGATAGGCTGCACTGCATGCAGAAGCAACAAGAGGACATGATTTTTGCAAGTGGTGAGAATGAGAACGACAAATGTTTGGTTGACAAAAGGGCGTGGCGTCACAAATGCAGAACAATCATGTTTGACGCATGACTCTGATGCTGTCACTGTGGCATGATGGCTAGGCAAAACCTGGCTTATCCAGAATGTGCAGGCCTGTCAATCAACGAACATGGACTAACAGAACAATTAACCACACAAAAAATTGTCAATGAGACTTGGACAAACCAGTTGCTAACATGTTTGAGACATTCAAGGATGTTTCAAATTGGATGCATGTGTTCTTCAAAGTGATGCTTTTGAGACACATGGACAGTTGCAAAGACCCTCCCTGCTTCAGTGACATTTTCCAATCTGTTGAGAGATGGGCGATTTTGCCCGTGATTCGACCCAAGTCACGATGGTAATTTCCATCTTTCAGACACGAGTTGGTCAGAAAGCTGGCTTGCGTCACGAGCTGAAAGCCCTTCTGTGATCTTCTGTGAAGTTGTGCACTAAGTCATGTGCTACGCAGCATTCCACTTAGTTCCCATGACACTAACAATGAGCAACGTCGACAATCTTGATGACTGTGAAGAAAAGAAGCAGTCATTTGGATCTTTTGGAGAAGGCTTGTTGTGCACCGTTCTACGAACAATGGTAGCAAATCGTCCCAAACGAGCAGTTGATCAAAATGCACATCAGTTCAATTTCTTGTAAGTTTCTCATTTGTGACATGCACATGCAATTGCGTGCTTTGGTGAAACATAGCAGTTGGAAACTTTAGACCAAACAAATAAAAATTGCTGACAATTGCGCTCCTATTGACTAGTTGTTGGTGACACAATTATCATGTTTCACCGTCCTTTTGACACACACATTTCTCACTGCAAACATGCACATTGTTGACACTACAAAACACAAAGCAAGGAGTTCTTTTCAAAGTTTTCCTACAATGGAGACAATTTTTGACAACACAAGGAAGTTTCAGCAGGGACGCTTTTCTTAAGGGACACTGACAGGGACAGTTTCGAACCACAAAAGTCTTTTCGAAAAATGTCAAATTGATGTGGCTTGGAGCTGTGGTGACAGTTGGTCCAGCTAAGTGAGGGATGGACCTAATCCATGAATTTTCATCAGAACATCTAACTTGCATCTTTAGTAGTGACTTCATCTCCAATCCTCTCTTCTTTGCAGCATCTGCTTCTGCAGCAACCAGGTTTTAAAATTGAATTTCCACGGTTGGTCTAATGTGCGACCAACGAAGGATCCCACAATTGAATGACGAAGGAAAGATCCATACTAGTAGTACTGTAGTGCCGTAGCCAGCAAACCCGTCTTGTCATTGTTTTTCAGGTTTTCGTGAAAACGTCGAACCAATCCATGCAAGTCAGTGGGTGGCACACAAAATGGAGACATACTCTACACGTAATTACCTAGAGAGTGCACTACTAGGCAATCTTATTGACCATGCATTTTCGCCATTCGTTTGTCGCTACGTTTGTCTCTATATCCTGTTTATCCAGTAGAGTAACCTCATTCTTGCTTAATTCACCGTCGAAGCAAAGGCTGCCGGCAGTGCCTCGGCTCTGGAGTACCAGTAGTACTTCGAACGTTCAGAGCAACGATCCATATGAAAATAATCTTAGTACGCTGGAAAGCACGACGCTCGGACGGATAGCTCCCAACACTCAAGCCTTGTCACATCTCGCCAGCCAGTTGGAAGAGGGCGATCTCAATCTCCTACCCGAATACCAGCGCAAATACGTCTGGAAAAAGGACAAGGCATCGAGGCTAATTGTCACGGCACTTTGCAATCGCTTTATTCCTAGCATAGTAGTGCACGAGAGGAAACAGGGTGAGTTTGATGTTGTCGATGGAAAACAGAGGCTGACGGCGCTTTTAAGTTTCTACTTGGCAGGAGCCAAACCTGATTTGTACCAAAAGCTTAAAACCGACAACCGACTTTCGGGTGATTCTATGCTACAAAAGCTCGAGGAGGACTATGAGTCTTTGAATGGGCTTACATATGCTCAGCTAAGTGAAAATCGGAAGAAGGCATTCAAAAGTTTTCAGCTTCCAGTGGTGACGATATCCTGTGATGCCAACCCCAGAGATGTGTTTTGTGTCTACGAAGACATCAACTCGGGCGGAGAGGATCTTAGCAAGCAGCAGCTTCGCCGTGCCGCATTTTGGGGCGAGGATGGCCAGTACATTAAGCTCCTTGATAAACTTGCGGAAAATGAAGATTTTCAACAGATTCGAGACCGCGAAGCATTCGACCAGAAAAAGTACACGCTCGACGAAAAAGAGCAAGACAGAGAACTCATCCTACGCGCCTTTGCATTCGCGGCAAACGGTCAAAACTTCAAAATTCCAATGAAGATATTCTTGAACAGTGAGCTGGAAAGGTTTGTAACAGTTTCATCCTCTTCTCTACAAAAGGAGCTGGCTGATAAAGAGGAGACATTCAAATTTGTAATGAAGGTGTGCAACAACGTGTTTACTGACGAAGATGGGGCATTCCGTGTTTGGTCTAAAAGCAAGAAAACAGGCGAAATGGAATGGGGCAACAAAATTAGCGTAAAAGCCTGGGACATTTTTTACCCAGTCTACGCTGAGTTGAAAGTGACTTATCAGAAAGTAGAAATGTACACAAAATCTAAGGCCGACATTGTGGCGGGGGTGAAAAATGTGTTTGAGGACAAAGAGTTTGAAGCATGTATGGCTGGCGGTATGACAGCAAAGAAATTTGAGACTGGCAAGACAATTATACGATCATCCTTGAGAAAGGCACTGGAGAAAAACAACCGTGGCGCAGCCAGCATCGCGCCGCGATATTTTAATCTTTCGAAGCAGGAGAAGGAGCGGCTTCACGAAAGTCAGGACGGCATTTGTCCCCTGTGCAACGAAACAATCGACAAACGTCACATTTCCGACGGCAAACGGGTTGAACTTGACCATAAGCAGCCATTTTCGAAGGGCGGCGCGTCAACATTAGACAACTGCCAGCTAGTTCACACTGAATGTAACCGGCACAAAAGCAACAAATACGAAGACGATAATACGACCAGTAGATTATGAGAGTATTCACGCACTCTATGCCACTACATAGCCAATATCTTAGTTTCTTATAAGTTAGGACGTCGCTTTTGTAAAATCTATGAGCTCCCTTTTTTCAGCCAATCATACTTCGGAGACTTGGAGAGCATATGTGCGTCTCTCTGTTTCTGCCGCGGCAATGCGTTCTAAACGAACTCACGACAACACATGCATCGCACAGTTTCTATCAGGGATGCTATCATTATTGATGCGTTCGAGTATGTTGGATTGCATTCATTCATTGACATTCGATTCGTACAGTTGAGTACATCATACTGCACAGTTCATTCGATTTGGCTCTGATTTAGCAGTCCTATAGTTCTTCCAGTTTTCTGGCTTCAAGCGACGACAAGGCGATTCATTCACAGAAAGAACCATGGGAAAGAAAAGCCGTCGCCATAGGACAACAACGCAGGATTGCGAAGGAATTCATCCATACTTTTCAAGAGATAATGACGAAATGCCTCCGTTGGCTTCCTACGAAGAGGATCTACTTTGGATGGTTTTGGTTGAATTGATTGTCGAATGTATTGGTCATTATGTTTGCCGTCTAGTGGCTCTCGCCGTGGTGTCTGTGGTAGCATTGCAACTTGCTCTCTGGCTTTGGAACTACGTGACGATCAACGTCGTATTTGGTTCAATAATGTTGCTGATTATGTGCCGAAAGGGATGAATGGAGTGGTATTGCTGACGGTCAGCAATCGAGACTACTACAAGAGAACGAGCACGCTGCTAATTCTGTATTATGAGTGGATCCGTGCCGGTCGCCACAGGGACTGACACGAGAAGACCCCACCTAAAAAAATCTACCGACTACAAGGATGCCTAAAAGTAATGACAGTAGGGTAACGCGTTTTGCTAACGCTCGACTATAGACGATCGGTGCAAGCCTACTAGTGTATGATTGTTCTTATTTGATATTTCCTTTCCATCTACACGATTTACGATTGATTCTTGCATATAAAGCGATTGCTGTTCTTTCAGTTGGTGTCGCTTAGACGGAGACGTCTTGGGCGTCGGGATCCACTACTTCCGCCACTGATCTTTCGCGTGCTGCCCTTGCTGTTGCGCTTACGTCCGCTGGTGTTCTCTTTGTCACTGTCACGGATCGGCGAAGTATCGATGATATTCAGATCCTGCAAGGACTCGATCAAATCGTCGTTGAGACTCATCTCCATCAAGGGAGCAACGTGTTCTTTTTCTTCTTCTTCGTCTGTAAGCGTCTCATTTTGATCGTTCTCTCTGGATTCTTCGGCATCATCCTCGTCGTCGTCTGCAGTATCATCCTCTTCGTTTACTTCGATTCCCGACAGCTTTTCATTAATTGCTGATAAATACTTAAGGCTAGCTGCATCGGTAATTACCATGCCCAGCTCCTCGGTGTAGCGTTTCAATAACAACATGTGCTTATACTCTTCCTCGTCAGCGTCAAACTCCGTAGTACCCAAAATCTTGCACAAGGCCCGAGCTTCTGTGTCGGTTACGACTTGGTCGCCCTTGGCGAGGAATTCTGCCAGTTGGAGGCCAGCCAGGATGGAAGTGCCATTCGCAGCAAGAGCTTCTGTTTCGGCGACAGAAGCAACTGCCGTAGTATTTGCAGCATCATCATCCTCGTCGTCCTTATTTTCCTGGACAGCAGTCGTATCATCTTCTTGCGAGGGCTTGCCCGCATCCACCGTCGAACAAACATACTGAACCATTTTGGCAACCGGCCATGTGACTTTTTTCTTGCTGCCCTTCTTCCCCTTGGCCATTGACGTGGGCAACTTGCCATAAATCAAATGTAAAAGTGGAAGGATCGACCCCATCATGGCATCGCGTCCACTTGCATCCTCTTTCATGCAAACCGCTGGAAAGAAGAGCGTCAACAGCTGATGCAAACGCGTTGGACTACCGATTTCTTTGACGTCTTCATCTTCATCGGCCAGATCCACCATGCGTGGGTCAAAGAAGATTGACAATAGCTTTGCAAACCATTCACTGTCACAGACGCGTTTAGCGAATAGTAGCTTGGCGGCAACTTCAGCCGATACGCAAATAGCAGCTGTCCTGCTATCGTCCATCATGTGTCGCACTGCATCCACAAAGGAAATCTCTCTGCCATCGACGACAGACGGGGCCAAGCAATCCGAGAAAAGCATGGACCAATCCGCAAGAGCTAGCAGCGCTTGTGCTCGAATGGACATAATCTCTTCCTCGCGAGTGGCAACCTCGAGCAGAATTGTTTTAAACTCCGCGGTGACTGTCGCCTCGTCGGTGAAAAGCCCCAACTTGCCAAAACATCCGACAGCAGCCTCCCGAACCAGTGGGTCTTTGTTCGTGACGGAAGGAACAATGTATTTGGCAAATATTTTCACGGCGGGATTGGACGCCAACCGACTTGATGCAGTTTCCAGCACTACGGCAAGGATTGAGAGAATTCTCACAAGTTTGATCGTCTCCATGTTTTCCATCTCCTCGCCAGCATAACTGTCTGTCGTTTCTTCGCCATCACTGCTAGCATTGGGCGTTTTGTTGATTGATTCCAGAATTTCCTTGACATTGTCCACCAGCTCTGCTTCTCTGTCGCATGCCTTTCGCAGTGCGTTGATACACCCTTCTACAAGATCGTCAGGTGTCTCAATCGACGACAGCATGTGCTTCATGACATGAGCAAAATGGCGACGACTACCTTCTTCGGCCAAGTCGGCGAGTTCGGCAAGCTGCAAAATCTGCAAGCAAATAAATGTCTCAGCATCTTGCTTGTCTTCGTCGTTTTGCTGGATGGCTCGAACAAGCTCTTTCGAGTGGTCCTCAAAAGTTTCGCAAAGGACCGGGATTTCTGGAATCAGTTTGGAGGTAATCGCATCCTTCTGAGTTGACGTTAGATCCTTCGAGTTGAGAACACTGTTACAGCGCGCTCGCAGGTAAAAGATTTGCTCCGGTGAAATCTCCTCGGATTCTCCAATGGGGACAGCGGCCTTTTCAAGCCCGCTACGAAATGCTCGAATCTCCGGATCACTTAGCTCTTCCATTGCCTCGTGGTCTTCTGCTCTAGACGCTTCCATGATCACCGTAAGGACTTGGTTGGCTTCCTCCTCGTTTTCGATAACACCAATGAGTTTGAGCAAAGTGATGGGATCGAATTTAGCTTGTTTCATCCAACCAGTGCAAAGCAGTTTCGATGCTGCTTTTTTGGTGACACCACATCTAAAGCATCGAGAAACAACAAGTGGTTAGCACAGCAATAAACGAAATATGGTTGTAAATATACGCGAGGGAAAACCTACCGATTGGTAAATCCGGATTGGATCAACTGGACCAGTTGACCCTCCGTCATTTCCGTGATACTAAATGCTTTTTTACGAAGAACCTCCAAGGCTTCCACTCGGACTTTTGCTTTGACATCGCGGACGCGGTCAATTAGATAATCCATGGTCGCGGTGGGGTGAATGGGAACGCTCTGTACGGCTGTAATTCTGTTGGAGACGGAAGGATCGTGGACCAAATTCCAGAGCATGGCTTCCAACAACGCCTCATAGGTCTCCACCGCATTGTCGTTGGATGCTTCAAAGAAGGCCCCCGATGCTCCAATGGCATGGCACCGGACGGATTGACTCTTGTCTTGAAGGCGAGGAATCAAGGATTCCAGCACAATGTCCAAACTTTCCTCCGCAAAATCCTGGTCGTCAGTATTACCACCATCCTTATTAGTGGTTGCCTTCTTGCGTTGTTTCATCAAGGCCGTTGCAATTTTGCCCAACAAGATACAAGCATGTCCCCGGACACGTTCCAATAAAACCGTCGAGTACTCGACGGCTCGACCCAAAATCATGGACGCCACATCCATTGAGTACGCCACGCCAAAGGCTGCTATTAGGGACAGTACTCGATCCACCGGATCGGCAAGATCACTAGTGGCATCAGATGCAACTGTAGCATCAATGAATTGCACCAGTACCTTGCCTAACTCTTCTTCTACTTCCGAGGAAGAAGGCGGGGGTTGCTCTTGGTTTGTTTTCCCTTTTTTGCCTTTCCCTTTGTTGCCTTCAAGAGTCAGATTTTCCACACCCAGTGTTAGTTCCAAGGAGGCGATTTTTGTCTTCAACTTGGTGGCGCTAGCATCTAATGAGAGCGAATATTCTTCATCTTGTCCTTGTCGCTGGTATTCCTCGAAATGAGGAACAAGGATCTTCAAAAGTTCATCTTGAATCGTCATGGTGAAGTATTAATTGTATTTAGTAATTCGTATTTAGTTGTTGGTGTTTTGGTGCAATTCAGTTGCATGTTTTTGCGTGAGGTGAATGAATCAATGAATCAATGAGGAGAAGGCAGTTCAAAAATCGAGTGATCGTTTCAATTGTGTCGCCCGGCGTGATAACCTGAACCCTTTTGCCAAAGAAATTTCGATTCACGACTGAACGCAAAAAGGCCAATCATGATCATCGATCAAAGAATCTTCCGCGGTTGATTTGGAAGTGGGAAATAAAACAGCCGGCAGCTACGTGAAAGGCATGACGTGTCCTTTCATCACTCTTTCCTTCCTACGCAAAATGTTGGCAGTTGCGTCCCACCTGTATTACTATCTGGTAGCAGTTTTGTGTGGTACAAGAACAATTAATAGACCTCATTGTTTCGCTTTGAACTACCAGCTCGTTCTGGTACTGACGTTATCTCAACCTACCACACTCTCATCTATCTAGCTAGCTGCTCGCAGTGGGCTTCGACAACGAAAAGGGCAGGCGAGTCATACTGGACCATAACCCTGGCAAAAGAGTAAGATTTACATTGTGTGTTGGTGTTTTGTTGATGTTTACTGTGCTAGAAGTTCAGCTGTTGTTGTTGTTGCTGCTGATGGTTGTGGTGCCTGTTGTGTGGCTGAGAAAGTAACGGAAATGCAATTCATTCTCGTGGTCCAGCTTTTATAGCCGGAATTTTGCCATGCATGTTCCTTGAAACGCCCGCTTGCTTCATCTCTCATGTTTTTGTTTATCCTTTCGATATCGACAGACGCGCGATCAAGGCGAGAATAGAAAGAAAACGACCATGACAATTTTTAAAAAGCAGCCAAAAGAAGGCCAGCCCGAGCAGGCACTGAAGTCGGAAGAAGAACCAAAATTCTTTTCTGCAGTTGCACTGGATTTGGATGGTACCGCCCTCAACTCTCGAGGCAAACTGTCTTCGACTACAATCCAAGAACTCCGACGTTTGGATGCCAAAGGCTTCACCGTCATGTTGGCCACAGGGCGCCCCATTGGTTCTACCTATGAGCCAATTCGAGACTTGAATTTGCCTCATCCCATACCGGTCGTGTGTTCGAATGGAGCACAAGGAATGCTTTGTTGGCCCACTACTACGGACGACAACAAAGACACTGGAGTAGTCAACATCGACAAAGAAGAGCTCTTCTCCATGCCAGTACCAAATCACGTAGTCCAGCGCACTCTGGAATTAGCCGACAAGCATTCCTTTGTCGTTCAATGCTACATTGACGATAAGATATACGCCGATCCAAAAGGTCCACAACATTTTCTCTTGGCCAACAAATACTTTGCCTTGACGGGCAAGAAACCAATCTTTCACAGCAATACTCCCGAAAAAGACCAACCCTTTTTAACCACCATCATGCAAAAACACAATGGGCGCCTCCCATCCAAATTGCTCGTCTTGTGTCGAACGGATCAGCAGAAAAACATGATGAAAGTCTTGGACAAGGGATTGACAAAGGATTCCGCCTATCACATCAAAGGAAAGCCACCGGTTGTGTCCAAGGGACAGCATGGATGGTTTGCCGAGATTTTATGTCCCCATGTTCACAAGGGCAATGGATTGGCTCAAATGCTCAAGCATTTGGATATTCCAATTAAACAGTGTCTGGCATTTGGGGATGGGAATAACGATTATGAATTTCTCTACTTGGCGGGGCGTGGGTACGCCATGAAGAATGGCAGTAAGCTGGCCAAGCACATTGCCAATGAAACCATTGCCTACGACAATGATAGCGATGGAGTGGTGCGGACGTTGCTGGAACTGGAAAAGGAAGGAACATTAATCTTTCGCGACAACAACATCACCAACAAGAACAGCAGCAGTGGCGAGGAAAAAGTTAAATCGAATCAAGCCGGCGATGATGTCCTAGCCAATAAAGAGACCGATACAACAGTTAGCACCGTTGATAGCACGGAAGGAGAAGCACTCGAGCTTCAATCAGAACGAGAGAACAAAACTGCTATACGCATGTTTTCTTAGTCAATTTTGGGACAACGCTTAGAATCAATTATGGCACTAATAATAATAAGCGATAGCAAGTTATGCGAAAATAGTTTGCGTTCTCGACTGTAACCACACGATTGGTGTAGGCAATAGTAGCCCCACGCTTCGATGGGCTTTTAGTGCTCGTCACCCACATCCCATTACATGTACCTTCAAGTTTACGCGGAAAGGACCATGCTGACTGCCGAGGGCATCGGGTGATGAGTAAACTTGGGGTTTGGGCCCTCTAGCATACAAGTACAAGTACACCGAAAAGGTGTAGCATGGTCATACCCTTTATGGGCCCGTGTGTATCTACATCTTTTGCTCGTGGCATGACAAACATCATGTGCCATGTAAAAACTCCGACCAACGAAGACTTGGTCCATAATGTTTCGTGTCGAGTTTCGGTTCATCAAAATCCCAAATCATTCCGGCGTTCGCAAAACATGAGATTCAAGATACACTATCCATACTCTATCCATATAGCGATCCATATCTGAATTCAAAGAACATCAAAACTACGAAGCATCATCATGCATATGTAGTCACGTGCAGTCTTAATCTTCAAGGGTCTGATGGTCCATGAACACGATTGCTTCACGGTGGCAATTTGCGCTACATTTGTCTCTCACAAAAAAGGAGCGGAAGAAAAACGAAGAACACTCTGACTAACAATAGCTTAAACAGCTCAAATGCATTACAAAATGACAGCAACCTCCATCGTTGGCGTGCTCGTTGCGCTATTCACCTCGTCGGACTTGGTAGGAGCGAAAGAGCCCAACTGCGTTGGAGAATTTCTCAGGCCTGGACAAACGCTCAAACCGAATGACTTTATTGGGCCTAGTTGGTCCTGCTCTGAAGGAGGATACAGGTTTGGATTGGATCAAGATGGCTTCCTGGGCGCCTGGCGCTACGATGGTTCTGTTGTGTGGCACTCAGGTAAGAAAGGTGACTATTTGCGCATGCAGCGTGATGGCAATCTGGTGATGAACAAGGCCGATGGTACACCCGTATGGGCCAATAACTGCTTTGCCCAAGGGGTCTCCTTGTACATGCCAGGGACAATACCGCTTATCAGAGCGCTTGATGAGGATGGAACCAAGGTTTGGACAATCACCGACAACGGGGAGGAGTCGGCGTGCTTCCCTGATTCAAACGTTGGTGGGTACCCTGAAGTGAAATGCCGTGGCAATATCCTCAGTACAAAGACTCGACTCTACCCTAACGAATACATATGCGACCGAGTCACCCAGCAGGTCCGCTTCGGGTTGAATGATAGAGGAAGATTGGCCTTGTGGCATGGACGACGCATGGTTTGGTCTCCAAAAGTCAATCAAGATATTGGCGACTTTGTCAGTATGCAAGACGATGGAAACCTTGTCTTGTACAAGAAGGATGAGCCTGGTGGGCCAAGTCAACCACTGTGGCACTCTGGTTGCTTTGCAAACAGTGCTATTTTAAAGCTCGAAAGCGGCGGCGTCAAAGTTGAAAAGCGCAACGGTGACATTCTATGGTTGATTGACAGTTTGGGATCTGAATCGAAATGTAACCCTTCAGGTGATATCACGTCAAATGAGGATTGCTCCGCTATCTCGCCTTTTGGAAATGAATGTGTGATGCAGATGATTGATTTTTTCAACATGAACATTGTCAACATACAAGTAAGGGACTTGGGTGGAGGAAAGTTTACCGTGACCAATAATCACGATGGCGAGAGCTGCTACAGCAATGGCGAAGCGTGGGAAGTATCCTTGGAAGTCCGCGACAATGGTGAGATTGATATAGATGCTGGAGTTCCGGATGTCACTTGTCAGGAGATGCTAACGACACCATGGTATCAGTTGGAGGACGATTCGCAGTTGACATTTCGACCCGACGAAAATCACATGTGTAATTTGTTTGGTCGCAATCTGATTTACTTCATGGTAAATCAATGGTTTTACTTTGGGTAAAAGGGTCGTTCTTTGGTGGCTTACAGTTGCGGAGGGTCTATTTTCCAAAGAAGAATTTGCCGCACACTGCGTGGTTCGCTGTCCATCGTCCAAGGCACAGCATATCAATTCCAATAATTTACTATAAATCAGTCACTCTTTGCTGTTTAGTATGATACCTCGAGAATGCTACTTCAACTATGAAACTTCAACTATGAAACGGTTCTTAGACTCGGTCTAAGTAGTCAGCACAGAGAGCATAAAGGTTCCAGGTTCTGGTGCTTTCGGGGTGAACCTGCCTATTATTATTATACTGGTACTTGCTTCACTATTACGGTCCTGTACTGCTGTAGTTAAAAATACTAAAAAAACTAGACCTAGTTACACTTGTTACAAAATAACTGCGCGGCTTTTTCTTTAATCAAGTGCATAACGCCAACCCTACTGTGGCATTGGAGCGCAACGCCAGGAAATTATTGTGAAGGCAAGGGCGGTTTGATTGATTGATTCATTTGATTGATTGATTCATTCAATTGGTGCACGCTTTCCGACAGCTTATTTAGTAAATGTAGCCGAGGTACCCATCACTGGCTGCTTGCAAGCTCTTTAGCTAATACCGGTACAGTACAGTAAAGAGCTTCCATCTCTTGTTTACTAAATACAGACGGACTTCTCCTTCCAATCGTTTAGAAAGAAAAGATGATGATTGCAAAATTTACGCTCGTTGTTGTTTTGGTGTGGTTGGTATTGCTCATGCCGACATCCGAGGCTTGTTCACCACCTCCCGCTGTGAAGAAAGCCGGTGTGTTCGTGCACGACGTGGTGCGACCTCTTCTAGGTTACAGCGATAACGTTTTGGCTCGATTGGGTTTCTATTCGTCGGAGCAGCCAGAGCAATTCTGGTGAGAACCATTGGCCAAAAAAGAGGTCCTCGTGAATCTGGACAGTGGTCGCGCGTACGAAGTTTCGGCCGATAAAACCACGTATCTTACTCCACCATCCAGTCTAGATGATCTCACAGGTGGCTTTGCCCTTAGTGTGAATGCCCACCTAGGAGAAACGACCTCCCCAACTGCGACTTTGAAGGTGATGGCCAACGATACGAACCACACGACTAGTCTTACGACCTCCCGTGCTGCGACTTTGAAGACGCTGGTCAATGATACGAACCGCACGACTAGCATTACGTCTTCTCCTTTGAATTTGTATCAACGACCGGATGGAACAGAAATTGCAAGCCCCCAGGATTCAATGACCGAGGAGGAATGGATGATGAATGAGAATTTGAGGTATGAGGAGGAATCGCATCGCCAGAACCTTGCTCGGACGATATTTTATTTTTGTTCTCCATCTTTCGATCTGGTGTACGTATTTTATGAAAAGTACGGTAACGTGACGGTGACGACGTTTCATGGCGGCAACCTTACCAAGGGGGACACATTTTTTGCGGTAGGATGGCTCAACTATGAACGGCGTTGGACTCGTGGTAAAACGGTTTATGACGGCGTCCAGGTACTCGAGTTGGAGCGTGATGATATGTGTGGCATTCGCCAGTTTGCCTATTATAATCGCACAAGCGTAGTGTTCGTGGCCGAGAACATTGATCTCCTTGAAGTCATTTCCTCCGTTGCCCAGGACGCAAGCAAGGCCAAAGATGTATTTTTCAAGGTCCAGAGAAACGAACACCGCAATCACAGTGCTACTGGAACCATGGTTACAGTCAGCGAAACTCGGATCGGAGAGTATTTGACACAGGATCCGCAGACGGTTCTTCGAGAAGTGACAATCAATGCCGCTGATTTGGAAGCGCTCTTCTCTACAAGCGGGGCGATGGATCAGAATGCATTCATGCCGGTCGTCTTCTTTTTCTTCTTGGCATACGCGATGCTAGCTTGGGCTAGTTGGTAGTTCGCCCCTCAAGACGTGTGCTGTGTACTTCATTAGACAGCTGCTGGGTGAGCTGAATAGAGTGTTTTCATTGTGCGGCTGATCAAAGATCGAACAATTTCTACGTATCACGATTTGTCTTAGACGACTATAATCTCAAATATATGTAACTAAATAAAATGACCCGTACTGTAGCCATGGATATACCCGGGGCTCACATGATGCCCTTGATTGGGCTGTCTGATCGTTTCGGCATACTTTGGTTCGTCAGATTGTTACTGTGAACTTGGGCTAGTCGTCTCGGCTTGGCAAATGCTACCAGTAGTGGCTCGGCCACACTAGTACTGGTAGTGGCGGTCGGCTACGCAGTAAATAGTCGCAATGAATGGCTACTACCTCAATTGCAGCAACTACCTCAACACAGTTTGCGTTGGCACAATTGTACCTGTAAAAAACATAACAGGAACGCCAACCAGGCAGACGGCAGTGCGCGATTGCGCGATTTTTCCCTGGAACGGTAAAGAATCTGAGGTTTTAATTGAAACGTGTAGGTTTATTCAGATCAATTGCCCGAATTCTTTCTTCTCATAAAAATCTGAACTAGTAGTACGTCAAAGATCTTTGGTGTCATAATTTTCACTTCTGCATTTTATCAGGTGAACCATGATGCTCGTCGTTGGCTTTCTTTGTTTGCTACAGGGTGCTTCCAGCTTGGCCGTGGATAGCCAATTGTTGAGGCACCACGAAACCGCCAGACTAGGACAGGAGGTGGAGAGTCTTCGCGAGCGAGTTACGTTCTTGGAAGAAGAGTTCATGAAGATGAACAGGTGTGGAGTGGAGAAGGATACGCATCCAGAAGCTTCTAGAGGCGCTGCGTCTACCGATATCAGCAACGAGCTGCTTCTGGGCGCATTGATGAATGAGAATTTTGGGCTGCCCTCTTTTGAGCATAAGTTCATGGCAATTGAATCCAGCATTGACAAGTCCAGTATCCGAACCGTGCTTGCAACTGCGGTCTTCAATGTCGAATTCAACTTCTTCCAGTACTACCCAATCGTTTATTCCTCCAAGACCGGCATGTATAATACCAATGGAAACGAGATGACCAGCAGCGAATTAGTCCGGGAGATGCTCTTTTGTTTCCAGCGTGGATTGAGCTACGATGTGCCTGGGATGTGTTCTTTGAACTCACACAAAGATGGTTTCAATGAACAGCAGGTGGAGGATTTGACGAACAAATTCTTTGACCGGCTTCAGCAGCAAATCACCGAACTCACGGGAACCTATCCAAGGTGGGAGATGAAGGATGATGGCTCTGCCAAATTTACGTTCAGTCCTGTGATCGGAGGAACACGTAGCAAGTAGCCAGAAATCCAGAACATCGAACAAGGTGACACAATCGAACCAGAAAAACAAATAAATAGTAAAAGAAGATGACTCGCATCGCCAATTAAAACTGTGCAGGACTGTGATGCGCCGCTTCGTAGTACAATTGCTTTTGAATTCTATGGCAGCAGTTAATGCTGATAGAAGACGGGGACAATCCAACGAGGAACAAGCATTCGTATCAGCAAAAGTGTTGTTGTTTCTTTTAGGATGCTAATATCTAATCTATTGTAACGGTGCTTAAATAAGGTGGGCAGAATATTCCAACCTTTTAGTCTTCAGGGAGAGAAAGCTTCAGACGGATGACGCTATAACTCCCCTCATTCCTATTTCTCCCGGGCGTTGGACCATTCTTTTCGAGTATGCCCCTTTGTCATTTGGAACAACCAGACACGGGAATGTGGAGAGCCGATGAGATGTTTTCATGCCCCACTCAAGTAGAGGCATGCTGCCGAAAAGAGAAATGCGGCCTCCGCTGTTGGGACGAGTCAAAGGACGTACTTTTCCAAGCCATCATCTTTGGCCTGCCAGTTGCATACAGTAGTATTGACAAACGAGGCTTGGCTGGTAACTGTTCGTAACGCCTTTCCATTCCATCGATTGAAGCTCACCCACTCGGCGACAGCAGGGACAACATAGTCGACAAGCAGCGATTGGCCAATTTTTTCATGATTGTCCTGAAAAAAAGTCAAACACAATGATTAGTTCCCGACTTTTCGTGCCTTGAGATATCCCATTCCTTTCAAAATTTCGACCACTTTATCGGTATGAGTGCCTTGAACTTCCAAGACGCCATCCACCAGCGTCCCTCCAACACCCAATTTGCTCTTGAGTAATTTTAGAATATTCTTCTTTTCTTCGGCGGGTGTCGCATTCATGCCTCGTACAATGGTGACCGTTTTGGTCCCTCGAGTGCCTCGAACGACCTGAACTCCCTGCTCGGCTGGATCGGCATTGTTGTTGTTACTGCTCTCACTTTGAATGGTCCCGTTGGCCGTTCGTTGACGGTCTTTTTTGGACATGGGTTTCTGCTGTTGCTGGTTGTTGTTGTCGGCTTTCTTTTTTTTGGAAGGCTTTCCCAGCGATCCCGTCGGCCTGGGTGCCCCTGTCACCTTGCCATCCGACGAAATGGAGGCAAAGCTTTTCTTGCCATCGCTGTCGCTGGTAGAATAAAGTGGGTTTTGAACTCTTCTTGTCGCACAAGGTGGTGAAGAAGCCCGATAAATGGAAAAGGCCTGGGATCCTTTCACTAGAAGGATCAAGCACCAGAGCAAGTTGAAGAGGATTTTTGAAACAGATGGCATGGTTCTAGTTTTGTATGTGCGTTGATTTTGTTTGTTTGCGCTATGGGTCGAGGAGTAACTACAGCGAGGGACTGGAAAGGTCGAGTGAATAAGCGATTCACTGTTGTCGGTCGACAACGAGAAAGCTCCCACTTGGCCTGCAGGAGCTAGCTACCGATAGTAGTGGGGGAATTTGTCAGGGAATGTGCGAGGGGTGAACAACCCGACCACCATACGATAATATCTGGTAGCACTCTGCTAGGTATTCCACTATCAGCAGAATATTAGTGGGCTGCTCTATGTATGGTCCCATCTTCGTTTGGGTGACATTGAATGTTTGTTGTTGATGATGTTGAGGGTTTGGGATGATCAGCAGCCGATGAATGAGGCTACTGTATGACGTCATTTAGCCTTCGATCGCACATTGCTTCACAGGTCTTTATTCCTGTCGACGTTGCTGATAGTCTGGGCATTCATTGATACTTTCTCGAGTCTAGTTATAAGCATGGGTTCCCCGCAACCAACACAGCATCGGACCATGCATTTGCATCGGACAACCACTAATCAGACAGCAGAGAGCCGTTAAACAAAATCATGTCGTAACACTAAGTAGAACAAGACATAATGCCAATTTTGAATGTATGCAGGTGTCCGTTTGAATAAAATAA
>ENA-ORBV01008816-ORBV01008816.1-microbial-mat-metagenome-genome-assembly--contig:-NODE-8816-length-16806-cov-6.804113_pt1 | contig 16806 bp, 11 predicted proteins | sample MGYA00237777_ERZ505514 | MGnify/ENA primary metagenome ERZ505514 (study PRJEB26160, sample SAMN06269048) | microbial mat metagenome | isolation source: Oligotrophic lake microbial mat | place... | reverse complement strand
GATGGCTGGGAGGCAGGGATTCGAACCCCGATAAGCAGAGTCAGAGTCTGCTGTCCTACCGTTGAACGACCTCCCAGTAGGGTGTAGGAACCTCCGATTATAAGTGACCTCTCAAGCGGTGGGCAAGCTCAGAGGGGGAGGCGGGCCCAATTTCCGCGACTTTCACGGGCTTTCGCTCGTTTGATCCGCCGATCCGCCGCTGGCGCGCCGTCAGAACCGCAGGAGCTTGTTGACCTTCACGACCAGACCCCGGTTCTGCAACAGGTAATTGCCGACGATGCCCGAGGTGTCGTGGGCGTCGGAATAGACCACGAACAGTTCGCTGCCGGGCTGATACTCCCAGCGAAAGCGCAAGTTGGCGGCCAGCGACCGGCTGCTCGACGAATGCTGCAGCAGGGCCGCGACGAACATGCGCGGCGTCATGGTGTAAGTGGCGCGCGCGCCGGCCACGCGCACCGTCTCGCGGGTGCCCAGCCGTTCGAGCCAGTTCAGCGAAATATTGGGCTCGATGCCGAACTGGTTGGTGATGCCGAGCCGGGCGTTGACCGACGCCGTTTGCCTGGTCCCGTCGTAGAACTGCCCCACGTCGACCGCCAGCACGCCCGATAGCCGGTGCTGCTGCCCGGGGCTCCACGAGGCGCGGACATGCTGGAACGAGTAGCGGCCGGCCGGGATGGCAATTGCCGTCGATGGCGCAAACCGCTGCCGCAACAACTCCGATTCACGCAGATACGTCAGGCTGAACGAATCGCTGTTCTGCAGTTCCATTCGCGCCGCCGCGGTCAATCCGCGCGATTCCAGCCGGTCCTCGTTGTCCGTGGTGTAGTCGAACGTGGTCTCGTAGACGAACTGACGGATCGTCGAATTGCGCTTCGGCCGGGGACTGAATCGCAGCGAGCCGTAGTTGCTGCGAAACCGCGTGCGGCGCAGAAATCCCACCTCGGGATTGAAGTTGTCGCCGACCACGGTGCGATCGACCTGGACCCCGTAGCGGTCTGCCACGTAGTTGAAGTTGGCGCGATAGCTCGCGGCATCACGACTCAGGCCGTCCGTGCGCGACTGCGCATAGTAGCCACCCAGGTTAGTGTTCTGGGACAACGCGAAGTTGGCGTCAACACCGTACACCTGGCTGCCGCCCGGCGCGACCCGCGAGACCGAGCGGTTCGTGAAGAGGGCGCCGATGGAACTGCGGGTCAGGACATCTCGCCGCACCCGAAGCACGGTGAAGTTGGTGGCGGCCACATCTGGCGTCGACAGGCGATCGGTGCCGATGTTCAACGCGCCGATGCTGTAGCGTCCAACCCGGCCCGCCAGCCGGCCACCCACGTTGATGGGCACGACGCTGCTGCCCTGGATGCCGATGCGGCGGCTGTAGAAAATAGTCGGGGCATCGCCGCCACCGCCGCCCGTGATGCCACCGAAGGCGAAGATGCCCTGGCCCTCCAGGAAGAAATCGCGCTTCTCCGGAAACTGCAGGTTGAAGCGCGTGAGGTTGACCTGCGCCTCGTCCACCTCGACCTGCGCGAAGTCGGTGTTGTAGGTGAAGTCGGCGGTCAGGCTCTTGGTGACGCCGTACTTGACGTCAAGGCCCACGTCCTGGCTCACGTCGTTACGAATGGCCGGTCGCACCAGCGTGTCAGTCGTCAGTCGTGACACGCCGTACGGCTTGATCTCCAGGCCCTTGCCGCTGGTCGGCACTTCCAGGCCGACCAGTGTCGCCGCGGCCGACGCGCGAAAGAATCCGCCAACGCCCCATTCAGGTCTGATCGGCGCGATGTAGGCGTACTCGTTGCGTCCGCGAATGGTCCGGCGGAGGTTGATGCCCCACGTCTGCTCGCGCCCCGGCTGATAGCGCAGCGACTTGAACGGAATGGCGATCTCGGCCATCCACCCTTCGGGCGATCGCGTCACCTTCGCATTCCAGATCGTGTTCCAGTCGGCGTTGTTGGTGCGCTCGTTGGCGGTGGCACCATCGAACATGCCGCCCACCGGCGAAATGTAAAACAGGTAACCGTTGCGGCGGTCATGGAAGGTATCGAGGAACACGCCGAAGTTGTCGTTCTGCCGGAGGTTGGTGCTGTCACGGCGCATGTCGTTGGCGACAATCTGCCGTGGGTCGGCCATCAGGCAGCGGCACGCGACATAAAAGTTGCTGTCGTCGTAGAACACCCATGCGGTGGTGGACTCCGACACGGCGGCGCCGACTCGCGGTTCCTGCTGGACGAACTCGGTGATAGCGGGGACTTGCGTGTAAACCGCCTCGTCCAGACGGCCGTCAATGGTCATGGGCGCGGTGATTCTGGTGGCCCGCACGGTGACACCACGCTCGTTGCGGGCGATCACGGCGGGCGCCACCGGCAGCGGCCGGCCATCTTCCAACACGGGCGGACCGCCGGCGACGACCGACTGCGCCTCGACTTGCCCGCCGAACAACCCGATCACTATTGCCGCAACCACGACGCGCGAACCGCCAAGCATGCATCGGCATGATACGCGCACTAAGATGAGCTGGGCATGACGACGTTCTCCCATGGCTCGAAAGAGCGGCTGACGGAGCACGACCTCGGGCGCTTCGCCGGCGAGACGCTGTTCGATCGCATCGGCCGAGCCGTGTGTCATGCCGGCTGCCTGCCGCGCAAGGAGCTCTACGAAGCCTGGGAAGTCGCCCGCCGGACGCGACGACTGTTTCGCGGCGGCCGCATTATCGATCTCGGCGCGGGGCATGGCTTGCTCGCCCAGATTCTGATCATCCTGGATGACACGTCGCCCAAGGCGATCGCCGTGGATACCCGCCTCCCCGCATCCTGCGTGAAGCTGCACGACGCATTGGTCGCGGCATGGCCACGCCTACGCGATCGCATCTCGTTCGAAGAACAGGCGCTCGATGCCATCGCCCTGATGGCCGACGATGTGGTGGTGTCGAGTCATGCGTGCGGCGCGTTGACCGATGTCGTGCTCGACCGCGCCGTATCGGCGCGCGCTCGCGTCGCCGTCCTGCCGTGCTGCCACCACGTCGCCGCCGGTGGAGGCAACCCTTCAGGGTTGCCTGACCTGTCGGGCTGGCTGGACGGTGCACTCGCCATTGATGTGATGCGAGCCGTCCGGCTCGAGCAGCAGGGTTATCGCGTCTGGACCCAGGCCATCCCTGCCGAGGTCACGCCCAAGAACAGGCTGTTGTTGGGGCAATCTCTCACCTGACCTACCCAGTCAGGCCCTTCAGCAATGGTCGCGATCTTGCAGTAAGCACAGGTATGTCGAACCTTGCCAAAGACCTCATGACCGCCGATCCGCAGTGCTGCACGGCGGACACCCCTCTCAACGAAGTTGCCAGCCTGATGGCGGAATGCGACTGCGGTGAGATCCCCGTTGTCGACAGCAACCGGAAGCTGATCGGCGTCGTCACCGACCGCGACATCGTCTGCCGCGTCGTCGCCAAGGGCCAGAATCCCTCAGACCAGACCGCCAAAGACGCCATGACGCAGCCGGTGATTTCTGTCACCGCCGACGCCACGCTCGAGGCGGTGCTGGCGAAGATGGAAGAACACCAGATTCGCCGCGTGCCGGTGGTGGATGCGAGCGGCTGCTGCTGCGGCATCATCTCGCAGGCCGACGTCGCGTTGGTCGCCAAGGAAAGCGAAGTCGGCGAGATGGTCCGCGAAGTGTCGCGAGACGCGACCCCGAACTAGTCGCCTGAGATCCCCGCGTGGCGGTGATCGCGCTTGGGTTGACATCTGACCCGAGTCCTGCAATGCTTCAGGTTAGATGTCGACCCAAGAGACGCGGCTGGCCTTGCTGCAAGGCACACTCGACGTCCTGATCCTGCGCACGCTGATCTTCGGCGCCCAGCATGGTCAGGGCATCGCGCGGGCGATTCAGCAGACCTCTGGCGACGAGCTGCTCGTCGAGCACGGCGCGCTCTATCCGGCGCTGCAACGGCTCGAGAGCCAGGGTTGGATCACGGCCAAGTGGGGCACCTCGGCCAACAACCGCAAGGCGCGGTTCTACACGCTGACCAAGTCGGGACGCGGCCAACTGGCGGTCGAGTCGAGCCGCTGGCGCCGGCTGGCCGCAGCCATGGCACGGGTGCTTGGCGAGTCGGAGCCAGGGTAACGGCCGTGATCAAGCGCCCGCGCCCGGACGAAGACTTCGCCAGGGAAATCGAGTCACATCTCGAACTCGAAGCCGATCGCCTGGCCGGCGACGGCCTCGACCGCGAGGCCGCGCGTGCCGAGGCGCACCGTGCCTTCGGCAACGTCACCCGCGCTCGCGAACGCTTTCACGAACGCGGCCGTTTCGTGTGGTTCGAACAGGTGCTGCTCGACCTGCGCTACGCGGCGCGAGGCCTGCGGCAGCACCCGGCGTTCCTGTTGACGACCGTGCTGACCCTGGCGGTCGGCATCGCCGTCGTCACAGTGGCCTTCACGGTGTTCAACGCCTACGTGCTCCGTCCGTACGCCATCGCCAACCCCGAAACCTTGCACCGTCTCAGTTGGCGAACCGAGTCCGATGGCAGTGCCGGCTTCCGCTGGCGCGAGTACGAGGCCCTGCGCGATCGTCACGACCTGTTCGCTGGTCTGGTGGCTCAGGACCTGCAGCGGCTCACGCTGAACAGGCGTCCGGTGACGGCGGCGCTGGTCTCGAGCAACTACTTCTCCGATCTCGGCCCGCGCCTGCAACTGGGCCGCGGCCTGGCCGAGGTCGATGCCGAGGGCTCGACCGGTGCGGTCGTGATCGCGCACCACTCGTGGACCGCGTTGTTCGCTGGCGACCCCGCCATTGTCGGGCGCGAGGTCACGGTGAGCGGGCAGTCGTTCACCGTCGTCGGGGTGCTGGCGCCAGAGTTCGCCGGTCTCGGCGAGGCACGGGCCGACGCCTGGCTTCTCTATCCCGTCTATGCCGCGCTGCTGAAACCCGTGCTACTGGGAGACGAGCAACCGCGTTCGGTCGAGGTGATGGGGCGCTTGCAGGCTGGAGTCCGGAGCGAGCAGGCGAAGTCGGCGCTGTCGCCCATGCTGGCCGGACTTCGCGGCGAACCCGGGCAGCTGCGCGTCGAGGTGAAGCCGGAGCCGACGCCGATCTCGCTCGATGGCGAGTTGCTGCTGATCGTCATGCCGATCTTCGCGGCGTTCGGCCTGGTGCTGGTGACAGCGTGCGCGAACCTGTCGAACGTGATGCTGGCGCGCGCGGTCGCGCGTCACCGCGAGATCGCCGTGCGGCTGGCCATTGGCGCCAGCCGCGGCCGGATCATCCGCCAACTGCTGTCCGAAGGATTCGTCATTGCCGGCCTGGCGGGCCTGACGGCGCTGGCCATGGCGGCGTGGTCGTTGCGGCTGGCGACCACCGTGTTTTTTGCGGCGCTGCCGGCGTCGTTCTCCGAGATCATCCGCCTGGCGCCGCTGACAATCGATGCGCGAGTGTTCGCGTTTGCCGTGATCGTGTCGCTGGCCACGACGGTGGTGTTCGCGCTGCTGCCGGCGATCCAGGCCTCGCGCATGGCGCTGGTGAGCGCGCTTCATGACCGCGTGGCCGGATCGTGGCGCGACTCGCGGTTCCGCGGCGCCCTCATCACCGGCCAGGTCGCGGTGTCGATGGTGTTGGTGGTTGCGGCGCTGACCTTCACCAGGAGCGGCCTCGCGCTGGGCTCCATCGACCTTGGTTACGACATCGACCAGGTGGTGTCCGTGACGCCGCAGGTTGATGCGCGCGGGTTGATCCCGGAGGTGGCCGCGCAGCTGGCTATGGATCCGCAAGTCGAGGCGGTGGCGGTGACCGGCGGCAATCCCCTCAAGGGCCGCGCCGCCCATCGGCGGCTCGCCGTCAGCCCGGCCGGTGGCCGGACGCCGGTTATTGTGCGCTACACGTTTGTCGCCCCTGACTACTTCGCGCTGCTGCGTCATCGCCTCGAGCGCGGGCGGGTGTTCACGCCGGACGAGGCGAGTGGCTCGCCGGTCGCCGTGGTGAGCGCGGCGACAGCCGCGGCGTTGTGGCCCGGCCAGGAGGCCATCGGCCAGACCTTGATCATCGAGCCGGCGAACGGGCGGCCGGTCGCCAGTCTCGACCTGCCGGCTGTCACCGTGATCGGTGTGGCGCGCGACGTTATCAGCGGACTGATTGCCGACGGACGTGATGCCACCCACCTCTACCTGCCGGTAGCGGCGGACAGCAGCAATGCCACGGCGCTGCTCGTGCGAGCCCGCCCTGGCGCCGATCTGACGAAGGCAGTGCTGCCCGATCTGTTCATTCGGCTGCGAGCCGATCCCCAGGCCTTCGAGACTCTTCCCCTGGTGGAACTGCGAGCGGCGCAGCTCTTTCCGCTGCAGGCCACCGCCCTGGTTGGTGCCTTGCTCGGTGTGATTGCGCTCGTGCTCAGCGTCTCGGGATTGTTCGGCGTGCTGACGTACAACGTCAGCCAGAGAACGCGTGAAATTGGGATCAGGATGGCGCTTGGCGCGTCGGCGTCAGCGGTGGTTCAGCTCGTGATGCGCCAGTCGGCCCGGCTGGCAGTGCTCGGTGCCGCGCTGGGGTCGGTCGCGGCCTTTGGCGTCATGCGGGCGATGGACTCGGCCGTCCAGTTTGCCGAAATCTCGTTGATCGATGCCGTGGCCTTTGCTGTGGCGCCGCTCGTGGTGCTGGGGGCGGCCGCCGTCGCCTCGCTCCAGCCGGCGCGCCGGGCCACCAGCGTGCATCCGGCGATCACCCTCCGCGTCGACGGTTAGTCCCGGCTTGAAGGCGCCGGTCGTCAGCAGCCTTAACCTTTCAAGAAGATCGCCGCCATCTCGCCAATCATCACCGCTGCCGCGTGGGTAGGTGCGTTCACGACCTCGGGCATGATCGAGGCGTCGGCGACGCGCAATCCCTGAACCCCGCGCACGCGCAGCGTGGGATCGACTACGGCCATGGTGTCGGTGGCCGGCCCCATCTTGCAGGTGCCGCTGCCGTGATAAATGGTGTCGCTGTCGCGGCGGACAAACGTCGCGATGTCGGCATCGCTCTTGATGGCCGGTCCCGGCAGAATTTCGTCGGCGCGAAGCGGCTCGTAGGCATCGGCCTCGCCAAACCAGCGCGCCAGCTTGACGCCCTGCACCAGCGCCGCCACGTCGGCGTCTTCCTGCAGGTAGTTCGCGCGGATGATCGGCGCGGCCAGCGGATCGACCGATCGCAGCCGCACATCGCCACGCGAGCGCGGCTGCACCAGCGAGACGGTGATGGTGATGAACTTGTCCGGCGTCTCGACGCCGCGGCCGACATAGAACTGCAGGTTGGGCGCGTTGCCCCACATGTCGGAACTCGACCGCGTGAACAGGCCGGCCGTGACCGTGGATCCCGGCAGCTCGGTCTTGCCGTTCCAGCGGATCGACAGCTTCAGGTGATCCTGGAAGTTCTGGCCCACGCCGGGGAGGTCGGCAACCACTGGAATGCCGAGCGCCTTCAGTTGCTCGGCCGGACCAATGCCCGACAACAGCAACAGCTTCGGCGAGTCGATCACGCCGCTGCTGACAATGACGTCGCGCGTCGCCCGTGCCTGCTCAGGCTTGCCGTCGCGCAGGTACTCGATGCCGACGATGCGACCCTGCTCGACGATCAACTTCGTGGCCTGCGACTGCGACCGCACTTCAAGGTTCGCTCGCGACCGCACCGGCGTGAGGAACGCATCGGCCGCGCTGTGCCGCTTGCCATCGAGAATGTTCTTCTGGTAGTAGCCGGCGGTGTTGACCGGCGATGGCATGTTGAAGTCGAAGCGCGCGTCGCGCTGATAGCCATGCTGCGCCGCGGCCTGCAGAAACGCACGGTGGCCAGCATGTGGATCGGTGCACAGCGAGACCGCCAGTTCTCCATCGGCGCCGCGCCACGGCGTCTCGCCCATCTCGTGCCGCTCCGACTTCTTGAAAATCGGCAGCAGCGCGTCGTAGCCCCAGCCGGGGTTGCCGTCGCGCTCCCATTTGTCGAAACAGAACTGGTGACCGCGAATGAAGGTCATCGCGTTGATGGCGCTTGACCCGCCCTGGACCTTGCCGCGCGGGAAGGTGATGCGCCGATTCTGCAGTCCGGCTTCAGGTTCCGTCGCGTAACCCCAGTCGTACTTGGATCCAATCAACGACACCCACTGTCCCGGGGTCGTCAACGCGGGGTCGTTGTTGGCGGGTCCGCCGGCCTCGAGCAACAGCACCCTGGTGCCGGGGTCTGCTGATAATCGATTCGCGAGCACGCACCCAGTCGAGCCGGCGCCGACGATGATGAAGTCAAACTCCCGAGGGCCTGGGACCTGGGTCCTGAGGCTTGGGGCCATGCTGGCGACCAGAGGAGTAGCGCCGACCAGCTTGATGAAGTCACGTCGTTTCATGCTCTCGTGTCCCTCGTGAGGTTCGTGATCAACGCATCCAGCCGCGCCACGACCCGCTCGCGGCCCAGCAGTACCAGCATCTCGAACAGTCCTGGACTGACCATGCGACCGGTCACGGCCAGGCGCGTGCCGTGAATCAGGCTGGCCGCCTTCAGGCCCCGTGCCTCGGCGAGCGCCCGCAGTGCCTGCTCCAGCGTCGCTTCGTCGAACGGTGAAACGGTCGCATACGCATCGCGTAGCGCCGTCAGGTGTGCTGGCATCTCTGGAGCCGATAAATGCTTTCTCACACCCTCGGCGTCGTACTCCGTGGGATCGACGAAGAACGGTGCCAGTTGGTCTCGATACTCGGTGAGTCTTTTGCACCTGGGCCGCAATAAGGCAAGGACCCGCGAACTCCAGGCGGGGTCTTTCCCCAAGTCCCCCGCCTTCGCCAAGGCTTCGGCGGGCAGGCCTGCCAGCCCGAAGCCCCGAAGGCGAGCGATCAGTTCTTCATCCGCGAGCTTCAGCAGATATTGGTGATTAAACCAATCCAGCTTCTCGGTGTTGAACACGGCGTTGCCGCCGCTGATGCCCTCGAGGTTGAAGCGCTGGACCAGTTCGTCCTTGGTGAACATCTCGTCGTTACTGCCGGTGCCCCACCCGAGCAGCGCCAGGAAGTTGAACATCGCCTCGGGCAGGTAGCCCAGCTTCTCGTATTCCATCACCGAGGTCGCGCCATGGCGCTTGCTCAGGCGCTGCTTGTCGGCGCCCATGATCAGCGGCACGTGCGCGAAGGTCGGCGGCGTCTTGCCGAGGGCGTGGTAGAGCAGCACTTGCTTCGGCGTGTTCGAGATGTGGTCGTCGCCGCGCACGACGTGGGTGATCGCCATGTCGATGTCGTCGACCACGACCGACAGGTGATAGGTCGGGTGCGTGTCGGATCGCAGGATCACGAAGCTCTCAATGTGCTCGTTGTCGAACTCGATCGGGCCGTGCACGCTATCCACGAACGTGGTCTTGCCGGGTGGCACCTTGAAGCGGATGGCGCCGCCGTCCTCAAACGCTTGTCCGCTATCGATTAACTGCTTCGCCGCAGCGCGGTAGCGCTCGAGGCGTTGCGACTGGTAGTACGGCGCGTGCGGCCCGCCCACTTCCGGACCCTCATCCCAGTCGATGCCCAGCCACCGCAAGCCGTCGAGAATGCCGGTGACCATCTCGGCCTGCGAGCGCTCGATGTCGGTATCTTCAATGCGCAGGATGAACGTGCCGCCGTGCCGCCGCGCATAAAGCCAGTTGAACAGGGCGGTTCGGGCACCACCGACGTGCAGGTAGCCGGTGGGAGACGGAGCAAAGCGAAGGCGGGTCACCTGGCTATTATTCACTGCCGGTCGATAAACTCGCGCCATGGCACGGCGCTGACACCGGGTGCGAGTGCGTGGGTAGGGCTGCCGGCCCGCGGGGCTTCGTGGACCACGGTCATCGCGACCGGCGTCCGGCCTTGCCGTTTCGCGAATGCCTCGCGCAAGCGCAGCATTGGGGCTGCCATCGCTGGGGTCACGGTGCGGCTCTGCTTGCACTCGATCAGCGAGACGCCGCCGCCTCGCCGCGGCACCAGAAAGTCGACTTCAAGCCCCTGCTCATCCCGAAAGTAATAGATCTCTCGGCGCCGGCCCGCATTGACCTGCGCCTTGACGATCTCGGATGCGATCAAGCCTTCGAACAGGCTGCCAGCGAACGGCGACTTGGCCAGCTCGGCGGCGGTGTCAATGCCGAGCAGGTGGCACGCCAGACCGGGGTCGGCGATGTAGATCTTCGGGGACTTGATCAACCGCTTGCCGAGATTCTCGTAGAACGGCGGCACCACCAGGATCTGAGCCGTGGTCTCCAGCACATTGAGCCACTGGGTGATGGTCGGCACGCTGACGCCCAGGGGAGCCGCGAGGCTCGTGCGGTTCAGCACCTGGCCATGCCGGCTGGCGACGAGCGCCAGAAAGCGGCGAAATGTGGCCAGGTCTCTGACCGAGGTGACCGCGCGAACATCGCGCTCAAGGTAGGTTTGCAGGTACGACGCAAACCACAGTCGCGCCGCCGCCGGGCGCGCCACCACTTCCGGATACCCGCCGCGCAACAACGTGACTTTGGTCGTTTCGCGCGCTGACAGCGGGTGCAACTGCAAGACGGCCGCTCGCCCGGCCATCGACTCCGACACGCCCTGCATCAGCGGCGCCTCTTGTGAGCCGGTCAGCAGCCACTGTCCCATCCGGCGCGGCTGCCGGTCGATGCGGGAGCGGACGAGGGCAAAGACCTCGGGTACGTTCTGGACCTCGTCGAGAATGACCGGCAGGGTGAGGCCGTCGAGAAACCCCTGGGGGTCGGCTCGCAGCCGGGCCACGATGTCCGGGTCTTCAAGGAGGTAATAGGCGGCGGTTGGCAGGCGATGCTTCAGCAGCCACGTCTTGCCCGCGCGCCGCGGCCCGGTCAGCACCACGGCGGGAAACTGGCGCGTGGCGGCCGCCAGCGGCCGCTCGAGCTCGCGAGCGATGAACTTCATCTTTGAGAATAATAAACTAACACTTTAGAATTCTCACAATCAAAAGTGCTGATGCGAGCCGAGTGCCGCACCGGATGGTCAGCGTCACGAGTGACGCCGCCGGCGGCAGCTGGCTCCACTCATCGCCCCGGCCGCATGGTCTGCAACCGGGCCGTCTGCTCGCGCTCGGGATGCAGCGTGTGCTCGGTGCACGACGGGCAGATGCTGTGCGTGAACTCCGCCGCGCTGTGGCTGGCGACGTAGGCCTCGACCTGCGTCCAATAACCCTGGTCGTCGCGAATCTTCTTGCACCACGCGCAAATCGGCAGCATCCCCTTGAGCGTGTGGACGCGATCGAGCGCGTCGGCCAGGGTCTCGGCCTGGGTGCGGAAGCGGGTCTCCGATTGCTGCTTCAACCGAAAGCGTGCCCAGAGCAGGGCCAGGCTGATGATCACCAACACCGAGATCACGCCGAGTGCCGTGCGGGTGGTGCGCACTTGCGCCAGCTCCGCGGTGCGCAGTTGCCCCTCCTTCTCGAGCAGCTGGATCTGCCGTTGTTGCCGTTCGGCCTCGTTGGCAATCTGCAGGCGCTGGAAGCGCGCAGCGCTCTCGACGTTGAACAGCTGGTCGCGCATGGCCTGGTGCTGAAGCTGATGCTGGTAGGCCGCCTGGTAGTTGCCGCGCAGCGCTTCGACGTCCGACAGCGACTTCAGCACGTTCGAGTGCAGCAGCGGCGCGTCGATGCGATCGCCGATCGCCAGCGAGCGCTGGTACGAGGCAATCGCCGCCGGCAGATCCTTCATGCGGCGGTGCAGCTCACCGAGATTGAACTCGGTCGCCATCTCGCCGCGCACGTCGCTGTTCTCGCGCCGGATGACGAGCGCGCGTTGGTAGGTCTTGAGCGCCGCCGCCGGGTTGGTTTGCGCCTCGACCTGGCCGATGGCATTCAGCGACACGCCCATCGCGCGACGATCGCCCAGTTCCCCGCGAATCGCCAGCGCGCGCTGATACGCCGCCAGCGCCTTGGGGTAGTCCTTCTGCTCGTAGTAGATCAGGCCGATGTTCTGGTGCGAGTAGGCTTCGCTCGACCGCAGGCCAAGCTCGATTTTGATCGCCAGGCCCTGCTGATGGCGGGCCAGCGCCTTGTCGTGCTCGCCCATGTTGCGGTGGACGTTGCCAAGATTGTTGAACGAGTATGCGAGCCCTTCGCGGTCGCCGGTCCGTTCACGAATCGCCTGGGCCTTCAGGTGGTACTCCAGCGCCTCCGGGTAGCGGCCATTGTCGGCTTCGATCAGGCCCAGCGTGTTGTAGCCCTGCGACTCGCCCCACTGATCGCCGGCCTCCACATAAAGACGCACCGAGTCGAGCCCATTCGTGCGCGCCAGGTCGAGCAGGCTCTGGCTCCGGTAGGCGTAGGAGATGTAGTTGAGGGCCTCGGCCTCGCCGCGCACGTCCTTGGCGGCCAGGGCGGCGGCCTGGGCCTTGAGCGCCGCGGCCAGCGACTTCGCCGGGTCGGTCTCGCTGAATGCCTTGGCTTCGGCGTTGAGCGTGGCGACCGGCCCGCTGGCGCCGGGTTGGGCGATCGACGGCGTCGCGATCACGCCGATCAACACGACGGCTGTGCAGACGAGCAGCGTGCAAGAACGCATCGTCACGACTTTCTGGTTTACCAGCAAAAGTGGCACCGAGGCAGGGATTTCGCGCCTCCTGAGATCGGCAGCATATCAGGACTGTAACAGGGACGAGGTTCGTGGAAGCTGGAGGGCTTCACAGCGGTGAAACGGAATGCGCCCACATGACATTAATCTACATGTTGACTGCCACTGACCGCTGTTGTCGCCCATGTCAGAACCAGATAGAATCACCCGTCTCCTGAAATTGTCAGTAAAAAAGTCGGCTCGCAGCCGGTCATCCGCCCAGATACCTTTTATGCCCAAGCTCTGTCTTCGCGTGGCGCTCGTCGTCTGCGCGCTTCTCTCGGTCGCGGTGCCTTCGCGCGCCCAGAACCAGCCCGCGCCAATCAACGTCGGGGCGGCGCTGCGGACCTTCTTCGTCCATGCTGACCCGTCGACTGCGGATTCGACCGACGAGTTCCATGTCGACAGCGCACGGCTGTTCCTCAATGGCGCCGTCACCAAGCAGATCAAGCTGACTTTCAACACCGAGTACGACGGTGGGGCCAAGGAAGTGCGTCTGATGGACGCCATCGGCCAGTTCGAGTTTTCGCCGGCGTTCAATATCTGGGTAGGACGGTTCCTTCCCCCGAGCGACCGGGCGAACTTGTACGGACCGTACTACTCCAACCATTGGGGTATCTACACCGACGGCGTGCAGGACGGCTACCCCTTCATCGCCTCGGGCCGCACCAACGGCGCCGCCTATTGGGGCCAGTTCAACAAGGTGAGCGTTTCGGGCGGCGTGTTCGACGGCGCCTCGGCGACCGGTAACTCGACGCTCATCAAGGCCGGCCGCGTCGAAGCCAACTTGTGGGAGGCCGAGCCCGGCTACTATCGCAGCGGCACCTTCTACGGCAGCAAGAACATCCTCTCGGTCGGCCTGGCCGGACAGATTCAGGGCGAAGACAACACTGCCGTCAACGTCGACTTCCTGCTCGAGCGCAAGGTCGGCCAGGGCGGCGCGTTCACGCTCGAGGGCGAGCTGGCCCGCTATGATCGCCTGGGCGGCTACAAGGCCCGTTACGCGACGGACGAGGGCGGCTACGTGCTGGCGAGCTACCTGCTGCCGGTCCTCACCGGCACCGGCCGCTTCCAGCTGCTCGGCAAGTTCGGCCGCGCCACCTATTCCGGCGGGATCACCGCCGCCGAACGCGACTACGACCAGACCACCACCGAGTTCAATCTCAACTATCTCCTCAAGGGCTACGATGCGCGCATCATGCTCTTTTATCTCGACACGCGATTCAGCGCCGTCCAGCCCGACTTCAAGCGAATCGGCGTCGGTCTGCAATTGATCAAATGACATTCAGCATTTCGCCGGACACCGCTCCCCTGACCACCGCTCACGCCGCCGAAACCGAGCGCGAGCGAATCGAACGCCTGCTGATTGGCGAATTCGCGGCGATCAAGCCACTCGAAGCCAGTGACGGCGACCGGTTCCTGCCGTACAAGTGCGGCGGCTTCATGCCGAGCGTGCTGGGCTTCATGTTGTACTGCAACGGCTACAGCCTCCGTGGCACGAGCCGGCAGTGCCCGAACGGACTGTTCTACGAGGACGGCGAGACGTTGTTCGGTATCGGCATCTTCCGCAAGACCCTCGAGAGTCCGATCTGGCACGTCATGGTCAGCGGACCGTGGGGCACCAACGGCCTCGCCAAAGTCGACGCCTTCATCCGCCGCATTCGTGCCCTGGGCATCACCGACGAAGTGTTCGTGCGGCACCTGACCGGCGAGCAGCAGCAAACGTTCCTGCAGCACGGCTACCAGCCGGTCGACGAGAGCCCGTGGTGCGCGGATGCCCCGAGCGAAGACGAAACGCACAACCACAAGCGCATTCTGCTGTCCGACATCATCGGCGGCGGCGAAGGGCCGCAGCTCGAGATCAAGACGCTGCCCGGCGAAGACAGCCGCGGCCACCGTACGAAAGCGCGCATGGTGTTCAACCGGTTCACCAACTTCCTCGAGCGAAACGGCCTCACCTTCGTCATCCGCGACTACACGCTGGCCGATCAGGAAGTCGGCGAGCAGCTGGTCCGCCATCACTTCGCGATCCTGAAGAATCCGGTCGGCTCGACGCCCGAGGACTACATGAGCCTGGTCCGCTGCGATCCGGCCCAGGCCGGCGACCAGCAATTCGGCAAGATCGGCTTTCTCGAGCGCGCCGGAATCAGCATTCCGTCGCTGTTGTTCCTGGGCGAGAAGACCGACGCGACCACGGTCGCGCTGTACGCCACGTTTGCCAATCGCGATCAGGAAACGCTGGACTCGCGCATCGACCCTGTCGGCTTCTCGGGAATTTCGCAGTACGCTTATCTCGTGCTGTTCCAGATGTTGCGCGACCAGGGCATCCTGTCCGTCGATGTCGGTGGCTCTGAAACCGAAGACCTCAACAAGTTCAAGCGCCAGCTTGGCGCCAGTGAAGTGCCCAGCTACTGGGTGATTGCCCAGCCCCAGCTCCACGCCGCCGCGCTCGCCGAACCCGCCACGCTGGTGGCGGCCGGGGACCGGCATCGCTCGTGAACGGCCGGCGGCGGTTGGCCGACGAACGACTGACGAATGACTGACATGAGCGTGTGGCAGCAGTCCCAGCCCCCGGTCACCGGTGTCGCGGCCGTGGGCTTCGACAGTGAGGCGCTGGTGGCGACACTGGGCCGCTCGACGGTGCTGGCGCAGTGCAGCCGGCAGGAGCTCGCGCGCCTGATTCCATTCTTTCGTCACCGTGAGTTGCAGCCCGGCGAGGCGCTGTGCCTGGCCGGACAGCCGGCCGGCGACATGTGGCTCGTGCTGCAGGGCACGCTGCGGCTCAAGCGGGCCGACGAGTCGCTGCTCGAGATCTCGCACGGCTTCGTCGGTGAAGAAGCCGCCCTCGGCATCGGCAGCTATCTCGCCGACATCGTCGCGATTGGACCGGCCACCGTGGCGGCGCTGGCCAAGGACGCCGTTCCCCCCGTGCTGCTCGGCCAGAACGCGCGGGCCGAAGCGTTTGGCCGCTCCCTGATCAGCGCTTTTGCGCCGACCCGATTCGACCCGGCGCCGGTGGCGGCCGCGCCCGATCGCCTGCCGCCAGTCTTGGCGTTGTGGAAGGCGCTCGGCTGGATTGCCGCGGTGGTCGCGCCCCTCCTGTTGTTGCAGCTGGTTGCCGACAGCGGCCTGCGATGGGAACAGCGGCAGCTGGCCGCGGTGCTGGTGTCGACCGGCGCGTTGTGGATTTTCGGGGCGGTGCCACCCTACGTCGCCGGCTTGCTTGTGGTGCTGGTCTGCGTGACGCTGGGCATCGTGCCCGCCTCGGTCGTGCTGTCGGGCTACGCCTCGAACGGCTTCTTCCTGGCCCTCAGCATTTTCAGTCTCGGCACGGTCCTGGTCGAGTCGGGCGTCATCAACCGGATCTTCCTGCTGTTGATGAAGCATTGCCCGCGCTCGGCGTTCTGGCACGATGTCGCCGCGCTGTTTTCCGGCTTCGTACTGACGCCGCTGGTCGCCTCGTCGCGCGATCGCGTGCGGGTGCTGGCGCCACTGGCCGTCGAATCGGCCGAGACGCTCGGCTATCACGGCGGCAGCCGCGACCGGACGCGGCTGCTCCTGGCCACCTTCATGGGGCTGTCGCTGTTTTCGCCAGTGTTCCTGACTGGCGGCGCGCTGAACCTGATGTTGTACGGCAGCCTCCCCGAACAGGTGCAGGACGCCATTCCCGCACTGCGCTGGGTGGTCGCCGCCCTGGCCGCGACCGTGGTGATGCTGGGCACCTTCTTTGCGGCGTACGCGCTGGTCTTCCGGCACGCGTCGCCGCCACGTGAGCCGCGCACGACGATCGACGCGCAGCTCACGCTGCTGGGCCCGGTGAGGCCCACCGAATGGCTGGCCGTCGGCGGCGTCCTGTTGTTCCTGGGCGCCGTCGCCACCGTTTCGGCGCACAAGGTCGACCATCGCCTGGTCGCGCTGACCATCGTCTGCGGTTACCTGGTGCTGGGCCAGCTGGGCCGGACTCACCTGAATCTTCACATCGACTGGAGCACGTTGATGCTGCTCGGCACCGTCATCGGGCTGATCAGCACGATCGTCTACGTCGATCTGCACGGGGTGATCGCGGCGCAATTGCCGTGGCTGAGCCACACCATGGCGAACAACCCCCGCCTGTTCGTGGCGATGCTGGCGGGCGTGGTGTTGCTGGGCGAGCTCTGGATTCCTTTCGCCGGCACGCTGATCGCGGTGATCGCCGTGCCGCTGGGGATGTTCAATGGCATGAATCCCTGGGTCATCGTGTTCGTGATTCTGCTGATGAG
>ENA-ORBV01008815-ORBV01008815.1-microbial-mat-metagenome-genome-assembly--contig:-NODE-8815-length-16807-cov-5.387806_pt1 | contig 16807 bp, 16 predicted proteins | sample MGYA00237777_ERZ505514 | MGnify/ENA primary metagenome ERZ505514 (study PRJEB26160, sample SAMN06269048) | microbial mat metagenome | isolation source: Oligotrophic lake microbial mat | place... | reverse complement strand
AGGGAGTAGCGGAAGGTCGGCTGGCTGTTCTCGCACCCAAACGTGCGGTAGGTGTCGAGCAGCAAGCGACGCTCGGCTTCGCGCGGGTCGCGCGTACCCGACTTCGAGCTGTCGAAGCGCCGCAGGTAGTCCCGCGGCGTCGCGGTCAGGCCGAGCTTGTAGCCGATGAAGTAGTCGAAGACCGCGCGGGCGTTGCCGCCGATGGAGCGATGCGCTTCGTCGGAGATCACGAGATCGAAGTCAGTCGGCGAGAAAAGCTTCTGGTACTTGTTGTTGAAGAGCAGGGACTGCACGGTGGTGACGACGATCTCCGCACGGCGCCAGTCGTCGCGGTTCTCCTTGTAGATGACCGTCTTGAAGTCGGCAGACAGCAGCGCGGCGAAAGCCTTCTTGGCTTGGTCTTCGAGCTCCAAGCGGTCTACCAGGAACAGCACGCGCCGTACGTTGCCGGAGCGCAGAAACAGCTTGATGACCCCGGCGGCGATCAGGGTCTTGCCGGTGCCGGTGGCCATCTCGAACAGGAAACGGTCCTTGCCGTCCCCGACCGCGGCCTGCAGTTGATGAATCGCCTTCAGCTGATAGGGCCGAAGAAAGCGGAGCTTGTTGGCCTGGATGTAGCCAGGCCGCTCTGCCTCGTTCCGCCACGCGGCCTCCGACTGGTAGCCCGGGCGCTGCGTGAGAGCGATGTAGTCTTCGCCCACCTGCTCCGCGATCAGTCGCTGCGGATCGGGGATGACCTTCTGGTATCCGATGACTGAGTCGGGCGTCGGGAACGAGGTGATGACGTAGGGGTTGCCGCGTTCGAGATCCCAGAAGTAGTGCAGGTTGCCGTTGGAGAGGATGATGAAACGGCAGTTCTGCGCGCGCGCGTACTTGCGAGCCTGCTCTTTGGCGGCGAGCGGATTCTTGTCCTCGGCCTTGGCCTCGAGAACGATGAGCGGGAAGCCCTTGGCGTCGAGCATGAGAAAGTCGACGAAGCCCTTGCTGGTCTTCTCGAAGTTGTCGCCGAGCGCGTCCAGGTCGGTGGGCTTGATGGTGACGCTGGGTTCGAGCCGGATGTTCGCGGGCTTGTCGCCTTCGGGAAAGAAGCGCCAGCCGGCTGCTTCAAGCAGCTTGTTGATCTTGATGCGGGCTGTGGCTTCCTTCTCGGACACTCAGGCTCCCCGTTCAGCGGTGATGGTGGTCAAGCGGCATAACACGCGGATAACCTGCAAGGGCCGCGGTGGTCCGTCTGCGGCGGACCCTGTCTGCTCCAATCCATTGTTAGGCGCCACGCACGACCCAGCGGCCCTACGGTTTCTCATACAGCTTGGTGTAGCAATCCCAGCATTTCTCCTGCTGTGGGTCGTTTGTCTTCCCGCACTTCCAACACTTCACTTTTGTCGCCCAACACTTCAGGCTGATAGGCGTTGGCACGCACAGTGCCCGCGCCGGTGAAATGGACTCGCGAGGCCTCCCCGACAACACGATCGTAGTCCGCGCCGCCGCTGCCGTGCCCTCTCATGACCGGTGCTGCGCCAATGCTCGACGCGGTAACGAGCGAGACCTTGATGTCAGCTGCGAGCGATGGCGAACTGTTCACTGCGACATCCAGGACGGCGTATTGCATTTGACCCTGCGCCGCGACCAGAACGCCAAATATGTAGATGACTACACCAGTCACCGCCCCGGAAAGGCCGATGAGGACGCCCAGTACCCCCAGCTGCTTAGAGGCCGCAAGACCAGCAAGTACTCCACAGATCCCCACCAGAATCGCCAGCGCCTTGATGGCGCCACCAAAAGCAACGACGGCTCGGGCAGCAAGGTACGCGTCCCGATATCGTCTTGTTATCTGTTCCACTGCTCGCTCGCTCATGACGCCTCCTTCAAAATAGAACCCAAGATTATGCCCGCCACGCCTGTGCGCTTAACACTGAATTGAGCGGCGAGGGCCCACGGCCGTCTGCGTGGACTTCGTCAGGTTCATTCCATTGTTAGACATCGCGTCGCCCACTTTGCTCACGAATTCTCGCGACCAGGTAGGTGCAGGCAGAGGCAGCTACGCCGACTACGAGTTCGGCTTCGGCTCTGCTGGGGACGCGCCCCTCCCGAAGGTGGCGACCGGTCTCGGACGCGTAGCCCCATAGCTTCGAGATGCCTTCGTCTAGGGGTCTCGGGAAAAGGTCGGGGTTGCGCCTAAGAACCTCGCCGAGCGTAGACCGCACGTCGCCGACTGCCTCGCGGGCCGCACATTCAAGAGCTGCCATGGCGTGCTGGATAGCGCCGGTGACGTCCGGCTCGGGTCGTCTTGACAAATCTCGCAGGGCCTCGTGAATCTCCTGACGGGCGGTAAGCATCTCGACGGCTTGCAGCGCCTCCCCGGCTGCGGCGACGGAAGATTCGAAGGCCTCAGCTCCCCGGCTCTGGAGCACACCACCCACCAGCTTCCAGCCGACACCGGCCTCGACGAAGTAGTTGTTGATGAGGCCTTCCCATCGATCCGCAGTTTCGGGCTTCGTGGACTGCGCGAAGTTTCGGTGAAGGGCCTCGACAAAGTCGTACACGCGATACCAAGGCACCTCGCTCATCAGGCCTTGGCACTCATTCCACACGTTCGGGTACTCGCTCCAGTTGCCGCCGTCGGGAAGCCTGCGCAAGACGGTGCAGAGAACGCCCCGAAGCCGCCCGGGCTTCAGTCCCATTTCGCCTTCGGCAATCACAAGAATGGCACCGCGAACCTGCTCAGGTGCGTCTTCGCGGATGGAGATCTCGGCCGCGTCCGGTCCATGCCCAAACCGGCTCGAGAAGCGCCCATCACTCATCCCCTTGTCCCCTCAAAAAGATGTCTAACACTTAGTATGTGGTGAGGAGGCACTATCGACCTCGCTATACGGTGTCGTATAGCGCGATAATCTCCGCAGGCGCGCTGGTGGGCGCGCGTCACACCGGGGTTGGCCGATCCCATCCATACCGGGATTACACCTGTTTTCGGCTTGCCGGTCAAACCGGGGGTTCTTTTCCAGGTCCCAGACGGGATCCCGGTAGCCGCGGCAGGTGTTCCCACGGGCTCTGGACGCCCAGCCCCCCCCGGTTGAGGACATGGGTGTAGATCATCGTGGTCGACACGTCAGAATGGCCTAGAAGCTCCTGAATCGTCCGCAAGTCGTACCCTCGTTCGAGCAGATGAGTGGCGAATGAATGCCGCAGAGTGTGGCAACTGGCCGCCTTCGAGACTCCCGACTCTGCCAGGGCTTCTCGGAACGCGCGTTGGACGACGCCCGGATCGAGATGGTAGCGAATCGGGCGTCCGGTTCGGGGTTCGATGTAGGACCGCGTGGCGGGAAAGACCCACTGCCAAGCCCACTCCCTCACTGCGTTGGGGTACTTGTGGGCAAGGCGGTCAGGCAAGTGAACATCCCAACTGCGATTTCGTGTCGTTCGCTCGAAGCACCGCTGCACCTCGAGCAGGTGGGTCAGCAGCGCGATTTCGAGACCCGGCGGCAGCATCGTGCGGCGATCCTTCTGTCCCTTGCCACGTTTTACGATGATCTCGCGCCGGTCGAAATCGATATCCTTGACCCGCAATTGCAGGGCTTCTGTCAAGCGAAGCCCGCACGCGTAGAGCAGGTTGGCTACCAAAGCGGGGACTCCTCGCATGTGCCCGAGGATCGCCGACACCTCGTTGGGCGAGAGAACCACCGGGATTCGCTCGGGCGTCTTCGCGCGCGTGGTTCCCTTGAGGCCCGTGATTTCCCTTCCTAGAACGGCCCGGTAGAGAAACAGAATGGCGCTGAACGCCTGATTTTGTGTAGACGCCGACACCCGGAGGCGGGTGGCGATCGCCTCCAGAAAGCCCCTGATCTCAGGCTCGGCCATCGCCGCGGGGTGGCGCCTGTCGTTGAAGACGATGAACCGCCGGATCCAGAAGATGTAGGCCTTCTCCGTGTTGGGAGAGTAGTTGCGCTGGCGGATCGCTTGGCGGACCTGGTCCAGCAGGCGCGGTTTCCCTTGGGGGACGACCGCAATCGAGTCTCTCGGCATGACTTCTCCATTTTTTTACTGGGAGAGTGAGCCGAGCGTAATCAAGGACCCTGCGGGTTGAGGTCCCTTGGGCCGGAACAAATCCGGCCATTCAAGAAAGTAAAGCCTAGGCGTCGATCGCCAGACCGTAGACCGACTCGGCGGCCTGCATCATGGCCTCACCCAGCGTCGGGTGCGGGTGGATGGTCTTGGCGATCTCCTCGGTGGTCGTCTCAAGCTGCAGCGCCACGCAGGCCTCGGAGATCAGATCGGTCGCGTGGGGGCCCACCATGTGGACGCCGAGGACCTGGTCGTACTTCTTCTCGGAGACCACCTTGATGAATCCCCCGTCGTGGCCAAGGATGCGCGGCTTTGCCAGGTTGCCGAAGGGGAACTTCCCCACCACCACGTCGTAGCCTCGCTTGCGGGCTTCAGCTTCGGTGAGGCCAACGCTCGCCACTTCGGGCTGGCAGTAGGTGGCGCCGGGGACGCGGTCGTAGTCGATGGGATCAAAATGTTTGCCTGCGAGTTTTTCCGCCACGCGGATGCCTTCGGCGGAGGCGACGTGAGCGAGTTGCGGGTGGGGCTTGCCGTCGACCGTGATGAGGTCGCCGATGGCGTGAATGCCCGGCTCGTCGGTCTCGTAGCGGTTGTTGACCCGCACGAAACCCCGCTCCATGCGAACCCGGGTCGCTTCCAGGCCCAGTCCGTCCGAAACCGGGCCGCGGCCCGTGGCCACCAACAGCAGTTCGGCGATCAGAGTCTTTTTCTCGCCCGAAGCCAGAGTCACCGTGACCTGAACCCCGCCCTGGATGACCGTGGCCGATTCAGTGCGGGCGCCGGTGAGGAAGGTCATGTGCTTCGACAGGTGTTTTTCGGCTTCATTCGAGATCTCTTCGTCCTCGATGGGCAGAATCCTCGGCAGCATTTCGATCACCGTGACCGCGGTTCCGAAGCGGCCGAAGATCGAGGCGAATTCGACACCCACCGCACCGGCGCCGATGACGATGAGGCTCTTCGGCATTTCCTTGAGTTCGAGGATCTCGTCGGAAGTGAGGATGCGTTCGCCGTCGATGGCGATGTTGGGCAGGCTGCGCGGCTTGGACCCGGTCGCGAGCATGATGTTCTTCGAGGGGATGCGCGACACCCCGGAGTCGCCCGTGACCAAAACGCTGCCTGGGTTCTCGATGCGGCCCTGGCCACGCACGAAGGTGATCTTGTTCTTCTTGAAGAGATAGCCTTCGATGCCTTTCGAAAGGCGATTCACGATACGGTTCTTGCGGGCCATCAAGGCGGTGAAATCGATCCCAACGTTCTCGGCCAGGATGCCGAAGTCCTTGCCGTTTTTGAGATCCTCATAGAGGTCGGCGGTGTGCAACAGGGCCTTGGTCGGAATGCAGCCTCGCTGCAGGCAGGTGCCGCCAGCACCTTTGGGGTCGCGCTCGACCACCGCGACTTTCAGCCCCAGTTGGGCGGCGCGGATCGCTCCGACATAGCCGCCCGGGCCGCTGCCAATGACTGTGAGATCGAACTCGTTCGCCAAGATATCCTCGCTCAGATTCCGTTTTGATCAAAAGGACGCGCGGGCAACACAAGACCGCTGCACCGCGTGGACGCTATCACGCCTGCTATGGCAGTCGGTGGTGAAAATCCGCCGCGGCACCGAGAGAGCGCAGCCTGGCCTGGGCCATGGGGGGCGGGGCCCTTCCCGAAGCGTAGGGGCACCCCGTGTGGGTGCTCGGCCGTTCCGATCTCGCAGGGCGGCCACAGGGCCGTCCGTACTAGGCGCCCGCTTGGCCATCGCGCAGCCTGACCAGCGCGTAGCCTCCCCTTGGGGCCACTCCCGTCCGCATGGCGAGGGTCTGCTTCGGAACTTCGAGGCGGGCTCACCGCCTCCCCCTGATAGATTCCACGCCCCATGACGACCGCCCTCGACCGGATTCTCGCCACTCTGAACTCCGCCGAGGTCGGCGCGCTCGATCGAATCGCGGAAAAGATGGCGCTCGTCGCCGCGGACCTGAGAACCGAGGGACACGAGGAACTGGCCGGGAAGGCCGAGGCCGCCATCGCTGCTCTCGGCCGCGCGGATGTAGCCGAGTTCAAACGACTCCGTGCCTTCATCCAGTCAAAGGTCGGCCACCTCAGGTAAAGGCTCAGGACCAGGCGCTTATCGAACCGGCATCGGACAGGCCACTCCCGTGCCGCCGAGCCCGCAATAGCCGTTGGGGTTCTTGGCGAGGTACTGCTGGTGATAGTCCTCGGCGTAGTAGAAGACGGGCGCGTCAACTATTTCCGTGGTGATGTCGCCGCGGCCCGCGCCAAGCAGGGCGGGCGCGTACGCCTCCCTGGCCGCCTCCGCCAGGCTCCGCTGGGCGTCTGAAAAAGCGTAGATCCCCGAGCGGTACTGGGTGCCCACATCATTGCCCTGCTTCATCCCCTGGGTGGGATCGTGGGCTTCGAAGAAGAGCTTGACCAGCGTGGCGTAGCTCACCACCGTGGGATCGAACACCACGAGGACCACCTCGTTATGCCCGGTGCGACCGGAGCACACTTCTCGGTACGTGGGGTTCCGCGTGATTCCCGCGGCGTAGCCCACTGCGGTTGTGTAGACGCCTTTCACCCGCCAGAACTGCTTTTCGGCACCCCAGAAACAGCCCAGTCCAAAGATCGCCTGCTCGAAGCCCGCGGGAAAAGGACCGCGCATCGGGGTGCCCAGGACGAAGTGGGCAGGCGGGACCGGCATCTCCTCGTCACGCCCCGGAAGGGCAGCCTCGGGGGCGGGCATTTTCGTTTTCGACGATGAGAAGAACATGGGGATTGGATGGTCCAGGCAAACGGTCGGTTACTGAAGCGTCCCGTTGAACGACTGCGTCACTTCCACAGGAGCGGGCGAAGCGTGGTGCAGGATCATCCGCCAGCCTTCGCCGGTCTGGCGGAAGACGTTGGTCGCCATGGTTACCGCCACCCCCACCTCGTTGTCGTGTTTGGCCGTGATGTTCTCGGCGCAATACACGAGGCCCAGCTCCCCCAGCCGCCAGGTGGCGACATCGGTCGGCGTGACCCGCATCCAGCCGGTATTGCGGAATACCTGATCCCAGGACTCGATGATGGCGTCGTAGCCGTTGATCGCTTCCCAGCCCGGGTGGATGCAGCGAACGCCTTCGCCCCGGTACCAGATCGACTTCATCCGTCCGAGGTCAAAAGTCTCGAGTGATTCGTAGAAGGAGGTGTTGGCACCCAGAAGTTCGGTCCGCGCTTCATTGGGCTCCTTTGGGCCTTCTTTTTCCATCCAACGGATTGTAGCCGCCCCTCCCATTCGATGCCTTTTGGACGCAGAGGCTCATGAGAGTGAAAATAGAGGCATGGAAGCGAGCGCTACTCTTCAAACCGCGATCCCGGCGGGCGGGACCGTGCATTCGATCGTCTCAGGAACGCGGGTCGTCGGGTCTTCGGGCACGCAGGCCGCGGTGTCTCCGGCAACCGGCCAAGCCATTGGCACCTACTCGCAACTGGATGAGGCCGAGGCCGGCACGGCGGTGGCCGCGGCGGCGGCCGCTTTCCCCGCCTGGTCCAACACTTCCTTCGCCGAGCGTCGTCAGATGTTCGACCGGGTGCGCGCGCTGATTCTCAACGAAGCGGAGGCCCTCGCCACACTGATCGCGCGCGAACAAGGAAAGCCGGTGGCCGAGGCCCATCTCGCCGAGATCCTCCCGGCTCTCGATCATCTGAAACACATCGCGGAAAACGCCGAATCGATTCTCGCCCCGCAAGAGACCGAGACCGCGGTTTTCCTCATCGGGCACAAGCAGGCGCGACTGGAGTTCGCACCCATGGGTCCGGTTCTTGTGATCACGCCGTGGAATTATCCGTTCTCGATTCCCATCACCGGCATCGCCGCCGCGTTGATGGCGGGAAACACCGTGGTTTTGAAACCCGCTCCCGCCACCATGCTGATCGGCCTCGCCATCGGAGATCTCTTCACCCGCGCCGGTTTGCCCCCAGGCGTTGTGAACACGGTGGCCTGCGACGACAGGGTCGCGGCGTCGCTCGTCAGTGACCCGCGTTTCCGCAAGGTCCTCTTCACCGGAAGCGTGCCCACCGGCCGTCGCATCATGGCCAGTGCCGGAGCGCAGGGGACACCCGTCACTCTGGAACTCGGCGGCAAAGATCCGGCGGTGGTGTGCGCGGACGCCGATCTCGAACGCGCTTCCTCGGGAATCGTGTGGGCGGCCTTCCTGAACGCGGGCCAGACCTGCGCTTCGGTCGAGCGCGTCTATGTTGAGGAATCCATCGCCGACGCGTTCATCGCGCGGGTCATCGAGAAGACGAGAGCGATCAAGGTGGGCGACCCGCTTGACCGCATCACCGACATGGGGCCCCTCACGATGGAGCGACAGCGAGCCATCGTGGTGGCGCACCTCGAGGACGCACGCGCCAAAGGGGCCCGCATCGAAACCGGCGGCGTCCGGCCCGAGGGCCCCGGATACTTCTATCCGCCGACGGTCCTCACCGGCGTAGACCACACGATGACGATCATGCGCGACGAGACGTTCGGTCCGATCCTGCCGATCATGCGCGTGAAGTCGATCGACGAGGCCATTCGACTCGCCAACGACTCGCCCTACGGCCTCACCGCGAGCGGCTGGACCACGAGCGAAACCACCGCGGCCCGGCTCGAGCGCGAACTTCAGGCGGGGGTCGTGACCATCAACGACCACGTCTACACCTTCAGCGAGCCCACCTCACCGTGGGGCGGCATCAAGGCCTCCGGCATCGGGAGAACCCATGGCGCCCTGGGCCTGCGCGAGATGACCCAGCCCAAGTACATCGCCCGCGATATGTCGCGCGGAGGCGAGGTCTGGTGGTACCCCTACGGCCCGGAGTTCAAGGCCATGATGGCGGGCGCGCTGAAGTCGTTTCATCATCCTTTCATTCTGGCCCGGCTGAGCGCGCTGGTCCGTCTCTCTTTCTCCCGGCGCTACCTGACGCGGGGCCGCATCCTGAGGGTCCTCCCGGACATTTTCAAACTGTTTTAAGGGGCAAGTGGCCGAAGCACAGCTTTCTCCACCCAGGCGAAGAACCTGGTTTCACATCACCATTGGCGTCTCGCTGCTTCTGGTGGCGATTCTGCTCACCGTGGGCTGGCAGCTCCTGGCGAGCGAAGAGGCTGCCCTCCAGCGTTCGCCCACCGCTCGCTATCTCGTCTACTTCTTCGGGCTGCTGCTCTTCCTGCTCCTGATCTCGGGCCTGGGGCTGATGTTCACGCTGCTCCTTCGCGAAGTGCGGCTCAACGAGCGCCAGTCGAACTTCGTGAGCGCCGTGACTCATGAACTGAAGACCCCGGTGGCGTCGCTGCGTCTGTATCTCGACACCCTCATGCTGAGGTCGGACACCTTGTCCGCCCACGAGCGCGACGATTTCTACGAGACCATGCGGGCCGATCTCGATCGCCTGAACGGGACCATCAACAACATCCTCAACGCGGGCATGTACGCCGATCGCGCGGTGGTGAATCCGCCCACCATCGACCTTGCCCGCCTGGTCGAGCATGCCTGTGCGCTCACCCGCACCCGCAACCGCCTGGAGGAGGCCTCGGTCACCTACATCGGCCCTCCGAGCCTGCTCCTGAAAGGCGACGCCACCGCCCTCGAGACCGCGGTGCTGAACCTCCTCGACAACGCCGTCAAGTATTCAACCGAGCCGGTACAGGTGAAGGTCACGCTGAGCGAAGCCTCAAACGGTTTCGCCCGCCTCGCCGTCGAGGACCGCGGTGTGGGCATGAATCACGCGCACCTTCGTTTCATCTTCAACCGTTTCTATCGGATCGGGTCCGAGGTGCGGCGTTCGCGAACCGGAACCGGTCTTGGCCTTTTCATTGTCAAATCAGTGGTGAAGGCCCACGGCGGCACCGTGCTCGCCGACAGCGCAGGCGAAGGAAAGGGGGCGGTCTTCGTCCTGCATCTGCCGCGAGTGGTGAAAGACCGCGTGGGCGAACCGATAGAGGAGGTGGCCCATGCTTGAGCCCCTGGTCGCGGCGCGCATTCTGGTGGTCGAGGACGAGGCCAGCCTGGCTCGCGGAATTGCCTTCAATCTCAAGGCCGAAGGCTACGAGGTCGACTGCATCGCCGATGGCCAGACCGCTATCGACCTTCTGTCGATTCACGGACCCCGGTCGAAGGAGGGGCACGACCTGGTCCTCCTGGATGTGATGCTTCCAAAGGCCGACGGCTTTTCGGTGGTGCGGGCGGCGCGGGCCGCCGGGAATCGGGCCCCGATCCTGATGCTGACCGCGAAGGGCCTTCCCGAAGACGTCGTCGAAGGCCTGGAGGCGGGCGCCGACGACTACTTGTCGAAGCCTTTCGACCTCACCATCCTGCTCGCCCGGGTCAAAAGCCTGCTGCGCCGCCGGGAGTGGGCCAAGGCCCCGGCCTCTCCGGGCGGCCCGACCGTGGTTTCGATCGGCGACAACCGGGTTGACTTCGCGAATTTCGAGGTACGCCGCGGCGAGTCGGTGATCCGCCTGACCCTTCTGGAGGCCGGGCTCCTCCGCTTGCTCTACGAGCGGAGAGGGACGGTGGTGACGAAGGCCGAGATCCTCGAGAAGGTTTGGAACCTTCTTCCCGACACGGAGACCCGCGCGGTCGACAACTTTGTGGTGCGGCTGCGCAAGTATCTTGAAGCCGACCCCGCGAGTCCGCGCATTCTTCTTACGGTACGGGGCGCCGGCTACCGTATGGAAGCCGAACCCGCGTGACCAGGCAAGCCGTCCCCGACGGCTTGAGCCCGGGCACGCCATACGCCCCGGCCGAACAGATCGAAGCGCGCTACCCGGGGCTCGCCCCCCTCGACCGGGCCGCCCGCGAGGCCATGGCGGCTCAGGCCACCCGGCATATTTTTCCGCGCGGCACCGAGCTTTTCGCGGAAGGGGCGTCCTGTATCGGCTTCCCTTTCGTACTGCGGGGACTGATTCGTGTCTTCAAGCGCTCGGCCGAAGGCCGCGAGATCCCTTTGTATCGGGTCGGGCCTGGGGAAAGTTGCATCATCTCCACCGTCTGCCTGGTCGGCGATGTGGGTTATGACGCGCGCGCCGAGGCCGAGGAAGAGACCGAAGTGGCGATACTCACCCCGGCCCAGTTCAATCTCGCTCTCGAGAACCCCTCCTTCCGGAGATTCGTCTTCGGGCTGTTTTCACGCCGCATCACCGATCTGATGGCGCTGGTCGAAGCCCTCGCCTTCAAGCGCCTGGATCAGCGCCTGGCCCTGATCCTCGCGCAGGGGCCGAATCCGTGCAAGACCACCCATCAGCGGGTCGCGGACGAACTCGGAACCGTCCGCGAGATCGCCTCACGCTTGCTGAAAGAGTTCGAGAAAGCGGGCCTGGTACGCCTCGGTCGCGGACGAATCGACATCGTCAATCGAGAAGGCCTCCGCACCCTCGGCCGTTAGTAGCCGGTCTACGGACCCGACGTGCGGTCTTTGGTATCAGTGCTTCGTGGCTCCCGCGACCCGCGCGGGCGAGGAACCGCTCAGGTGGGGACGCCCAGGCGCGGCAGCACATAAACCTGCAGCCCCACCCAGATAAGCACGATCGCGATTCCGGTCACAAGGTCAGTCATCGTTCTTCCTCTTCAGACTATCGACCGGAACGAAAACCCGGCCGATAAGGCAATTGTGCGCGGTATCGGCCGCGCGGTCAGTAACCTGGGTTACCGTGGGCCGAAAGATCCGCGAGCGAGGTCCACGCCGAGGCGCATCGCGGCGAGCAGGCTGGAAGGGTCGGCCCGGCCCTGGCCCGCGATGTCGAAACCAGTGCCGTGGTCCACGGAGGTTCGGATGAACGGCAGACCGATCGTGACGTTCACCGCTTCACCAAAGGCGAGCAGCTTGACCGGAATGAGGCCTTGATCGTGGTAGCAGGCGATCACGCCGTCGAAGTCGCCGCGAGCCGCGCGCACGAAAAGAGTGTCGCCGGGAAAGGGTCCCTCGATATCGACCCCGGCGCTGCGCAGTCTCGATAGGGCCGCGGGAAACACCTCCTGCTCCTCGGTGCCGATGTGGCCGTGTTCTCCCGCATGGGGATTGAGCCCGGCGATGGCGATCTTCGGCCGCGAACTGGCAGCGCCAAACCGCGGAAGAGCCTTGTGCACGAGCGTGGCCACCCGAACGATCTCCGCCTCAGTCACGAGCTTGGGTACGTCCTTCAGCGGGGCGTGGATGGTCAGCAGCGCCACCCGGATCTTCCCGCCCACGAACATCATGGCCACATTGGGAGTCTTCGCGACATAGGCCAGCAGTTCAGTGTGCCCGGGATAGTTAAAACCCGCAATGTGCATGGCCTCCTTGTTGAGAGGTGCCGTGACCAAACCGTCGATTTCGCCGCGCAACGAGTCCTCGGCCGCGCGGATCACGGCCACCGCCGCCTGTCGGCCGGCCTCGGAGGCCACAACTCCAACCGCCACGGGCGGGCCGCTGATATCAACCAAGGTCGCGCCCGAGGCGGCCACGGTCGGGAGGCCGAGAGCGCTGGCGCTGGAGTCGAGCACCGCCCGGGAACCGTAGACGACCCATTCGGCGCGAGGTACTTCGGCGTGCGCCAGCGCTTTGAGGATGATTTCCGGGCCAATCCCCGCAGGGTCCCCAACCGTCAACCCCAATCGAGGCCTTGGGGAAGCCATCAGTGCTTCACCGCAGGGAAAGGTTTCGGATTGGCCGCGTCGAGGCCCATCGCCACGTGGGCCTCGAAGAACTCACGGATCTCTGCATCTAGCCTTCGCGTGCTCAGAATCGGGACGTCGTGGGTGGCGTCCGTGTTGAACGACACCACAGAGCCGACGCGCGCTTGCGGCTCAAGGTAGAGAGGCGAGGTGAGGCCCAGACCGAAAAAAGAAGGCCCGCCGAAGCGGGCCTTGGAGGTTCTGATCAAGGGACCTTACTTCTCGTACAACGCGGCAATCAGGGCGCCCCGGGCGGTGGCGGTAACGGGATCGGCGGCGACGCGGATCTCCGAGACATCCACCGGGAACGGTCTCGACTTCATCGACTTCTCAAAGAGCTCCTTGAAGCCGCGAGGCTTCGCGGTGCCGCCCGCGATGACAATGGGCAGAGGGCGAAGCGCCCGCGGCAGTTTGTCGGCCTTCGCCACCGCCTTGCGAATGGAATCGACCAGGGACTCGACCAGGTCCTCGTAATAGATGTGGAGCGCCTTCTCGAGCTTGTCGGTGGGCGGCTTCGTGAGATCCAGCTTCTCTTCCTTGATCGTCTTGATGCGGGTGGCCGGCTCGTTGACCACCGAACCCACCGAGCGGTCGATGTAGTCGCCGCCCTTGGAGATGCCGAAGAGGAGCGAGGGGATGGACAAGTAGGCAAGGGCCACGTTGCACATGCCGCCGCCGCAGGAGATGCCTATGCCCGTGAAGTTCTGGTCTTCCAGTTCCGAGAAGATGACGGCGAGGCCTTCGTTGATGGCCACCGCGCGGTAGCCCAGGGTCTCAAAGAAGCGGCGCAGGCTGGCCTCGTGATACACGAGTTCGGCCTCCCGCCCTTCCGCGGCCGCGGGAACCGAGAACGAGAGGACCTCGCCCTGACTCTTCGCTTTGGGAACAAGTCCGCGCATGATGGACTCGAGCACTACCGTTCCCATGCGCTCTTTGGGATTGAGCAAACCGTCGGCCATCGGTCGCCGACTCTCAACGTTGAACATGTTCGCAAAGCGTTCGGTGGCCCCGCCGAAGATGACGAGTTCGTCGCCGTCGCGGAAGTAGGAAATTTCGTTCTGGCCGAGAATGGTCTCGGTGAAACGGGAGAAAGGAACCGGGATGAAGGCATTCAGCTGGGTCGAGGTTTCCGTACCCTTGCTGCGCCTTCGGGCGCCCACGATCTTGCTGGTGCCGACGTCGACCCCCATGGGCATTCCGCGCGTGGGATCATCGGCTCCCAGAGTCTCGGACCCTTCCTGCACCTTCCACAAGTGATCTTTTCGGTCGTCCATCGGATTCAATTGACTCCAGGTCCTGCCAAAGCAGGAGTGATTAAAGAGGTTGAGGCACTCTTGGCGGCTTGACTTTGTTCTTCGAACCAAAGATCGAAACGTCGGATCAGGGTCAGCCGCAGTTCGTCGGTGGTAGACCCCGAACGAACCGCCTCTTTCGCCAGCTCCGTTTCCGCCTTGAGGACGCCCGGCCACGGCTCGCCGATCGCCTTCGAGAGGTCGGCATCATAGCCGAAGCCAAACAGCCTGACACTCGCGGGGGCCACATCGTAAGCGTCCGGGAGACCGAAGGTCCGGAAGGGAAAATTCTTGGCCCAGTCGACGTGGTGGCCGATCTTGCGGGTCTTCGGGTTGACGCTCACGATCCCGTGGGCCACGCACAACCGGGGGTCGAGGTCGTAGCGTCGCACCAGGTGTTCGGTGAGCAACCGGCCGGCCTGGAGCTGGGCCTCGGTGAGAGGCAGCGGGCCTTCGGGTGCAAAACGCGATTCGAACGACACTCCGAAGAAGGCGTGGTTCAGGTTCATGTAGACCTTCCCGCTACCCGCCCATACGGAATGACCGGCGTGGTTGGCCCGGGAATCGTCATTCAGGATCTGGTAGACCCGGCCGAAGCGGTCGATGAGGTAGTGATAGAACTCGTGCCGCTTCACGTACGCGACCAGGTTCTTCGAGTTGCGCAGAAGCGAGTCGTTGTTCTCCGGCTCGAGAGACTGGATGTCGCTTTCCGTGGTGTGAAACACGATCCCCACCGGGGCCGACGAAGCCGACAGCACCTGGCCGCTCGCTTCGTCGATGGCGGCGAAGACCCGACGCGTCCCCTTCACGCGCTGCGACGTGTCGATGCGGAGCCCGTTGCTGTACAACTCGTGGTCGCGGCCTTTTTCCACCAGCCAGATTGAATGCGGCCTCTCGGTCGCAGGTTGGGCCTCGCCGGGTGCTTCGACCACGGAAAGAGGCCGGCCCGAGGACGCGGGTGTCGGCAAGGCAACCGGCGGAGCGCCTGCCTGCACGGTGGGAGGTGCGTCCTGGCCGAGCCTTGCGGCCAGGCGGACGGTGCCGTAAGAGGCTCCAAAGAGCGCTCCCCCTCCGGCCAGCACCATGGCGATCTGCATCGCCGCGATTTTGGTTCGCGCTTTCTGGCGAACCGCGGCCGCCTTGTCTCCTCGGATGAGAGTGAGGCCCCGCCAGCCGAGGTATCGATAGACGACCGGTCTGGCCAGACGGGGCACCCCTGGAATCTGCTCCTCCAGATCACGGACGGAGCGGGCTGAATGGCGCAGGAAACGAAGCCTCTCGACTGGATCTTCGATGGCCTTGGTGAGATCCTCGACGGTGCGCGCGAATTCCGGGGACAGCTCACGCGGGTCTTCACACACGAGTCCCCGATCGAGGGCACTTCGTCGCGTCTTTGAGCCTTCGTCCACGGGGTCTGAAAGTATAGGCCTGAGCCGTCCCTTTCCTCATAAGATCGTCTCTCATGTCTCTTATGGTCGTGGACCCCATCCAGAGCACGCCGCGCGGCCCGTTCAAGCACCTGCTCGATGAAGAGGATCGGATGTGGTCCAAAGACCTCTGCTGGAACTTCGGTCCCACGCGCCAAAGGCTTGAGAACGCTCTGCGCGAAGGGACGCTCCGAGGTCTCGTCGCCCGCGACGAGGTCGGGCCCTGTGCCTACGCCACCTACGCAGTGGATGAGGACCAGGGCGTTCTCGGGTCGTGCTTCGCGGCGGAGAGGGCGCGCGGCCTTGGCTACGAGGCTCGGCTGGCCCGCCAGGTGCTCGACCGCCTGGTCGCCCATAGGCCGCGGGTCATCGACTCCCAGACCCTGTTCTCGTCGGATCGCGAGCTCATGGAACCCTTCACCGCCCGCGGTTTCCAATCCGTCGCGCGGCTTTTTATGTCCGTCGAGCAATCCGCCTGGGTCGCACCAAGGCCCGAGGCCCCGTTCGAACTCAGAACCAGACCCACCCACCGCACCGACCTTCGGGCGGTCTCACACCTGATTTACGAGGCCCACCACGAGACACGAAACCTGGATGCCTCGTCGAGTTTCGACACCCTCCACTGTTGCGAAAGAGTCCTGCGGCAGATCGTCCTCGACGAAGTGTGCGGACCGTTCGATTCCATGGGCTCGCGAAGAGTGGAAGCCGGAGGACGTGCGGTCGCGGTGAGCCTGCTGACCTGGCCGCTCCAGGGCGTCGCTCACGTCAGCGAGGTCGCGACCGCCCCCTCCCATCGGCGCCTCGGCCTCGCGCGACGCTGCCTTACCGAGAGCCTCCGCGATGCGTTCGAGCGCGGCCGGGCGCGGTGCGCGACCCTGTCCGTGACCGCGTCCAACCGGGCGGCGATCGCCCTCTACGAGTCCCTGGGATTCAAGACCCGCGTCCGCTACGGCTCTCACGTGCTGCGCGAGGTTCCCCTCTCGTGATCGGTCTCCTGCTCGGAGCGTCGCTCACGGTAATTTCAGCGGCGCCCGCTTCTCCCTCTCCCCCTTCGTGGTCGTGCGCCTACGTGGCGGAGCGACTCCCCCGCGTGCTCGCGGCTATGGGCGAAGACACGGTCTCGGCGGAGGAAACGCGGGCCGCCCGGAAACGACTGGGGCTGGCCGAAGCCGTGCTCACCCGCGCCTCCAACCTCGCCCTTGCCCGCACGTTGGGGGCGAACCGCCTCGTCACCGTGCGCTGCACCGACGCCGGGCGGAACACCACTCTCGAAGCCCAGACCTTCGAAACGGCCCGTCCTGGGGCCGGACCCTCCCTGAGGATCGAGCGCCTGATCGCCGAACTTCCGGAAGCGGTCGAGGAACCTGTCTCTTAT
>ENA-ORBV01008812-ORBV01008812.1-microbial-mat-metagenome-genome-assembly--contig:-NODE-8812-length-16809-cov-18.684198_pt1 | contig 16809 bp, 12 predicted proteins | sample MGYA00237777_ERZ505514 | MGnify/ENA primary metagenome ERZ505514 (study PRJEB26160, sample SAMN06269048) | microbial mat metagenome | isolation source: Oligotrophic lake microbial mat | place... | reverse complement strand
CCCCCACCAGAGACGCCGAGGACACCACCCCGCTCTCGCTCGTGCTCAGCGGCGTCGCCACCAAAGTCGAAACCCAGCCCCGCTACGCCCACCTCGCGGCCGTCCCCGTCCACCCCTCCTCCGAGATCACCGACGGCGCGGCCGCCGACGCCTTCCTCCAGTTCTGGGAACTCGACCGCTTCAAAGTCGATCGCTTCCTCACCGACGAAGAAGGCGATATCGGCCCCGAAGACAACCGTCTCATCGCCACATTTCCAGGCAGGGTCGAGATGTACGGCTCCGACCGCTTCCGCTTCCGTCCCACCCAGGACCCCGTCTTCGTCCGCCGCGTCGTCGAGCCGCTCAACGGCTTCATCAACCTCCAGCTCCGTCCCGCCGCCGATTCGGCTGAGATCGGCTACACCGTCCCGCTCCCGGAGTACGAGGGCGTTCTGGAACTCGCGGCCTGCATCCGCCCCGCCGACACCGACCGAAACTACGCGACCGAGACCGAGCTCTCACCGCGCCAGGTCCGCAACGTCCAGGCCGCCCTCCGCCGCCAGATCGACGAGTGGGGGGGCTTCGCCGTCGCGTTCGTGACGGATTACACCCGCGCCGTCACCCAGGCCGACCGCGACGCGGCCAAAGCGCTTGCGGAGAAGAAAAAGCGGACGGACACCAGCTACCACCCCATCGTCTTCCCGGGCCAGAGTTCGGAGACCTGGAGCAACAAGAACGCCGAGTTCCCCCGCCAGGCCGAGGACATGATCGGCGACTCGCCCACGTTCGCCTTCCGCGACGGGCGGGTCAAGATGGGCTTCCACATCACCCCGAACTTCCGCGACTGGCCCGCCCTTCTCGACAACCTCCGCACCGAGGTGGCCAGCCTGCTCAGCATCCCCACCACCACCGCGGGCGGCGACGACAACCGCCCCAAGATCTCCGTCCTCGAGATCTTCTGCCACGGGGGACGCACCAGCGTCGAGACCACCGAGGGCTGGGGCAACGCCAGCCTCCGCACCGGCAAGAACTCCAACGTCATCGAGTTCGTCGACCTGCTGACCGAACACCTCAGCCAGCACATCGTCGTCCAACTCTTCGCCTGCAACGCCGGTCGCTCGCCCTACAGCATCAACGGGTCCGGCGGAGCCGGCAAGTCCGACCCGACTTACTCGCAGCGCTTCATCGGCGACGAGCTCGGCGCCGATTGCCTCGCCTGGGCGCTGCAGCGCCGCCTGCAGCGCTCCGGGCACGCCCACGCCACCGTCTGGGGGCACACCCTGGCCGCCCACACCACGCGCAACCCGTATCTCGCGGTCTACAGCGCGTCGGGTCACGCCGACGCCGCCGCCCTGTTCCGCGCCTCGGCCCGTCTCACCGACGACGGCAAGTCCGCCTACATGCGCCGCTTCAACTTCGGCGCCAACGGCGCCTCCGAAGCCATCTACCGCGAGCGCCTCCACAACGCCAATCTCCTCCGAGTTCTCTGCCTCCAGAACGCCCTCTACTTCCCCGGGGCCTGGAACGGCGGAGTGAATCCCGCCCCCGGCACCCCCGGTTTCAACCCGCGCGGCAACACCCGCGCCCGGGCCGTCTTCGACGAGCTCCAGGGTCCCTTCGCCTCCCTGGGCATCCAGCAGGACGACTTCACGTTCACCGCCGACCGCCAGTTCATCACCGGGCTGCGAACCGCCGGGCCGCCCAACCCGCAGGTCTCCCACAACCTCAAGTGGACCGACTACGCGACCCACATGTCCGCAAGCCCGCTGTCGGTCAGACTTGCCCGGATGATCCAGCTCCTCCGCCACCGCTCCAACAAGGGTCTGGCCATCGACGCCTTGCTCGAGTCGGGTCAAGGCGCGTGGATCAAGGCCTCGCCCCACAGCGCCAAAAACGCCACCGCCATCGAAACCTCCATGGATACCATGTTCGCCGACGCCCTCTTCACATTCGCCATCCGATCGGGCGACCGCTTCCAGGTCTCGGTCTCGGGCGTCGGCTTTGACTCCGCCGGCGAGTACATCACCAGCCGCCACCCCGACGTGCCCAACCCCTTGCTGGCCCCCAACTTGCCGTGGACCGCGTTCCAGGGGCTCATCAACCCCTTCCGTCTGCACCGCAACCTCCCGTTCGTCATGGGCCGGTGCATGGACCACGTCAAGATGAGCCTGACCCCCCGCGCCATCGAGGACACGGGCGACACCCTGGTCATCAACGGTGCGGGCAAAGGCCCGGCCATCCTGGCCCACGCCCAGCTCCACCTCGCGCTTGGCACCATCGCACGTGCCCAGTTCCACGCCACCAACGGCTCGGTCTCGCTCTTTAAGGTCTGATCCGATCGGGGCTGCGGCTCGCGCGTGTCATGATCCGAACCCCCCGGCGAGAGCCGGGCCGTCGAGTCATCCACACCCTCGGTGCTCAGACCCCGCGCCTCTCGGCGCAGGCTCGGATCCTGCGACGCGCAACCACGCAACACCCGCTGACAAACCCAATCCACGCCGCCCACTCCACCTAATGCACCGGAGCAGTCGCCCAACCCGCCTTGAGCGGGATATACTGCCGCCCTGATCGCTCGGTTCTGCCGTCCCCCCCAAAGGAGGGGGGGTTTTACCCAAGGCGGATTGGCACACCTTCGATCGGAGGGGGCTCTCGCATGAAACTCGGCTTGACTCGATCCTGTGGCCTGTTGGCGACCGCGTTCGCCATGGCCTTCCTCGGCGCCTGTGAGTCCAACGGACGGGGCACCATCCGGGGCGGAACCCACCTCCCCGGCACCTCCTACCTGCCCAATCGCGCGAGTGAGAACCCGGCGGTGGTGCCTCAGCCGCGCCCGGCTCGCGAGCAGCCCGTCGGCCAGACCCCCGCCCGCGCCCCGGCGCCGGTCGCCACCGGCTCTGCCGTCATGTACTACCCCTCGGGCGAGCGCAACTCCTCCCAGATCATGCTCGAGCAGGTCATGCCCCGCGAGGTCGTCCGCGGCGCTGAATACGCCTACTCCTACAAGGTCACCAACCTGACCAACGGTGTCCTCCAGAACGTCGTCGTCAACCAGCTCTCCACCCAGAACATCGACCCCCGCTCCTCCAACCCCCAGGGCGCGGCCTCGGGCGGCGGCGTCATGTGGGCCCTGGGCGACATGGGCGCGGGCGAGACCCGCACCATCACGGTCAACGCCGTCTCCGGTGCCACCGGCACCGCGGGCAACTGCGTCACGGTTTCCTTCAACAACAGCCTGTGCGCCACGACCAACGTCGTCGAGCCCGCACTCCGCCTCGTGAAAGAAGCCACCAGCACCGCCACCACCTGCGACCCGATCGTCATGCGGTTCGCCGTTTCCAACCCCGGCTCGGGCATGGCGACGGGCGTGGTCATCCGTGACCAGCTCCCCGAGGGCCTGCTCACCGTCGAGGGCAACAGCCGCAACATCGAGATCGCGGTCGGCAACATCGCCGCCGGCGCCACCGAGACCCGCGAGGTCCGCGTCAAGGCCAGCGCCCCCGGCTCCTTCAACAACGTCGCCACCGCCACCGCGGCCGGCGGACTGACCGCCGAGTCCAACCGGACCACCACGACGGTCACCAAGCCCTCCTACACCCTCACCGCCAACTGCTCCCAGACCCAGTTCCTGGGCCGCAACATCTGCTTCGAGTACGTCGTCCGCAACACGGGCACGTCGGTCGCGGCCAACACGGTTGTGACCGCCAACATCCCCGCCGGCACCACGTTCGTCGAGGCCTCCACCGGCGGCACCGCCTCGGCCTCCACCGTCACCTTCAACGTCGGCGCCCTGGCCGCTGGCGGCAGCGCCACCGTCCGCTACTGCGTCCGCACCAACGCCACCGGGACCGTGACCTCCAACGCCTCGGTCGGCGGCAACTGCGCCGACGCCGTCAACGCCACCTGCTCCACCGAGATGCGCGGCATCCCGGCCCTGCTGCTCGAGACCGTTGACAGCCCCGACCCCGTCGAGGTCGGCACCCAGACCACCTACACCGTCGTCGTCACCAACCAGGGCTCGGCGGTTGGCACCAACATCCGCATCGTCTGCACCCTGCCCGCCCAGCAGGCCTTCGTCGCCGCCGGCGGCCAGACGACCGCGACCAACTCCGGCCAGACCGTCACCTTCGCCCCGCTGGCCAATCTGGCCCCCGGTGCCAAGGCGACCTGGACCATCACGATCCGCGCCAGCGACGTGGGCGACGTCCGCTTCACCACCGTCATGAACTCCGACCAGCTCACCAGCCCGGTCCAGGAGACCGAGTCCACCAACCTCTACCGCTAATCGCGGGTGGACTTGACGGAACCTACAAACTCCTACACCTGATCTGATCCAAGAGAACCCCGGGCGCAAGCCCGGGGTTCTTCCTTATTGGGGGCCGGCTCGCGGGTGGGCCGGCTCTCCCCGAGCCGGACCCCCCTACCCCATCGACCGACCCTCGGCCGCGACGCGAGTTGGCCCCACGAAGCGACGCACCGAGCCCATGTGACCCCGCATCATCGGGCCGTGGAAAGGCCGTCGGGCCGCCCGCTCAGAGAGCCCGCGTATCGTCCCCCATGCCCGGCCTCTTCGACGGCACACCACTCGAACGCCCCGTCACCTGCCAGCGATGCGAGAAGCCACTCGCCGACTGCCGCTGCCCGCGCGACGCGACCGGCCAGATCCGCCTGCCCAAGGACCAGCCCGTCCGCGTCCGCCGCGAGACCGGGGGCCGCGGCGGCAAGACTGTGACGGTGATCGCCGGGCTTGATCCGGCGGCGACCGACATGACGGCGTTGCTCAAGGAGTTGAAGGCCGCGCTGGGGACGGGCGGGGCGGTGAAGGAAGCCGCGGCCAGCACCAGCCAAGCCGGGTCACGCGGCAACTCCGGGCGCGGCGCGCCAGCCTCCGTCCCCACGATCGAACTCCAGGGCGATCACCGCGAGCGGGTGGTGGACTTGCTGAACGCCAAGGGGTACCCGGCGAAGGGAGCGGGGGGGTAGAAGCAGATTCAAGGGTCGTCATTGCATGATCGATCGCACCGGAGCGTTTGAGCTTTCAAGAAGACGTTTGCAGAAATCGGACCCGCTGCCGGCGAGCCGCCAAGCTCCGGAAGTCAGGCCGGTGACCGCCTCGACAACGGCGTGTGCATCAACGATGGTCTTGGCAAACTTCTTCCATGATGGCGTTTGGTGTGCCGTGGCCTGCTTTCTGATAGCGAGGCATCCACGGCACGGCCCGCTCCAGCCGCGCCAAGACCGCCGTGGTCCGAGGACCCCCAAGGTCCGCCGTCATCCCGTCGATCAGCCCGCTCACCGCGTTGGTCCGTTCGGCCATGTTCCGCCTCCGTGCTTGGGGTCTCACTTCACCCGATCACGCGGCAGGTTGGGGTGTTCAGAGATCCCCTGAGTCACTCGCTTCGGGGTCCGGATGTGTGCCCTCGCGGTGGTTGACAAGTTGCCGCACTGCGGTGACCCTAGGAGGACGGGACATATGAAGACGACTGGGATGGCCACCCTTGTGGCGGTGTACGGACTCGCCGGCTTGGCGTCCGCCAGCGTTGTGAACATCACGAGCAACGGCCCCGGGGGCCGAGGGCAACGGCGCCTTCACCGGAAGCATCAGCTACACCCCGGCAACGCTCGTGGTCACGCTGACCAACGACCTGTCGCGCAATGCCGACGGCAAGATCACCGGCTTTGTATTCAACATCGCGGGCAAGGCGAACGCGACCCTCAGCCTCGCCACGCATCCGTTCCTCGACCTGGGCACCAGCCCGAGCGCTCCACCCTTTGGGACGTTTGATGGCGGGGTGGCCCTGGGCGGCGACTGGACCGGCAGCGGTTCGCCCAACCCCGGAATCGTGCGCGGCGCGACCGGGACCTTCACGTTCAGCGTGACCGGGCCGGGCGCGGCGGGTCTGAGCGCCGCCAGCTTCATCGGGAGCGCGCCGGAGATCAACTTCGCGGTGCGCTTCCAAGGCTTCGCCAATGGCGGCTTCGACAAAACGCCGGGGTACTTTGTCCCCGCGTCGAGTTCGCTGGCGCTGCTTAGCCTGGCCGGCTTGGGTGCGGCTCAGCGTCGGCATCGGTGAGCGGCGCCCCCAGCGGCTTCGACAGGCGAACTTGAGCCAGGACGTGCCGGTCGAGGGCGGATTGCCGCTCCCTACACTGGTCGTCATGGCTCGTTCTGCTTCAACTCGCCGGGTTGTGATCACGGGTTTGGGCTTGACCTCCGGGTATGGCCTGGGTCATCGCCCGCTCTGGGATGGCCTGCAGGCGGGGCGCACCGCGATTGCGCCGATTGACCCCGCGCGCCCGCCCGGGTTCGATGCCTCGGGCTTCGCGTGGCGACTGAGCGCGACGATTCCCGGCCTCGACGCCAAGGAGCATGTGCCCAAGTCGTACCGCAAAGCCGTCAAAGTGATGGCGCGGGACACCGAGATCGCGGTGGCGTGCGCCTCGCTGGCGGTGGCGGACGCGGGGTGGAAGACCCGGTTCCATGCGGGCGAAGGCAACCTCGAGGGCGGGGGTACGGGTGCGGCGACGACCTACCCGCCGGCCCGCGTAGGGTGCCACATCGGGGCCGGGCTGATCGCCACCGAAGTCGGGGAACTCGCCTCGGCGATGGCGACCGCGGCGACGCCGGATGGGGGATTTGACGAGCGGGCGTGGGGGACGATCGGCGCGGAACAGGGCGTACCCCCTCCGTCACCATCGCAGAGCCTTGCCGACACCTCCCCCGCACGCGGTGGAGATGGGGTGCCCGGCGTCGCTCGCGGAGGGATGAACAACCTGCAGCCGTTGTGGCTGCTGAAGTACCTGCCCAACATGCTGGCGTGCCATGTGACCATCGTGCATGGGCTGGAAGGGCCGAGCAACACGATCACGTGCGGCGAGGCAAGCGGGCTGCTGTCGATCGGGGAGTCGGCGCGGGTGATCGAGCGTGGGGCGGCCGATGCCTCGCTGGCGGGCGGGGCCGAGAGCAAGATCAGCCCGATGGGGCTGATGCGATGGGGTCTGGCGGGACGCCTGGCCAGGTGCGGGGCGGGCGATGACCCGCTTCAGGTGGTCAGGCCGTTCGAGGTGGGCAGCCGGGGGTCGGTGCTGGGTGAGGGCGGCGGGCTGCTGGTGCTGGAGTCGGAAAGGTCGGCGATTGATCGTGGTTCCACGGGGCCCGGCGTTGAGATCGCTGGGTTCGGGGCGGCCCAAGCGGTGCCGAGCGCGATGCCCTATGTCGGTGGTGCTGGCTCCGGAGATGCGGCGGCGCTCGCGGACGCCATCCATCGTGCGCTCGCCGATGCCGAGATGGGCCCTCAGGATGTCGAGGCGGTGATTCCGCTGGGCGCGGGCTCGGTCGAGGCGGACACGGCGGAGTGGGCGGGGCTGCGAGCGGTGTTCGGCGAGCGGCTGGATACGCTGTGCATGGTCGGGCTGACACCTTTCATTGGCAACTGCGTGGCGGGACACGGGGCGCTGGCGGTGGGCGTTGCGGCGATGATGGCGATTCAGCGGAGGCCGCCGGCGGGCGCGGTGCTCCGCGGCGGCCCGCTGGGGCCCCGGGGCAAGTGGCCGTGCAATATCCTCGTGTGCGCGGGGTCTCTGGGCGGCCAGGCGGCAGCGATTGTGGTGCGGTATTGAGCGTGGGCGATGACCAGACGCAACTCATGGGGGCGGGGCCACCGGCCGAAAGCCTGGCAGCACACGGGCCGCCACCTTCCGTGGTGGTGTTCGCGTGGCCCAACGGCGCGGGCAAGACCACCGTGGCGCCGGCGATGCTCCGGGACGTGCTCGGAGTTCACGAGTTCGTAAACGCGATCGCGGCCGGCCTGTCGGGCTTTGCACCTGAACGGTCGGCATTCGCGGCGGGACGGATCATGATGGAGCGACTGAGAGCCTTGGCCGCGGCGGGCGAGACCTTCGCGTTTGAGACGACGCTTGCGACGCGGTCGTTCGCTCCGTGGTTGAGAGGGCTCAGGCGATCGGGTTACCGCGTGCAACTGACCTTCCTCTGGCTGCCAAACGCGGAGCAGGCGAGCGCGCATTGCGCAACGGGTACTCGACGGCGGTCACGACGTTCCGCCCGAAGTGGTGCGCCGACGCTACAGGCGGGGGTTGGCCAACTTTCTGGGTATCTATCGACAGATAGCGGACGAATGGACGTTCTACGATGCGTCCAGAGACCTCGAGTTGATCGCGCAGAAGACGGATATTGATGGAGAGACGATCGTCGCCCCCCGACGGTGCAATCAGGTCGTGGAGACTCCCGATGGCACCGGATGCTGAGCCGCGGAACGGCGAAGTCTCGATTGTGAAGTCCGAGCCCCAGCTACGCGCGCCGGCCGTCCTGGCAATTCGGGCGGCGATCGCTCGTCGGCGCGTGCTCACAGCGGCGAAGCTGGCTCAAACAACCCCTGACCCCGAGGCAGGATCGGATTCGCAGCCGAAGTAGCAAAACGATGGGCGATCGCGCGTGCGGCGGTGCCCGTGGCACAGCTTCGCCCTCGCCCGCGTGCCGTTGTGCCCGGACCTTTGTCGGAGAACGTCCTCAGGTCCGGCGTCCAGGGCGGGTGCGACCGGGGTTCTGGTGGCGGGCGTTAGCGTTCCCGCGCCAACTCAATCTTCAGCGCCTCGCCCAGCTTCCGGTAGTCATCCAGCGTGTTATAGAGGTGCGCCGACAGCCGGCACAGCCGCGTGTTCTGCGTGCCGAAACGCCAGACCGGGACCTGGATCTTGTGGTGGTCCCGCAGGTTGTCCTGCAGCGCATCGTCATACAGACGCTTGGGCTGCGGGTTCCGCGGCTCGGGCAGGATGATCGACGCCATGCTCCCCACCATGTCGTCAGGGCAGTTGGGCTCGAAACCCAGCATCTCACAGACCAGCCCCCGCCCCCGAACCGCCAGATCGTGGTTCGCCTTCATCACCTCGGGCCATCCGCCCGGCTTGAGCGAGCCGATGGCGTCGATCGCCGTCGGCACGGTCAGGCTGGCCGTGAAGTCGCTGGTCCCGGTGTAGTCAAAGTCGCAGTGGAACAGCGTGCGGTCGGTCCGCCCCTTCTCGGCCCGGGTCGAGAGCCACATCGGGCGGAACCCGCCCTGCTTCTCCGGCGGGACCAGCATGAATCCCGTGCCCTTGGGCGTGCAGAGCCACTTGTGCAGGCTCCCCGTGTACCACGAGAACGGCAGGTCGCGGAGGTTGACCGGCAGCTGCCCGGGCGTGTGCGCCCCGTCGGCGATGACCTCAATCCCTCGCCCCCTGAGCTCGCGCACGATCCGTTCGATCGGCAGCACCAGGGCGGTCGCGCTGGTGATGTGGCTGACGATCGCCAGACGGGTCTTGGGGGTGATGGCCTCAAGAATCGCGTCGATCGCCTGTTGCTGGCTCTGGATCGGGAACGGGATGTTCGCCGTCACGACCCGGAACCCGTCGCGGGCCGACATCCTCTTCAGTTCGTTCAAACCCGACGAGTACTCATGGCTCGTGACCAGAAGGTCATCGCCGGCCTTGATCCCCGAGTTCTTGATGCACGTCGCCAGGGCGATCGACGCATTGCCACACGGGGCGATCCAGTCCGGGTCGATCCCCAGGAACTCGCCCAGGCGACGCCGGGTGTGGTCCATCCGCCTTTCCAACTCAACGATGAAGAACCGCGGCGGGTCCGACTCCATCAGCCGGCGGAACTCGAAGTGGGCCTCGATCACGGGCCGCGGGCAGACCCCGTACGACCCGTGGTTGAGCATGGTCAGCCCGGGCTCGATCGGCCAGAAGTCCAGATCGGCGGCCCGCCGTGCGATGGACCGGGCCGGCGGGGGCATCACTTCGATCGCAGCCCCAACAGCGACAGGGGCCGGGCGGGTGGTGGTGGCGATGTTCATCGTGGAACGGCCCTCCTGGCCATGCTGGGGTCGCCTCCAGGGTCGCGTGACGCGGACGAACCTGATTGTGCGCGGGAGCCTTGGTAATCGGCAGGTTGGCGTGGTTTGCTCTACTCGGTGCCGCGCGCGAGATCGAGTGGGACGCGAAGATCGCGAAGTTCCGCAAAAGGGGGAAGACGCCAAGCGTAGACGCCCGCCTTGGGGGGCGGGTTCGCAACCGACATCCGGCGTGGAATGGACGCAAAATCGAGGGGAACGGGCTTCCCGCCCCGTCCCGCGGCCTGGAGGGCGACGTGCTCTCCAGCCCGTCCCCACCGGTCGCGCTGGCGCCCCGTCAAGCCTGCCCTGCGCTTCGGTGTGGCGCGGGCGACGGAGTTCCTATCCTCACGGTCAACCACGGAGGGCGACCAATGGCCGACAACTCTTCAGCAGCCCGCTCGCGGTCCCGGGGTCGGGGGCTCCTGGGCCTCGGCTGGTCGCGGGCCCTGGTCGGCGTCGCGCTGCTGGCCTGCGCCGGTGTCGCGCTCACGATGCAGTACCAGTCCATGCGGTCGGGCATCGAGGCCGACATCTATCGTCAGCGCCTCGAGTCGCTGGCCCGCGACTACCAGTCGCTCCGATCGACCTTCAACGAGGCCGTCCGACGCACCGCCGTCACCGAACTGATCGTCAAGGACAACAAACTCTCCGTCCGCGTCCGCACGGCCGCCGGGGTCGAGCAGGAGATCCCGACCACCTTCGACCCCACCACCGAGGTCTACGTCAACTACATCGTCGCTGGCGGGCGCCTCTGGGTGCGGAGCATCTATGACCGCGCCAGCGGGCCGCGGAACGAACTCGTCATCGACCCCACGATGGGCGACCTCGAGTGGACCGAGGAGGACTACGGCCTGTCGGTCTACCGCCCGCTCACCGAGGGCCGCTGGATCATCTCGATCACCGGCGGCGGAGCCCTGGGCCTCAAGCGCGTGCCGCTCGAAGACGACCCGGCCCCGCTGGCCGCCACCCCCCCGATCCGCTCCTACGAGGAAATCGAGCAGGAGATCGACGCCCAGGTCGGCTCCATCTCCCTCAAGGACATCTGGGACCGCGTCGTCAACGGGCGGTCGCCCTGACCCAAGCGAGACGGGGCCGGGTGCCACCAGTCCGCGGGGCCTTGGCCGCGCGACTGGTGCGAACGTGCAATCGCGGCGGCATCCCCCCAACCCTCATCGACGGGTTCTGGCGCTCAAACGTGCGCGCGCACTTCTGTGCGTCAAAATCCAAGATTATTTCACCCGACAAAGCAAGCCACCAAACCCATTTTCCGCGAAATCATGGATCACCGGCGCGCGCACAAACCCGTGCCATGGGGTGAGGTATGGAGGGCCACTCAACCAGGCGACCCCTGATCAGGTGGTCCTTCGCCGAATCTTCGCAAGTGGACACGCCGCGACGCTTGACGCGCAACTAAGAATCTGTGAGCCTGGGGCAACCCACGGAAGGAACGACGCATGACAATCATCGCCAATCACGGACGATCATCCCGATCCGCCCCACCTCGAGCCACGCGCGTCTCCGGGTTGTGCATCGGCACCGTCGGCCTCATGTGCTCCCCACCCGCCCACGCCGACCCCGTCTTCTCCACCACCCACAACATCCAGTTCTCCACCACCTCCGACCCCGGCAACCCCGTCGTGCCCCAGTCCGTCGGGCCCGGGTTTTACTTCGGCGGGCAGCCGCTCTGGCAGGCCGGATCGGTCAAATACGAGTATCGCATGGCCCGCACCGAGGTGACCGTCGCCCAGTGGCACGAGTTCATCACCGCATACCGCCCGTTCTATACCGCCGGCAGCACCACCATCGCGCCATTTACTTCCTCCTGGATCGTCTGGTCGTCGTCGCAGCAGCAGTACGCCTACAACCCCGCCAACGCCGACATGGCCGTCAACCCGGCCTGGCGAAACGCCGCCGCCTTCGCGAACTGGTACCACAACGACAAGGTCAACGAGGCCTGGGCCTTCCAGACCGGCGCGTACGACACCTCCTCCTTCGGCCAGACCGCCACCGGCGAGATCACCGACCAGCGCGAACGCTCCCCCGGCGCCCGCTTCTGGATTCCTTCGCACGATGAGTGGATCAAGGCCATGCACTGGGACCCAGACCGCCACGGCCATGGTCAAGGCGGCTACTGGGCGTATCCGCACGGGAGCAATGACCCCCCGGTTCCGGGGGTGCCCGGTGTCGGCCAGACCAGCGGCGGCGTACCACTCCAGACCCCCCCCGATTCTGGTGGGCTCATATCCGGAAGTCCAAAGTCCATGGGGCTTGCTCGATGGCTCGGGCAGCGAGCAGGAATGGACCGAGACTTGGTTCCTCAATGGCGAGAGGTTGCGAAAGGCCAGCAGGCCAGGATATGACCCTTGGTATTGGGACAAAATCGATACGATCAACTCGGAATTGCCATACGCTCATGGCATCGGCTTTCGCTTGGCCGCCGCAGTCCCAAGTCCGAGTCCCGCGGTGGCGATGGTGGCGATCGCGCTGCTGACAACCCGCAGAAGGAGTCGGTCATGAACTGGAAGAGCCTTCTTGCGTCCGTGCTAGTCGCCAGCGCGGTGTCCCACGCCTCCGCGCAGTGTTCGGGGCCATTCTCCCTCTCGCACCACGTCGACGGCTTCGTCTCCGGCGACACAGACATCTCCGTTCCCAATGGCCGCATCGGCTTTATCCAGATGCCCAACTCCGGCAGTGAGTTCGGCCAGTTTGACGAGATCGGAGACATCTTCGTCTACGGTCGGATCTGGACCAGCCTCCTCGTCCGCGACGGGCCCACCTCTGGCTCCTTTGGCCCTATTGGACGCATCGAGAGTTTCAACGCCATCGGCAACAACGGCGCCTCCGGCGGCACCGGCGAACTCTGGGATATCTCGGGCTTCGCCGACATCGCCGCGCACGGCGGCGAGGTTGAAGGCATCTACTGCGACGGCAACTTCCGATCCAACCTCACCATTCACGGCGACCTCACAAGCCCGATCGACATCGGCGGCTCCCTCCTCTCTGACCTCACCATCACCGGCACCGCCTCGGCCCCCATCTCCGTCGGCGAAGACCTCGGCTTCTACCAGGTGTCCCCCCAAGCTCTCATCGAGGGCAACCTTACGTTCTCCCAGAGCACCTCCACGCCCATCACCTCCGCCATTACGTTCCAGGGCGACATCATCGACGGCACGATCCTCTTCAACGCCCCCTATGCCGCCACGCTGAACATCGGCGGCACGTTCTCCAGCGGCACCGTCATCCACGCGGCCAACGCCACCACGCCCCTTTCAGGACAGATCATCCTCAACTCGCTGAACGCTTCATGCACCTGGGCCGGAACTGTCAAATACGGGTCGGGCGGCGGAACCACCATCTCCCACACGTCAGGGCAGTACGCAACCGTCTCCTCGACCTGGGGCGGTGGCGCAGTCGGACTCGCCCCGTTCCACATGCACCACGAAGACTATGTCCCGCCCAACGGCGGCGAGATCGAGAACGACCTCACCAACATCAAGATTCGCTTCTACGGACCCGTCTTCTGGTCAAGCACCCCCGTCACCATCGGACGTTGCGACATCGCCGAACGCGACCCCGTCAACGAGGTCGCCGACTGGGAGATCACCGGCTCGGGCACCCGCGAGATGACCCTCACCTACAAGCCCGGCGGCGTGGTGACCGGCTCCACCGTCTACGCCCAGTCCTTCTCCTACGAGGCCGAAGCCCCCATCCCGTAATCCTCGCCCGTGCCCTCCGATCCGAGCCGCGCATCGAACGTTCAAGACGCCGACTCTCCCCTCCTCTACATTCCTCCCATCGCGGGCCTGATGTGAAAGAGGGAGAGGGTTGCCATGATGCAGTGTGTTCGCCAGCGGCTGGTCGGAAGCGTGGTATTCGCGGCCTTGTCCCTGCCCGCGGCCCCAGCCTGGGCCGATATCACGCTCTACTCCCAGGTCGTCGAGCCCAGCAACCAGAACATCGGCTGGGGGTTCTACTCGTCCCCGCAGCCCCGCGCACGCCGCAGTTTCAAGCACGCCGATAACTTCGTCCTGCCCGATGCCGCCCAGATCAACTCCGTCCGGTTCTGGGGGATCAACGAGGGCCTCTTCTCCAATGGCCTGGCCAACTACGACCAGTTCACCGTCGAGTTCTTCACCAGCCAGTCCGCGACCGGCGGGCTGCTGGGCAGCCTGATCCACAGCGAGACGTTCACGGTCGCCGAGACGAATCCGGCTAACACCGGGCGCATCAACCCGCTCAACAACCAGGCCGAGATGGTCCACCTCGTGACGCTGGACACCCCGTTGAACCTCGCGGCGGGCACGCAGTACTGGATCGCCGTCAGCGCGCGGGCGATCAACGGGTCGGGCGATGCGTGGGGCTGGCGCGACGGCCTCTTCGTGAACGGCTACAGCAACTCGTTCTCCTACGCCACCGGCGTGTGGAGCGGGTTCCAGGACACGGACAGCAGTTTCGAGCTCATTGGCGTGCCGGCCCCTGGGGGCCTGGCCGCCGTCGCCCTGATCCTGCCGCTGGTCGGCCGGCGTCGGCGACTCACCGCCCGCGCATAGCGCGCCGGTACGACGCCGGCGAGATGCCCGCCACGCGTGTGAACCACCGTGTCAAGTGGGCCTGATCGGCGAACCCCAGATCCCCAGCCAGGCCCGCGATCGGTTTGTCGCCGATCGCGAGGCCTTTTGCGGCCCGTGCGATGCGGACGCGCCGGTGGTACTCGCCGGGGCTGACACCCATCGCCTGCCGGAACGCCCGGGCCAGGTGGGCCGGGTGCAGGTCCACCCGCGCGGCCAGGTCGGCGAGGCCCAAGGCCTGGGTCGGCGAGTTGCGGAGGATCTCAACCGCGGCGGTCACGGCCTTGGAGCCGATCGCGGGGATGGACGGGAAGCGGCGCATGGCGCCCAGGAGCTCGTGCGCGGCGGATTCGATCACCAGTGCCGGGGACGGGTCGGGGTGGGAAACTTCGCGCAGAATGCGGGCGGCCAGGCCGGCGGCCGCGCCCTCGTCGGGGTCGAACGGCTCGAAGGCGGCGGTGGCCCGGCGTGCGTCGTGGGGCGTGACGAGCGAGTCGTTGAAGATGACGTGCAGGACGCGGATTCCCGAGGATCCGCAACGAAACGCGTGGTCGCCGTCCGGGCGATAGAACTCGACGCCGCCGGCGCGGGACTCGCGCTCGCGCCCGAGGTAGGCGCCAGCCCCGGCCCCGGCGATGTTGAAGTCGACCGAGGCCGTGTGGTGGGCGTGGCTGGTCTGGGTGAAGTCGGATCGGTAGGCCTTGTGCCAGACGCGGAACAGGCCGGCGTTCAGCCAGCCCAGCCAGGTGACGCGGGGGTCCGTCTCCGGGCGCGGAAGGTCGGTAGGGAGACGAAGCGATTCGGGGATGTGGGGCCAGCGGGTCATGCGGTGGAATGTACGCTCGAGGGGTGCCGGGGTTGCCCACCGGAGGTCGCCGGGCGGGTGCCAGCGCGCAGGGTGGTGCAAGCCGGTGGTGGCGATGCCCAAGAAGCAGGGACCCGCGCGGCACGGAACCCCGCGTGGGTGCCCGCCTCACGCCTGAGCGGGGTCCGAGAACGGAAGGCTGGAGCGATGGTCGATTCGATTCCGGCACGGTACGGGTGGGTGTTCGTGCTGGTGAGCGCGGCGTTGCTCGGCGGCTTGTGATGCGCGGACGCCGGGAGGGAGGGGGGGGGGGCGCGGTGGGGGTATATGGCGGTGGCGGGTGTGGTGACGCTGGCGGCGATGAAGAGAAAGCCGAGCGGGGGTGTGCAGAGGCTGCTGGTGCCGATGAGCACCAGTGGGTGGAGTCTGAGCTTGGCGGCAAGGGCGAGGCAGGCGATGGTCTTGATGCCATAGAGGGGTGCGAAGGCCATCATGACGCCCCAGGCGACGGAGGCGGCGAAGCGTTCGCGGACCTGCTCGAAGGGCATCTCGCGCACGGGCGAGCTGGTGGATCTGGCGTCCCAATTCAATCTACTGCAGAAGAGCGGTTCATGGTTCTCGCTAAACGGTGTTCAGATCGCCCAGGGCCGGGATCGCGCCAAGAAGTACTTTGAAGACAATCCAGAGGCGGCAGCTCAATTGACGCAGCAGCTCAAGGACACGATCGCCACGAACCCGGATGCCGCTGCAGCAGCGAAGGAGCTGCTGGAGGATGCAGAAGAGGCAGATGCCACCGCGTTCTTGGAGGCGGATGGTGGGGACTCCGACAGCGCCGGCGCGCCTGCTGGCAAATCTAAGTAGTGGTTGCTGAGGCGGGTCGATTGCAGTGCTGATGCTGATACAATGGTGTAATCGTCTGATCCAAGGCCGTTAGGAACGTTTTAGGCCAGACGTACTAGCGAAATGGAGAGACTTTGCTCTTCTGCATTGGCCGCTACCCTTCGGCAGAATGCAATATTAATGTTGCTTATTCACAGTATCGCATCGTTGAGCCGTGACCATCAAAATCAAACATACAAAACGTACACCTCAAATGTCGGCCCGAAATTTCGGAGCGGTTCAACGTTGAACCACGTATCGCTTCGGCCCGATGTGAATCGACCAGCACTCACAGCGATACAACATGGTATCATCGAGTCCTCATTATTCGGATGCCGAAGAGCACCGCTCAGAACATGCTATCTGCACTGGCAACCCGATGGGGCGGCTACGTGGACGCGATGCTGCATCTGACGGGTGACACCCAAGCATTGCTGGCAGATCCACGGGTGCAGTGGCTGCAGCAGATTGACGACAGCACTACAATTGCGGAAGCCCAATGCCTTGTTCTGCGCCATTTTCAAGGAGATGTGCTCGACCGTATGGGCTCCACTCTGCTTGACGAACTGTCGGACGTCTTCAGCGCTCCCGTAGCGCAACCATTTTTGTACAGCGTCACAAGAGGATACACTCGGGCCGCTGAGTTCCTCTTGAACCGAGGGGCAAGTGTGCACACCGCGGGTTACAT
>ENA-ORBV01008811-ORBV01008811.1-microbial-mat-metagenome-genome-assembly--contig:-NODE-8811-length-16810-cov-5.219028_pt1 | contig 16810 bp, 9 predicted proteins | sample MGYA00237777_ERZ505514 | MGnify/ENA primary metagenome ERZ505514 (study PRJEB26160, sample SAMN06269048) | microbial mat metagenome | isolation source: Oligotrophic lake microbial mat | place... | reverse complement strand
CATCAGTTCTTGGTCTAGAACTCGGGACACGACTTCCATTCGTGGTTTGAATCACGGGTGAAATCGCACCATTGTCAGTCTGCTCCCCATCCCCTCTGTTGCCACTGTGTAGTTTGTTGGTCTTCTGCAGAGAGTGTTGTCATTGAGAGCGAGAGTGTTGCAAGCATTGTTTCCATCATTGCATGTTGGTGATTGTGATTTCGTTGTTGTCACTTTCCATCTGGGTTTTGTTGGAATGCACGTTTGAAATGAGTTGCACAAAAAGCAAATGATGAAAATAAAGTTTGTGTTGTTGTGACTGTCCCGGAGATCCAACTCCCTGAAACGTTGAGAGAAAGAAAACGCTGACACTGTTTGTGACCTGAAAACATCATCACACATTGGAGCTTGCTTGAAAATCGCATTGGACGAAGTCCATGCCGCTCTGGCACTGCAGTGGCTTCATCTGCACGACAGGACAATTTGTGTGATCTTTGTGGGCATGAGCAACATCTGCTGCACTGGTTTCAGGCCAGGAGCAAAAAGTTTGTGGTCAAGAATGACTGCAGTTGTCCGTGCAATGGACACCGTCCACCTCTGCCACTGCCATTGCAAGCAACCGCATTGATGGGATTCCAGGATGTTGTCATCCAGAAGCATCCTCTCTGATGTTGCAGTGCGAATCAGTGTCCATTGTCATGAAGCTGTGCTTGCACTATTGTCTTTCTCAGACCCACATCTTTGTTTTTGATTGTTGTTGCATGACCCATGACCACCATTTTGGGAGTTTGATGGTGCAGCTCAGTTGAGTGGTGTCATGTCAAACATGTTTGTTTGTCATTGATGCAAAACAAAGTTAGAACAAAACAGGAATGCAGAGAACAAATCAACATGTTGGTGATTGTGATTTTGTTGTTGTCATTCTTCATTTGGGTTTTGTTGGAATGCATGTTTGAAATGAGTTGCATGAAAAACAAATGATCAAAACAAAGTTTGGATTGTTGTGAGTGACCCATGGATCTGACTGTTGGAAGATGTGTGCACACACAACAATGACATCTTTGAAGTTCTCACTTCAAGATCCACCACAACAAGTAGCAAGTGACAACACCACCATGAATTCTAACAAACTGAACTGTTTCATCAAATGAGCAGGTCTCTTTGATCATCCAACATCCAACACCAACTCCCTCATGTTGTTTGTTGCATGAAACATCATCACACATTCGTGATTGCTTGAAAATCGCATTGGACGAAGTCCATGCCACTCCAGTGCTGTGGTAGCTTCATCTGCACAACAGCACAATTTGTCTGGTCTTTGTGGGCATGAGCAACATCTGCTATGCAAAGCTTGTGTGTGGTCATTTTGGTTTCAGGACCTGGCCAGGAGCAAAAAGTTTGTGGTTGATGGGATTCCCCGATTGCGACATTTCGCTCCCCCCCCCATCGACTCCGTTCGAAAGACATGACGGTAATCACAGCAGTACGGTATGGACCACGATTCTTTTCTTTTTAAATCACTGAAGAACTGACGCACGAGATTCTTTGCCTCTGACATACGGAGTAGCATGAGTGATAAGGTATTTTTTTGGTATTGTATAAAACTGACAGCGGCGCTTGAGTTTTAAAGAAGGCCCGCGAACTTCAATTCCTTTCTTTGTAGGCTTCTCCGGAGAATTTCCTTTTTACGTGCAGCAACAAATGCACCAAATTCTTTTTCAGCTCCCACTTTCCGGGAGCGAGGAATGTTGATGTTTACCTAACTGCTCTTTCAACTCATTTGAATGATTTGATAGTTCTTTTTCTTTGTTCGCCTTCATTTTGGCAGCCACTCGTGCGTGGCAAAGGGCGAATATGTCTTGGTTGCAACGACCACAGTTGTACAGGTAACACCACTACTACAGAAGATACGTAGGAGCCAGCGAGGTGCAGGCCAGCATGCATGCGGAGGACTACGATACAGTACATACAACCTACTAGCTAGCTAGCTAGTACGGGTCTAAGATAACGAAGTTACCTCGCTCATGTCTTAGCATTCTACTTTACTGTAGATGCATAACAGTAGGGCAGATAGTACAGCTACCGTATGTCACAATCAGCACTCAAAGAATTACAGCGTGTCATGGTTATTGATGGGGGTTTTGTTTACTAGCCAGTTCGCAAAAGAAGCCATCTGTTTTGCCAACAATCGTGGTTGTACAATTCGCTTCGCTTTGCTTACATCAACCGGTACTACTAGCTAGTACTGCACTTTACTGTTCATCCAAACACGTACAAACCCCTACTGGGTCACGAAGACCGCTTGCAATCACATCAGGGCATGAAATGTCCTTTGGGTCCATCTGCTGCGCGAAGTCTTAGCCTAGTAATCAACTGTCCTACACTTCTTTTCTCAACTGGGGCCACAAATCCGTTCGGGGCCTTCCATCAACATTCCATTGCCATACTCAAAAACAAAAAAAGACTTTTTTTTTTCGCTTTTCAAAACGTGCCGGCCATGGTTATCTCAGATCCAAGCTTCACCAATATGAACTGTCATCAGCGGCGCGTTGATAGTTCACGTCGACTTCCACTGCTAACAAGCACTACGTCCAGTATTCCAAGCAGAATGCAGACGAGACGTTCCACTCCACCCCGACAGACGTCCTCTTCCTCCACTTCCTCATCATCCCACGACGATGTCACCAGAGAAAGTCTTGTATCGGCTGTGAACATGTCCTTTGATAATGTGCGCCAGGAAATCAGGTTTGCTCCTGAAGTAAACCAGCACGGTCCACCATCAAGTCGCCGATTGCGTGATTTGATCGCGGAAGCACTCGCCATTCTGGACGACGACGACGATGACGACTTTTAAATCAAATGAAGGCTATCAACCAAGAAGGGTGTCGTTGATAGAGCTTCCATTCATTGCTTACTACTACATTGTTCAGTGGTCTATGGCCATCATGCTTTCATTCAAACATAATATATAGTCATTTATTTTTCCATATCCGTTTCTTCCACATCCATAGCACCTTTTTTGGGATCTCTGAGGCCCATGAAAGGGCTTCTTTTCCACATGAGGGGCGCACTTGAAACAGAGCCCGATTCTTCAGACTCAATTCAATTCAGTGGGAAGCGGTTCAGTGCATACTGCCTCAACGAAGACGCTTACATGAGAAGGGAGGCAAGGGTACTACCAAACAATCGACTTCTGAATTTGCTGAAAGGCATCACCAGGTCCAGTATCAGGCAGAGCCTACCACCCTCAGGATTTGAAGAGCCAGGCTCTTTCCGTCACTCTGCGGTCGTCTCTAGCTGACTGGATATCTAGCTTGCTATCTAGAGGCTACTTACTTCAGCTGTGCCTACCTGTGGAGACAAAAACTAACGAACTTACCTACTAGCTAGAGCGGCACGTCAGTACTTGTACTAATAGTAGGTCTAGTTGTTGGATTCCTTGGCTCCCAGGCACCATCGCCACTGGCAGGCTACGAAGACAAAACTGCAGTGGTATCAATATCTTGGCTACATCAACAAATCAGACAGAGTTTTGGTTGCCCAGCAGCTGCTCGGCTGTGCCCAAAGAATCCAAAAAATGTGTTTGTTCCTTGGCTTGAGAAGCTGCCAAGCTATTGCGAACTGCGGTAGTAGCAATGTCATAGCTACACGAACAAATCAGACATAGCCCAGCAGCTGTTCAGTTGCTCCGCAAAGAACTGAACCCGAAAAGATGCGCCTTCCTACCACCATATCGGGTTCAAAATGAACCCCTTGCCCGCTTCTCATTGAATCCATGTGGGGTTGTGTCTTACTTTTCGGGGTTCTTATTTGTATGTTGTGCATGCATGAGGTAACAACCCAACTGCAACTGCAAACGAAATTCTCGGTGTCCGAACAGAAGAGACGGAAGATTAAGAAGTAATCTCAAACGAAAGCGGAACTACAATACTACCTGGCTACTAGTAGACTACTACTCCACTAGTAGGACACTAGCTAGCTACTGCTAGACTAACCACGAGCTAGCTAGTTGAGTAGGCAAGTGCTTCACCGACGATGCCACTACTACTAGCTAGTAGCGTGTGTTGCTTTTCCGTTTCTCGCTCATGAGGTCTTCGTGGCGGGTCCTCACAATACAGTTGTTTTGCAATCGGAAAGCACCCGGCCCGCAAGCTTGCTAGTAAGTATTTAAAAGTAGCTGGCATGCGGCGGCTTGGACTAATGCGTGGGATGCTGAGTGCTCTGTTTCAATTGTGAGCCCCTTTCCGAAGCAGCCAAACTGCTTGCCAAAGAAGGGCTGGCCAACTTCGTAGTGCTGGCCAACTTCGTAATACTGGAAACACTGCATAGTTAGTTACGCACTGCGGGTGTGCCGGCAGGCACGGAATTGCTAGAAATACAGTACTAGCCATCCACCACGCACGATAAAATCGCATATTCACTTTGTCTGCTACAGCTCTCGTACTACTAGCTAGCAGCACCCGGTCATTGCCTGATCTCGGATTTGGTGCTGCACCACTGCCGACAAGTCTTACAACAATCTACATATTCAATTGGCTTCAGTTCGTGTCGATATCGTACGATGATAGTAAATCAATTAGAAAAACACAACTTTCTCTTTTGGCAGACAACGCACACATCTATCACAAACTCGAGTTCGCAACCCTTTTCCACCAACGTGCCTTGTTGTATCCGGACAGATGTTTGCCAACAGGGCCAAGGCGGCCATGCACCAACATGTTCCAACTGTTCACGTGGACGTTCACAAACATGTGAGCGCATGTAAGACGATGCGGCACCTACGTAGGTTTCCTACTAGCACGTACTGTGTACCCTTTTTATTTCGAACGAATACAGTAATCCGATGCGTAGTTTTTAGACCATGAGGATTATGAAATAACGTGGTTGTTTAAGATAAAAATATCAAGTCGATCAATATCGCGTTTTACTCTCCCTAGCCTGCGTGTTTGCGAAATTCGAAGAAGGATGGACCGGGATTCCGATTCTCGTCGCCGGGGAAGGTCCAAACGGACATTTGCAACTCCAATTAGAAGTGCTCATAAGTCCCGGTTTACCAAGGATCTTGCCCATGACTAAATATGATTCGTCATTTGAGAAAACAATGACTTTGCTTTCGTGAGCGACGGGATTTTCGTTGGGCACCGGTACGTCGTACGAGGTTCGCAAACAATAACAATCGGCCGCTTTGAAAGTGCGTGCAAAATAGGTGGCCAAAAACCTGCACACAGCCAACAAACGACCACTTAAACAGCTTTGACTCATTTAGCCGTACTGCTATAGCTACTAGTAGAATTTGGCTTCCACAACAACTCACCTTTAGCTAGCTAGCTAGCTAACAGCTACGCGCCCATCGTCCCACCGATCTCCTTCGTATCCATCCTCTCAAGCTACTAGCTACTAGCTAGCTACTAGACTTTGGTTAGCCAACTAGCCTACAGTCTTCATTGGCATCTCTAGCTCGTATTATCCGTGCAAGAAGTTACAGGGACAAGAGAATACCAATCGATCCACAGGACCACAAGCAAAAGCCTCCGTCATCCTGTGTGCTGAACAAGAGGCTACTACGCGCCACACCACAACAACACACCAACACCCTCATGGCGAGAAGTAGAAGAAGGATTCGGAGAAGGAGACGATTTTTCGGGCTTTTAGGTCCCAACAAGAAGGACCACGACATTCACGAAGGACAACACCATTCGGGCGGCCAAGAACAACCGCCTGTACAACAACATCATCATCATCACCACCCGTTAATGAGTAACCACCAGCATCGCGCCGTCTCACACCATTCGTCCCAAGCAGAACAACAGCCACAACATCATCACTGGCATCCTTTATTGCAACCGCGTCCGGATCCTTCGACTACTGCGAATAATCATCATCATCACATGGCGAGACGAAATGCCGGAACCTTTCGTCAGATGGCGCTCTTTTTGGGGTGGACGATTTTGGCATGTGTCCTGCGTGTTCCTGCAGCAGCAGCAGCTACAGGCACTGCCACTGCCACTGCAACAGAGGTCACTAGCAATACGAATAATTACTTTGTGAGAAGAGGAGGAGCTTCCACTACGGCTACGGCTACTTCTACTGCTACTGCTACTAGTAAGAGCGACAACCACAACGTCATCGAAAAGGAAAAGGAACAGAAAAGGGGCGCACCTCTTTCCACTACTGCCAAGTTCTATGCATCAGCCCAAGCACAACCCACCCACAAACCCATGAGTACCACTCACACGCCTCGAACATTGGCGGTCGACGCACGGATTGTCGGTGGAACTCCCGTCGACGATCCCTTCCGATTTCCGTATTTTGCCCAATTGGCCGATGCCTCCTGTGCGGCGGCCCTCATTCACGACGACGTTTTACTCACCGCCGCCCATTGCGAACGCACCCAACATCCCTTTTTCAAACGCGTCTTTCTTGTGACGGACAAACTCAGTGAAGGTGGCATTTATCGACAAGTCGAATTTGTGAGAGGACATCCCGGATATTTGGAACAATTGCAAGATTATGATTTTGCCCTGTGGAAATTGACGACGAGTGCATTGGTGGACGACCATGGCGAACCGACGGGAGCCCAAAGGATTTCTGTCAATCGCAATGCCTCCTTGCCACAATTGGGAGATGCCTTGCAAGCCATGGGATTTGGTAAGACGAGTGAAGCCGCCAATGCCATGTCCGATACCTTTCGTCAAGTTCAAATCCAGTACATGGACAATGGCGTCTGCCAACAACAATATGGGAGTGAACAATTTGTCCCCGGCGTCATGTTTTGTGCTGGCACCGAGGCGGGCGGTAAGGATACCTGTCAAGGCGACAGTGGTGGTCCCATTGTGGATGCGACGGCGTCTGGAGAACATGTGTTGGTCGGTATTGTCTCGTACGGGATTGGATGTGCGCGTGAAAAATTTGCCGGAGTCAATGCTCGCGTCTCGGCCGTGGTCGATTGGATTGACGAACAACTTTGTCTCCTCTCGGAGTATCCACCGCAAGATATTGATTGTGCCGGTATTTTGGGAGATCAATACAACCGTACGGGAGGGTCGATTCACCATCCTCCTAGTGCTCAGGATGGTACTGCCACGACCAATGCCAACGAAAATGATGGTATCAGCCTCCAAGGAAAAGATAATGAGAATGACCACAGCAACAACAACAACAACAACAACAACAACAATACCACAAAGTATGACAATACAACCACGACTTCCGATTCCACCTCCAATACCACGTCCACGGGCGTCGGTGCCCTGACGTTTTTGGCAACCCTCGATGATTATCCTTTGGAATTTGCCTGGAGTTTGACGTATGTCGAGACCATGCAGGAAGTGTACATCCAATTGCCCAATACCGTCACGACACCACGTGCGTCGGTCGAGAAAAAGCTGACACAACTACAACCCGGCCAGTATGATTTGCAAATTGGCGACAACGGATTGGATGGGGTCTGTTGTGGATTTGGACGTGGCCAGTTGCGACTTGTCAATGACGTGACGAAGGAAACCATTTGGGAACACAGTGGCGATTATAAGGCCTATTTGCAAGTTCGCATCGCATTGGACGCACAAGGAAATACTTCGGTCGTATTCCAAAAAGATGTCTATCAACCCAGTTGGGCGCAATTGGCCGAACCCAATTATCCTCCCACGTACGATTTGGAATGGCCAGGACCCTTTCCCAAGGATCCGACCTTTTCCTTCAATGTCAATTTTCGATTTGATGCCTTTCCACGAGAAAACAATTATGAAGTGTACTACCTCGAGAATTCGCCTCCCATGGATGCCTATGAGACGGGGACCTTGCCCATCGACGACGACAAGGAATGGGGGACCTACATTCATCGAATGGATGGGAGTCAGGATGGAATTCATAATAGCATTCTGACGCAAGAATTTGTGGATCTCAAGTCCGGATGGTATTGGTTGCATATTACCGACTTTGGAAGTACGTTTTGTGCACAGTACTGTCGTTCTGTTTTTATGGTTTTGCACGTCGGTTTGGTCCCGACCTGCCATGTCCTTATTTGCGACCCGTCATGGCTAACCTTATTATGCATGCTCTCTATCGTTTATTTTACAGAGGACGGTATTTGCTGCGAATTTCGAAGAGGTTGGGTCAGCATTACAGGCCCGCTTGTTACGACTATGGATTTTGGATTTGCATGGGGCACGGATGGGGAATTCAGTGAAGGTGTCGATGTTTACATGTACATGAACGAGGATGGATTTTTGGCAGCCGTTCACGTGAAGGACGATGATGGGGGTGCTCAAGAAGCTGCCGATGCGGCTACGGATGCTGTGGTGGATACGGTTGCGGATGCTGTGGCGGATGCTACTGTTTCAGAACAACGCAATGTGGGCACTCGAAAAATACGGCAATGAAAAGAAGTCGGTGGGGAGCGAACCACTGTCGTCAGGAAACGACGGCAAGCACTTGCACGGCTACGAACTCGAATGTTTTTTTTTCGATCGTTCCTGCCTGTCTGCGGACTGGATGATGCCTCTAATCAACCAGTTCGTGGCCTATTTGTTGCTGGTAGCCAATTCCGAATGCTACTCAGTTGCAGGAGATAAATTGCACTGCAGCCAGAGTATATATCTGTAGGACGAGCCACCAATAAAAAGCACCGTGATGGGTGAATCTGTTGAGAGACAAAGTAATAAAGCTAATTAAATATATAATCATTTTATTTATCGCACCGCAGAGGAGAGGCCAGCTCAATGTTTAACTTGAACCTAACTCAATCTATTTGGAAATGCCTTTTCTAAAGTTTGAGGGTGCCGCAGATCAATCGTCATCAGGAAGTGCATACTATAAGTGCCACCAGGCAGCTAACAGCTGATAGTATTGAGGAATCTAGTTACTAGTAGTTGTCTTTCTAGTAGTCTAGCTAGCTGGACTTGCTAGTAGGAGACAGCTACCAGGAAGGGTGGAGTTGTCATTGTTGAAGGGTGAAGGACCTGGCAAAGGCTTCTGCTCCCTCCACGATGAGCCTTTTTGTTGTGGAGATCGCACACATACTCATACCTTTCGGGCGGGTCATTGACATCAATTTGTTCGCATTGACCATGGCAATTTCTTTCTGAAAAGAAGCTGGTGTATGTGTAACTCTTGGATGTTACACTGTAGAGAACACGTATTCGCCATATTGCCCGATTAGACTGAAATTCGGGGTAGGGCTATTACGCAAAAAGACCCGCCTGCCTTCCCGATATGTTATTATATCCCTATTATCTACAGCACTACCAGTGTATGGCGCGAGACTTACGCACTGATCATAAAAATATCCGTGACTGACCAAAAAGGAATCCCGCATGAACAAAAAAACCAAATAACAGCACAAATGACACGACGATTTTTTTGTTTTCATACAAATTTCTCTACACAATTAGCTTGACAAGTAGCTGCAAGCGACGGGCTAATGATCATCGTGGAGGGTCTATTAGTGGGTTTCTGCTTTGGAAAAGAGAAATTTTGGTTAGAATGTGAGCTGCGGAGAAGAAACAAGAGAGCGCCGGCAAAAGGCTTGCCATCGTCGATCAATCATCTGTCAACTTGAACGGAGCATTTGACTGTTTCTTGAACGTTTTCAGATTGGCCGCATCTTCCTCTCTTATGCCTTCTTCCACCAACCTTTCAATCTCGCAACATTTGAGCATGTCTTTGCGCTCAGTGAACAACGGCGAGATCTCTTCAACTGGAATGTGTCGGAAAAGGAGTTCTTCTTCCAGGTCCAACATGTTGCGAGCCTTCTTGAGCTTTCCACATGGTGTCAATCCTGTGACTGTCGAAGTGAGGGTCTGTGCTTTGAGTTGTTGGTGAACGTTTGGCCTCTTGAATGTGGCTCCTCTCTCGTCCACGCCAGCTCTCTTTGATTCAATGCGGTCGTCTCGGAAGTGACCTTGCTTCATCAAGTAATGGACTTGATTGTATCGCTGCCAATATTCATTACCTGCTTGACCTTTGATCCAATCAATATGTGGCTCGGATCTGTCAATGGCCGATTGAATGATTGCCAGAATCTTGTTAATGACAAAGCTGCGGTCGGGCTCAATTGATTTGTCTTTGCCAAGCGGAGTGCCAGACCGAATGATAGCCATGCAGCTGCGAACAGCTTCAGACCGATCGGTAGCCGACACACACTTGGCCTCTTTGACACCACTCTCAACGAACTGAAGCATAGACGCTACAGGAAGATAGGTTGCTTGCATTGCCCACCGAAGCTCGCCATTGTCATCACTGTGGTCAATCATCCGAAAGTCAACCCCACAAAGAATTCTTTCGGCAGCAGCAACGGCTTGTGGCGAGTAGGCTTCGACTCCGTCGTCTGTCTTTTCCAACTGAAGACGAATGAAGTTATCAAATCCAATGAGGTTGATCTTTTCCTTGTGGACAGTTGCGCAACACTCAATGCGACCAGTGGTGCGAGTGAGATCGTCTACTCCTTCTTCGGCCGCAAAGATTGGCATCGTGTTGCGGTTAAGCATGGCTGCGGCCACGATCTTGGCAAGAGGACCTTCAGACAGCAGCGCGGCTGGCATGAGCTTGTGCGATGACCACCTTGGAAAGTGCTTGTGCAGCGAGTTGTGAGCAGCATCCATGAAAATGTTGAGCTTCTCAATGTGTCTGTTGCGCTCCTGTTGGACGTCAACGACTCCGCCGTTCTCATTTGCCACGGCCTTGTTGACTGCTTCGTGATGTTCTTCCATTGACCTTCCCCACATCACACCGCGGATGTCTTTATCCATCAGGTAGAATCGAATAGCAATATTGTGAGCTTGAAAACCCAACTCTTGAGTGAGATCCTTGCAGGTCTGCATCCAGTCAAAGTGCTTGTTGACATGTGCTTTGTTGAAACAACGGATGAGTGTCACATCAATGAAATTTTCGGGATTGATCATCATCGAAAACAAGTCCGAAGCAATGCCATTTGGTGCAGACGTAGAATCGCAAAGGTTAATCACAGTCTGGCATGCAAATGGAATGACCAAGTGACAATCAAAGATGCAGGAAGCACCCGCGCCAACTGTCCACCGTCGCGTGAGAATGGGTTGCTTCATCTTGGAGAGAACACTGTCGTTGACTTTAGCAGTGGTAGGATCTATCTGTTGCTTCTTGAATTTGCTGTGGAAGGAAAGGACCGTGTCGCATTGCTCACAGAACAACGATCGATTTCACGCTTGAGCTTCGGTTAATCCTGTGTTGTCAATGGCTGCCGGGTCGCACTCGCATGCGAATTTGCTGGACAGATGCAGCATGTGCTTCCACTCGTCGCGGTCAACAGACTCTTGCAATCGACGCACCGAATGGATTAGTTGCATGGCATTGATTTTGTCCAAGGCACCTTCCCCAAATGCAGCAACAATTGCATTCTTTAGCTGCAACTGCACAGCATGGACAACGCAGTTTGTTGCCAAGCACAGTTGGTCCGCAGCGCAGATGCCAAGTGGCTTCATGTGTTCGTGAAGAGACTCTAGAGTTCCGCCACCTCCGCTGTCAGTCGCCATGCCACAAAGGAGATGGGCAGCATCCTCGTCGTTAGCCTTTAGCTTGTTCATGGATGCTTGAATAGCAATTGCGCACTCATGGCTTGTGCCACCGGAAGCATCAACATCCAACAACCTTTTGTCAACTCGCCCTGGCAACCAACGGGACAGACACTTGACTAAATGACCAATGCCCTTTTTGTTTCCCTTGTCAGACGACACACACATGATGGTGTTGCGCAGCTCATGACCAAGGAGCATAGCATCTCTCGCGGCATGTGACAAGGTGCACTTTTGGAGCGTGTTGTCAGACGGAAAGGAGCTTGCAAAGAGTGTCGTGTCAAACTTCTTGAATCGGAAGAAACCAGTGTCGTAGAAGAAGGCACATGCAATCAACGGCACAAAAAACTGCGCAGCAGATGATGCTAATGCAGGACATGCAGCCAACGCGATGGCCCACAAGCCCTGGGCAAATGTTGAATCCGCATGGTGTTGGTTTTGTTGTGTTTTAAGACGCATGTTCCAGAGCATCTCGCTGTCGTTTTCCATTCGCGAAATGTAATTTTTGTGGACGATTTTGTGGGTGGAGGGCGTGTCGAATTCAAAATGCTGTCCCTGGCTGTGGACTTTGTTCAGTTCGAAAGTGATCTGCCTTGTTGGTTTTAGATCTGATGGAGAAACTTGTGCTGTCGTTGCGGCTGCTGTTGTTGGTGGTGGTGGCAGTGACGGTGTTTCGGCAATCGATTCAACGTCGTCATCATCTTGGAACGACGAAATGGCAATGTTCAAATCGTTTTCAACAAAATCTTGTGCAGCCAAAACATGAGGCTTCATTGCAGGCTTGACAGTGTTGGAATCCTTTGTCCACGCTTTAAAGCAAGCATACTTCTTCGTCGTGTATTCTTCTCTATCTTTTGTTCCATAATCCTTGAATGCCACGCAACCGGAGCAACGATATTCAGGCGGGAGACCGTTGATGTCAGTGCAATAACTGAAGTTTCGAGGACTAAACCGCAACCTCTTTGCCACGGGCGTATCCGCATCAGCGTCATTGTCATTGTCATTGCCATTGTCATTGCTGGAAAGAGAAATTGAAACGCGACGAGATCGTCTTTTGCCATCGTTTGATGTTAATCGCATTGAATTTGTACTCATGATGACAGATAGACGTGCGCAGCGAGTCAACACTAGCACACGTAGCATCACTACCGGTATCCTACACAGCACGGCTAATAGATAGAAACCGTTCAGAATGAAAGCAGGCACGTTGATCCCGCATGCTTGTTTGTGCAAAAACTGACATTTTTGTTTTTTGTTCAACAAAATGAGGTCAGATTTGCCGCAGCACCTGTGCTAGAACGGTCTGTCATCCCCACTAAAACACGACCAATTTGTAATTAAAAAAAAAATTGTTTCAGTCATGAACGTTTTTCGACTCGGGATTGCTGATTTTGGTGCGTTTCCACCCGGCCGAGCATCAAATTTTGCCCTAACAACCTAGAAATCATTAACATGACATCCATCTTGCGCCATCACTTATTAGGCAAGCTAAATGCTAATTCTCAGCGATCAGCTTGCGACATGTTGTTCTTATGGTGCAGATGTAGCTTCTATCTAAATGCGGTCGCTGAAATGTAAAGGATAGCCATCAGTGTGATGGTTAACCAACTCTAGCTTTTTCCGTGTTAATTGACGCGCATTCGTCATTAGTGAGAAATTTATGTTTCGCGCGATGCGCTCGCGCCATACAGTGGTAGCGTGAAGAGAATCATTGCCAGAAGTAACATATGGGCTGCAGCGTACAATGTGCGTACTGCTCGAACTATTTAAATACCACGGTGGTTAGAGATCGAAAAAGATTTGTGCCTGTTTGCCATCACGATTCCATTTGCGCCCGGTCATTGAAAACTTTTAAAAGTTTAGCTTTGCAGGGTTCAGTAAGACGTCACGCACTCACGCTTCCCTTCTTAGTAACATACGCGAAGAAGGAAACCGTGAAAACAGACATTTTCAAATTGGGCATTAAAGCAGAAAAATGTTGTGGCTTTTTCGTTGGGATGTTTAGTTTGTCCAGTGTACTAGCTTATCAGTAGTTACGCTACTGGTAAGTACGTTCGTTTTTTCGTGGGTGCGCCTTTCCTTTTCAGGTCACCGTCCTAATAACCCACCCACAAAACACTCCCATTACCACAGCTACAGTCTATTGCCACAGCCGCCACCAGCCAGTTACAGCCGCCATCCCATAGTTCCTTGTTCTTCTTCTTCTCTGCTACCTACTTAGCTTTTGCAAGCTATCTACTAGCTCTAGATAGCTACCCAAGTTTGTCTAGTTATCAACCAACTGATCATTCGCCATGACGTATCTTCCTGAACAAATTGATCCCTCCGCAGGCATGCCCACTTCCATCCTGTCCAACCATGGAGACGATAACGAAAGTGGGAGTGTCAGCAGCAGTAGGAATCCCTTTAAAAAGTTGGGTTTTGCCCGACGCGGTAGTTTAGATGTCAGTACATCTAGTTCCGTCAGTACCAACAAGGACCCGCGCAAAGGCAAAAAAGACAAAAAGAAAGCCAGCAAGAAAAAGGTGCATTTTACGCAAGACGGTACCAAAAACAAGAATGTCGAAGACGAGGACATTCAAGTGGAAATTCATCCCATTGAACATCACAGTATGCTCGATAAAGAAACGCGTCGTAGTTTGTGGATGTCCAAGACGGAAATGTTTGAAACCACCGACCAAGCGGATGAATTATGCTACAAGTTGGGCGATCCCGATGATCCCGATCCCTACGTGGTGCACCTCCAACATTTATGGGAGGACTGTTGCAATAACAATATGACACCAGATTCGCCACTAGAAGTCATGCTGTTGAATCGCAACAACAATGCCTCACAGACCAGTGTCTCGGAAAGTGCTAGGTCCGTCGACAAACAACCCTTTTACAAATCCAGAGGGTTGGAAATTCGATTAGTGGCCGCCGTGTCCCGACATAGGGACGTGACCGTCAAGACCGTGGTGGAAATGCAAAAGTCCAAAACGTACCGGGCCGGCATTAATACCGGAAATTTGCAACGCAAGTACAAAAAATTGAGTGCGCCGTCGAAATTGTGGGCCCAAGCCTTGGCCCAAGATGATGCCGAATGGTGTTCCAAAGAATACAGTGATACCCAAGACGATGATGCCAATGTGATAACGGCCATGGGGGCATGATCCGCGGCTCCCACGACAAACGTAGGACTGGCAACAAGGCGTAGGAGAAGTATATGGTAGACGTGGAACGGACGTCTAGATCGAATCCCCCAAAACGACCACAACAATATGGACCACAACAAGACGCATGAAGCGTCTTGCGGTCAGAGCCGCAGCGCAGGATGACGAACTGCAGAATAATAATAATAATAATAATACATAGAGATGTGCTATACAATACTTAGTAGGTTGCTGTAGCGCTGACTTTATAGCTAGCTAGATAGATAGATAGCAAGTGCACGTCGGAAACGTAGATAATTAAGAAATTTGAACAGTACCGTTCGCACTGTGTTCTGTTCTTATCCAACTAACGAGCAGCAGTCATCCATAATATCATTGGTGTCTTCCTTTGTTAGTGGCTAGTAGTTTCTGAAGTACAAGGCAGGCATAGTGCTTTTGGTTTGCAGCACTGCATGGCGAGAAGAGGGCATGTTGACCTTCTATAGCTGAACAATGAAGCTTCCTGGCATGGACCGTCCTGGACTGAAACTCGGGCCAAGCTTACAGCAGATGAGTGCACACAACATCGGCCTCTGTCCTTTCAAAGGACAGAAGTGACATGCCTTCAAGTCATGCCACTGCATGCTTATCGAGGTCCATGGCTGTTCCACAACACCAAGGCCATACTTTTCAAAGCATGATGTCAAATGCACTTCCATAAACCCTCCACCTGCCCCCATCCAATTTCCTACAGTGCCAGTGCGGTTGTTGGCAGTGCAGTGCACATTGGTGAAGGTGAGAAGATTTGCCTGCAGAGGAAAGATGTCCACGTCTCTTTTTCAATTCAGAGATGATGCTGCATCACAACGCACCATTGCTGCTTCAATCTGCAGACTGCTGGGTAGAACAGATTTCGTGCAGCTCAACTGTTGCCAATTTGCTCTGCGCTAAAAGCCACAGGCCTTTTGAGTGACAACATCAAAAGACGACAATGCAAAACACACAACTGGAGTTTGCTCTGTTCTGCTGTTCACATGGGCAAACAACTGCAAACTGACACAGAAAACAGACCAATGCCGCAAACTCAAGCCAATTGGCAAAGAGTGACTGATGCAAAGTGAATTGCTGCATTTTTTTCTAAGGCATTTTTGTTGGAAACAAAATGGAATCAATCTGTTTTTGCTGTTCATCTCAATGCTCCCAGTTGGACATCAGCTAGAGAATGACTTTGTGTGGTGGACTTGCTCTTTCATCATTGATTGACTCATCAGCAATGGGGCTTGTCTGCCTGACACACCTGTGGAATTGGGGTCTGCATCAACAGGCACCAAAGATTTTGTTGTCCGATTTGACAAGAAGTGTGGGATTGGATCTGCATTGTTTCAGAATTGTTCTTCTTTTTGGCAGTGAATGTTTTGGCACATGGGGCTGCTTTGTCAGATGACACCGCAAGTGGTGTCATTGCATTGGGTCTCAGACAAGGTGTTTGCCTCAGGGAATGGGGTTGCAAAGCTTTCAACGTGTGAGTCTGATTTCTTGCCAAGCGTGATGCGTCTTTTGACTTCATCGAAATGTTGTTGCATTCTGACTTTGAAGTTTGCTGGGTGTCTCCCATGCATGCTTTTCCTGTGTCGCTGCATTTGTCTTTCTGCACTGCTGCACATGCTGTTGCAGTCACAAGCATTGACTCTTCCTGTTCCACATTTGCATGACCGGGGTGGCCAACCAAAGGTGAACAACAGAGGGACAGAAGTTTGTTTCTGGAACTGCTTCCAAGCTCATCAAATGAATGCTCACTGTGTGAAATGTCTGTCATGCGTTTTGCCACAGTCTGACTGAAATGCTCCCTGCATGCATCTGACTTTCAAAGTCAACTCAACACACAACACAGACTTGGAACACATCATGCTCTTGAATGACAAAACACCTAAGACCCATGACAGCTCATTTTGATCATCAAAACCACACAATGTGACAGACAAACCAACAAATGCTTTCACAATGGTTGTCAGTCTGCATGCATGTTGCCGACAAAGGATGCAACCCCAAGACCGTCGACAAGCTCTCTGGAGATACACTCGCTGGAACCTTCTGCAGTGACCAACAAGTGACAGCCGAAACCATGTGTCTCCCCGAATTCTTCAAGCAAAGAGC
>ENA-ORBV01008810-ORBV01008810.1-microbial-mat-metagenome-genome-assembly--contig:-NODE-8810-length-16812-cov-4.789722_pt1 | contig 16812 bp, 13 predicted proteins | sample MGYA00237777_ERZ505514 | MGnify/ENA primary metagenome ERZ505514 (study PRJEB26160, sample SAMN06269048) | microbial mat metagenome | isolation source: Oligotrophic lake microbial mat | place... | reverse complement strand
CCCGAAACCCCCACCCTCAGGCGGCGCGCACCGCGCGGATCGCCTGCGCTATACGCGAGAAGACTTCCGGAATCTGCGCTTCGGTCAGGCACGAGAAGGCGACCCGGAGCTCGGTCTGGCCAAGCGCGATGGTGCCGGTGGCGTGCTTGGCGAGCAGCTCCTGGCGAACCGCCTCAGCCGTCACACCCTTGACCCGCAAACACATGAAATAGCCGGAGTTAAACGGGTAAACGTCCCAGCAATCCGCGTATTCGGGCTTGCGGCAGTGGGTCGCAGTGACCGCGGCACGGCTCTTGAGGATCGCCACCTTCTGCGCCTGCTGGGCACGGAAGCCAGGGTCCTGAAGAGCCTTCAGCACGATCGACTGCCCGGGCATGGAAACGTTGCTGATGTAGGCGCGGACGATGCCGCCGGTCTTCTGTTCCAGGGCGTCGTAGACCGCCTTGGTGCCGCCGGCGATGCCATAGGTGACGAAGCCGACGCGCAAACCCCACACGAATTCCTCCTTGGTCGCACCGTCGACCTTGATCGCCAAGAGGTTGGGATGGGCGTTGGCGAGGCGACCGAACAGCGACTCGCTTTCGACCGCATCATCGAAGAACATACCGTAATAAGCGTCGTCGCACACCACCACTAGCTTTGAGCCGGCCGCCGCGGCAGCGGTCAGCACGTTGACGATCGCACCGGCCTCGGCCCTGGTCGGGGTGTAGCCCGATGGATTATTGGGGAAGTTCAGCGCGACCACCAACTTGCGCCCCTTGCGCTCGGCCAGGGCCTGGGTGAAGGCGCTGATGTTGAAACCAGTGAGGTTCTTGTCGAAGAACGGATAGGTGCTGATGCGCGCACCCAGCCGGGTTTCCCACGACAGGTTGTAGTTCTCCCACATCAGGTCCGAGGACAGCGCCTCGTCACCCGGATCCAGGAACAGGTCGCCGACCAGGGACAGGCCGTGGGTCAGAGCGTTGGTCACCACCGGCAGGCTGGTCACCGCCTGGCCAAGACTGGGCGTCTCGGCGCGCTGCTTAGCCGCCCACGCGGCGCGCAGGTCGGGCTTACCGAAACTCGGCGCGTAGTCGTAGATCTCGGAGGGCTTGAGATTCTGGTAAAACTGGTTGATGCAGGCCAGGTGCATCGGTTGGCCATCTTCAGTGGCTATGCCGACTGTGGCATTGGCGAAGGTCGCCTTCTGCTTGGCTTCCGCACCTTGGGCGAGGATGCCCTTGGTCGGGAAGAACATGCGCTTACCGCGCTCGGACAACAGGTCGAGGATGACCGGGCTGCCAGCAGCGATGGCGGCATTGGCAGCTTCGGCAAGAGGATGAAGGGCAGCTGGCATGGGGTTCTCCCGGGGGGCGGGCGGACGATGCTGGTTGTCCTGCGACGCACAAGCACAGCCTAGAGCGATGGTCCGCGCCCTGTCCCTCTGTGCCCTCATCCTTTGCCTCGCCTGCTGCGGCGGCAATGCCACCCGGACCCCGCCGCTCAATCGTGGCCAGGCCCTCGCCCGGACTGAAGTCCTGGAGCTGAAAATCGTGAAAGTCTGGGACGTCGTCGCCGACGCCCTCAATCACGACCGCGAGCCGGGCATCAGTCACTACATCGAAGTCGACGTACTGTCGGGATCTTCGGCCGGCACCAAACTGACCCTGCCTTACGACGAATGGAATGCCGGCGCCAAGCCGCCCGCCGCCGACACCATCGTGGTCGCGGCGCCTGCAGATTGGGTACGGCGAGCGAACAATTCCAAGGGCCGGCCGTTCGGCGGCTGGTGAATTCGTAGCGCAGGTCTCGGCCTGCGCGCATGCGGCGTTATCGCCCTACGACCTGTGCGCCGCGCCCCCAGGTCACTCTCTTCCGCCTTTCGACTTCCATCGTAACGTTCCGCCCCCGCGAGTACGCCATGCCCCTTGATCTGCCCAAAGCCTACGATGCCACCGCTGTCGAACCCGACGTCTACCAGCGCTGGGAGACCAACGGTTGCTTCAAGGCCGGGGCCGGCAAGCGCGCCGGCAAGCCCAGTTACACCATCGCCATCCCACCGCCGAATGTCACCGGCGTGTTGCACATGGGTCATGCGCTCAACAACACGCTGCAGGACACGCTGATCCGCTGGCGGCGCATGCAGGGCCACGACACCCTGTGGCAGCCCGGCACCGACCACGCCGGCATCGCGACCGAGAGCGTAGTAGTGAAGCAGGTGCAGGAGCAGGGCTTGACCCGCGACGGACTCGGCCGCCCCGAGTTCCTCAAGCGGGTGTGGGCGTGGAAAGAGCAGAGCGGCGGCAAGATCGTGCAGCAACTGCGCAAACTCGGCGCCTCGTGCGACTGGTCGCGCGAGCGCTTTACCATGGACGAGGGTCTGTCGCGCGCCGTGCGCACGATGTTCAAGCGGCTCTACGACGCCGGCCTGATCTACCGCGGCACCCGCATGGTGAACTGGTGTCCGGTGCAGAAGACCGCACTGGCCGACGACGAAGTCGAGCACATCGAGAAGAACGGCCACCTGTGGAAGCTGCGCTACGACCTGGAGGACAACTCTGGTTCGATCGTGGTCGAGACGACGCGGCCCGAGACCTTCTTTGGCGACACCGCTGTCGCGGTGAACCCCGCTGACGAACGCTACCAGGCGATGATCGGCAAGCGCGTCCGCCTGCCGATCATCGGCCGGCTCATCCCGATCATCGGTGACGAACACGCCGATCCGGCCAAGGGCTCCGGCGCGGTGAAGATCACCCCGGCCCACGACCCGAATGACTATGAGGTTGGCAAGCGCCACAATCTACCGCTTATCCAGGTCATCGGCTTCGACGGCACGATGACCACCGAGGCGGCGCATTTCGCCGGCCAAGACCGCTTCGTCTGCCGCAAGGCGGTGTGCGCCGAACTGGAGGCATCTGGCGTGCTGCTGGGTTCGACCCAGATCATGCACAGCGTCGGCCACAGCTACCGCTCGAACGCGCCGATCGAAGCGATGGTCACCGAGCAATGGTTCGTAAAGATGGCTCCGCTCGCCGAGCGGGCCTTGAAGGAAACGCAGGAGGGTCGCGTCCTCTTCCATCCCGACCGCTGGGCCAAGGTCTACGGCCAGTGGCTAACCGATGTACGCGACTGGTGCATCTCGCGGCAGATCTGGTGGGGCCACCGCATCCCGGCCTGGACCTGTGCCGCCTGCGGCAAGCACACCGTGGCAATCGAAGACGCCACCGTGTGCCAGCACTGCGGATCGAAAGACATCATCCAGGATAGCGACGTCCTCGACACCTGGTTCTCCTCGGCGCTGTGGCCCTACAGCACGCTGGGTTGGCCAGAGCAGACCCCGGAATTGGCGCGCTATTTTCCGACCAGCACTCTGGTGACCGATCGCGGCATCATCTTCTTTTGGGTCGCGCGCATGGTCATGACCAGCATGTTCGCGCTCGACAAGAAGCCCTTTAGCGACGTCTACATCCACGGCACCGTGCTTGACGAGCGCGGCGACAAGATGTCCAAGTCGAAGGGCAACGGCATCGACCCACTGGTGATGATCAGCGGCGGCACGCAGAAGTACCTGGGCAAGGAGTTCACCTGCCCCGGCTACGGCGCCGACGCCATGCGCTACACCCTGCTCGACATGACCACCGAAGGTCAGGACCTGAAGCTGTCGCCGTCGAAGTTTGAAACCGGGCGCAACTTTGCCAACAAGGTGTGGAATGCCGGGCGTTTTTTGCTGACCAATCTCAGCGAGCGCCCGCTGGCCGCTCCGCCGACCGACGCCCAGGCCCTGGCCGCCGCGATCGGCTTTCCCGAGGTCTGGCTGCTCGACCGGCTACAGGGCGCGATCGACGAATGCACCACGGCGCTTGAGCGTTTCCGCTACAACGACTACGCCAACAGCGCCTACCGCTTCTTCCGTGACGACTTGTGCGATTGGTACGTCGAATGGGCCAAGCGCCGCTTCAAGGCCGGCGGAGCCGAAGCCCAGGCGGCCGCGACCGTGTTGGCCTACGCCTTCGAGCGCGTGCTCCGCCTGCTCCACCCGGGCATGCCGTTCCTGACCGAGCACCTCTGGCAATACCTGCAGGACCAGACTGGCGGAAAGGCGTGGGATCAATTCCTCATGCTGCAGGCCTGGCCCGAAACGGTTAGTGCCTTGCGCAGCGCTGGCGCTGGCGAACGCATGACGCGGCTGCAAGCGGTCGTCACCTCGGTGCGCAATGTGCGCAACCTCGTCGGCCTGGCTGACGGAGTGGCAGTGGCGGCGGTGGTCGACGCACCCGACGCAGCGACGTTGCAGATGGACGGCGAGTTCCTGACTGATCGCGGCAACCTCTCGGCCTTGACCATCGCCAGCGGCGTGGCCAAACCGCCGCAGTCGGTGACCACGGTGGTCGGTGCGCTCAAAGTCCACATCCCGCTGTCCGGCTTGGTCGACCTGACCAAGGTGAAGGTCCAGTTGGAGAAGCGCGGGCAGGTCCTGGCCAAGTCGATCAGCGGTAAAGAGGCCCGCCTGGGCAACGCCGACTACGTCGCGCGCGCCCCGGCCGAGCAGGTCGCTGAAACCAAGCTGCTGCTGGTCAGCGAGCGCGCCGAACTGACAAATGTGAACGAGACTCTGGCGACGCTGTAGCCCGCACAGCCAGGTCCCACGGGCGTTCGCAATTGCCCCTGGGCAAACGCGCCTATCCTTCGGGGTTCTATGGACTTGGGACTCACCGGATCGGTTGCCGTGGTGTATGCCGCCTCGCGCGGCCTGGGTCTGGCATCAGCCCAGATGCTGGCAGCCGAAGGCTGCGATCTGGCAATCTGCTCGCGCGATCCCGCGCGCATCGAAGCGGCCGCTGCCAGTATCCGCGCCGCCACTGGCCGCCGGGTCTTGGCAAGCGCCGTCGATGTTACCGATCCCGCTGCCCATGCCGCCTTCGCCACCGCGGTGCACACATCGTATGGCCGCTGCGACATCGTCGTGCTGAATTCTGGTGGACCGAAGCCCGGCACCTTCGACACGCTCGACGAGGACGCCTTCCGCGCTGCCAGCGAGCTACTCCTGCTCAATGTGGTGCGCGCGACCAAGAGTTTCCTGCCGCTGATCCGCACAGGCGGGCGGGGCGGGCGCCTGATCGCGATCACCTCGGTCAGTGTCCGCGAGGTGCTCGCCAACCTGATGCTGTCGAACAGCCTGCGCGCGGCAGTTACCGGTTGGGCCAAGACACTCGCCCGCGAACTGGGCCCCGAAGGCATCACCGTCAACTGCGTCGCCCCCGGCACCATTGGTACCGAGCGCATCGCCGAACTGGTCGCTGCCAACGCCGCGCGCCAGGGCGTCGATGAGTCCGCCGTTCGGCAGCAGATGCTGGCCCGCATTCCCGTCGGTCGTTTCGGCAGGCCGGAGGAATTCGCCGCCGCCGTCGCCTTCCTAGCCTCGCAACGCGCCAGCTTCATCTCCGGTACGACCATGGTGGTTGACGCCGCACAGACCGCCACGGTGACCTGACATGCCCTCGCCCATCACCCGTCTTGTCGTCCTGCAGCATGTCCCGCTCGAAGGACCTGTGCGCATCGCCACGGTCGCCGAACGCATGGGTCTGAAGGTCGAAATCATCCGCCTTGATCAAGGTCAACCGGTACCGAAAGCGCCATCTGGCGCCGTTCTGGTGGTGATGGGCGGGCCGATGGGCGTCGGCGACCTCGGCGATGCGCGATTCCCGTTTCTGGCCGCCGAGATCGAACTGCTCAAGCAGTGCCTCGCCGAGGATCGGCCAGTGATCGCCGTCTGCCTGGGCAGTCAGCTGCTGGCACATGCGGCTGGTGCGACAGTTGCGCCGCTGCACTGCGGCAATCCTCCCTCGCGCCATCGCGAGGTCGGCTGGGGTGCGATCCACTGGCAGAAGGATCCCGCCGAAGAGCCCGTCCTTTCGGGCATGGATCGCGCCGAACTAGTCCTCCACTGGCACGGCGACGCGTTCTCCATCCCGGCCAAGGGAGAGCACCTCGCCGCCACGCTCGCCTGTCCCGGGCAGATGTTCCGCGTCGGCCGCTGCTACGGCCTGCAGTTCCATGTCGAGGCCGACGAGGCCACGGTACGTGCGTGGGTCGAAGCTGACGCCGAGTTCATCACCTCTGCTGGCGGCCCCGAGGCCGGCTCGCGCATCATCGCCGACACGGCCCATTTCATGCCGGTGCACCGCCCACGCGCCGATCGGCTGATCGGCAACATCCTGCGCGCCGTCATGGCCGGCGGCTGCCCGGGCTGACATGGCGTCAACTGTTTCGTGCCCTACCTGCTCGCGACCCTGCCGGTCCGACCGCGCCGATGAGGCCGGCCGGCTGACCTGTAGCTCCTGCGCCGCCATCTTCACGCCTGGAGCAGAATCGTCGATTTCCTCCGGAACCGTCTCGCTGGGCGGAGTCGCCTTGGACGCTGATCCGCAACCGGCACCACATGCGGTGAAGATGGCGGCGAATCTGCGCGCCGCCGGGATCCATGTCGGGGTGACCCTCGCTCCCAGCGACGCCCCCCAGACGACCACCGCGATTACCCACCGCCGTACCATCGGCGAGCTGCTGCGCGGCGGCCAGAATGAAAAGTACGTCGTCGACGGCGAACTCGGCCGTGGCGGCATGGGCGCGGTCCTGCGCGTCGCCGATCGCGATCTGCATCGCGATGTCGCGATGAAGGTGCTGCTGAACGACCAGGGCGAACGCGATCGCCGGCGCTTCATCGAGGAAGCGCAGATCAGCGGGCAGTTGGAACATCCGAATATCGTCCCAGTGCACGACATCGGCCTGGACGGTAACGGGCGGCTATTCTTCACCATGAAACTGGTGCGCGGACAGAGCCTGTCCGATATTCTTGACCTAGTGCGGCGCAATGCCCCCGAGGCTGCCAGCTACAGTCGTTTCCGTTTGCTGCGCATCTTCATCCAGATCTGCAATGCCGTGGCGTTTGCGCACAGTCGCGGCGTCGTCCATCGCGACCTCAAACCGGGCAACGTCATGCTCGGGGACTTCGGTGAGGTGCTGGTCGCGGACTGGGGTCTGGCCCGGGTACTGCCGCCAGAACGGCGCTCTGCCGCGCGCACCGCCGCCATGGCGGGCATCAAGACTGCCCCGCTGATGCCAGTCGATGATCCGGGTCCGACCCCACCGACCGGCGAGTTGGAGGATCTCGAGGATCGCCTCGCCACCGTCGTGCAAAGCTTCCGTAGTGGCAAGGAGACGGTCCAGGGCACGGTCGAGGGCACACCGGTATACATGCCGCCAGAACAGGCCCGCGGCGACCTTGAGCAGATCGACGAGCGCAGCGACATTTACGCCCTCGGCGCGATCCTCTATGAAATCCTGACCAGCAGTCCCCCAGTCTGGGGCCGCACCATCGACGAGGTGCTCGACAACGTCGTCAACCACCGCATCACCCCGCCTGGCGCGCGTGCCCCTGATCGCGATGTACCGCTCGACCTGTCGGCGATCACCCTAAAGGCCCTGTCCGCCGAACGGCAGCACCGCTATCAGACTGCGGTCGGCCTGCGCCAGGACATCGAAGCCCATCTCGAACACCGTGCAGTCAGTGCGCGTGACGACAGCGCCTTCGAGATGGTCGGCAAGCTGCTTAAACGCAACCGCGGTTCGGCGCTCGTCGCGCTGGTCTCGATCGCGATCCTCGCGGTGGTCCTGGTGGTGACCTTCCGCACCATCCGCCACGAACGCGACAGCGCGCGGACGCGTGGTCAGCAGCTGGCCGAAAGTCTGGACAAGCTGGATCAGGAGCGTCTCGGCCGCGAGGCCGAACAAAAGCTCGCTGCGCCAGCACTGGTCGCCAAGGCCAGGCAGCATGCCGCCGCCAAGGAATGGCCCGAGGCGGCTCAGAACGTCGATCTCGCCCTGCGCTATGACACGACGCTGTCGGCCGCCTTGCTGCTGCGAGGCCAGCTCCTGGTCCACGAACGCCAATGGACCCAGGCGATGCGCACCTTGGCCGATTATCTTGAGCTGAACCCCACTGACGAGGATGCCCGTCAGCTGGCTGGCCTGTGCGACAAGGCGGCGACGGCTGAATCCTCCGCCATCGTCACCGCCATTGCCGACCGCCTGGTGCGCATGGGCATGGGTCCGGTGGCCGAAGACCTGTTCGCGCGTGGACAGGATCGCGTCGAGGTTTACCGCAAGCAACTGGAGCTGGCCTATCCCGGCTGTACCCAGCGTGGCTTCTGGTCTGACAAGGATGGCATGCTCTACCTCGACGGTCTGCGCGACCGCCAGGACGTCAGCGACCTAGCCCCGCTGACCGGCATGCCGATTGTGCGCCTGCGCCTGCCGCGCACCAAGGTGATCGACCTGGCCCCGCTGCGCGGCATGCCGCTCACCGACCTCGATCTGGCCGGCACCCTGGTGCGCGATCTCAGCCCGTTGATCGGTGCACCGCTGGTCGCTCTGAACATCTCGGGCACCCGGGTCGAGACCCTCGAGCCGCTGACTGGAATCGCCCTTGAGGATCTCGACATCTCGGGCACCGCGGTTGCCAGTGTCGCCGCGTTGGCCAATGCCCCCCTGCGGGTCCTGCGCGCTGCGCGCAGCCAGATCACCGACCTGACCGGACTAACCGGCACTCCGCTGCACGAACTGGATCTCAGTGCCACCCCCTTGGCCGATGTAGCACCGTTGGCCAACAGCAAGATTTCTGCCCTGCGCCTGTCTGGCACGCGGGTTCAGGACCTGTCGCCGCTGGCGGGTATCCCGCTGACCCGGCTGGCCATCGACGGCACCCTGGTGACCGACCTCACGCCGCTTGCTGGCGCCCCCCTGCGACAACTGCAGCTGGCCGGCTGTCAGGTGGCCAATCTGAATCCGCTCAAGGGCATGGCTCTATCCGAACTCGACCTCAGCGGACTGCCGGTGGCGGACTTGACGCCACTGGCCGGCATGCCACTCAGCAGCCTGAACTTGACCTCGACCGCGATCACCGACCTGAGTGCCCTGCGTCGGATGCGCCTGACCACCCTCATTTTGATCGACACAAAGGTCTCCGACTTGCGTCCGTTGGCCGGCCTGCCGCTGACCAGCCTGGATCTTACCCGGACGCCAGTCGCCGATCTGACCCCGTTGGTCAGCTGCCCGCTGCAATCCCTGGTCCTCGATGGGGTTCCCGTCGACAGCCTGAAACCACTGGCCAAGACCCCGCTGCGCGAGCTGCGCATGCTGGGAGCACGGGTCACTGATCTCAGCCCCTTGGCAGAAACCCCGCTGGAACGCCTAGTCTTCACCATGAGCCCAGGCATCGCCGGACTGCGTGATCTGCGCACCATGCCGACCCTCAAGCAGATGGGCAATAGCTGGGACGGAGCCTGGACCCGTGTGCCGCTGGCCAAGGACTTCTGGAGCCGTCAGGACAGCCGCGACAAGCGCTGAGTCGACCGGCCAACGCCCGATGCCTATGGTGGAGGCTGAAGGCGGATGCGATTGCCCGGCCTGCGATGATCCCATCATGTAACCCATGCCCATGGTTGCACCACTGACCAAGACGGCGGAGGCCCGCCTACGCAAGCCGCAGACCCGCGGTGCGTTCAGGCCGATCGACGCGGCACGCCGCCAGCTCGGTCTAGTGCAGGTCAGCGACGGCAGCGGTCAGGCTGCGCTGTCCTGGCTGGTCGACCTCGACACCAAGCGGGTCGAGGACGCCCGCTTCCTTGCCTTCGGCTCGGCCTGGAGCCATCCGCTCGCCGATGCCTTCACCCAGCTCACGCGCGGGATGACCGTCGCCGAAGCCTGCGCCATTAAGCCATCCAGCATCGAAGCGATGCTGCGCGACCGGCCCGATGTCGCTTCCTGCCCGGACAGCGAACTCGCCTTTATTCCCGACCTGCAGCAACGCGCCCTGGCCATCCTGCCGCTAGTCAAACTGCTGCCAAAGCAGGTCGAAAAACAGGTTTATCAGCGCAAGCGCCAGCAGGAATGGAGCGACGCCGACAAGGCCTGGCTGCCGCTCTCGCTGCTCAAGAAGATCAAGTCCGTCGACGAGGCGGTGAAGCGCGTGCTAGTCGACAAGGCCCCAGCCGCCAGCCATCGCATTGAGGGCCTGCACGACGATTTTCGCATCGTCTGTATTGTCAGCGGCGTGAGTGAGAGCGAGAAGCAGACTATCGGCCTATTCCTCACCAGTGCGCTCAAGACTATCCATCCGAACCTAACGGCAGAACTGTCATGAGCGAAACGCGCACCTACACCGCCGAGGACTACAAGTACGGCTTCACCTCCGACGTCGAGGCGGTGAGCATGGCCAAGGGCCTGTCCGAGGACATTGTCCGTCAGATCAGTGCAGCGCGCAATGAGCCTGACTTCCTGCTCCAGTTCCGGCTCAAGGCCTTTTCCGCCTTCGCAAAGATGACCGAGCCGTCCTGGGCCAAAGTCGACTATCCGCCGATCGACTACCAGGCAATCAGCTACTATTCGGCCCCGAAGCAGGCCGAGTCGCACGGCTCGCTCGACGAGATCGATCCCGAGATTCTCAAGACCTTCGAGAAGCTCGGCATCCCGCTGGACGAGCAGAAGCGCCTCTCAGGCGTCGCCGTCGACGCGGTATTCGATTCGGTCTCGGTGGCGACCACACACCAGGCCAAGCTGTTCGACGCCGGCGTCATCTTCTGCTCGATCTCCGAGGCGGTGCGCCTCTACCCAGCCCTGGTTGAACGCTGGATCGGCTCGGTCGTGCCGGCCGGCGACAACTGGTTCGCGGCGCTCAACAGCGCGGTGTTCTCCGACGGCTCGTTCGTCTACATCCCGCCGCACGTGAAGTGCCCGCTGGAGCTGTCGACCTACTTCCGCATCAACAACACGGAAAGCGGCCAGTTCGAACGCACCTTGATCATCGCCGACCAGGGCAGCCATGTCAGCTACCTTGAAGGCTGCACCGCGCCGAAGACCTCGAAAAACCAGCTGCACGCCGCGGTGGTCGAACTGGTGACCATGGACGACGCCGAGATCAAATACTCGACGGTGCAGAACTGGTTCGCTGGCGACCCCAACACTGGCATCGGCGGGGTCTACAACTTCGTCACCAAGCGTGGCCTCTGCCGCGGCGCGCGGTCGAAGATCTCATGGACCCAGGTCGAAGCGGGCAGTGCGATTACCTGGAAGTACCCCAGCTGCATCCTCAAGGGCGACGACAGCGTCGGCGAGTTCTACTCGGTCGCCCTGACCAACGGCCGCATGCAGGCCGATACCGGCACCAAGATGATCCACATCGGCAAGCGCACACGCTCGACCATTATCAGCAAGGGTATCAGTGCCGACCACAGCCGGAACGTCTACCGCGGCTTGGTCCAGGTGATGAAATCGGCCGAAGGCGCACGGAACTACACCTGCTGCGACTCGATGCTGGTGGGCAAGGATTGCCAGGCGCACACCTACCCCTACGTCGACGTCCAGCGCTCCGACGCGCAGGTCGAACACGAGGCCTCGACTAGCCGCCTGAGCGAAGACCAGCTCTTCTATATGCAGGCCCGTGGCATCGGCCACGAAGAGGCAGTCGGCGCCATCGTCAACGGCTTCGCCAAGGACGTCCTGGCGGTGCTGCCGATGGAGTTCGCTGCCGAGGCCCGCAAGTTGCTCCAGATCAAGCTTGAAAACTCCGTCGGCTGATAGGCTTTTCCACAATGACCGCCCCCCTGTTGTCCATCACCGACCTCTCGGTCACCGTCGCCGGGCTGACCGTCGTCAACGGCTTGTCGCTGACCATCCCAGCCGGCGAAGTCCATGCTATCATGGGCCCGAATGGGTCGGGCAAGAGCACCCTGGCCAAGGCCCTGGCCGGACATCCGAGCTACGCCATCAGCGGCGGTTCGGCGCAGCTTGATGGCAAGGATCTGCTCGCCAGCGAACCCGATGCGCGCGTCCATGCCGGCCTGTTCGTCGGTTTCCAGTACCCGACCGAAGTCCCAGGTGTGAACAATGCTGAGTTCCTGCGTCTGGCCTACAACGCCCAACGCAAAGCGCTGAACCAGCCAGAAATCTCAGCCAAGGACTTCGCTCCGATTCTGGTCGAGCGGATCCGCGCCAGTGAAGCGCCAGAAGACTACGCTGATCGCCAGCTCAATGCCGGTCTCTCTGGCGGCCAGAAGAAGCGCAACGAGATCCTGCAGATGTACGTGCTAGAACCGCGCCTAGTCATCCTCGACGAGACCGACTCGGGCCTCGACATCGACGCGATCAAGGCGGTAGCGCGCGGCATCAATGGCTTCCGCCGTGCCGATCGTGGCATCGTACTGATCACCCATTTCCAACGCTTGCTTGAGCTGGTGAAACCCGATCGCATCCATGTCCTGGTTAAGGGATGTATCGTTCACAGCGGCGGTCCCGAGCTGGCCCTGCAGCTGGAGGCCGAGGGCTACGATCGGTTCGAGGCATGAATCATTCGGTCGCCCGATCATCCGATCGTCCGATCCTCATGCCGAGCCAGGCCGATGAGGACTGGCGCTATGTCGATTGCCGCCCGTTGAGCGAGGACGCGTCCACCGCCGCCATTCAGCTGCCCGGCGAACTCTGCGCCAGCAACCGTTTCCCTGCCGCCGCTGACACCACCCACGACTGGGCTCTGCGCGGGACCGTACGCTGCTGCAGCGTCTCGGCGGACACTACCATCCTCGACCAGGGTGGACGGTGGGCCCTGCGCGTTGACGTGCCTGCCGGCACCCAGGTACGCCTGACTGTCAATCGGCAGATCACGGGGGGACACGCCGCCAGCTGGATCCATGCCGTGCTGGGTCGTGGCGCCAATCTTGTCGTCGATGACAGCGCCGTCGGCGCGACCGGAGTGCAGCTGGCCGCCATCAGCGCCAACGTCGCGCAGGACGCGTCTGCCTCGTTACGTGTAGTTCAGCACGGCGGCTCACTACAGCGCCATCGATTGGAACTGAGTCTCGACGGTGCAGGCGCCAACGGAGCCATGTCCGTGGCCGCCGATCCTCGCGGCGAGTGCCAGGCCCATGTCTTGACCCGCGTCGTGCATGCGGTCGGCAACACCACCAGCCGGCAACTGATCAAGGCCGTACTGCGCGATCGCAGCCGGGTTAGCTTCGATGGCCTAGTGACCATGCTCAAAGGAGCTGACGGCTCGACCGCCGAGCAGCGTGATTTCAATCTGGTCCTCTCGCCGCTTGCCCGGGCCGACACCCGGCCGCAGCTCGACATCCGTGCCGACGAAGTGCAAGCTAACCATGGGGCCACCATCGGTGCGCTGGACGAGGAGGAGCTGCTCTACCTGCGGGCCCGCGGACTGAGCGCGCTCAGCGCCCGCGAATTGCTCACGACCGCCTTCCTCGACGAGGTCCTGAGTGCGCCATGAGCTTTGACGTCACCGCCATCCGCGCCGAATTCCCTGGGCTTGCCGATCTCCGTGAGGGCAAGCCGCTGGCCTACCTCGACACCGCCGCGACGGCGCAAAAGCCGCGTATCGTAATCGAACGCATGGCCGCCCTGCTCGGCCCCGAGTACGGCACGGTGCACCGTGGTCTCTACCGCCGCGCCGCCCACACCACCAAGCTGTACGAGGACGCACGCACCACGGTAGCGAAGTTCCTCAACGCCGACCGCGGCGAGATCGTCTTCACCGGCGGTTGCACCGACGCGATGAATATGGTCGCCCACGCCTGGGGCCGCGCCAACCTCAAGCCCGGTGACCGCATCCTGGTCAGCGGGATGGAGCATCACGCCGGTCTGGTCTCCTGGCAGACCGCCGGATTCGCCCCCGAGCCGATCCCGCTGCTTGACGACGGCTCACTCGACCTTGCCGCCTACGATCGCCTACTCGCCGGCGGGCGTGTGAAACTGGTCGGCTGCGTGCACATCTCCAACGCGCTGGGCACGGTCAACCCGGTCGCGGAGCTGACCCGCCGCGCCCACGCCGCCGGGGCGCTGTTCCTGGTCGACGCGGCGCAAAGCGCCCCGCATCTGCCTCTGGATGTGCGCGCCCTCGACTGCGACTTCCTCGCCTTCGGCGGTCACAAGGTTTATGGCCCGACCGGCATCGGCGTGCTGTGGGGGCGCCGTACCGTGCTGGCGTCGATGCCGCCATGGCGCGGCGGCGGCGAGATGATCGAGCGCGTGTCGTTCACTGGCACCACCTACGCCAAGCCGCCGGCTCGCTTCGAGGCCGGCACACCTCCGATCTGCGAGGCTATAGCCTTGGCAAGCGCCCTGGATTGGCTGATGGCCCTCGACCGCCCAGCTGCCGTAGCCCACGAAGAAGCGATGTTCGCCTACGCCGAAGAGCGCCTCGCCACCATTCCAGGCCTCAGGCGTATCGGCACCGCCGCGCAGCGTACCGGCGCGCTGTCATTCACCCTGCCTGGTGCACATCCGGCCGACCTGGCCAGCGTGCTCGACATGGAAAACGTCGCTATCCGGGCGGGCCACCACTGCGCCCAGCCGGTGATGGAGCGCTTCGGCGTGCCAGCCACCGCCCGCGCCTCGATTGGCGTCTATACCACGCGGGGCGATATCGACCGGCTCCATGCTGGCCTAATGACCTGTGTGCGGTTGTTCAGCTAAGTCCGGTCGGCAGGTATACGCCTACGAACGGATTGCGTTCAAGGCTGCTCTGACTCGCCTTAACGCTCCCGAGCGTTAGCATGGCGTCATGCGTTACGTCCTGACCTGTCTCATCCTGTCCGTCTCCGTCATGTATGCAGGCGAGGTCGCGACGCCGGTGACGTTGTCGCCGGCAACGCAGAAACTGGTCGACGACTCCGTCATCCTGGTGACCAAGGCCCGCCAAGCCTTCGACCAGACGGCCAAGAAGGAGCAGGACAAACTGGTCGCGGCGCTGACCAAAGAGCAGGAACGGGAGACCAAGAAGGGTAATCTGGATGGTGCACTGGCGATCAAGGCGTTGATCGAAGATGTCCAGACCGGCCTGCTGGCGCGCAAATCCGATGAGGCCACCGACCTCATGGGCGAAGGCGGCGCCAAGGCGCCTGCTCCGGGCACCTTGCCTGCCAATCTCGCCACCGACTGCCCCATCGCGGTCACCGCGGCCCATGCCGAAGATGTGCCCAAGGCGATCGAAACCATGATGGCCCGCGCCATGGTCCTGGCCATTCCCAAGGGCGACAAGACGCGCTACACATTCACCGCCGCCTCTGGTGGAACCATCGCCATCCTCACCGGAACCAGCGAACGCAATCACGCCGACATCTGGCCGGACCTGCTCAAGGCGGGATTCAAGCGAGGCGAGGATGGCGATGGGGCTTGGTTCATCCTGGAGGCGAAGCCCGGAACAAAGTTCACCGCCTACGATCCACCGCTGGCCGGTGCACAGTTGCAGATCTTCGCTGGCAAGATCAAGCTGATGCGTTGATCCCGTACACGCAGTCGGGTTCTTCAGCAAGGAAGTCGCCGGAAATAGCGTAGGCGCGCGCACGGCAGCCGCCGCAGGTGGTGGCGAACGAGCAGTCGCCACATTTCCCTCCCAGCAATCCGGGATCGCGCAACTGCTCAAACACCAGCGAGTCGCGCCAGATGTCTGGGAAGCTCTGCGTCCGCAGATGACCGCAGGTGACGGGGAGATACCCGCAGGGGAACACCTCGCCCTTAGCCGAGACGAAGCACACCGCCGAACCGGCAAGGCAGCCGCGGGTGGTGGCGTTGACTCCGGCCTTGTTGCCGTGGGCGTGGCCGCGCAGGTCGCCAAGCTTACCCTTCTGGCGGGCGATGCGCGCGAATTGCGGAGCGCAGGTCGCCTTGACGAAGAGCCGTGGGTCACCGGCTTGGTCGGCGAGCCAGCCGAGCACACTCTCTACCTCGTCGGCCGACAGCCGCATGGCGGCGGTCAGTTCGACCCCGCAACCGACCGGCACAACGACGAAGAGATGCAGCGCTTCGGCGCCGATGGCGATGCAGCGCTCGCGCAGAGCCACCAGCTGGTCGCGGTTGTGTCGGGCGACGGTGCAGTTGATCTGCGTGCCGACGCCACGTGCGCGCAGTCGCGCCTGACCGGCAAGGGCGGCCTCGAACGAGCCGACTTGGCCACGGAAGGCGTCATGGGTGGCTGCGTCAGCGCCGTCGAGCGAGATTGAGACGCGAGCGACCCCAGCGCCGGCAATACGTTCAGCGACGACCTCATCGACCGTGGTACCGTTAGTCGCCAGGGCCAGGGTCAGGCCAGCAGCCTTGGCGTAGGCAAGTAGTTCCCACAGATCGGGGCGCATCAGCGGTTCGCCGCCGCTGAAGACCAAAATGGGTTTCCCCATCTGCGCAATACCGTCGATCATCGCCTTGGCCTCAGCGGTGGTCAATTCGTCGCGGGTGGCGTCGAGTTCGAGACGTCGGCAATGCTTGCAGCTGAGGTTGCAGGCTGCGGTGGTTTCCCAGAAGACCAGGCGGAGGTCGGCGGCATGCATGCTCAGCAGCCTAGCGAGGCGGGGTAGTCGCGGAACATGATCCCGGTCACGAGGTGCAGGCATGCGTAAAACGAATCAAGCCGGATGCATGGCATCCGGCTTGGTTCTCAAACGGGGTCCAGGGGTAGAACCCCGGGTCGATCCGCGGAGCAGATCGAGGACGCCTGGCTAGACGATGACGGCGAAGATGTCGGTCTCTTCCATGACGAGGTACTCCTCGCCGTTGAGCTTGACCTCGGTGCCGGCGTAGCTGCTGAAGAGGATACGATCGCCGGCCTTGAGCTGCATGGCCTGGCGCTTGCCATCCTCGAGGACCTTGCCGGGTCCAACGGCGACAACGGTGCCTTCCTTCGGCTTATCTTTGGCCTTCTCGGGGATGATGATGCCGCCGGTGCTCTTATCGGCGGCGCTGCTGCGCGTGACGATAACGTGCGAGCCGATGGGC
>ENA-ORBV01008809-ORBV01008809.1-microbial-mat-metagenome-genome-assembly--contig:-NODE-8809-length-16812-cov-5.398387_pt1 | contig 16812 bp, 12 predicted proteins | sample MGYA00237777_ERZ505514 | MGnify/ENA primary metagenome ERZ505514 (study PRJEB26160, sample SAMN06269048) | microbial mat metagenome | isolation source: Oligotrophic lake microbial mat | place... | reverse complement strand
TGTCAGGCATACCTCAGACCCGAAGCCCGCCGCAGGGGCCCCAGGCATGCGCCAACGATCAGCCCCGGGCGCGAAGCACGGAGAAACGGGCACTGTGGCCGGGCCGGCTGCTGCGTCACACCCGAACCTTTGCAGTTCGCCCGTTTCGAGCACTGCAGCGGCTAACCCTGTAAGGGGGCCGGGGCTGCGTTGGCGCATGCCTGGGGCCCCTGTGGTGGGCGCCTCGCAGGACGAGAATTGCTTTCTGGTTGCTCAAGTCTCCAACAGTGCATCAGCGGGTTACGCCGCAGCTTTCTAGTTTGCCTGGTTAAGTTCCGCCGCAATTGCTTTTGCCAGCACCGGCCCCCAATGTTCTATTTCCCGCAGCGGCGCATAACCGTAACCGATGACGAGGCCACGCAGGTCGCGGCGCTGCATGCAGTACGCGGACAACGGCCGCACGGTCATTCCCAGTTGCCCGACGCGCCGTGCGACGGCGCTGTCGTCCGCTGTGCCTGGCAGGCGCAGGCACAGGTGCAGGCCTTGTTCGGCGCCGCTGATCCAGGCACCCCGCACCAGACAGGGTTTGAGTGCCGCCAGCAGACTGCTGCGCCGCTGCGCGTAACTGGCGCGGGCACGGCGCAAGGCACTGGCGAAATGGCCCATCGCGATGAACTCTGCCAGTGCCGCCTGCAGCGGCATCTGGCCGGGCCGGTTCAGGTCGTAATGGGCTTGCTTGAAGGCGTCCACCAGGCTGCGCGGCACCACCAGGTACCCCAGCTTGAGTCCGGGATAAAGCACTTTCGAGAACGAACCCATGTACAACACGCGCTCGTCGGTGTCGAGTCCGGCCAGTGACGACAGGGGTGGCCCGTCGAAGCGGAACTCGCTGTCGTAGTCGTCCTCCAGAATCCAGGCACTCTGCGTGCGTGCGATTCCCAGCAACTGGTGGCGGCGTTGCAGTGACATCACGGCGCCGGTAGGGTACTGGTGCGATGGAGTCAGATAAATCAGCCGCGGCGGTGTCTTGTCGTCCTGCGGTCCGGGAGCCATGCCTTGCTCGTCCACGGCCACCGGGTGCTGTTTCAGGCCGGTCGCCATGAACGCCTTGACGGCGCCCCAGTAGGCCGGATCCTCCATCCAGACCGTGTCCTGGTGGTCGGCCAGCATCTGGGCGCACAGCTCCAGCGACTGCTGGGTTCCGCTGGTAATGATCACCTGTTCCAAGTCCAGCGTGACGCTGCGAAACAGGCGCAGGTAGTCGGCCACGGCCCGGCGCAGCGGGGCGTGCCCACCGCTGTAGCTGTAGTCGAGCATGTCCGGGTAGGTCATTCGCCAGTGCTTGTTCTGCAGGCGTTGCCACAACGCAACCGGAAACGCGCTGAAATCGGCCACGCCCGGCGTGAATGGCTGAATTTCGAGTTCTGTGGCGGAGAACGCGGTCGCCAGCTCCTGACCGCGGCGCGACAAGGCACGCGCCTGTTGCGCCTGGGCCGGCAGACGCCGGCGCACAGTCTTGGTGACTCCTTCGTTGACATAGGTGCCGCTGCCCACCCGGCTGCGCAGGAAACCTTCCACTGCCAGTTGTTCCAGCGCCACCACCACCGTATTGCGCGACAGACCCATATCGTTCGACAGTTCGCGGCTTGATGGCAGCCGTTCGCCCGGCTTGAGCACCGCGAGCTGCAACGCCGCACGCAAGCCCTCGTACAACTGGCGGTGCAGCGGCAATGGCGCCTGCGCGCGCAGTTGCGTGATGTGGCTGATCAGGAACTCGGAGAGCATCAGGTGGTGGCTGCAAGGGTGGGCAAGTGGCACCTTCCACTTGCCTCAAATGGCCCTCATTGTCATCCAATTTGGCGCGCACAATGTGGCAATACCACTTGGACGTTTGCCTCATGAATACGCCACCGTGCATGGTTTGGCTGCCGTTGGACCATCGCCAACTCGGCGAAGACGGTCACCAGATGCCGTATCTGGCGCTGGGCGACAAATATGCCCGGGCCGTCAAGGACAGCGTTGGGGCGGTGCCGGTGCTGTTTCCTTTGGCCGCGACCGGACAGATCGACATATTGCTGGAGTTGGTGGATGGCGTGTTGTTGACTGGCTCGCCGTCGAATGTCCATCCCGCGCAGTTTTTCGAGGCTGTGACAGACCCCGGTTTGCCGCTGGACTTGCAGCGCGACGCGCTGACCCTGCCTTTGATCCGGGCCTGCCTTGCGCAGCAGGTGCCACTGCTGGGGCTGTGCCGCGGGTTCCAGGAGATCAATGTCGCGCTCGGCGGTGCGTTGCACCAGTCGGTGCATGCCGTCGCCGGGTTGGCGGACCACCGCGAACCGGCTGACGCGTCGCTCGACGTGCAATACGGAGCGGCCCACAACGTCGAGTTCCGTGCAGGATCGCCTTTTGCCGACTGGGCCGGCGCTGCCCGGGCACAAGTGAATTCGCTGCACGGCCAGGGCGTCAAGCGGCTGGCGCCGGGACTGCTGGTGGAAGCGGTTGCCGACGACGGCCTGGTCGAGGCGTTCTCGGTACAAGGGGCGGCCGGCTTTGCGTATGCCGTGCAATGGCATCCGGAATGGCGCAGCACGGAGAATGCGTTTTCTGCGGCAATTTTCAAGGCTTTTGGCGACGCGTGCCGCGCGCGCCACGCCAGGCGGACGGCGGTCCCGGCGTGACCGGGCAATCAAGGAAAAGTCGATGACTGAAGAAAAAGTGATGAATTTCAACGACCTGGAGCAGTGGCTCAATGAGCGCCGGGTCACCGAGGTGGAGTGTCTGGTGCCCGACCTGACCGGGGTGGCGCGCGGCAAGATCGTGCCGCGCGGCAAGTTCACCGAGGACCGCGGCATGCGTTTGCCGCAAGCCGTCGTGGCGATGGGGGTAACGGGTGAGTTCCCGGAGAGCGGGCCTTATTACGATGTGATCGACCCGACCGACAAGGACATGCAGCTGCGTCCGGATCCGTCCACGGTGCGCATCGTGCCGTGGGCCACCGACCCGACCGCGCAGGTGATCCACGACTGCTTTGACCACGATGGCAAACTGGTGCCGTTCGCGCCGCGCAGCGTGTTGCGCCGGGTTTGTGATCTGTTTGCCGCTGAAGGCCTGCAGCCCATTGTGGCGCCCGAACTGGAGTTTTACCTGACCGCGCGCAACACCGACCCGAACACCCTGTTGCGGCCGCCGGTGGGGCGCAGCGGGCGTGCCGAGACCTCGCGCCAGGCCTACAGCATCGACGCGGTCAACGAGTTCGATCCCCTGTTCGAGGAGATCTACGATTACTCCGACAAAATGGAGCTCAACGTGGACACCTTGATCCACGAAGTCGGTGCTGGCCAGATGGAGATCAACTTCTTCCACGCCAAGCCGCTGGGCCTGGCCGACGAGGTGTTTTTCTTCAAGCGCACAGTGCGAGAGGCCGCGTTGCGCCACGACATGTACGCCACCTTCATGGCCAAGCCGATCGAGGGGGAGCCGGGCAGCGCGATGCATGTGCACCAGAGCATCCTGAGCACCCAGACCGGGCTGAATATTTTCAGCAACGAGGACGGTACCCCGTCCGAGGCGTTCATGCACTACATCGGTGGCTTGCAGCGTTACATCCCGGCAGCGATGGTGCTGGTGGCGCCGTATGTCAACAGCTATCGCCGGCTGTCACGCAACACGGCGGCCCCAATCAACATCGAGTGGGGTTACGATAACCGCACGGTGGGCATCCGTTCGCCGATTTCCTCGCCGCAGGCGCGCCGCGTCGAGAACCGGGTGATCGGCGCCGACGCCAATCCGTATGTGGCCCTGGCCATGACCCTGGCCTGCGGTTACCTGGGCCTGAAAAACAAGATCAAGCCCAAGGCGCAGATGAAGGGAGACGCCTATTTGTCGCCGTACTCGCTGCCGCGCAGCCTGGGTGAGGCGCTGGACTGGCTGCGCCGTGAGTCGGATCTGCATGAGGTGCTGGGCAAGGAGTTCATCACCGTCTACTCCGAGATCAAGGAGCTGGAGTTTGACGAGTTCATGAAGGTGATCTCGCCCTGGGAGCGCGAGCACCTGCTGCTGCACGTCTGAACTTTCACCATCCCGCGCCTGGCGCACACCGGACCCGTCCATGAACACCGTCGTCGATACCAAGCTGATCCAGCAACTGGACAGTGCGCACTTTCTGCACCCGTTCACCGACTTCAAGGATCTTGCCACGCGCGGCGCCCGCGTGATCACGAAAGCCGAGGACATCTATATCTGGGACTCCGACGGCGTGCGCCTGCTCGACGCCATGAGTGGCCTGTGGTGTGTCAACGTCGGTTATGGTCGGCGCGAGCTCGCCGACGCGGCACACCAGCAGATGATGACGCTGCCCTTTTACAACAGCTTCTTCCAGACCACCAATGTGCCGGCGGTGGAGCTGGCGACCAAGCTGGCGAGTCTGGCGCCACGCGCTGGCGAACGCAGTTTCGAGCATGTTTTTTACTCGTCCAGCGGCAGCGAAAGCAACGATTCCAACGTGCGCATGGTGCGGCGCTACTGGGATCTGCTGGGCCAGCCGCAGCGCAAGGTCATCATCAGCCGCAACAATGCCTACCATGGCAGCACCATGGCGGGTGCGTCGCTCGGCGGCATGGGTGGCATGCATGCCCAGGGCGATCTGCCCATTCCCAACATCACCCATATCGAGCAGCCGTACTACTTTGGGCTGGGGCGCCGCGGCGAGACGGCCGAGGAGTTTGGACTGCGCGCAGCGCGCTGGCTGGAAGAAAAGATTCTCGCGCTCGGACCGGAGAAGGTGGCCGCCTTCATCGCCGAGCCGGTGCAGGGCGCTGGCGGCGTCATCATTGCGCCCGAAACCTATTGGCCCGAGATCCAGCGCATCGTCGACCGCTACGGCATCCTTTTGATCAGTGACGAGGTGATTTGTGCGTTTGGTCGGCTCGGGCACTGGTTTGCCTACGAGAAGTTTGGCTACCGCCCCGATTTGGTGACTTTCGCCAAGGCCGTGACCAGTGGCTATATTCCCCTGGGCGGCGTGATGGTGGGGAACCGGGTCGCCCGGGTGCTGATCGAGCAGGGCGGAGAGTTCAACCACGGGTATACCTACAGCGGCCATCCGGTCGCCTGCGCCGTCGGGCTGGCCAATATTAATTTGATGGAGCGCGAACAACTGCCACAGCGCGTGCGCACCGATATTGGCCCATATCTTGCGAGTCTTTTTTTGAAGCTGAACGAGCACCCACTGGTGGGTCTGGCGGAGACCTGTGGTCTGGTTGCGGGCCTGGCGCTGGTGCGCAACAAGCACACTGGCGAGGCTTTCGATCCGGCGCATGCCGTTGGCATGGTCTGCCGGGGCCATTGTTTTCGCAATGGCCTGATCATGCGCGCAGTAGGGGACCGGATGATCATCGCGCCGCCGCTGACCATCACCCATGCCCAGGTGGATGAGATGATGGCTTTGATCTGGCGCTGTCTGGACCTGACGCTGGAGGACGCCAGGAGGAACGGCTGGTTGCGATGATGGGCTGTGGTCGGCGTTAGGGAATGCCTGAGTACCCGGCATTGCAGTTTGTGCCTAATATTGCGTTGTGCTCAGTCAGTCGGGTGGCTTTGTCTGTGCGGGCCTTGTGCTGTTTTTGGTTGAGTTTGACTTAAGGAGTAACACATGCGTGCTGGTTCTGATCGTCGGGGTGTTGGTCGTTTGCTGGTCGGCCTGTGCGCTGCCGGGCTGATGCTGGGGCTGGTTGCGCCGGCCAGCGCGCAGCAGGAAGAAAAGGTGCTCAATATCTACAACTGGTCCGACTACATCGGACCCGACGTGATCAAGAATTTCGAGAAGGAAACCGGCATCAAGGTGCGCTACGACAACTTTGACAGCAACGAAATCCTGCATGCCAAGCTGGTGGCGGGCAAGACCGGTTACGACATCGTGGTGCCGTCGAGCCACTGGGCGGCGATCCAGATGTCGGGCGGGCTGCTGGCCAAGCTGGACAAGTCCAAGTTGCCGAACCTGAAAAACATGGATCCGGACATCCAGAGCCAGATTGCCAAGCTCGACCCTGGCAACGACCACCTGGTGACCTGGTTATGGGGTTACACCACCATCGGCATCAATGTCGACAAGGTCCGGGCGGTGCTCGGTGCAGAGCCGCTGCCCGACAACGTCTGGGAACTGGTGTTCAACCCCAAATACATCAGCAGGCTCAAGTCCTGCGGTGTCAGCATGCTTGACGCGGGCTCCGAGGTACTGCCGCCGGCACTGCAGTACCTGGGCAAGGATCCGTTCACCAACAGCGCGGCCGACTACAACGAAGCGGCCGCACTGCTCAAGTCGATCCGCCCGTTTGTCACCCTGTTCAGCTCCTCGGGTTACATCAACGACATGGTGAACGGCTCGATCTGCGTTGCGCTGGGCTGGTCGGGCGACATATCGATTGCACGCCAGCGTGCCATCGATACCAAATCCGGTCAGAAAATTGAGGCTCTGATACCCAAGAAGGGCGGTCTGCTGTTCTTCGACACCATGGCCATTCCGTCCGACGCGCCGCGCCCGAACAACGCGCATCTGTTCATCAACTACATCATGCGCCCGGAAGTGCATGCGTCCCTGTCCAACCAGGTCCTGTACGCCAATCCGAACAAGGAGGCGCGCAAGTTTGTGGTGCCGGACGTGGCGAACAACCAGGCGGTGTTTCCGACACCAGCCCAGCTGGCGACGATGGTGGCACCCAAACCCATGACCAACGACACACGGCGCCTGCAGACCCGCGTGTACACCGCTTTCAAGACCGGACGCTGAGCCGATGGCGGTCGTGGCACAGCAAATGGCGCGGCAAGCGGCTGGCACAGCCGCCGTGCCGTTCCTGCAAATCGTATCCGTGGTCAAGCAGTTTGGCGATGCGGTGGCGGTTGACAGTGTCTCGCTGACGATCGGCAAGGGCGAAATCTTCGCCCTGCTGGGTTCGTCGGGATGTGGCAAATCGACCCTGCTGCGCATGCTCGGCGGCTTTGAGGTGCCGACGTCGGGCCAGATTCTGCTCGAAGGGCTGGATCTGGTGCGGTTGCCGCCGGACGAACGCCCGGTGAACATGATGTTCCAGAGTTACGCGCTGTTTCCGCACCTGACGGTGTGGGACAACGTGGCCTTCGGGCTGCGCCGCGATGGTCTGCCCAAGGACGAAATCAGCGCGCGGGTCGAGAAGATGCTGGAGATGGTGCTGCTCAAGCCCTACGCCAAACGCAAGCCGCACCAACTCTCGGGCGGGCAGCAGCAGCGCGTGGCGCTGGCGCGCAGCCTGGTGAAACGGCCCAAGCTGCTGTTGCTGGACGAACCGCTCGGCGCGCTGGACAAGAAGTTGCGCGAACGCACCCAGCTCGAGGTGGTGGACATCATCCACCAGGTGGGAGTGACCTGTGTCATGGTCACCCACGACCAGGAAGAGGCAATGACGATGGCGACCCGCATCGGCGTCATGAGTGAGGGCAAGATTCTGCAGGTGGGCCGCCCCGGCGACATCTACGAAACACCCAATTGCACCTTCGTGGCCGACTTCATCGGCAGCGTGAACCTGTTCAAGGGCCGGGTCACCGTGGACGAGGCGGACCATGTGATTGTCGATACGCCGGAATGCCGCCACTATGTCAGCCATGGCATCACCGGCACGCCCGACATGGAGGTGCAGATCGCCGTACGGCCCGAGAAGATCGGTATCCAGGAGGGGCCGCCAACGGCGCAGGATTACGACAATCCGGCCGAGCTGGGGTTCAATTGCGCCCGCGGGACGATCCGTGACCTGGCGTACCTGGGCAGCCAGACCATCTACCACGTGGTGCTTGACAGCGGCACCGTGGTCAAGGTCACCAAAGCCAACGATGCGCGCCACGACGAGGTCAAACTGGCCAGTGGTGACAGCGTCCATGTGTGGTGGTGGGGCAGCGACCTGGTCGTTTTGATCCAGTAAGGCCACCAGTGTTAAACGGCTCCATTGTTTCGAGCGCCTCCCGGCCGTCCCGGAAGGGGCTGCTGGTGCAACTGATGGGCTATTTCGGGCGGCGTTTCGTCATTGGTGTGCCGATGCTGTTTCTGCTCGCAATTTTTGCGCTGCCGTTCCTGGTGGTGTTCAAGATCAGCGTGTCGGAGATGGAAGGCGTTCGTTTTCTGGATCTGATAACGGTGCAGGATGGATTGCTGCAGATCAAGCTGAAGTTCAGCAATTACCAAACCATCTTTTTCAACGACGACCTGTACCTGCGGGCCTACCTGTCGTCGGTCTGGTTTGCCGCCCTGACCACCGTCATCTGCCTGGCCATCGGATACCCGTTCGCCTATTTCCTGGCACGCAGCCGACCGGAGATTCGCCCGGCCCTGCTGATGCTTTTGATGCTGCCGTTCTGGACCTCGTTCCTGCTGCGCGTCTATGCCTGGAAGATGCTGCTGGCGGACAACGGTGTGTTCAACAATGTGGCGATGGCGCTGGGTGTTCTCTCCGAGCCGATCAAGATGATGAACACGCCGTTCTCGTTGACGCTGGGCATGGTCTACACCTATTTGCCGTTCATGGTGCTGCCGCTGTATGCCAATCTGGTCAAGCTCGACATCCGTTTGCTGGAGGCGGCGCGGGATCTGGGCGCCACGCCGTGGCAGGCGTTCTGGCGCATCACGGTGCCACTGTCCAGGAGCGGCATCATTGCCGGCGCACTGCTGGTGTTCATACCCTGCGTGGGTGAGTTCGTTATTCCGGAACTGCTCGGGGGCCCGGAAACGCTGATGATCGGACGCGTCCTGTGGGACGAGTTCTTCTCCAACAACGACTGGCCAATGGCCTCCAGTGTGGCGGTGGTGATGGTGTTGCTGATCATTGTTCCGCTGGCGCTGTTCAACAAGTACCAGGCCGAGAGTGCACAGGGATCGGGCAAATGAACAACCCGACCGGCGTCATGGTCGGGCGGGTCTGGCTGGTGGCCGGTTTTGCCTTCCTCTATCTGCCCATCGTGACGCTGGTGGTGTTGAGCTTTAACGAAAGCCCGCTGGTAACCACCTGGACCGGCTTTTCGTTCAAGTGGTACGGTGAGCTCGTCAAAGACCGGCCCATCATCGAGGGTTTCGTGCTGTCGCTCAAGATCGCGGTGATGACCGCCACCAGTTCGGTGATCCTGGGTACCTTTGCGGCGGTGGCGATCACCCGCTACAAACGCTTTCCCGGGCGCACCCTGCTCAACGGCATGGTCAACTCACCGCTGGTGATGCCCGAGGTCATCATCGGCCTGTCGCTGTTGCTGATGCTGGTGTCGGTGCAGCGCGCCTTTGGGTATCCGGAGCGCGGGATGATGACGATCTGGCTCGGCCATACGCTGCTTGGCATGGCCTACGCGACGGTGGTCGTCACTTCGCGCCTGCAGGAGATGAACCCGCAACTGGAAGAAGCCGCACTGGATCTGGGCGCCAAACCCTGGCAGGTGTTTTTTCTGATTACCTTGCCGCTGATTTCGCAGGCGCTGGTGGCGGCCTGGCTGCTGACGTTCACACTGTCGCTGGACGATGTGGTGTTGTCCGCCTTTCTGTCCGGCCCCGGCTCGACCACCTTGCCGATCACGATTTTCAGCCGCGCCCGGCTGGGCTTGAACCCGACCGTCAACGCGGTGGCGACACTGACGGTGTTGGTGGTCAGTGTGGGTGTGGTGTTTGCCAGCCTGTGGATCGCCCGGGCTGAGAAACGCCGCGCCAGCGAGATGGCCGCCGCTTTCCGTATGACCAGCTGAGACACCTTGCGTCTCTAATTGCAAATGCTTTATCCAGGAGAAACCATGAAGTTCAACAAGAAAGTCCTCGTCGTCGCCTTGGCCGCAGCCCTGCCCTGGATCGGAGTCCATGCGCAGAGCAACGCCGACCTGCTCAGACAGATCGAGGCGCTCAAGGCGCAACTCGAAGCCCTCACCGCCAAGGTGGAGGCGGTCAGCAAGCAGGCCGGTGGCGTGAATCCGCAGGAGTTCAACCGACTGGTGCAGAAAGTCGACCTGGTGGAAGAAAACAGTATTGCCTCTGGTTTCATGGGCCTGAAGTTCAAGGGTGTGATCGACGTGTCGTATGTTGCGGACCGAAACTCTGCGGCCAACGGATTTGATGTAACGCGCGGCAATGGGGGGTATGGCTCCACCATGTTCGAGATTGCCAAGGAGTCTGAAGACGGCGTGTCCTGGACGCTGCGGTTGGTTCCCCAGTCGTCTTACCCGACCATCGTGCATGAGGCATCGGTTTCTGTGCCGGTCGGCAGCAGCGGGACCCGAATCAACGCTGGCTTCACGCCGGACTACTCGGGCTACGAGTTTTCCATGGGTAACGTGAATCCCCTGATCTCCAACAACCTGTTGTATACCCACACAGCGGCGTCCAATTACCTGGGTTTTGGCATGTCCTACCAGCTGGGGAAGGACTGGACTGCCAAATGGATGGTCGGGCAGGTGGATGGACTGGCGAGTCGCAGGGTGCCAGGCTTTGCCTACCGGGCTGACTACTCGGCTGGCGAGTTCAGCGGTGTGGGCTTTTCGGGCGTGCACTTTCGCACCAATACCGCTGCGGTGGGTGGAAACGCAGACTTGATGGAAATCGATGCCTACCGTACCCGTGGCGACCTGACTCTGCAAGGCCAGTTCAGCGTGGGGCGCGTGCTCGCCGGCGCGCTGGATCTCTCCGGCGCAGACGCCAAGTGGTGGGGTGTGTCAGGCCTGGTCGGATACAAGCTGTCACCACGGCTGCAGGCAATCGCGCGTCTGGACTTCATCAACAACCGGCGCAACGGTGGTGGAGTCTATTTCAACCCCACCAGTGCAAGCGGTCTAAGTACGGTATTTGGCCCGGAACTGGACAACACGGGCGTGGCGCCCGATCCAACCCGGGGCGCCAATCGCTACGCGCTGTCGACCGGCCTGAATTATTCAGTCAATGAAAACACCCAATGGAAAACGGAGTTGCGCATTGATCGCTCCACCGGGTTTAATTTCGAGACCAGCAATGGCGTCTTCAAGAAGAGCAACACCACGCTGGGCACGGGTCTCGTCGTATCGTTCTGATGGAGCCGGTCTGTTCTTGACGAGAACCGGGGTCGTGGCTGGACCCACCCGGTTCGCCTGTGGTAACGGGATCGACAGCGCAGGCAATGGTGTTGCGCGCGATACAGCAGCGGGCTGTGCGGCGTGACGCCATCGGGTTGGGCAGTGCCGACCTGCCTGTGAATACGAGCCCATGAACTCCATCGAACTGGCCATCGAAAACCTGCAGGCGCAGGGCATCCACAGCGTGCTCGCGCAGTTCTGCGATATCCATGGCGTCGCACGCGGCAAACTGGTGCCGGCGGCTCTGCTGCGCGAGCTCGTCGAGACTGGCGCCGGGTTTTCCGGACCCAGCATCTGGGGTACCGGCTTGCCACGCCACGGGCCACGCAGTGAATATTACGGGCGGGTGCAACTGGAGTCGCTCAAGGCGCTGCCGTTCGCTCCGGGCATCGCGCATGCCGTGTGCGACGGTTATGCCGGTGGCGCAGCACTGCAGACTTGCTCGCGGCAATTGCTGCGCCGTCAGACCGAACTGCTGGCGCAACGCGGCTGGACCCTGTGGGTCGGTATCGAACCCGAGTTCTTCCTGCTGCAACAGGATGGCCACGGGCAGTGGGCCACCAGTGACAAGCAGGACCGTTTGAACAAGCCCTCGTATGACCTGAAGGCGATCCAGCGCAACCACCTGCTGCTGGAGGACCTGCGCAGCACCCTGGTCGCGCTGGGTTTCGATTTGCAGCAGATCGACCACGAAGACGCCAACGGCCAGTACGAGATCAACTACCGCTTCGACAGCGCCCTGTTGGCGGCGGACCGCTACATGTTGTTCAAGATGGCAGCGCACGCGGTGGCCGAACGCCACGGCTCGGTGTTCAGTTGCATGCCCAAGCCGTTCGCCGAAGCGCCGGGCAGCGGTCTGCATTTCCACCTGAGCATCACCGATGAAGACGGCGCTGCAGTGTTCGCCGACCCGGCCGACGCGCTGGGTATCAGCCAGCGCGGTTATGCCTTTGTGGCGGGCCTGTTGCACCATGCCGACGCCTTGTGTGCCCTGTGTGCACCCACCGTCAACAGCTACCGGCGGCTGGCGGCCAGCGAAAGTGTTTCCGGCACCACCTGGTCACCGGTGTGGAAGGCCTTTGGGGACAACAACCGTACCTGCCTGGTACGCACCGTGGCCGGGCGGCTTGAATGGCGCCTTCCCGATCCCTCCTGCAACGTGTATGCCGCCATCGCGGCGACGCTGGCGGCCGGTCTGGACGGCATCGACGAAGGCATGCGTGCGCCGCCTGCCTGCAACGTGGACCTGTACGAGCAGTTCCGTGCTGGCGCGCCAATGCCGGAGCGGCTCGCGCGTGACCTCTGGTCAGCGCTGCAGGCCTTGCGTGCCGACACGGTGCTGCGCAACAGCGTGGGGGATGCTTTCTGCCGCGAGTTCCTTGCGTTGAAGTCGGCCGAGTGGGACTGCTACCACCAGCACGTCAGCGGCTGGGAACTGCAGCGCTACGCGGCTCTGTTCTAGTGCAGAGTGGCACTCTGGCTGCCACAACTATGCCCCCCATGCCTGCGATTCGCGCATCGTTCGCTTTGCCCTTGCAAGCCTGGTTGGCAGGGCCGTGAGCAGGCAGTGACTGTTCAGCGGACCATCACGCGTGCGGCTGCTTGGGGATGCCCATGCATGCGTTGGTGCAGCGCAAAATAATTTCTCAATATGAGATACGAACTTTCAGTATACGAAATACTGGCGCAAGTCCTTGATTTGCTTGTATAAAATTTAACTCTTCTATAAGACATAAGATATCGGATAGTCTTATATAAGACCTAGAATGGTTGCAGGCGCTGGGGTCTTTCCGTTTCGGCCCCGCGCAGCACTTTCAACCAACCCCAGGAGTGTTTCCATGCCACAAAGCCTCACCGAACAACTCAGCCGCGCGCAGCAGATCGACGCGCTGGAGAAAGACTGGGCAACCAGTCCGCGCTGGAAGGGAATCACGCGTGGCTATAGCGCGGCCGATGTTGTGCGTTTGCGCGGCTCGTTCCCGATCGAGCACACGCTTGCGCGCCGCGGTGCCGAGAAGTTGTGGCACCTGCTGCACACCGAGCCGTATGTGAATTGCCTGGGTGCGTTGACGGGCGGACAGGCGATGCAGCAGGTCAAGGCTGGCGTCAAGGCGATCTACCTGTCGGGCTGGCAGGTTGCCGCCGACAACAACTCCTATGCGTCCATGTACCCGGACCAGTCGCTGTATCCGGTCGACTCGGTGCCCACGGTGGTCGAGCGGATCAACAACACCTTCCGGCGTGCCGACGAGATCCAGCACTCCAAGGGCATCGACTCCGGTGACAAGGGTTATATCGACAACTTCGCGCCCATCGTGGCCGACGCGGAGGCCGGCTTCGGTGGCGTGCTCAATGCCTTTGAACTGATGAAGGCCATGATCAAGGCGGGCGCTGGCGGCGTGCACTGGGAAGACCAGCTCGCATCGGTCAAGAAGTGCGGCCACATGGGCGGCAAGGTGCTGGTGCCCACTGCCGAGGCCTGCCAGAAACTGATCGCCGCGCGCATGGCGGCCGACGTGTGTGGCGTGCCCTCGCTGGTGATCGCCCGTACCGATGCGGAAGCCGCCGACCTGCTGACCAGCGACTACGACGAAAACGATAAGCCCTTCATCACCGGTGAGCGTACCGCCGAAGGTTTCTACAAGACCCGCAAGGGCATCGATCAGGCGATCTCGCGCGCCATCGCCTATGCGCGTTATGCCGACCTGGTGTGGTGCGAGACTGGCACACCCGACCTCTCGTTTGCGAAGAAGTTCGCCGACGCGGTGCACAAGGTGCACCCGGGCAAGATGCTGGCCTACAACTGTTCGCCGTCGTTCAACTGGAAAAAGAACCTGGACGACGCGACCATCGCCAAGTTCCAGCGCGAACTCGGCGCGATGGGCTACAAGTATCAGTTCATCACGCTCGCTGGCATCCACTCCATGTGGTACAACATGTTCGACTTGGCGCAGGACTACGTCAAGCGCGGCATGTCGGCCTATGTAGAGAAGGTGCAGGAGCCTGAATTCGGTGCCCGCGAGCGTGGCTACACCTTCGTGTCGCACCAGCAGGAAGTGGGCACTGGTTACTTCGATGACGTCACCACGGTGATCCAGGGCGGCAAATCCAGCGTCACTGCGCTGACCGGCTCGACCGAGGAAGAGCAGTTTCACTGAACGGCCTCAAGCGATTGCCTCTCACGCTCTCGGCACCGGATGGCCCTGGGTTACACTCGGGGCACCTTCAACCCGGATGTAAGAGAGAAAGGCATTGTTGGTTATGACACCGCGAACTAGCACCGCCGGTCTTCCTTAACTCACGGGGCCACGTCCGCGCGCTCCGTGCGCCCGGCTGTTTTCACTCTCATCAAGCAAGCGCGGCATGTCCCGCGCTTTTTTGTGCGCGCTTCGCATCCTGAACTGAACCATGATCCACATCACACTGCCCGATGGCTCGCAACGTGAATTTCCCGGCCCGGTCACGGTGGCCGAGGTGGCCGCATCGATCGGCTCCGGTCTGGCCAAGGCGGCCCTGGCCGGTAAGGTTGGCGGCCAGGTCGTCGACACCAGCCACCGCATCGAGGCCGACAGCGCCTTGTCCATCATCACCGCCAAGGACACCGACGGCCTGGAGGTGATTCGCCACTCCACAGCGCACCTGTTGGCCTACGCGGTCAAGGAGTTGTTTCCCGAGGCTCAAGTCACGATCGGTCCGGTGATCGAGAACGGCTTTTATTACGACTTTTCGTACAAGCGGCCCTTCGCCCCTGAAGACCTGGTGGCGATGGAGAAGAAGATGGCTGAACTGGCCGCCAAGGACGAGCCGGTGACGCGCCGCGTGTTGCCGCGCGACGAGGCCGTGGCTTATTTCAAGGGCCTGGGCGAACACTACAAGGCCGAGATCATCGCCGGCATCCCGTCGAACGAGGACGTGTCGCTGTATCGCGAAGGCAACTTCGAGGATCTGTGCCGCGGCCCGCATGTGCCCAGCACCGGCAAACTCAAGCACTTCAAGCTGATGAAACTCGCCGGCGCCTATTGGCGTGGCGACCACCGCAACGAGATGCTGCAACGCGTCTACGGCACGGCGTGGGCCAGCAAGGAGGATCTGCAGCAATACCTCACGATGCTCGAGGAAGCCGAGAAGCGCGACCACCGCAAGCTCGGGCGCGAACTCGACCTGTTTCACATGGAGGAGGCGGCTCCCGGCCTGGTGTTCTGGCATCCCAAGGGCTGGACGATCTGGCAACAGGTCGAGCAATACATGCGAGCGGTATACCGCGACAACGGTTACCAGGAGGTCAAGGGCCCGCAGATTCTGGACAAGAGCCTGTGGGAGAAGACCGGGCATTGGGACAACTACCGTGAGAACATGTTCACGACCGAGTCGGAGAAGCGTGAATATGCGCTCAAGCCGATGAACTGCCCCGGCCATGTATTGATCTTCAAGCAGGGTATCAAGAGTTATCGTGACCTGCCGCTGCGGTATGGCGAGTTCGGCCAGTGCCACCGCAACGAACCCAGTGGTGCCTTGCACGGCATCATGCGGGTGCGCGGCTTCACGCAGGACGATGGCCATATCTTTTGCACCGAGAACCAGATCCTCGACGAATGTGTCGCCTACACGCAACTGCTGCAGAAGGTCTACCGGGACTTCGGTTTCAACGAGATCATCTACAAGGTGGCGACCCGGCCGGACAACCGGGTCGGCGCCGACGAACTCTGGGACAAGGCCGAGTTCGCGGTGATGGAGGCCTTGCGCCGCTCTGGCTGCGCGTTCATCGTGTCCCCGGGCGAGGGCGCTTTCTACGGGCCGAAGATCGAATACACGCTCAAGGACGCCATCGGCCGCCAATGGCAATGCGGCACGATGCAGGTGGACTTCAATACCGCCGAGCGCCTGGGTGGCGAGTATGTGACCGAGGCGGGTAGCCGTGAGCACCCGGTCATGCTGCACCGGGCCATCGTCGGCAGCCTGGAGCGTTTCATCGGCATCCTGATCGAGGAGAGTGCCGGCGCTTTGCCGACCTGGCTCGCACCGGTGCAGGTGTCGGTGCTCAATATCACCGATGCGCAGGCCGATTACGCGCGTGATGTGGTCAAAGCGCTGCAAAACCAGGGGGTTAGGGCGCAGATGGACCTCCGTAACGAGAAGATCACGTATAAAATACGCGAGCATTCATTGCAAAAGCTGCCCTACATCCTTGTCGTGGGCGACAAGGAAAAGGCGGCTGGTGCCGTTGCAGTGCGAGCCCGGGGCAATATTGACCTCGGAGTGATGTCTCAGCAAGCGTTCCTGGAAAAGATCGCCGCCGACAACACCCACTGAACTGCCGTGGTTCACCACGGCGGCCTTCGGTGCCGCTCGTGGTGCGTCGGCTGTGGCTGCCTTCGGGCGGCAAATCATTGAAAAGGAATGAACCATCGCTACTGAATATCGTGACCGTCGTCACCGCGAAGAACGCAAACACCGCCTCAACCGGGAGATCATGTCCCCGGAAGTCCGACTCTCTGGCCCCGAAAACGAACCCCTGGGTGTCGTCAGCCTCATGGATGCACTCCGTATGGCTGGGGAACACGACGTCGATCTGGTTGAAATTTCCCCCACGGCGAATCCGCCGGTCTGTCGATTGATGGATTATGGGAAGTTCAAGTACCAGGAACAGAAAAAGGCGGCGGAGGCGAAATCCAAACAGACGGTCATCGAGATCAAGGAGATCAAGTTTCGTCCTGGCACGGACGACGGCGACTACAACAT
>ENA-ORBV01008804-ORBV01008804.1-microbial-mat-metagenome-genome-assembly--contig:-NODE-8804-length-16815-cov-5.467260_pt1 | contig 16815 bp, 13 predicted proteins | sample MGYA00237777_ERZ505514 | MGnify/ENA primary metagenome ERZ505514 (study PRJEB26160, sample SAMN06269048) | microbial mat metagenome | isolation source: Oligotrophic lake microbial mat | place... | reverse complement strand
GCCATGGACGCCAGCCTGGTGCGCGACCTCGAAATGGGCATCGCGCTGCACAAGCAATACGAGACCACTGATCTGCTCAGACGCGCCGACGAAGCCATCAAGGTCGGCAACCCGAAAGCCTTGGCTGACGTCGTCGAGATGCTGCGCACCAAGGTCGATCGCGCCCAGCATCCCGAGAACGGCGCTGAACTGGCGCGACTGGAAGAAGCCCTCAAGCGCATGCAGGGTGGCAAGTCCGAACTGGCGGTACCGCTCAATGACCGCCTCAGCTTCACGTCCGCCGACGATCTCCAGTCGCTGCCGATCCGCGATGGCGAGTGGAGTGTGGCGGGGGGCAACCTGACCTGCAGCAGCACCAGCGGCAGCCTGACGCGCAAAGATCTCGCCACCGGCCGGTCGCTGACCCTCGCCTTCCAGAACACCGCCAACCGCGGCGCGCTGCGCGTCGATTTCCGCGGGGTGCGCGTCCTGATCGAGCTGTCACGCAACCAGGTGACGGTGTCGACGCGCGAGCAGGAGCTCAAAGCGGTCGAGTTCGCCTTCATCCCGCGGTCGGTGCACAATCTCTACATCGAACTGCGCGGCGACGGAAACGCCGTGGTCGAGATCAATAATGGGGTGGTGTCGCTCGACCCGCGCATCGGCAAGCCCACCAACGATCTGACCATCAGCATCGACACCGGCGCCGCGGTGCAGATCGACGATCTCGCCATCTCGCGCGAGACCAAGCATGACCCGGCGGCCGAAGCCAAGCGCATCGCCGAGGTCCGCGCCACCGGCTTCGAGCCGATCGGCCAAGCCCAGCTGGTACCGCCGGCGATCCAGCTGCCGCAATCCACCCCGCGCAGCGGTCTCGCCCTCACGCGGCGGGAAACGGTGACCTCGATGACCTTCGAAGCCAAAGGCAAGGGCAAGTTCGAGGTCCGCTTCGGCAAGCTCGGCGAAGGCGGTGGCCAGATGATCACTCTCGACCTCGGCAAGACCAGCGACGAGGTGGTGAAGTATACGGTCGGCTGGAGCAACCAGACCATCGTCGTGCGCCGTGGCGACCTCGACGGCGAGGCCTTCGTCGAGGACAAGCTCGATGGCGATCCGCCGCATGTCATGCTGATCGCTACGCAGGAGGCGACCCTGCTGTCGCCGCCCAAGCTGAACCGGCAGTAGTCCAGCGAAAGCGCTTCTGCGGTGGCCGTCGTCAGTGAGCGACGGCCCACCTGACACGATCTTCATGTCGAGCGCCCGCTTGACCCTTCTGGCCAATCGTCATCCCCGGCCAGCCGCTGGATGCAGCTGAGCGGATCTGGCGCTGGACGGCGACGGGGGAATCCCGGACGCTCCACCACCACCCGCCCCTCCCAATCCCAGGACCGTGATGATCGATACCACGCGCGCCAAGACATTCATCATCGACACCAACGTCCTCCTCCACAATCCGAGTTCGCTCTTCGCCTTCGCCGAGCACCACGTGGTCATTCCGATGATCGTGCTCGAAGAGCTCGACAAGTTCAAATCCGCCAACAACGAATTGGGCGCCAACTCGCGCGAGGTCGCCCGTTCGCTCGACAAGCTGCGCGCGAAGGGCTCGCTGCGCGATGGCGTCGCCACCCAACAGGGCGGACTGATCCAGGTCGCCCTGCGCTACGACGACCTGGTCGGCATGCTGCCGGGCGTCAACGACAACCGCATCCTCGGCTGCGCGCATCTGCTCAAGCGCGAAGGGCGCAACGTCTTCTTCATCTCGAAGGACATCAACGCGCGCATCAAGGCGGACGCGCTCGGCATTCCCAGCGAGGACTTCAAGAACCAGAAGGTGGACTTCGACGCGCTCTATACCGGCTGGGCGACGGTGGTCGTGCCCGGGGCGACGATCGATCTGGTGCATGCCGAGGGCGGCCTTCCGCTCGCCGCCCTGCCCGAGAACGGCGATCTCGGCCTGTCCGAAAACCAGTTCGTGCTGATGCGCGATGAAGGCAATGAAAAGCGCACCGCGCTGTGCATGTATGAGGGCGGCTCAAAATCGGTGCGACGACTGACCGACGACTTCAGCAAGCGTTACGGCGTCGGTCCGCGATCGCTCGAACAGCGCATGGCGTTCGAACTGCTGCTCAACGACGACATGAAGCTGGTGACGCTGGTCGGCCGCGCCGGCACCGGCAAGACCCTGCTCGCCCTCGCCTGCGGCCTGTCCAAGGTGCTCGGCGAAGAGCGCTACAACAAGCTGCTGGTCAGCCGTCCGATCATGCCGATGGGCCAGGACATCGGCTACCTGCCCGGCACCAAGGACGACAAGCTGTCGCACTGGATGGGGCCGATCTTCGACAATCTGCACTTCCTGCTCGCCAGCGAAGAGCGCGACCCCGACGACGTCATCAAGCGCCTGATCCAGGAGGAGCGCATCACGATGGAGGCCCTGACCTACATCCGCGGCCGCTCGATCAGCAAACAGTACGTCATCGTCGACGAGGCGCAGAATCTGACCCCGCACGAGATCAAGACCATCATCTCGCGCGCCGGCGCCGACACCAAGATCGTCCTCACCGGCGATCCGCAGCAGATCGACAATCCCTACCTCGACGCCAACTCGAACGGGTTGACCTATGTGGTGGAACGCATGCGGAACCAGCCGCTGGCGGGACATGTGACGTTGACCAAGTCGGAGCGAAGTGAACTCGCCGGCGTAGCGGCCTCACTGCTGTAAACCCGTCCGCCGGCGAGTTCACTGATGTGCGCCCGCCCAAGGGAATCGATCGCGAGTCAGGAGCGCCACAGGCGCGACTCGGGCGACCCCTGATCGCGAAACAGAATCGCGAAAAAGAGTCGCAAGTCAGGCGCGACTCGAGCGACCCCTGATCGCGAAACAGAATCGTGAAAAAGAGTCGCAAGTCAGGCGCGACTCAGCGAGCAGCCTCGCCCCCCCGTCACTCCCCGCTCGGCACGACAAAAACCTCAAGATGCGGCGGCGGTTTGGCGAAGTACCGCCGCCACAACAGCGGCGGCACCCGCATCTCACCCTCCGTCTCCCCCGCCCGCACCTCGAGCACGCCAAGCACTTCCAGGCCAGGCACCAGGTGGCCGTCGTCCCGCGCCATCAACACCGGCTGCCAATCCTCGCCGCGCGCACCGACCACCTGCACGAGCCCAGTCGCACGCGCCAGTTCCCCATGCGTCCACGGCAACGCATCCTCGGGTGCATGCCACGCGCTGGCGCTGAGCCGCGGCGCCGCGCACAGCACGCGCAGCAGGCGGCGCAGCGGATCGGGACCCTCAGCGGGAAGCAGCCCCCGCCGCATCCAGCCGCGCCGTGCCCGCGACACCTCCGGCGTCGCCGCGACCGTGCCAGCGGCCAGCCCGATGCGGTACGCGTCGCGCGCCGCATACGCGCGCAGCTGCCACCAGCCATCCACCGCCAACGCCGAGAGGGTCAGCCAGACCACCACCCAGAAGGCGGCGTCGGTGAGACCGAGCAGCGCGGCGGCCAGGGCCGCGATCCCGTAGCTCACCATCCAGCACAAGGCCGCGAGCGGCGCGAAAAGTCGACGTTTGGCGATGCAGTACCGGTTGTGATCCGCCAGCCGGGCGGGGATATCAAGGTCGTCCATCGCGCTCCAGCGTGGGGCCGATCACCGACCTGCCAGCATGCCTCGTCCCTTACCCGGGGGTGGGTCTGACATGCGTGACCAACCAGCGCGAGGTTGTAGCGTGCCGCCGTGCGCCGACTCCTCGCCATGCTTGCCCTGATCGCCCTGCTCGCCGCGGGGACGTGCGCCGCCCTCGCCGTGTCGGCCTGGCGGACGCAACGAGCCGCCGTGGCGGTGGCCGCCCAGCTGTCGTCGGTGCCGGCGAACCCGGCATCCGCGACCGATCGTGCGCCCCCATCCACGCCACCACTGGCGGCTCACCCTCCGCCCATATCGGCGCCCCGCCGGCTGGACATCGCCTGGCGGGATGGCGATGGCCGCCATCTGCGCAGCCGGATCGCCTTGGATGACCGCGGCGGCGCGCGCGTCGAGACCTCCAGCGATGGTCGACCGCTCGTCGCCTATCGCGCCACGGTGCAGCGACGTGGGAACGGCACCCTGATCGTCGACGCCACCGATGCCGCGGTCGCTGGGCCAGCGGCGGCGGACTGGGCAGCGGACAGTTTCACCATCAGCAGCGACGGATCGGTGCGTGTTCACGATGGCACGCACGCGCCGTGTGCCGGCTACCTGGCACAGGAGAGCGAACAACAGACTCGGTGAGGCCGGCCTCAGTACATCAGTCCGGCCGCGCGATGGGCGCGCCTTGCAGCGCGTGCAGCCGGGCGAAGTGGCCGTCAGGGATGGCAAGCAGATCGCGCGGAGAACCGTCCTCGATGATGCGGCCCTGGCTGAAGACCAGGATGCGATCGACCCCGCGCAGGGTCGACAGTCTGTGCGCAACGATGAAGGTGGTGCGGCCCTGGCACATGAGATCGAGGTCGACTTGCAGCTTGGCCTCGGTGTGCAGGTCGAGGGCGCTGGTCGGCTCATCGAGGATGACGATGCGCGGGTCGCGCAGGAAGAGCCGCGCCAGGGCCACGCGCTGACGCTGCCCGCCCGACAGCTTGGCACCGCGTTCACCGCAGATGGTGTCGTAGCCATTTTCCTGCTGGACGATGAACTCGTGCGCCTGCGCCTTGCGCGCGGCGACTTCAACCTCGGCATCGGTCGCACCCGGACGTCCGAAGCGGATGTTCTCACGCAGCGAGGCATTCCATAGGAAGGCCTCCTGGCCCATGATCACCATCGCTCGGCGTAGTTGGCGACGCCCGACCACCGCAAGGTCGTGGCCATCCCAGGTCAGCGTGCCTTTGCTGGGATTATAGAAGGCGAGGACGAGGTCGAGGAAACTGCTCTTGCCCGCCCCGGTCTCGCCGACCAGGCCCACCTTCTGCCCGACCGGAATGTGTAGGTCGAGACCGTGCAGGACTTCCTGGGTTGCGCCGGGATAGGTGAAGGACACGCCGCGGAAGACGATCTCGCCGCGCAGATCGACCTGCTTCTGGGGATGGTCGTATTCCTCCATCTCCTGCGATTCGATGAGATCGAGCAGCTTGCGCATGCCGGGTTCCGCCGGCATCCAGATGTCATAGGCGCCCAGCCAGGCCATGAATGCCTGTCGCACGAAGCCGTAGAGGCTGAGGAACGCCCACAACTCGCCGAGCGTGATCAGCTTCGTATACACGAACCAGGCACCGACGCAGAGCACGCCACAAGACGAGAACTCGAAGCAGAACTGCATGAGCATGCTGAGCCAGCGCGAGGCCATGCTCGCGGCGAGTCCGTTGGCGCGCATGTCCTCGATCGAGCGCGCCAATTCCGCCGCGGCGAGGTCCTCATTGCCGAAGCTCTTGGTGTGGCGCATGCCGCTGACGAACTCGACGATCTTGGCACTGAAGCTTTCGCCGCTGATCTGCACCTTCTGGTGCGCCGCCTGCATGCGCTGACGGGTCACGCGGATGAGCACGACCTGGATCGGAGTCGCCACCACGGCGATGCCCAGCAGGATTGGATTATCGAAGAACAGGTAGACGAGCGTCGTCACGCCGATGATCTGGGCGATGAGAAAACTGTTGGCGATGCTGCCGAGGAACCCTTCGACCCGACTGAGATCGACAGTCACCTGGTTGGATACCGCGCCCGTGCCGCGGCTGGCGAAGTAGCTGAGCGACATGCGCTGCAACTGATCGACGATCAGCCGCCGCATGCGCGCCACCGTGGCGCGTACCAGGCACTGGCTGTAATAGAAGGCGCGCACCGTGCACCAGGCATGCACCGGCCAGAGCACCAGATTGGCGGCCGCGAAGCCAAGCAGCCAGATGATGGTCTCGGACCGGGTCAGGGGCTCGAGCGGCGCCACGCGCAGGATGACGTGGTCGATCAGCCATCCCTGTGACGCCGCGAAGGGCACATAGGTGGCGGCCTGCAGGCCCTGGAAGATGGCGCACCAGACGAGCAACCGCTTCTCGACCTTCATCAGGGTCAGCAACCGCATGAGCGGGCTCTGATCCTTGGTGGCGGCGGCGAGCCGATGGCTCGTGCCACTGGGGCCGCCAACGGAGGCGGCAGGGGCGTTCATGCCGGGATACGATAAGCTCAGCCGCCGCGTGCTCCAGTGGTCGGCAAAGCACTGGAGCAACCGGGGCGCAACGATTACATGGAGGCAGCGTTTGGCCTGCACCCATAGCTCAGCAGGATAGAGCAACTGCCTTCTAAGCAGTAGGTCCTTGGTTCGAATCCAAGTGGGTGCGCTTTCTCGTGATGCGACTCACGGCGGGTGGCGGCGGCCGCGCGCACCCAGGATGCCGCGATCGAGTCGTCGCCGGTTCTGCAGCACGCGCAGATCCGTCCACACCGCGCGGCCGGTGTCGGCGGTGAACTCGTTGGGCACCGCCTGCTTGCCACTGCTGTCGCGCTTGTCGCGGCGCTGCTGCTGGCGCCAGAGCAACTCGAGGCAATCGTCCAATTCCTGGGTCGTGCGTCCACAGGCCTGCGTCTCCTTGCGCTCGCGCATCAGAGAGCGACGGGCCAGGGCGAACAGATGCGGCGGCAGGTAGCAGCGATCGATGCGTGCCTGGATCGCTTTAGCGAGCCACTCCTGGTGAGCGAGCGCGATCTGCACGGCGTGATGACCTTCGCACGCCACCGCGGGATGACTGAGACGCGGCACGCCGAGCCATTCCCCGAAACGGGTGACGACGTCGAAGGACACGCGCTCATAGCGCGACGCGGCGAGCCAGTCGACGTCGCGATCGTCGACCTCGAGGCCGAGCCCTTCGGCGATAAGCGCGCGGTCGCCCTCATCGCTGTGCCGGCGGCGATCCTGATCATCCAGCCATACCGACCACAGACGATTGCGGCTGCTGTCATCCTCAGGCGATTCCAGGGCCTGGGGGACGGCGCGGCCACTGCGCAGGGCCCAGGCCCGGCGGATGCGGCGGCACAGACGCTGGTAGGCTTCGCCGGGCTGCAGGCACCAGTCGGGCGGATCGCTGTCATCGCCCGCCAACCACACTTCGCTGACGCCGAGCAGATCGGCGAGTTGCTTGCGGTAGCGGTGGCCCTTGGCCCGGCCGGCCAGCATGTCGGAGAGCAAGCTCTGGGTGCGGATGCCGACCATGCGGGCGATGCCGGCCTTGAGACCGCCACCGAGGCCGAGCTTCTCCATCTGGATCCGGATCTCCTCCTTCCGGTCGGGAGAGAGATGCAGGAAGACCGAGAGCAGCCGCTCAGAAAATTGATCGGATTTTTCTATACTATGAACCATGGGCAGTTTGCTGGCAGTGTCGTGGCTCATAGTCGGTGTCCACTCCCTTCCGGACTGATGAAGAACGATGCGGGGCGAATGAAGTTCTCGGCAATCGGCGGAGCATGTTGCTGTATTGGACAACACATTCGGATCGAGGCCATTCCAAATGCGGGACCGACTTCCGCGTCAGCACGAGGGGGGTGTGTACAAACTGCAGTTTCTGACTATACAGAAATTATGCAAAAACACGTCATCCTCGCCGGTGGCAGCGGCTTCCTCGGATGCCACCTCGCTGCCGCCATCGTCGCCGCCGGAGGTCGGGTGACGGTGCTGAGCCGTCGGCCAGGGCAGGCGGACCGGGCGGGAGTCACCACCGTGATCTGGGATGGGCGCAGCGTCGGCCCGTGGGCAACCTGCCTCGAGGGGGCCACGGCGGTGGTCAACCTGACGGGTAAGAATGTCGACTGCCGCTACACCGCGTCCGCCCTGGCCGAGATCGACGCCTCGCGGGTGGATTCGGTGCGTGTCCTGGATGCCGCGCTCGGCGCCTGCCGCCAACCGCCGCCGGTGCTGGTGCAGGCGGCGTCGACCGCCATCTACGGCGATGCCGGCGACCATCCCTGCGCCGAGGATGCTCTGGCGGGCGAAGGCATCCCGCCCACGACCTGCGTCCGCTGGGAGGCCGCCGTCGCCGCCATGCGCGCGCCGGTGCGCCGCGTGGTCCTGCGCATCAGCTTCGCCCTCGCCGCCGATGGGGGCGCGCTCGATCGCATGGCGCGGCTGACCCGCGGCTGCCTTGGCGGAACGATCGGCAGCGGTCGGCAATGGATCAGCTGGATCCACGTCGACGACCTCGTGCGGCTGATCCAGCGCGCGATCGCCGATCCGACCATGGTCGGCGTCTACAACGCCACGGCGCCTGACCCGCGGCCAAATGCCGACTTCATGCGCGCCCTGCGCCGCGCCCTGGGTCGGCCGTGGGCGCCGCCCACGCCGGCGTTTGCGGTGCGCGTGGGCTGCTGGCTGATGCGCACCGAGCCGGTGCTCGCGCTGACCGGGCGGCGGGCGATCCCGCAGCGCCTGCTCGCCGAGGGTTTCGCCTTCGCGCACCCGGATCTGGATCTGGCGCTGGCCGCCCTCTATCCGCGGCGGTGAACCGCGGCGGCGTCCTCGCCCGCCGCGAGCGGCGCCAAACGATAGGCGAGGTGGTACTGCTGACCGGCGGGGATGCGGTACTGCTCAAGCGTGTCCGGCCCACAGCTGGCCCCGCCGAGACCGCGCTGACGCACGTCGAGGTGGAGGTGCACGCGCTCGACCGGAGCGCAATCGATGGTGTGCCGGGCGCGAGTCAGTTGCTCGTCGGGGTAGCGGGTCGCCTTGCCGTCGATCAGCCCGTCGACGCTGGCGACCAGGCCGATGCCATCCGGCCGACGCAGGGCGAGCCAGCGCAGATCGGTGATGTTGCCGTGTTCCTGCGGCATGATGTACGGCAGGTAGCGGTCGCGGACGTTCGATTCGTAGCGTCCGACCGGTGCGCCGGCCTTGCGATCGCAGTAGCTTTCGTGCGGCCCGCGCCCGAACCAGGTCATCGCCTCGAAGGCGTCGGGGGCGATCAGCTCGACGCCCAGGCGGGGCAGATCGGGCAGACCGGCGGGCACCGCGAAACGATGCGCCACGCGCAAGGTGCCGTCGGCCTGCACGAGCAGGTCCTGTTCCTCGACGATCGCCAGTTTGCGCTCGTCGCCCCAGGTCAGCAGGCGTGCCGAGATGCGCACGCCTTCGGCCCCGGCCTTGATCGAGAGGCGGTCGACGGCGTGGTGCAGCTCGTGCAGTCCGGCGTTGACCCAACGCGTGACCGGCTTCATCAAATTGGATGGCGTCTTGCGCTGCATGTCCCAGACACGGATGCCGTCGTTGTCGGTTGGCGCGCGCCAGGCAGTGGCGAGCGGACCGGCTTCGAGCAGATCGACGCCATCGACACGCCACACGGCGATGCGCCCGCTGACGCGGTCGAGATCGACGGCGACGCGGTCGCCGCGCACGCGCAGCACCTGTTTGGTCTCTGCGACGGTCAGCTTGCCGCCGGCCTGGGCCGGGCGCGCCATCGCCGGCGCGGTCAGCGCGGGCAGGGCGAGCTGGGCGAGCACCGCCTCTTGGCCGCGGCCGAGCAGCGGCAGATCACGGGTGTCGCGGAAGCGCAGGTTGAGGTGGGCCTCCTGGCCGGCCTGCAGCCGCGGCAGCGTGCAGGGCACCGTCAGGCGCTTCTCTTCGCCGGGCGCGAGATCGAGCTTGGGCAGATCGCCGCGCTGGACGACGGCGCCGTCGACCAGCAGCTCCCAGGTGCCCTTGAGGTGCGCGCTGCGGATGAAGTCGTACTTGCTGCGCACCACCACTTCACGCGTCGCGGCGTTGACCACCCGCACCGCCAGCGGCTGGAACAGCGCCTTGCACTCCTGCATCGCGGTGTGCGGCGTGCGGTCGGGCCAGACCAGGCCGTCGCAGCAGAAGTTGGTGTCGTGCGGGGTGTCGCCGAAATCACCGCCGTAGGCCCAGTATTCGCGCCCGTCGTCGGCCTTTTTGACGATGCCATGGTCGAGCAGCTCCCAGATGAAGCCGCCCTGCAGGCCGTGGTGGGCCTCGATCGCCTCCCAGTATTCCTGCAGGTTGCCGCAGCTGTTGCCCATCGCGTGCGCGTACTCGCACATGATCAGCGGACGCCAGTCCTTGGTGCTGGTCGCCCACTGCACGAGGTCAGCGATCGACGGGTACATCGGGCAGACCAGATCGGTGGCGGCGTGGCCGCGATCCCAGTCGGAGTTGGCACGGCAGATGGCGCCTTCGTAATGGATCGGGCGCGTACTGTCGGCGTGGCGCATCCACGCCGCCATCGCGTCGTGATTGGGGCCATAGCCCGATTCGTTGCCGAGCGACCAGCAGATCACGCTCGGATGGTTGCGGTCACGCAACACCATCCGGCTGGCGCGATCAAGGAAGGCGGCGGCGTAGCGCGGCTCGTGCGCGAGCATGCCGTAGTGGTGGTGGCACTCGAGATCGGTCTCGTCGATCAGGTAGAGGCCGTGCTCGTCGCAGAGGTCGAGCCACAGCGGATCGTTGGGGTAATGGCTGCAGCGCACCGCGTTGAAGTGATGCGCCTTGAGCACGGCGATGTCCTTCAGCATCGTCTCGCGCCCGATCGCCTTGCCGGTGCGGTCGTGGTGGTCGTGGCGGTTGGCACCGCGAATGTAGACCATCTTGCCGTTGATCAGCAGTTCGCGGTTGGTGATCACCACGCTGCGGAAGCCGATCACGCTGCGCGTGGCCTCGACCTCGACCCCCTGCGGATCGCGCAGGCTGATCACCACCGTGTAGCGGTTGGGCGTCTCGGCCGTCCACGGCGCGACCTTGGCCAGGTCCGCCGTAAGGTCGACGGTAGCCTCGATCTTGCCGGTGTGGGAATAGAGATCATGCGGCAGCTCGCCGACCAGCGGCTTCTTGAGCAGCGCCTTGCCTTTGGCGTCGTGGATCTGCACCGCGGCGGTCCAGCCGGCGGCGGTGAGTCCGCCGCCCTTGACCCGCACGTTCAAGGTGCCAGCGCCGGTGACGTGGTCGTAGCCGGCCTTGCAGAAGACGTCCTCGATCCAGCTCGGCGCGGTCGCGATCAGGAAGACGTCGCGATGGATGCCGCCGTGACGCCACTGGTCCTGGTCCTCGATGTAGCTGCTGTCCGACCACTTGATGACCTGCACGGCGAGGGTGTTCTCACCCGCCACCAGCGCACTGGTCACGTCGAACTCGCTGGGCAGGCGCGAGTCCTTGCCGAAGCCGATCGGCGTGCCGTTGAGCCAGACGCTGAAGCAGTTCTCGACCCCGGCGAAGTGCAGCACCACGCGTCGCTTGGCCCACGCCTTGGGCACCGTGAAGGTGGTGCGGTAGAGCCCAGTGGGATTGGCCTCAGGCACCACCGGCGGGCGGGCCGGCGCGAATGGCATGCGCACGTTGGTGTAGTGCGGACGCTCGAAGCCCTGCATCGTCCAGTTGCCGGGCACGGTGATCGTGCTCCAACCCTTGATCGAGAAGTCGGCGCGCGGGAAGGCGGCCGGCGTGTCCTCGACGCGCTCGACCAGGCGGAAGTCCCAGCTGCCGTTGAGCGACTGCACGAACGCCTTCTGACCGGCCAACGCTTGCGCCGCGCTGGCGAAGGGCAGCAGCGTCGCACGCCCGGCGAGGCGATTGATGCCGGTGCATTCCGGCGTCATCCACGGCACCAGCGCATCGCGTGCGGTGATGGCGGTGGCTGGGCTGACGGCGGCGGCGGGTTTGGCCATGACGGACTCCGGATGGGCAATATGGGAGATCAGCACCAACCTAGAGCTTGTTTTTTACGATTCCAAGCCGGGCAAATGGCCATCAAATAGGAAAAATGGACATCCCCCTCCCCCTGCCGCGGATGGTCTACCGCACCATGGGGCGGGGTTCGGCCTGGGATCGGATCGGCATCGGCGTGATGGACAAACGCGGAGTCAGCCTCGACCACGGCGATTTCGCGCCGCCCACCTGGTCGCTGATCTACGTGCTGCGCGGACACGGCACCTATCGGGCCGGCGATGGCCGCCAGTGGCCGCTCGCAGCCGGCACCTGCTTCCAGCGCATCCCGGGACGGGTCCACACCACCCACCTGGTGCCGGAAAGTGGCTGGGTCGAGGCCTTCCTCGATCTCGGCCCCGCCCTGCACCAGGCGCTGGCGCGCATGCAGGTGCTCGGCGAAGAGCCGCCGGTATGGGAGTGGGGCCTGAGCGCCGAACGCATCGCCCGCTTCACCACCCTGATCGAGGACCTCGCCGATGCCGGCGAGGAGCGCCTGCCCGCGCTGTGCGTGCGCATCCTCGGTCTGGCGGTCGAGGCCCTGCCGACGCGCACCGGCGACGACACCGAGGACGCCGTCGACCGCGCTTGCCGTCTGCTCGCCGACCTGGCGACCACCCGCCTCGACCTGCGCAGCTGGTGCCGGCGCGAGAAGCTCGACTACGAGCGATTCCGCAAGGCCTTCCAGCGCCGGCTCGGCGTGCCACCCGGCCAGTATCGCATCCGTCGGCGCATGGACCGCGCCTGCGAACTGCTGCAGACCAGCGACCGGCCGATCGCGGCGATCGCCGCCGAATTGGGCTATCCCACGGCGTACGAGTTCTCGGCGCAATTCCGCGCGCGCATGGGCCTGCCGCCGTCGCGCTACCGCGCGCGCTGATCGGTGGCGGTCAGCCGCCGCCGATCTTGGCGCGCAGCGCCACCGCGGCCTTGGCCGCCTTGGTGTCGGGATAGGTCTTGATCAGACGGTCGATGGCCTGGACCGCGGCGAGCGCATCATTCTTCCGGCTGGCGGTCAGGCCGACCTGATCGAGGCCGGCGTGCGCAACCGCGTCGGCAATCAGGGTCAGCTTGGTGGCCGCGGCCAATTCGGCCTGGAAGGCCTTGTCGGCCTTGAGCTCCGCCTGCAACGCTTCGAAGGGCTTCGCCAAATCGTCGCCCTTGATCCGCGCGAGCGTCCTGGTGAGGACGTCCGCCACGTTGACCGGGTCGTCGCTGCGTGCGGCGGTGATCGCGGCCAGCTTCTTGTCGAGATAGGACTGCACGCCGTCGAGCAGACGCGCGGCTTCCGCCGGCGCCGGATCCTTGCCCTTATCGCGCTTGCCGCGCAAGGTCTTCAGAACGGAGGCCACATTGCCGCTTGGCGCCGAAAGCGCGGCAACCTCGGCCCGGCAGGCGACGTACTCGCCTTTCGCGACCAGTGGGCCGGGGGCGGCATCGAGCAGTTTGGTGATCATCGCGTCATCGACGTCCCCCGGGCGGCCATCGAACACCTGCTTGCCGGTGTGGTCGAAGACGAAGATGCGCGGGATGCCCGAGACGTTGCGGCCCGGCAGATCGCCGCCATCGACCACCACCGGCTTGCCGGTACCCTGCTTTTCGGTCCACACGGCGGCAGTGCTGCCGGGGCCCTGGCATTGGTTGGCGACCACCAGCAGTCGGTCGGGCTCGGCGAGAGCGGCCAACTCGCTGATGTGCGGGATGTTGGCCAAGCAGGGCGGGCAGTTGATGCCCCAGTATTCGAAGATGACCACCTTGCCGACCAGATCGGCGGGGGTGATCTTGGGGCCGCTGATCCAGGTGCCGAGGGTGACGCCCTTGAGGTCGGCGGCATGAGCGCCGGCGCTCAGCACCACGGCAACGAGGACGGCGGCGGAAACACGGGGGTAGAACGGGTTCATTGGGATGATCCTGGCGTCGAATGCGTGCGGTCCATGGATACCTGGGATGGCGACGGTGCTCTCACGCGGCCCGGCCATGCGCCCGCCGCGCCGCCACCGCCGGATCCACACGGAGCAGCACGCCGGTGCATGCCGCGATCACCCGCTCGAGGCCCCGCCAGATCCCCACCCGATCGAGCAGCGGATCGACCCAGACGGTAATCGCACAGAACGTGGTGTTGCGCGTGCCACCATGGTGACGCCCATGGTGGGCGCGGCCCTGGATCAGCTTCCAGTCCTGCAGGAACGAGATCAGCCAGCCGTTCTCGGCGCGGGTGCGGTGCGCCCATTTGTGCGCCTCGTTCGACTTCAAGGGGTCTTCCGCCATTGCCGACCTTGTGAAACCCATGAGAAGATCTGATGCCTCCTCATAACCAACCATACGCCCCACCAGAATCGCCACCGTCCGAGTACCTGTCCAAGGGCCTACGCAGCGCATCAGTGCCGGTGCGAATGGTTGCAATAATCATCGATTACCTGCTCACTGCTGCGGCCATTTACGGCAGCAGTTGGGTGGCCTACCTCCTTGGCTGGCGCGGTGAACTGTTCCTGCTGCCAACGATGCTCGTGCTCGCAAAGCCAATTTGTGAAGCCTGTGGAGGTCGAACCCCCGGGAAGGCCCTGCTCGGCGCTAGGGTCGTCGATCAGAACCGACTGCCGATCGGACCTTGGGCTGCGATTGTCCGGAATCTCGGCTGGGTACTCGGTCCCGGCATCGGCAGCTTCCTCGCTTGGGTGATGATGGTTGGTGGCATCCCTGCCGGCATCGGCGGCATGGTGCTCTCGTCTCTGGCACTCATCGGTTGCTTTTGTTTGATCGTGAGTGGCCTGGCGGCCTGCGGGCGGAGTAAGCGTGCCTTCCACGACCGGCTCGCGGGTACCTTCGTGCTGCAAGGATGGACTCCGGCAGCGATCATCAGCTCCTCACGCCGCCGACGGCGCAATGCCAGACCGTGACCCCTACCCCTTCGCCTTACGCCCTGCCAGCCCGATCATCTGCGCCAGCTCGCGCTGGATGCGCACCACGCGCTCGACCTGGCCCTTGGCGGGGAAGCGCTCGTAGAAGCCCTCGCCGCGGAAGTCGCGCACGCGCGCAGCCCAGGGCTGCAGGCGTTCCGTCCAGCGCTTGACCCGGCCGTCGGGTTCGCCATCGGCGGCGGCGAGATCGGCGGCGACGCGGATCAGCGCCTTGAGCGTGACCGGCTTGGTGACCATGTGGGTGTCCGAGCCCCACGCGTCGCCCCACGCCACGGCCGCGGCCTTGAGGAAATCGCGCAGCGCGGCGTAGCGGACCTCGACGATGTCCTGCGCCGAGGACGTCTCGGCCTTCACCCAGCGGTGGACTTCGTTGAAGAGCTCGGCCTGCAGGATCCATTTCACCTGGCCTGAACGACCGCCCAGGCGGTTGATGCGGTAGCGCAGCGGGCTGTCGCCGTCGGAATAGAGGCGATCGACGATCTTGGCCGCCAGCTTTTTGTCCGGCGTGGCGAACGAAACGCGCTCATAGAGATCGATGAGGTGGCTCTTGTTGATGCGCGTCGGCGTCGAGTTGATGATGACGAACATCTCGGCGGCAAAGTCCTCGTTGCGGCCGTCAAAGATGACGCACGGCACGTGCACCTGCGAGGCTTCCTCTGGGTGCTTCTTGAGGTGGAAGCTGAGCGCGGCGAGGCGGTGCTGGCCGTCGATGATCAGGAAGCGCTCGTCCGGCGCGGCGAGGTTGCCGCTGGGGCTATCCGGGCTGGTGGCGGTGAAGCGCAGGCGCTCGGGTGTGAACAGCAGAACCGTGCCCGGGATCATCGGCTGGGCGCCGCAGGTCTCATAGAAGTTGCGGATCTGGGCGACCTTCGCCTTGGCCATGCCGCGCTGGAAGGCCTTCTCGCTATGCTCGACCTTGGCGATGAAGCCGGCGATCTCGTCATCAGCGGGCGGTTCGGCGGCGGCCAAGCGGCCTTCCTCGGCCTCGAAGCGGGTGGTGAATCGCACCTTCTTGAGCAGATCCGCCGCCGACCAGGCGGCGAAGTAGAAGACGCTTTCCTTCTGGCTGACGCGGGTCGCAAGCATGCGCTATGGTCTCACCTCTCGCCTTGCATTGGCCGGCGCGCGCGGCACTGTCCTAGCAGCAGCGGAAGGCATCGCTAACCGCGCAACGGCTTCTGGCGCGGCCTGGGCAGCATTCGGAAGCAGGCCGAGCAGCAAAAAGGTGATCAAGATCAGATACAAAAAGCTGGTGATTGGTCGCTGTTTTGGCCTAGTCAGAAACAGGAAATGCCAAGCACTCTGCTGGGCGCAAAAGGCTTTAACAGACATAAGAAGCTCCTTTGGGTTGAATTGAATTGTACTTACAATGCTACCTAGTGCATCATCTGCGCTAAAAATTCGGGTTAATATAGTAGTCTGTACCCGAAATTTAAGACTGGACGATGCACTAGTTTGAAAGTAGCGACTATAAGTAAGGCGGCGGCGATTGGCCCAAACTTTCTAGGGAAAGCGGAGGTTATGGGCCATTTACAACGACGGTTAATGCATCTATATATACGGCACGTTATCATTATTATGGTCAATCATTATCAAGTTATTATCGATTTATTGGTTAAGCTGACAATCAGCTTGCAGTTTCTGCATCGACCCCAGGGCAATGGGGCGAGTCAGTCAAGTACAATCAGCATGGGTAATTGCAGTTGGCGGACCATCCGCTTTGGACAGCCAGCTTTCTGACGCACAGGGGATGACAGGGTTGTCCACGTCAGGAAGAGTTATTGATTGAGGTGACAGAATATTACCGATGGGGCTATGCCACCGCGTCCAAGGCACCCGCGGCGATTCATTCTCCCAAACGGCGTCTGTATTACTACTCATAAATCACGTGCTAACAGTGCCGCCAATTGCTCTAAACTAGCCAGGTTGTGCACCGGCAAGAAGTCGTCGATGTGCGGCAATGCGGCCTGGATGCCGCGCACAAGCGGCTCATAATCGGCCGCACCCAGCAGCGGATTCAGCCAAATCAAGCGGTGGCAACTGCGGTGCAGGCGATCCATCTCACGCGCCAGCAGTTCTACATCGCCCCGATCCCAGCCGTCGCTGATGATCAGTACGATCGCGCCGCCGTTAAGTACACGCCGCGCCCACGCGTAGTTAAAAGCTTTGATCGATTCGCCAATGCGCGTCCCGCCCGCCCAATCGACAATCGTCGCGCTCGCCGCGTGCAAGGCATCATCCACATTGCGCCGGCGCAGTTGGCGGG
>ENA-ORBV01008801-ORBV01008801.1-microbial-mat-metagenome-genome-assembly--contig:-NODE-8801-length-16822-cov-5.255420_pt1 | contig 16822 bp, 14 predicted proteins | sample MGYA00237777_ERZ505514 | MGnify/ENA primary metagenome ERZ505514 (study PRJEB26160, sample SAMN06269048) | microbial mat metagenome | isolation source: Oligotrophic lake microbial mat | place... | reverse complement strand
TCACTAACCTCAGAGAAATCTTCCAAGGAGATCTGTCCAGGAAACTGACAGTTGGCAGGTCTGCCTCCCAAGACTTTGATGTTCTGCCCTGCAACTGCAGAAGTGGAGGAACTGGTGCACACAACAAAAGGTCAAAGCCAGAATGCAACAACATTTCAATGAAGTCCAAAAGCCTGTCAAACTTGGCGAGAAATCAGACGCACATGCCAAATGCTTTGCAACCCAATTCTGTTGCGCAAATCCATCCCCAGTCAACCAACGTGGAGGAATGACCTGCAGCATCATCTGGCAAGACAACCCAATCAGTGCAGCCAAAAAAAATGCTACCAAAAACTGCGGCAACTCTCAAACAATCCAGATCCAACCCACAACTTCTAATCAACTTCAACAACAAAATGTGTGGTGTCTGCAGACGCAGACCCCGTTTCCACAGGTGTGTGAAGCACACCACACCCATCACTGACGAGTCAATCAATGACAAAAGAGGCAACTCAACACACAAAGTTACCAAAACTTTTGCTGGGTGCAACATTTGCATAGCAGATGTTCTGCAGCACCAGTCTTGGAAACAAGTCCAATGATTTGCCATGAATCAGTCACTGTTTGCCATTTGGCACAACATTCCGAATCGACAAACAACAACATGTCACTAGAAAAATCTTTCGACAACGCTTCCAAGTCCCTCAAGACACCAGTCCATTTGACACAATGTTCTGAAAATTCTCTGATTTCTGTGCATGCTCAAAGATGCAATGGCATCACAACTTTAGCTTGCAACATGTCAGTTCCATTGTTGTGATCTTTTTGCGTTGCACCAAGCAGCGAAAAGTTGTTTGTCCATGGCAAATCATTGGAATTGTTTCCAAGGCTGTTGCTTTGAAAACAAATTGAAAACAATTTCTTCCAACAAGAGGCTAGGCAAGCATTGCACATGTTGACATGTGTGGTGACTGCATGTGTTAGGTTGACATTTTTGTTCCTGATTGACTCATCAGTGGAGAGGTTGTCTGCTTTGCACACTCATGTGTCTGCATGCCCCTCAGATTTGACAAGAATTCGTCAATCAGATCTGGATGATTTCTGAATTGTGGTTCTTTCTTTGGCACACAGGGTGCAGGTCTTTTTGCAATTTTTTCCCCAAAACTGGTGGGCTTGTCTTGCCAAATCACATCACAGACAATGCCTTCACATTGGGCATCTGGGGAAGGAGTTGTTAGAGAATTGGGTTGCAAAGTGTTTGGTGCTTGAAGAAGTCCAATTTCTCTCTGAGCATGACAAGTTCTTTGACTTCACCAACTGAAAGATGTGTTGCATTCTGGCTTTTTTGCAATTTTGTTAGGGTGCTTCATGTGCGCATTTTTCAACGTCAGCATTGTTGCAGTTGATTTTGTGCAATGCTGTTGAAGTTTGTGTGTTGTTGTCAGCGGCCACAGTCATCGGTCATCTCTGTCTGTTCTGCAGAGGCAGAGCAATGACTTGAAGTCTGGGGATGTCACACAAACAACATGTTTGCTGGAAAGATCTGCCCAACGTTTGTGAATCTGTGGCAGGAGATTGAGACTCTCAGCCATCGGAAGTGAACTTAGCTTTGACACTTCTGATCATCCATTGGAGAAGCAAACAGTTCTGCATTTCTTCTTTTGATTGTTTGAATCATCCTTTGCTTGTGCAAGCGTTTTGGTGTCCTCATTGTGTCCTTTTTTTTAGATGGTGTTGAGATCTTCTTGGTCAGAAGACCAGCTTTTGCTGACCTTGGAAGTGTTCTGTTCAGACTTGTCCTAATCAACATTTTCTGTTTGCTTCAGTGGCTGTTGCCAGTCCAGACAGTCTTTTGCAGACACTTGAATGGGTGGCTTTGAAGCATGCTGTGGTGTCAATGCTGTTGATGTTTGGGCACTTCAGCTGCTGGCTTGATTTGAGTTGCCGGCACTCAGAATTGTGGATTTTCTTCAATTGACCAGACAAGTCCAGTGTCATGCCAAATGCAAAAAGCAACTGATCATGGCAACGTGTTGGAGTTGTTTCTGACTGATGTAATTGCTTTGAGAACAAGGGTTTGATCATCACAGTTGGGCGGTTTTGTGCTGCTGCCGCATCTCTTCTTGACTTTGTTGTCCAGATTTCACACGTGATGCCTCCTGCTAGTCAAATTGTTGAGTTTTAGAAATTGGTCATGTGCTTGGGTTTGTCGCCATTGACATTTTGTTGTTGAACAGGGTTGTGTCATCATCTCTGCATGGGCAGCAGCTTTGGGTTTTCATGAAAGAATTTTGGTGTTTTTTAGGAGACATCCTCATGAACAATTTGCCAGCAAGTCATGCTGATTCGGATTTGTTGACAGTCAACCTTTTCTCTTCATTGTCTTTTTTCTCATTGTGCTCATGGTGTTTGTCAATGAAGGCAAACTGTGCTGATTGCATTCCAATTTCAACAACAAGACAGGCAAAGTTGAAATCTGCATCGCGTCCGCACGTGAACCATTTTTGGTGATGCGCTTGTTTGATGAACAATGACCGTTGCTGTCAGTTTGAAAACCGATCAACTGTTGAACCATGCATGCAAAACATAATTTTTGCTCAATGGTCGAACAAACAAACAGCATGGTTGTCATGTGCAATTCAATCACTGTTGTTCAACAAAGGAAGTCATGCTCTGGACGACGGACATGCATTTGAAGCCGGTTTTGACATGCCCTGTCTTGTTGTCAGTGAGGTCCATGAAATGTTTGATGGAGATGCAATTTTCTTCCGGTAAGTTTTTGGAGAAGTGGTTGATTGCCATTCTCACTCGCTTCAGTCTCACTGATGGGCAGAGCTGTGCAAGCCACTCCTTGGTCCCCCCATTGGTCCAAGAGATCAGAGGTTTGGACCATTGCTGTGTCAGAACAAAGTCCACAAACAGAAGCTAGTTGTGACAGTGCAATTCTTTGAGATGTGCCAGACATCAGGTTTTCATTCCAGACCAGCCCTCAAACCATGCAGTTGTGATTTGTGAGCCTCCAAAGAATGATGAAACCAACCTTGACAATGACATGCCATCCAGAGGCCCAACACTTCAAGTTGTCAATGATTCACATCTTTCATCACAGGGGGAACGATGTTTGGCTTGCAATCACAACATTGATGTCTTTGTGGCTCTTGTTTTGTAAAAACAAAACAAGTTTATCCTTACAACTCTGTTGCCACTTTTGTCATTGCTCTTGTCAGCCATGGTTTGCTAGTGCATTCTTGTGGTCAGTCTGGTCACATTGTTTGAGTTGATGATGAACTTTCTTGGAGTTGCAAGCCATGATGACAATGACAGAGCCAGCTGACAACAATCACAGATGCAATTTGCTATTCATTCCCTTTGGGAAATCAACACATGCCTTTGCAATGTGTTTTGAGCTGCCCATTGTTGTTTGGTTGATGAACATGCAATGATTCATTTGACAGTTTTGATCTCCTTTGCTCATTGGCACAGAAGACTGTTGTGCATTTCCCTGTTTCAATGTTCAGAAGAAACCATCCAACATGCACACAATTTCATCATGGTAGGTGAGGATGTCTCAGTGCACTGCATTGATGACAGATGACAAGGTGAGCGACATCATTGTGATGACTGCAGTCAATGAGAACATGCTTCCAATGTTGCTCTTGCCATGCCACACATGCTCACATTTGTGACATGTTTATAAAATGCACGGCAGAAGGAAATCAATCCACAAGGTTGCAATTGTTCCATCCCCCAAAAGGACATTCTGGATTTGGACTATCTGTTCAGTTCAGCAGAAACAATGATGAAAATGATCGTCCCCGTGAGTTTGGGAGGGTTTGTGAGGAGTTGGTAAAAGAAAGCTAAAACAAGTAGTCTGATGTTCGGTTGGACTAGATCCGGCCGGTTTAGGAACAAAGAATAGGCACACACATGCTGTTCTGAAACAGAGGTTGCTGGTCACGGACATTTGGCAAATGGGGGACATTCAAGCATTGCAACACTTCTAGCAGGCACCATGGTAGAACGAATGCGACTCAAAACTAGGTTCTTTTCAGTAAATTTATACCTATCACAAAAATGTGGTACACTTAATGTAATGTGTTACATCATTTTAAGCTAGGGCCTTCAAGGGAGTCCCACGTTGATTGGTATCTACCAAAGCATTCATAGCTAGGTTGGCTTTGTAGTTGGAATGAACCCTGCACATTTGATAACAAAAAAAAGGTCAGTAAATGGTGAGAGGAACAGCCAGGACAAAAAGAGTCATCGACAGCACCTCGCGGCTACTGTGTCGACGTAACAACGCAATCGAATTCATACATTATCCAAGAAAGGTCAAATGATGTTCGTACCAGAGTGTTTCACCCCAAACTGTCAAATCTCCAACCAACTCATAATTTTGGGCCTTCAACAGCTCCCTTAATGGTTCCGTAGGTCGTTCAATGGTCATAATTTTGATTTCATACTGGTCAAACGGAAAATGTTCCATGATGTAGTATTCCGCCCCTTCCACATCCAAACTCATATAATCAATGACCGTGGGCACTTGAAAGCGTGTCAAAATGTGCGCAATGGGAACGGGATAGACTTGGCGGGTATCGGCACCGGCCGTTTTGTGATCAAAATCGGCTCGCACAATGCCACCCGAAGTCCCTTGATCCGACATGCCACCGTGGCCAGCCACATTGACAAATTCAAAGGCCACGCTCTCCGAGGCGGCCGCCGTGGCATTGCCACCAATCACGGCACCGACCATCTCGCACGTCCTGTAACGAGTCAAATCATACCAATAGCCCGGATTGGCTTCGATGCACAATCCCTTCCATGCAGGTGCCACTTGTTGTTCGAGCCGAAACGAATTGGACAATCGGTAGGCATGATTGGCGGCCAAATCCAAAAAATAGCGACCTCCCTCCGGATTCACTTTGGAATCCCCGAGGAGCGCCAGGACGATTTCATCTTGGCGTGCTTGGGAATACACTGTTTCTTCGGCGGGTGCCGGCAAGATGTGTCCGTAAAACACATGAACGACTTTCCAACCATCGGCAGCAGATTGTTCCGTGGTTACTTGGTGGTTATTGTCGTGTCTTTCGGAAACGGATGAAGCTGCTGCCGTTGTGGGATCGGAATTTGTGACATTAATGGTACGGACCACCGTAGTAGCAGTCGCCATGCTACGAGCATCTTGGGGTGTGAAATTGACTTGCCCATACCAAACTCCCACGATAAAGACCAACAAATACCGCAAAATGGCCTTGGTTTGATTTGGTTTGGACTCTTCGTGGATGGTTTTATTGGACGATGGTGGAGAGGAGCTTTGTTGTTCTTTCTGCTGTGATAAGCCTGGAAGAGATAAGAGCTTGCTGTAGTTGTATGGTTGAGACGTCGACGGTGTACTAGCATTGCTGCTACTAGTAGGATGGGTGTTCTTCAGAGGAGATTTCTTGTTTCTTCTGGCGGCGGGTCGCGATTTTTTGTGGTGGCTTTCAGCTACTACTGCCTCGATATCAGTATCATTATCATTATCAGCATCACTGGTACTGCTATATCGAATATCCTTGGAGCTTTTTTCTTCTTCGTACTCATAATATCGAGCCATAACGATACGGCTTGACTTGACTTGGCTGGATTGTACTATGGTACCTCGATTGTACCGTAGGCCCGACCGAGACCTTTGCTTTTAAATTTCTACTGTAGCTACTAGCTAGAGCTTCTTGGTCGGTACGTAATAGCTCTTGCTAGATCAGTACTCACTCCAGGAATAATTCACACTGGAAATGAGGTGAGTGATAGCTGTTGGTACAATACACTGTTAGTACTCGGAGTACCAGTCATGAACTGTTGTAAACTTGTAATACACCAATGTTTCTCTGCCCAAGTTCTTTGATCGCCCGAAGAAAAACCGTCTGGCCATCGTTTCGGTTCTGCGATTTCAAAAAGTGGGCTGATTGGCATGTTAAAGAAAAGTGCCGATCGGAACTCTAAGTACCATGCTTAAAAACACTGTACTTAGAGTGTAACTCGCCAGTTCTATCTTTAACATGAGGAAGAAGATTCCTCATTTTTCACGTGTAGTAGTGCGCACGTCGATCTGACTTCATTTTTTGCGATAGTTTGCGAAGAAACGTGAGTCGAGCGTTCGTCTCTTTCTGCGAGAAATAACACATTCAGTTGCATGTTCCAACACACAGAGGTTTGGAAATTCGTGGCGTCTCTCACAAAAATAGTTGAAACGAATAGTTTACAAATACAAATATATATCTCATTCTACTAGTAACTAATACCGTAACGAACTACAAAATGATGCACAAAACGAGTATCCTTTCCGTCTTGTTAGTCTTGGCTCTTGTCAGCGGAAGTGCCGATGCTGCGGCCTTGCGTCAACGGGACATGCAAGAAGAGACACTATCCTACGGACAGCGGGTCATTAACTGGTATGCGGCTGTCTTTGATAGTGTGGCCAACTTGTTTGCGCCTACCAATGAACCTCTGCAACAATTTGCACCTTCCGAGCCCGGCACTCTCGTGCAAGCGGCACCCACGGATATCGCTCCCGAAGCCACCGCTGTCCTTCCGGAAGCCGGCCCGGCCCCGGTCCTTCCGGAAGTCGCCCCGGTCATCCCGGAAGGCTGGGTCGTTCCCGAAGGCAACTTTGTCATCGAAGCCACTCCCGAAGCTACAGAAGCACCTACGGAAGGTGCTACGGAAGGTGCGACTGAGGGTGAGACGACTGGAGCTTCCGAGTAAATAGGACCTTCTTCTGTTATGCTGAGCAGATCTCGTAAAGGAGAAACATAGATATTTTCACGTGTCAATAGAGAGGAACGCGCTCAAGGAGTAATAGGATTACATCAGCTTGCTTTTGTTTAAAAAAAGAGCGAAAAGGAATGAAAATGAACGACAGGATCATTCGTTTAGTACATGATCATCGTCCGTGAACGATGATGTATACATTCATATAGCAGCAACGACGACTGACGAGACCTACGAGAAATGAGAGGAATCTTGATACATCATAAATATACACAAGTTAAAGAATATAACAAACATATATCACTTATGCATACATACTTGTGTCATTTTTGCTTTCAGTGCTGCTTGGTCAAATCCCGGTTGTCATCCTTGTCGTCATCTTTCGCACTTATGCTTTCGCACCTATCGTGATGAGACATTTGTCGCCCACGGCGCACTCTTACATGTGCACACGCCACCCGTCTTGTTGCACCAAAGCCAAGTATCTAAATACCGTAGACAACATACAGACCCCAACGCTCATGGCAACTTGACTGGCAAAAAGTGTAGTAGCTTTTGTATTCGGAACCGCAATCTGGCTTTATGTAGTCAGTTAGCTGCGAATATAACGGATACTGCCTACACAAACAGGATTGGCTTGCGCCATTTCCTAGCTAGACGACCGGTGCCTTAGCTTTGACCTCACAAAGAATGAGCTAGAGCTCATTATCAGCTTGTCTTTCTTTTTTGTGTAGCCGGCCAGTTTGTCGTGGAAAAACAAGGACCCTAACAACGAACATTGCCTAACTAATATTTCTAGACCTAGCTAGTACACCTCCTAATAGACTGGCAGAGCAAAGATGGGCTCCCTGTCCCAAAATAGAGCATTGGGTCTGTTGTTGCTTGTGGCTGTACTGGTGGCTACAGCCTGTAGTGCCAGCAGTAGTAGCTCAGACCATCATCCATTTGAATCGGGAATTATCAAGAAGCAGCGACGACCTGTACGTCGACTCGAGCGACACTCGACATCAGCCTACCGACAATTGCAATATGTGGTGACAGATGATTCCAATAATAATGGCAAGAACAACAATAAAAATACAGAGGAAAGCAAGGACGGTAGCGCTGACGATGCCAAAACAGAAACGGCAGAGGAAGAAGGAGGTGGTGCTAATCCCTTTGAAATCGGACAAGGTTTAGGACAATGGTTTCGGACCATTCTGAAACCTTTCAGTGCTGCCTGTGGCCTTGGTGGTGGCACAGGTGATGACAAAAAACCTGACAAAAACGACAGCGACCCAGCAGACGAAGAAACAGAAGACAACAAAGTTCCCGTTACTACTACTACAGCTGCACCCGTCAGTCCCACATTGCCTCCTCGAACTGTGGGACCAAAACCAAGTTCACCTGTGGAAATAGCTTCCTTGATGGGCGACGATGCAGCCACGGATGGTCCCTCCACCACAATGACGCCTACCGGTGATGGGGATGACGACGAAACGGAATCTCCGACAGCCGCACCTATTCCAAAGCGTCCCACCGCGCCACCGACGCGAATGCCAACCAAAAGGCCTAGCTTCAACTCCAGCACAGTGGCAGAGGAAGAGGATGAGGAGGATGAGGATGAGGAGGACGAGGAGGATGAGGAAGAAAGTGCTTTGGGTAGAGAGTATCTCGATAGCCTCGGCAGCACCAAGGACGCGACCAAACCCCAGTCAGGTCATGGTAGAAGATTGATGGAATCTATATCACGTAGTAGCGTGGTGGGTGTCAACGATGGGAACACGACGTTTTGGCCAAGCAAACAGTTTCGGCGTCGTTTGGTTTGCTGTGATGTTGATGTTACCCAGGCCTATTATGTAACGTCTTTACCTTATAACCTTCCAACAGCCATGGGTGCAAATGATAACGAAATTCAGCAGTTTCAGATCACATCGGGCATACAGAACGTAGAGGCCATAGCCCCCGGAGTAACCGTTACATGCACCGCGACTTGCGACAGCACACCTGAAGGTTCCTGTCTTGCAGCAGTTGTAACTTGGAAGTTTGGCAGTAAAACCACGGACCCCGCTACTGACAGAGATGGCGTCGTTGCCGGCGCAGGCACACTCGTAGCATCAATCACTTGGCCAACAACGAATCCAGCAGCCACATCACTGTTCGTCACCCATTTCGATACAGGGGCTGGAGGAGTCGTCAATGGACGGATGTTTTGCACTGATCCTACTCGTAGTGCAGTCCCCAGTAGCGTGCCTAGTCGAGTCCCCAGTCGAGTTCCTAGTCGAGTTCCCAGTCGAGTTCCCAGCCGAGTTCCAAGCCGAGCTCCAAGCAGAATTCCAAGCAGAGTTCCCAGTCGAGCCCCCAGTCGAGCCCCCAGCAAAAGTCTTGCCCCCAGTCGAACACCTAGTAGATCACCCAGCAGAGTTCCCTCCAGAGTGCCATCCCGTGCTCCATCCCGTGTGCCCTCCAAAGTGCCATCACGCGTACCATCCAGTCCATCCAGTGCTCCGTCCCGTGCTCCGTCCCGTGTGCCATCCCGTGTGCCATCACGCGCACCATCCCTTGCTCCATCATCGCGACCATCGAGCCTGGGTAGTCCCCAACCATCCACAAGCGCACCATCAACAAGCGCGCCATCGCAACAAATTGTCACTGCTCCACCCACACCATTTCCAACTCTTGCAGTGACACCACTTCCAACACCACTTCCAACTTTTGCAGTGGCTGCTGCTGTCCCAGTGCGCATGTATCTGGACATCACACTGGGCCAAAATCTTGTTGGGACTCCAGGCAAAAGAAATTATGATCCAACAGGAACAGTAACCATTGTTACTTTATGTCCCAACAACATAGCGGTGCGTTGAAGTTGAATGGTTTTATTGATGTTCTCCTTTTTCGGATACAAATTTGTGGCTCATTGGCTTTTGTTTTCTTCTTTCTTCCTAGGGCGTTGCTCCCTTGGTCAATGCGTTTGCTGCTAGTGGATTAGTGCTTAGATTCTCTCCCTCGTTTGCTCGGACCGAAACTACTGTTCGGGGAACTGCCTGCCAAGATGATGGCTCAGCGGTGAATATTGACATGCAAGTCCAATCTTTTTATAGCAGCAACCCTGTCCCTTCATATGGAGAAGTCAGAGCAACATTTGAAGCTTTGAAATGGAGTGATCTGCTCCCACAGATTCGAGCCCTTGGAGGCGGCTATGAGAGAGCCACTGCCTTGGCCTTTCTCTTTGCATAAGAAAGGAAAGAAGGCTTCCAGCTAGAAATTCAAGCAAGCATAACACAGTGCTCTTGTCGTTTTGCTTTGCAGTAGTAAGCAAAGAAGGCACTGGGTATAAACTGCAAGCACAAATAACAGATTTATAGTTTCATTGCCCCATTGTGCAGTGCTGCAGTGGCGGCATACATCCGTCTGAAATACAATCCACTTGCCACACGAATTTAATTCACTTGAAGAGCCAGAATTTGTGTGTTTTCTAATGTTTAAAGAAAGAGTCACAAACAGGTGACGGCCTATTAAATCTAAAATAATAGTACGAAACCATGGCGTTTCAAAGAAGCGATTCGTGCGCTGCTACTCGTCTGAAGGGGGGAAGAAAAAGTGTTATAGCAGCTAATAGGCACTAATCGCGAACCAGCATTGGATCATATTCTTGCTAGTAGTTTCGTAATGCTGCTTCGGATGCTCCACTACTGTAGCTCCGACTGTGGTTGCTACTAGAGATGCTCTCACTTAGTGGCGGCGGAACCAAGTGGGACCAGTGACTATTGCTTAGAGACACCACGGGTCACGGATGTGTAGTCCTTGGGGGTAGAGATCACAATCTTCATGCATTTGTTTTGTGGACAAAATCAAACCAAGAAGTCGGCGGGACAGTCGGTACATACACTCATCGCCTACCATAGCACAACAGTAAAGCCGATTGGAAAAAGATGTAGAACTAAATAGAATATATGTATGATTATAGATGACTACTGTACGCACTAGGGTGGTGCGTCCATGCCGTCGCCGTCGCCGCCACCAACTTTTCTTCCCACAATGCTCCCCAACAAAGAATTGCGTTTTTGTTGTTGTTGTCGATTGTACAATTTGTAGATCGCTTCAATGACATCCCACGCTACCAAGTCGGCATGACCACCATATTTCCCAAAACAACGATGTCCTTTGGCGTAATGGGCATGGTTGGGATCCGTAATACACGATCCCACCACTTTCATTTGGTCCGTCGCACATTCCTCGCCACCAAAAATGCCATCAATATAGGCACGCGCATTAATGGCGATCAAATTGGTACGTCGTTGGGTAATTGGATCTCGTGCCTTTTTTCGAATGACGGGAAGGGGTGGAAAGGCTTCATCATCTTCTTCGTCTTGGGGGTTGTTGGGGTTTTCATTGTCATAAAATTCTTCGTCGTCCTCGTCTTTGGCTTTGTTGGCTTTTGTTTCAGATACAGGTGGGTTGTCCGAATCCTCTTGTTCTACGATGAGTGGTTGCATCTGTTGTAGTGGTGGATTGTTCTCATTGTCGTCACCGTTGCCGTCTTGTTGTATTTCGTTGGAAGGCTCTTGCTGTTCTCTTTCTTCTTCTTCCAGTCGTCGTCGTCGTTGTCGTTGTCGTCGTTCGCTACCACCCCCAAAGCCAAAAAAGGATTGAAAGAATCCCGTTGGTTTCTTCTTTTTACGCACCACGACTTTGGGTGGTTTTCCCTTGTGGGCAAACAAGGATTGGGCCGATTCGGAAATGGGATTGGCCTCAATTTTCATGTTTCCGGCCGACGCTTCGTGCTGAAATTGAATCTTGGCATGTTGGGCCCGGACATCAAATTTGGAAAAGGGTTCTTCCGGCGGTTCGGTTCCGTGCCACAAGGCTCGGATCGAGTCTTGGACATGAGCGTACGTGAAATTCCCGTAGGGGGCAAACAAACTGACATAGACAATGGGACCCTTGTAGACATCCACGACGTCTAAAAAGGTGGGTGGTTCTTCCGCCACGACACCCCTGCCATCAGCCTCGTCATCAAAGGCCGCATGTTTTTCCGCATGGGCGTTTCCTTCATGATCCGTCAAAAATTCCAACAAGGCTTGACCTTGTTGCGGCGTGTATTTATGAAATCGGCCCAAGACCACATAATCCATGCGTCCCAGGGACATTTTGAGCACGTGTCGTTGCAGCAGCACGAGCCATTGAGGACTGTAAATAAAGGGCGGACTAATAATGACGTACACGTGTATATTGTTTTGCAAGGTCACGTGCAGTGCCATGCTGGAGACGGAATGTTTGGAATGTCCATAAATGCGTTCCACTTTGAGGACGACTTCGACGTATTGACACAACAAGGCCGTGACGACTTGGCGCAAATGCGTGGATCCAAAAAATAAGATGTTGACTTTTTTCGGTGGATTCTTTTTGTTTTTTTCTTTTTTGTTTTTTTCTTTTTTGTTTTGGGCGAGGGCATTTTTCAGTTGACGCTGGCGTTGTTCATTCTCATCTCGTTTACGGGGCCTCAATTTGCTCAGAAACTTGCGCCCCCCTTTGATTTGCGAGGGATCCAAGGGACGAGGAAAGGGTTTGGCACGTTGTCCCCAGAGAGTTATCTTTTTTTGTTCTCGTTTTTCCACTTCTTGTTGTTGCTTTTTGAGCGACAAGAAATCCTGCAACTTGTGCCCAAATTTCTCGTAGGCATGGCCGGCACATTGAAAGCGAATGGCCAAGGGCGAGACATCGACGGGAATTTTGAGAATGCCTTCGAATGGCCGTGGCTCTTGTGGGAGAGGAATGGGCGCCTTTAATTGACACAATCGAAAGCCTTGATTCTGTAAGACTTGTTTTTGAATGCGTTTCAGCAGTTGCTTGGTTTGCGTGGCGTCTTTGGCCGCCATGACGCGGGTAATCATGCCCGTGGCCGTGATTGGTTTTTCCTCAGTGGTACTCGCACTCGCAGTAGTTTCTTGAAGTTCAATGGATGTTTTACGAGACGAAGAAATCACCAAGAGGACTAGCAACAACATGGCAAAGAAGAAACATCGTTTTTGCTTGAGACGGCCAATGCAGGACCCATGGCTGCCAGTAGCGGGAGTGCGGCCTACCGACTTGGCATTTAGTTGGACCATTCTTTTTGAATTATGCTTGGGCTGTGTGCGCGCAAAGGCCAACAGCAGCAGCAAGGAGCAAGGAGCTAGCTAGGTCAGAAAGAGGGTGGAGAAGATCGTGTTGTGGCTAATTATTTGTTATAATTTATTGTAGAGAGCAAATTGGTTGTCGGCGGTCATGGTCGACAACCAAAAGCTAATGCTGTAAACAGTTTGTGGATCCAAAAAATAATGACCACCGTTATTGATTGGGTCAGTGTGCGATTCACAATTATAAGGGTAGACGGATAGACGGCTGGGCTGAATCTTTGGAACGTACATACGTACGCACGGCGTTGGAAGCAGTCATCGACAGGAGAAAAAAGAAGCAGTGAATTAGGTAAATGTCATTGAAACATATCAATGTCACTGGGAAAGAAAGTCTCACTCTTTCCAGCTCTCCGGTGTTAATTAGTCAACGCGAGCGAGCCCGCCAAGAAAGGAAGTATGGTAGTTGCCAGTTGGTACAGTACTTGTTGAAAAGGAATAATCAATTGGAGGCACTTGGTTGTGGTGATCCTGGTTGTGTCATGCATAAATGCGCATGACACGTGTTATTCGCATTGTACACCGTGTTACACTGTCCTAAAAATGCGTGTCGCATGACACATGACGCGCATGTTGTTGTTGTGCACCGCGTTGCACTTGCCCACACAATCAAGCATGCCCAACACAGCCAAGATCAGCACAACATGTTCACTGCAGATGCTGATTGTTGACTTCAAGTCTGCTCACTGGTGACTTCTGCTTCTTCTGCCTCAAGAACAACTGCTTGACCAATGAAGTCTTCCATTTCATCATCGGCTTGGGTCAAAGCACTTGGATTGACCATGCCATTGTCCGTGGAGCAGCGACTGAGCAAACGCAAATTGACACAACAGCAAAGCAGCTTGTTGACTTTGTCATTGGTGAGGCGGTTGCGAATCTTTGAGTGCACAATTTTGTGCGCTTTGCAAGCGCGTTCAACGTCAGCAGATTGGGTTCCCATTTGCATGAGTCGCAAAGCGACGTTCTTGAGCTTGGGACTTTCAGCGCCAACTTCCAATCGCCAGCAGTTTGTTGGGTTGAAGTGCTCCATCGCTGCCTTTTGATGCTTGATCTCATGCGCGACGTGGAGCATGGCAGTTGCAGGTGGTGGGGCCCCTGCAATGGCACGGATCGCTTGTTGAGTTTGCGTGGCTTGCTTTCCAAAAGAGCGCTTCTTCAGAATGCAGTCTTCAAGCTGGCCCATCGCCTGCATTTGATCTTCCGGTGAAGAGTGGAATCGCTTGATGATCTTGTGGCAGTGGTCGCGCCAATCTTCAGGCAGCTCAGACAAATCAGGAGCAAAAGTGGGGTCCAAAATCCAAGCCATCAAAAACTGGGGAGCAAACAGCCCAATTGTGTTTTGGGACCCCATCCATCGGTCAGAAACGCATTTCTCAATTGCGCTGATTGTCTCTGGGAGAAACAATTTCTTGGTGACTCGGTGCTCCCCCCACAATTTGACATCCTTTTTCAAAGCCATGTAAAGTGGGTGAACAAAAGATGCCCTGCAGGCTGGTGTCTCTTGATGGTGGACAAATGATGACAAGATCTTGAACAGGACAGACACTTGCTCAAGGCGCTCCCAAAATTCTGGGTCTCCAACGTTGCACTGAAAGGTCACCATCTTGTCACCATCGGCTCCAATGCACGTGTGAGACTCAAAGCGGTCTTCATCAATCAGCGCTTTCATCAACTTTTTGTTGCAATTGTTTTTGCCACGCAGTGATTCAAGCATGACACAACAACAAGCAAAACGAGTGTCCGGGAAGAGCTTTGGAAGCGTGCCAGCCTTCTGGGCCTTCTGGAGACGAGTCCAAGCTGCCTTGACTTTGGAGTAGCCAATGACAAATTTTGCCATGAACTTGACATCTTCAATGTTGTTGCTGATCTCAGCAATCTTTGCAATGTCCTCCACAAGCAGGTCGGCACAATGGGATCGACAACCATTAAAAAACACTTGAGGGAAATCCCGCAGCAAAAGCTTTGCAGCGCTGGGGTTCACTGCTGTGTTGTCTGCAACAATGGCAGCCCACGCCTTCTCAACCCTTGTGGCATCATTGTCACAACTCTCTAGCAACTCATCCCTCCACAGCTTGTAGGTGCAGTTGGCGTTTGCACTGTCTTCACCTTGGACAACGCATTTCTTGAAAGCAACCATTGGGCCAACAGACTCAGTGACAATGGTGACCTTGTTGCCGTCTTCTCCAGTGAACCCATCAGAGCCCAAGGTGCGGAAAACATTGCTCTCCCGACGCCAGATTTCCTTGACTTGCTTTTTGACCTTTTTGTGAAGACGTGGCAACCACGTTGTGCTGAATGCATCGGACTTGCGAAGGTGGGGCAAGAAGGCTTCATTCAAGGATTTGATCATTCGAATGAAAAAAACACTTTCCACAAGGATGAATGGAAGAGCACAACCAGCAAGGAAGGTCATGATGCATTCATTGATCTTGTCAGCTCGCTCTTTGCTGCAGTGGTCAAAGCGCCCAACAGATTCAATGGTTGTCTGGACCTTTGCCCGCTTCTTGGAAGGTTGAAGAGGTGGCACGGAAGCAGCAGCAGCAGCAGCAGCAGCAGCAGTGGAGGCAGTGGCGACTGCAGGGAATGAGTCAGCAACTGCAACTGCTGGGTTGATGCCTTTGAGATGGAGCTTCAAGCTGGCAGCCAATTCCTTGAGTTTGTCGTTTCCGTTTTCGGCAATCTGCTTCCTGATGTCAAGAGGGCATTCCTCGCACCTGATCAAGTGGTCAGCCCAACGAGTGGTTTGAAACTGGCTTGAAGTCTTTGCTTTCTTGGTGTCCTTGCAGTGCATGCAGATTTGACACGTCCTCCCATCGTCTTTGAGCTCCATCGGCGTGCAGTCAATCTGATCTCGCACAAGCTTGTTGAGCGGCTTTCCTGCCTTGATGTCCATGGTTTCCGTCCTTGCAAGTGCTTCCTTGTGGAGTGTTTGCTCTTTCTGTTCAGATCAACTGGTCCTTGTTGCCTGGGGCAAAACAGCACTCAATGCTCTCTGTCAACAACTGAACCAAAGGTTCCAACCAATGTCAGACAGCCAAAATGTGCAAATGTCTCTGTGGACTGCAACACAACCTCAGATGGGTTTGGCGACAAGCGACAATGGTGACAGAGATCCGAGCACCTGGACAGTGAATGAATCGATGGAAAGGGTGAAAGTGAAAGCCAAGTTGTCCAACTGGGGTCCAAGGCTGACAGCAGACACACACTCAAGGAAGCAATCAAAAAGCCAAGTTGTCCAACTGGGGTCCAAGGCTATCCAATGCTCACTAAAAAGCCAACAACTCGTCCTGTTTTCGCCCATTGAAACCGGTTCAAAGACCAATGTTAGAGTTCAGGAGTCAAAGAAGGAAGTTAGCACAGTTTCAGGGGGGGCCTGGGGTCGGATCAAGGAGCTTCTTTGCTTGTCATTTCAACTTACTTTTTGGTGTCAAATTTGTGTTCAAAAATCAAATTTTGGCATGGCTTGCGCTGACCAGAATTTATGCACCCGATTTAAGCACAAAAGTGATTCTGATTTTGCTTCCATGTTTGGTTTTCTTTTTCAATTTGCAGTTGACACCAGTAGGAACTCAGTAGCTTTCTACATGGCTGAGCTTTGACACATCTCCAACTGATGACAAAATGAGAACTGATGACAACTCCAACTGATGACAAAATGAGAATTGATGACAACTCCAACTAAACAGTCATGTGGGATTCAAACACAAATTGGACCTCTCATCCAAGACCTCTCAACCTAACCCTAACCAAGTGCTGAAACATGGAAAATGGAGCCTTCTTGGTGACCTGTCATCAGAAAACCTGCATTTTTTCCAATCAAGGCCACACAAAAATAGAGAAGGGAGCTTCCACCACGACCAAAAGCTTGCAAATTCATGCATTGGTTTGCAGATTCTTCAAGCCTGATTACAGCAGATCAGGTTAGACATTTGCTTTTT
>ENA-ORBV01008800-ORBV01008800.1-microbial-mat-metagenome-genome-assembly--contig:-NODE-8800-length-16824-cov-4.509046_pt1 | contig 16824 bp, 13 predicted proteins | sample MGYA00237777_ERZ505514 | MGnify/ENA primary metagenome ERZ505514 (study PRJEB26160, sample SAMN06269048) | microbial mat metagenome | isolation source: Oligotrophic lake microbial mat | place... | reverse complement strand
TTTTCAAGCAGAAGACGGCATACGAGATTCGCCTTAGTCTCGTGGGCTCGGAGATGTGTATAAGAGACAGCTTTCGATCGGGGAACATCGTGACCTGCGCGTCGAATCCGTTGATGGACCCGCCATGCTGCCATACGCGCTCGCCCCCCTCGTTGCTCACGCGCAGGCCATAACCGTACTTCGCGCCATTGGCGCCCGGCATGTCCACATGGCCGGTCGTCATCATCGTCACCGCTTCTGGCGCGAGCACCTGCTGCCCATCGAGCTTGCCCGCGTCCATCAACGCGATGGTGAAGCGCGCCAACTCCTCCGCGCTGGCGAAAAGGAATCCGGCCGCCCACTGCGCCGTGTTCTCGGTGTACGGTCGAACGATCACCGGCGCTGGGCCCATGTGACCCTGCGAGAAGTCATGCGTGAGTGCCGCAAGCGGACGGAAGGTCGCGCGCGGCATCCCCATCTTCTTCAGCACGAGTTGGTCGGCGATGTCGCCGAAGCGTGCCTTGCCCGCCATCTCCGTGACGAAACCAGCCATGGAGTATCCGGGATTGGAATACGAGATCACGCGGCCCGGCTCGGTGAAAAAGAGCGTGTCGTTCACGGCGCGAAAGACTTCTCCGAGGGCGCCCTCACCCATCCGTCCGTACGCGTTGGCGTTATCGAGCCAGCCTGCCGTGTGCGTCAACAGTTGGTGCGTGGTGACGTTGGCGATGCGCTTGCCCGCGATCTCCGGCACATATCGGCCGATCGGCGCCTGCAGGTCGATCATTCCCTGCGCCGCCATCTGCGTGAGTGCGGCAGCGGTCACCATCTTCGTCACGGAGCCCACGCGGAAGAGCGTGTTCCTCGTGACTGGTCGCTTGGTCTCGTTGTCCGCGAGTCCATACGCGCCCGAGTAGACGACGCGGCCAGCCATCACCACAGCGACCTGCGCGCCAGGCGTTCCGGTCCGCGCGAGCTCGGCGTGCACGATCGAGTCGAGTGCACCCGCCCACGCCGGCTGTTGCGCGGAAGCGACCGCAGATGGGAGCGCGACGACGGCCCCGAGGAGATACCACCGGTTCATCGACGAGGCGAGTGAGCGCATCGGTATGATCATCGGATGAGGTGAGTGTTCACGTTCGGTGTTTCGCGCGACGGAGAGAAGCTACCGCCCCGTGCCCAGCGTTGCGACGAGCTACTCGGCGCGCCATGTCATCAGTCGCGCATGACGATTGACACGACTCGGCGATCGACGGGCGGATCATGAAGGATCACGCCGCACGCGTGCGCATCTCTCGTGGCGACTCCCTCGTCTCGCAGTGGCTCAATGAGCTCACCGTTGGTGACTCCGCCGGCCGTCGTGTACTGCGGTGGGTGACCACGGGCGAGCCCGTGCCGCTCCTCCCCGGTCGCCCGACGAGCGTGCTGCGACATGCGCGTCGACCTCAAGACCGAGGGCGACGAGGGGTACCGGTCACGCGAGGCGGCTCCGCCGCTCGTCGACTCCAACTCGACGAAGATCGAGTTCGACAACTCGCAGTACCGCTCGTCGCGCATCACCATCGCGTCGGGGCAGTCGATGGAGCTGGTCGCTCCGGCGTCGCCGCCGTTTCTTCTGCTCGCGCTGACCGACCAACTCGCCGTCGAAGGGGGTGGGCCGCGGTGGCAGATGCTGCAGACTGGGGATGAACGCTTTGTCCATATGTCGCAGCGCGTGATGGTGCGGAACGTGGCGGCGGTGCCAGTGCCGGTGCTGCGGGTCGATCTCGTCACGAAGCCGCTGAAGTAACCGACGCAGGCCCCGGATTCGGTGGCCGTGCCGCACCGATCCAGCCTGCGCCGCCACATTCGCTGTCATCCGGCGACGGTTCAATCCTGGGCCGCGGACCGGTCGAGACGGTCCACGAAGACACCGCCTCACGCCGAGGCGCGGTTACTTCGCCAATCTACGTGCCGAGCGTGTGCGACACGTTGATGAACGTAGCCTCGTTGCTGAGCGGAGAGACCGCGCACGACACGAGGGCCACCGATTCACGGCGGCCCTCATGTGTAAGCTGATATTTTTTAAGGACTTAACCACAGAGCGGGAGACGGGACTCGAACCCGCGACATCAAGCTTGGAAGGCTAGCGCTCTACCAACTGAGCTACTCCCGCGTACTGCTCGTGCACCTGCCTTTCTCTTGAACACGCCCAACCCGCGAGCGATCCTGCACCTGCCATATGGTGAGGGAAGGATTCGAACCTTCGAAGGCGTTAGCCGTCAGATTTACAGTCTGATCTCGTTGGCCACTTGAGTACCTCACCGAGTCTCCGGTCACGGCACGCGAACGTGCCACTGCGGAGCACATGGAAGAGCTGACGGTCGGGATTGAACCGACGACCTGCTGATTACAAATCAGCTGCTCTACCAACTGAGCTACGTCAGCAAGACGCGCGAGAAGGCCGTCCCGGACAGACCCGCAGATTAAACCGGGCCTCGGGTGGAATCAAGCGCGCCGCCAACGGGTGCCCTGCGGCGTGTCCTCGATCGAGATGCCGCGCGCGGCGAGTTCGTCGCGGACGCCATCGGCCGCCGCAAAGTCCCGGCGCTCGCGGGCAGCGCGTCGAGCAAGCAGCCGCTCCTCGACCCACGCAGACAGTTCCGCGTCCAATTCCTGCTGCGGCACCAGGTCGAGAACACCGTCGATCAGGCGGAAGGCGGCACGGGCGCGCTCGAGAGCGGCGACGTCGTCACCGCCGACGTCGAGTTCGCGGTTGGCCTCGGTAATGAACGTGAACATGGCCGCCATCGCCTCGGGCGCGTTGAGGTCGTCGAACAGTGCGGCAAGGAACGTCTGCTCGGCACGCGTCGCGGCATCGGCCAGCGCGGCAGTGCCGCCGGTGGCGTTGGCCAGTCGTTCGGCGAAGGTGCCAATGCGACGCACGGCCGCGCGCGACTGCTCGAGCGAGTCATCGCCCAGATTGAGCTGCTTGCGGTAGTGCGCGTTGAAGACGAAGTGACGGTACACCGTCCCCGAGATCCCCTGCTCGCGAAGCTCGACGACATTGGCGACGTTGCCGACGCGCTTGGCCATCTTGGCGCCGTCGGTGAGGAGAAACTCACCGTGGGACCAGAAGCGAGCGAAGGTCTTGCCGGTGGCGGCTTCGGACTGGGCGATCTCGTCTTCGTGGTGCGGGAAGATGAGATCGATGCCGCCCGCGTGGAGATCGAACGTCTCGCCCAGGTACTTCATGGCCATGGCGGAGCACTCGAGGTGCCAGCCCGGACGCCCGCGTCCCCACGGTGAGCTCCAGGCCGCACCAGTCGCCTCATCTTCTTCCTTGGCGGCCTTCCAGAGCGCAAAGTCCTGCGCGTTCTCCTTCGCGTACTCGTCCTGAGCGACACGCGCACCGCTGCGAATCTCGCGCTTGTCGAGTTGCGAGAGCTGTCCGTACGACGGAAAGCGATCGATGGCGAAGTAGATCGATCCATCGTCGGCGACGTACGCGACCTCGTTGGCGATCAGGCGCTCGACGAGCGCGATCATCTCCGGGATGTGCTCGGTGGCCTTGGGATAGCGTTCGGCGTCTTCGATGCGGAGATAGCGCCGATCCTGGTGAAAAAGATCGGTAAATGGTTCGGTGACGGCCGTAATCGTCGTCTGATTCGCCGCCGCCTTCCGAATGATCTTGTCGTCGACATCGGTGAGGTTCATCACCTGCTCCACGTTCCATCCCGCGAGCCGCAACGCACGCCGCAACAGATCCTCGAAGAGGAACGTGCGGAAATTGCCCAGGTGCGCCGGATTGTAGACCGTCGGCCCACAGGTGTACATGCGCACCGTGTGTCCATCGGCGGGCGCGAACGGCTCGACTCGACGAGTGAGCGTGTTGTACAGGCGGAACTCGGGCATACGCGGGCGGGGCAATCAGGAGGAGACGCGCGGAGTGGTGGTGCGACGAGACGCAGGGAATGTACATGCGACGTCGAGGGCGGCGCGGATTGGCTATTGCGAATCGGCCTCGAATGCTGCCTATTGACGATGTCCGTCGTTTGTCTGACGTTCGGCATCTCCTACAGCTCCGGATCGAACCATGAATCGCAGTGCTACTGGATCGCCGCGCCGCGCGCGCGTGGTGCTCACGCTCGGCATCGTTGGCGTCGCCGCCGTGATCATGGCGGCCCGCGGCCAGGACCCGCAGCAGCCGCCGGTACCACCGGCCAAAGCCGACACGCAAGCGACCGTCATGGATGTGATCGACTCGATGGCAGCCGCGAGCCCCGCTCCCGTGGCAGCGGCGGCGCCGACTCCCGCGCCTGTTGCTGCTCAGCGTGGCGGTTGGCCCGTTGACGCCGCAGGTCGCACGTTGATCAATGGCAAGCCAGTGATCGGGCGGGTGTTCGTGCAGACGAAGATGGACGGCCTCGAGGCCTACGAGTTTGCGAACGTGTACAAGGGCGAAGCGGCCCAACCGGACAAGCCGGTGATAGCCACGACCTACAGCGTCCCGCCAGTTGGCAATTCGCGGCGTGCACGCGGGATCATGGTGCAGGCAACACTGTGGGAGATCGACCACAAGCGTTCGGCGACCGAGTTGCGTCATCATCGGCCCGTCACTCCGGCATCGAGCCTGCCCGCTCGCTGAGAATGCGGCCGGCGTGCAGCGTGAGTGTGCGCACGGCGGTTGAAGGCGTTGTGTGCGGTTCGCAGACTCGATGGTTTGAAGGCAGCGCGCCGCGACCTGTGGCGCGCTGTTTGTTTGATGTGTGGACCGGAGCACTGGCATCCGGCGAGGACGCGATGCTGTCGGCGCTCACCGGGCAGGCAAGCACGATCGCTCCACCCTGTCGCTTGAGGGCGGCAGCCCACGTACGCCAGGCGTGCATATTGACCACTGTGCGTTCGTGCGCCGGCGATACGCGGGGCGCGCTGTGTGGTCCGTGTTCGTCGCCGTCGCGCACACGAAGCAGGTAGACCACGTCGCCCCGTGTATGTGGGTGCGGCTGAGGCACGAACTCGCGCAAGCACGGGCTCTCCGCACCGTCGCTCCAACCGGCGAGGATCGCGCGTTCGGCGAGGGCGGGAATGCACGCGCGTCGGAGCTGGACGCCCGCTGCGACGCGTCGCTCGACCTGAATGCGTGATCGCGTCCCATGGAACGCGTGGAGCAGCGAACGCACCCCACTGGCGACGCCTCCCGAGAGGCGAAGCAACTCGCCGGTGTGGACCGAGCAGGAGAGCCCATCGAGCGTGCGAACGACGAGGACGGTGCTGCCGTACCCCGCCGATATTTCCTCGTGCGCATTTTCGAGCGCGACGAGGACGCGTCGGGCAGGTTCGCGGACGGTGCCGCTATGTGCGGAGGGGGATGAGTGCACTGGTTGGCGAGACATGGGCATACTGTCGCGCCAACGCAGAGCAGGTGCGTAACCGAAAGTACCGCCGCTGTTTCAATTCATTGCAGGGTGAGCGCCGCACGCTGCTGATGCGTCACCCACCCCGTTCGTCGATCACCAATCGCAACGCGTGCCAGAGCAACCGCGCCGCTACGGGCGATGATAGGCGATGCCTGCCGTCCGCGCCTGCTCAATGGCAATCACCATCGCCGGCTCCATCGTGACCTTGGGCAGAAGGTTCGCCGTCATGTCGGCGTACACGACCGCGTCCCGCCCGCAGGATTCGGCGCATCGAACAGCTGCCGATGCGTCCCTTTCAATCCGGTAATCCAACTATCACCGCTCACGGCGGCAACGGGCGAGGTCGCGCGTGCTTCGAGAGAGGCGACAGGAGGATTCGATGCGGCGCCGGCGATCCACGCGAGAGCGGCGACGGCATCGGTGGACTGGACCATGCGTACGATGTGCGTGCCGGCGGAGCGTGTCATAGGTGTTTCTCTCCGGGGTGACTGCTGCACGTGAATGGAGATGCGCATTCCCTCCTGAGAACGCGACACGCGACTCGCGAAGCCTCTGTTCGCTCGCGCTTGCTACCGAAGTCGAGTTCGGTGAAAATCGCTGATCGCCTGTGCGATCGGTAACGGATCGAAACGCACGGGGTCGGTGACGGGCAAGCCTGTTTCTGCGCGTGCCGCTTCGATCGATGCGAGCGCTTCGTCATCCGAGAGATCGAACGTGTTGAGCGCGAGCGCAATTACCGGCGCCTGGCGCAGGTACGTCGTCGACTGCTCGTACAGCGCGATCATGTTGCTGAGCGAAGGAATCGGCACCCACGGATTGCGATGGATGGATGTGCGCGACGGCTGAGCGCACAATACCATCGCGTGCGGCAGCGATCCGTGCATGAGACCGAGCGTCACGCCGGAATACGCCGGATGTATGAGCGATCCCTGGCCTTCCACCAGCACGATGTCGGCATCCTGAGCTGCCTCGATCGTCAGCCGCTCCGCCGCACCGGCGATGAAATCTGCGACCACCGCATCGACCGCGATGCCACGTCCTTCGATCAGGATACCCGTCTGCCCGGTGGCCGCGAAGTTCACACGATGCCCGAGCGCGCGCACGGCGTGCTGCACCTGCAGCTGCGTCGTCATCTTGCCGATGTTGCAGTCCGTTCCGACAGTCAACACCACCGTGCATTCGACATCACGCACGCGTCCGAACGACACATCGAGATCAACAGGGGCGCGACGCAGATCGCGAATCAACGCACCGGATTCATTGGCCACGGCCGCAAACTCCGCGTCATCACCAAGCATCGTGTGCAGGCCACTCCAGACATCGAGCTTTGCCCGCAATGCATGAAGCACGATCTCGCGCCAGGCTGCGGGAAACTGTCCGCCCGTTGGCGCAATGCCGATGAGCAGCGCATTCGGCGATCGTGTCATTGCCTCGTCGAACGTGGCGACCACGGGGATGTTTCCACCGAATCCCAACACCTCCTGTGCCGTCCGCCCAGCAGACGCGCTGTCGAGTACCGCCGCCACTTCCGACTCGGCATACCGAATGCACGCGTTCGCGGTCTTGGAACTGAGCGGACCGAAGTTGCCCTCAGCGAGGATCAGAAAGCGGCGTGCATGCGTCATGCAAAGATTCCGTGAGCGCGAAAACGGCTGCGTGAAGCCGCGGCGATGGTGGATGCGCAAACGGCAGCCCCGTGAGGAGCCGCCGTTCGACGACCGTGGTGGACCGTCGGAATTTAGTCGCGCGTCAGGAGCGAGGCTTGGGTTCGCGCAGCCCTTCGATCTCGGCGATGAGGTCCACCTCGGCCGTTTTCGCTTCTTCCTTGGCACCGGCACTCAGTTGTGCAGGAGCGGCTGCCGCGGCGGCCGGTTCTGCGTTCACTACCCCCGCCGCAAGCTGACGCGACGCTGCGGGTGCCGCAGACGGCAACATGCCCATGCGCTGCTTGAGCTGCAGCAGCTGCGTGTCGGCGTTCGCACCGCCGGCCGAACGCTCGAGCTGCTTGAACTCACCGGCGAGACGATCGCCGCTGAACTCTTCGTCGATCTCCTGCGCCGCCTGCAGCTGACGTTCGTTGGTCGTGATCTTCTCTTCCATGCGCGCGAAGGCATCGAACGCGGAGTTGTCCGACAAGCCGGACATCGTCTGCGAGATGCGCGCCTGTGCTTCTGCCCGACGCTGACGCGCGAGCAACAGGTTCTTCTTGCGCTTGGCTTCTTCGATCTTGTCGTTCAGGTCACGGAGCGACTGCTTGAGCTTCTCCGTTTCCATCTTGTGCGTTTCCCAGGTGGTCGCGAGCTGCTGTCCGTGCTCGAGATGTTCCTGCCCACGGAGCAACGCCTGCTTGGCGAGATCGTCGCGCCCTTCCTGCACGGCCAACATCGCACGCTTGTCCCAATCGTCGGCGAGCTTGAACTCGGAGTCCGCCTGATCCTTCAATCGCTTTTCATCGGCAATCGCGGCGGCCACCTGCTGCTTGGCCTTGGCGAGCTGGTTGCGCATGTCGACGATGATCTGATTCAACATCTTCTCGGGGTTTTCCGCCGAGGAGATGAGGTCGTTCAGATTCGACTTGATCAGCGTCGAGAAACGGTCGAAGATGCCCATGGTTCAGCGAACCTCTCGGAAGGCAGCCAACTCGCGCATATGCGTGGTCAGCGAGAGCGTCAGGCTTTCGTAGGACGCAAGGAACTCCTCATAGTCGAGATGCGAGAGTTCCAGCGCTTCGGTGAGCACGATGGCGTCGCCGTCGATGCCATACGAGCCATGCAGCAGATCGGTGGCGTTCAGTTCGAGCAGCCGTCGGCTCAGTGCCGCGACTTCGGCGACATCGGCCGGAATCGGCATCACCTTGACCCGCATCAACAGCACCGGCGGATTGTGGGTGATCACGACATCAAAATCGAGCGGACCGCTGGGTCGAACGATCCACAGACCGGGTTCGACTTCGGCGTGCGATACGCCGTCGGTGCCGAGGCGATCGAGAAACGCTTCGACATCTTCACGAGTAATCATTGGGCGAGTCCTGTTGGGTTCAGTCCCGCTTCCGTACGGCGGGGTCGGCGGCAACGTTTCGACCAACCGCACAGCGATTGGTGACACGTATCTGTGGCAGAAGCTACGTGCGCGGGAAGCGAAGAGCTACGGCGCCACCGGCGGGACGGTGTTGGCACGCCCGGGTCCTACGGACACCGACCAGCGTGTAACGGGGCCCGTCGTCCTTCTGTGCTGAAGAGAAGGCGGCCGTCTGCCAACCACACCAACCCCTCTCCTTGGCGCATGCGCAGTGGCGCCAGATCACAAGTGCCAAGGAGGGAACCCGGTCGGCCCGACGTGCCGTCGACCGCGAAGATGAAGACCCGCTCGTAGCTGAGCACAGCCAGGCGGCGCGAGCCGGTGCTGTCAGCAGACGAGATCGAGGCGTCCGTGACCCAGGTTCTATCGTTCGACGCGAGGGGCACGATCGGGAGTGAGTCCACCAGCGCCGCGACCTGCCTGTCGCTGGACGACCACACCGACGCCGGCAGGCGATAGAGCTGCACCGGGCGTGAGACGCCGTTGGGCGCCATCATGGGGCGCTTTGTGAGCAGCCAGATGGACGTGTCGGGAGAGACCCATATCGACTCGACGTCGCGTGACCCATCCGGATAGCGGAAACGCAGCGCGACCGCGGGGGCCGTGCCCGAGTCGCCTGGCGCGGGTTCGGCTACCCGCCAGATGGTGACGGACGGCTGACGCGCACCGTTGTCGCCGACGTCGCCGATGTAGAGACAGGAACCCGATGCGCATGGACCGAGAGCAATCGCTTCCCAGTCGCGATTGGACGCGTCCGTTACGCGCGTGATGCCGAGCGAGGCCCCGGTGCTGTCGTAGGCGAAGAGCAGCGCGTCGTTGCCGCTGTCATTCTGCGACCAGAAGACGCCTGCATTCATTTCGCTGCGCACGACGCCCGATGCTTCCACCAACCCAGGGGTGTTGAACGCGCCGGGCTGTGACGACTCGCGCAGCGCGGTGACGACCGTGCGTTCGACTTGGCGCTGCGGCCCGCAGGCCGCAAACGAAACGAGCAGCAATGCCGCGATCGCGATCGAAGCTGCGCGCAAACGTCGGTGCCATCTCGGCGCGTGCGAGTACGACTTCCCTGCGAGAGAAATCGCGGTCACTCGCGTCGCTTCAACGCGTATAGTCGCTCGCGCGCGAGCCGGCGACCGGTGGGTGTGGCGGCAAGTCCACCACCGGCCGTTTCGCGATAGCGGACATCCATTGCTTCACCGATCTCGCCCATCGTGTCGATCACTTCGTCCGCAGGAATGGCGAACTCGATGCCGGCGAGCGCCATCTCGATCGCCGCGAGCGCAATCGCGGCACCGGTGGCATTGCGGAAGACACAGGGCAATTCGACGAGTCCGCCAAGCGGATCGCAGACGAGTCCCAGCGTACCTTGCTGAGCAAGTGCCGTTGCATGTCCAACCTGTTTCGGCGACCCGCCAAGCATTTCCGTCGCAGCGCCTGCAGCCATTCCCGCGGCCGCACCGGTCTCAGCCTGACAACCGCCCTCGGCGCCAGACAGCGACGCACGCTCGGCCACGACCGCGCCGATCAGACCTGCCGTGGCGAGCGCAGATATGACGTCTTCGTCGCTGATTCCACGTGCAGCGGCGAGCCCGGTGAGCACTGCGGGCAGCACTCCAGCGCCACCGGCGGTCGGCGCTGCGACAATCACGCCCATCGCTGCGTTCACTTCCTGCACGGCGAGCGCACGCGCGAGCACATCGCGAAACGGAGTGCCGGAGAGCGGACCGGCGGGGCCAGTACGCAACTTCGCTGCGTCGCCGCCTACGAGACCGGACGCGGAATACAAGTCGCCAACCATGCCGCGAGCGACGGATTCGCGCATCACCACCAGCGCGCGTCCCAGCGCGTCCCGAATCTCGCTGATCGGGCGACCTTGATCGCGCGCTTCCGCTTCGAGTGCAACAGTGGACAGCGAAACGCTGCGCGCTTCTGCGTCCTTGATGGCTTCAGCCAGGCTCTTGTACATCAGGCGCTCACTTTGTCGAGCCGAAACGCCCACTTCACCCACGGCAACGCACGAATCAGATCGCGCAGCGGCTCGCCGGGCTGTTCATCGACTTCGATCACCATGAACGCGTCGCCACCGCGTTCCTTGCGCGACAACTTGAGCGTCGCGATGTTGAGATCATTGTCCGCCAGCAATCCGGCGATGCGCGCGATGGAGCCTTTCACGTCGCCGGCCACGAGCACGATCGTGTGCAGATTGCCCGTGATGTCCACCGGATAGCCATCGATCTCGGTGACCTGCACGCGTCCCGCGCCGAGCGATGCCCCGACCATCTGCGAGCGACGCTCGCCACGTTCGAGCGTGATGCGCACGGTGTTGGGGTGCGCGTTGTCGCCGAGCGAGGTCTTCTCGAAGGTGTAGTCGAGCCCTTCGCGCTCCATGATCTCGAGTGCGGTGCGCAAGCGCTCGTCGTCGGGACGAAAACCCATCAATCCACCGACGATCGCCTTGTCGGTGCCGTGTCCTTCACCGGTGCGCGCGAACGAGCCGTGCAGCTCGATGGTCGCACGTTGCGGTGTTCCACCCACCAGACACCGCGCGAGCAATCCGAGTCGGCACGCTCCAGCGGTGTGGCTGGAGCTGGGCCCAACCATCACGGGCCCGATGATATCGAGGAGGGAGACCATGCGAAGAATCTATGCGCGGACGCTCGACATGGGCGCTCGGCGGTGACTCAAAGCCAGCTCAGCGTCGTTTGAGCAGCGGTTTGAGGTACTGACCCGTGTAACTCTCGGGCACCTTCGCGACCTGTTCCGGCGTGCCTTGCGCTACGATCGACCCACCACGCACGCCACCTTCCGGTCCCATGTCCACGATCCAGTCCGCCGTCTTGATCACGTCGAGATTGTGCTCGATGACGAGCACCGTGTTGCCACGATCGACGAGCTTGTGCAGGACTCCGAGCAAGACACGCACGTCTTCGAAGTGCAAGCCGGTGGTCGGCTCGTCGAGAATGTAGAGCGTGCGTCCGGTGTCGCGCTTGGAGAGCTCTGTTGCAAGCTTCACGCGCTGCGCTTCACCGCCGGACAACGTTGTGGCACTCTGGCCCAGATGGATGTATCCGAGTCCCACGTCGCGCAGCGCTTCGAGCTTCTGCGCGATGCGTGGCTGGTTCTCGAAGACGGTGCAACCTTCCTCCACGGTGAGATCGAGCACTTCGGCGATGCTCATGCCGCGAAAGCGCACCTCCATCGTCTCGCGATTGAAACGCTTTCCCTTGCACACGTCGCACGGCACGAAGACATCGGGAAGAAAGTGCATCTCGATCTTCACCAATCCGTCGCCCTGACACGCTTCGCACCGACCGCCCTTCACGTTGAAGGAGAATCGGCCAGGTCCGTAGCCACGAATCTTCGACTCGGGCAACTCGGCGAACAGTTCTCGCACTGGCGTGAAGACGCCGGTGTAGGTGGCGGGATTCGATCGCGGTGTGCGACCGATCGGGCTTTGATCGATGTCGATCAGCTTGTCGAGATGTTCGAGACCGGTGATGCGATCGTGCTGACCGGGAATGACACGCGCGCGATAAAAGTGACGCGACAGCGTGCGCTGCAGGATGTCTGAGACGAGCGTGGACTTCCCCGAGCCCGACACACCAGTAACCGCGACAAAGAGTCCAAGCGGAAACTCGGCGTCCACGTCGCGCAGATTGTGCTCACGCGCGCCCTGCACCTTGATCGTGCGCGCGCTGTTCATCGGTCGCCGCTTCTTCGGCACCGCGATGCTCTTCGTACCAAGCAGATACGCACCGGTGATCGAACCCGGCGTGTTCATCACATCGTCCACCGAACCCTGCGCGATGACTTCGCCACCGTGCTTGCCGGCGCCGGGTCCGAGGTCGATGAGGTAGTCGGCTTCGCGAATGGTTTCTTCGTCGTGCTCGACGACGATGACCGTGTTGCCGAGGTCGCGCAGCTGCCTGAGCGTGTCGAGCAGCTTGCCGTTGTCGCGCTGATGCAGGCCGATGCTCGGCTCGTCGAGGATGTACAACACACCGACCAATCGCGAGCCGATCTGCGTGGCCAGACGAATGCGCTGCGCCTCACCGCCGGAGAGCGATTCCGCACTGCGATTGAGCGTGAGATAGTCGAGACCGACGTCCACCAGAAAGCGCAGACGCTCCTTCACCTCTTTCAGGATCGGGCCGGCGATTCCCGCATCGAGCCCTGGATGACCGGCAGCGCGAATCGGCACCGTGTGAAAGAACGCGAGCGCATCGATGACACTCTGCTGCACCACTTCACCGATGTTCCGGCCGTGCATCGTCACGGCCAGCGACTCGGCGCGCAGTCGCTGTCCTTTGCAGGTGGGGCACGGTGCGGCAACCATGTAGGCTTCGAGGTCCATGCGCGCGCCTTCGGAGCTTGTTTCGATATACCGGCGCTGCACGTGCGCAATGATCCCTTCCCAGCGGCTGTCCGAGCCCGTCTTGATCGAGACCGCTTTCGTCGTCACCCTCTTCGCGACGTTCTTCGCGACGTTCTTCGCGCCCTTTTTTGTTGCGGGAGACGATTCACTCACGCCGTGCAGCAACGAGTGCTTGGCGACGGGCGGAATCTTTGTCCAAGGTGCGTTCAGATCGAAGCCGAGCTGCTTGGCGAGTCCTGGCAGAATGACTTTGCGCAGGTAGCCATCAGGCTCGCCCCACGGGAGCACCACGCCGTCGAGGATCGAAAGACTCTGATCGCCGATGACGAGTTCTTCGCTCGCGCTGCGCGTCGTACCGAGTCCACTGCATGATGCGCACGCGCCAAAGGGCGAGTTGAACGAGAAGTGCCGCGGCTCGAGCTCGGGCAGCGAGATGCCGCACACCGGACAGCCATAGCGCTCGGAGAACATTTCCGTGACCGGTTCCTTCGTGTCGTAGCGCACGACTTCCACCAGGCCCTCCGCCAGCCGCAGCGCCGTTTCGATGGAGTCGGTGATGCGACCGCGATCATCGGCACGCACGACGAGCCGATCGACGACGACCGAAATGGAGTGATTGACGCGCCGATTGAGCTTTGGTGGATCGGCGAGTTCGATCAGTTCCCCATCAACGAGGGCACGCACGAAGCCCTGCTTGCGCGCGTTCTCGAAGAGATCGCGAAACTCGCCTTTTCGCTCCTGCACGAGCGGACTGCGAATCTCGAGTCGCGTGCCCTCGGGCCAGGCGAGGACGAGTTCGGCGATCTGCGCGGGACTCTGACGCTGCACAGCGCGCCCGCAGTTGGCGCAGTGCGGGGTGCCGACACGCGCGTAGAGCAGACGCAGGTAGTCGTAGATCTCGGTGACCGTGCCAACGGTCGAACGCGGATTGTGTCCGGCGGATTTCTGCTCGATGGAGATGGCCGGCGACAAGCCTTCGATCGCATCGACGTCCGGCTTTTCCATCAATCCGAGAAACTGGCGTGCATAGGCCGACAGCGACTCGACGTAGCGACGCTGGCCTTCGGCGTAGATCGTATCGAAAGCGAGCGACGATTTGCCCGACCCGGACAATCCAGTCACCACCGTGAGCTTGTCGCGCGGAATGCTGACGCTGATGTTGCGCAGGTTGTGCTCGCGCGCGCCCCGGACGACGAGGGAATCGGACGGCTTCACACTGGACGGCGTGGCCGTCTTCACCGGATCTGACATGGGCTACAAGCTGAGGGACCTTCGGGTTTTGTTCAACCCCGGACGGCATCATCTGTCACCGCGCGGGCAAATCTCGAACTCGGCCGTGACGGGCGGGTGACGGTGGATCGTCACCATTGGTGAGGCGCGACATGCGCCGCGCTCGACCAGCAATCTCGTCGAGCTGTCAAACTCCCTCGGCACACCGCCCATGATCGAAATCGCTTCGCTGTGCAAACGATACGGCTCGTTCACTGCCGTTCGTTCCCTCGATCTGGTGGTGTCGGCCGGTGAGCTGTTCGGATTTCTGGGCCCCAACGGCGCCGGGAAGACGACGACGATGCGCATGATCGCCGGCATTCTGCAACCGACGTCGGGTTCGGTGAAAATCGCGGGCCATGACGTGCGCACGAACCCGCTCGAAGCGAAGCGCGCCCTCGGCTTCATCCCTGACCGTCCGTTCATCTACGAGAAGCTCACTGGAATGGAGTTTCTGCGATTCGCCGCTGGGCTCTACGGCGAACACGGTGCCGAGGTCGATCGACGTGGCATGGAGCTGCTGGCGCTCTTCGATCTCGACAACTGGCGCGATGAACTGGTGGAGAGCTACAGCCACGGCATGCGGCAGAAGCTCATCATCGCGAGCGCGTTCATACATCGCCCACCGGTGATCGTGGTGGACGAACCGATGGTCGGGCTCGATCCCAAGTCGGCGAAGATTCTCAAGGAGCTGTTCCGCGAGTACACGAAGCGCGGGCATACGGTGATGATGTCCACGCACACGCTCGAGATCGCGGAAGGGATGTGCGATCGGATCGGGATCATGCAGCGCGGCGAGCTGGTCGCGTGCGGCACGATGGAGCAGCTGCGCGGTGCAACAGGCAACGACGATGCGCTCGAAGACATCTTTTTGCGCCTTACTGGCGACAACGTGGCGCGCGAGCTGGTCGAGGTGCTGAATGCGTGAGCCGGGCGCGCTGGTCGGCGCGTGGCAACTGCTGGCGCCCAAATGGCAGATGGCTCGGCATCGCGTGCGAAAGCATCAGCCGGGCGACCTGCGACGTTCGGTCGTGGTGGGCGCGCTGGGCGTTGCGTTCTGGGCCGCCGTCTTTGTCATCAGCCTCAAGCTGCTGCGCTATTTCCGCAGCGCCGAGGACATCGGTGATCTGCTGGCGGGTAAGCTGCTGTCGATGATCCTGCTGTCGTTCATGTCGATCCTGCTGCTGTCGAACACGATTGCCGCGCTCTCGAACTTCTTTCTCGCCCGCGATCTCGATCAACTCGCCGCAGCGCCGGTGAAGCCGTGGGCATTGTATCGCGCACGACTCGCCGAAACGGCGATGCATTCGAGTTGGATGGTGGCGCTGTTGCTGTTGCCATTGATTGCGGCATTCGGCACGGCGTATCGAGGCGGGTTCGTGTTTCCGTTGTTCGCGCTGCTGGTGTTCGTGCCGTTTCTGTGCATTCCTGCGGCGGCCGGTTCAGCGGTGACGTTGCTGCTCGTGAACGTCTTTCCCGCGCGACGTACACGTGACCTGCTGAGTGTCATCACCGCTCTCGCCGTCTGCGGACTTGTCGTGCTGTTTCGCGCGGCGCGCCCGGAGCAGTTGGCACGTCCGGAAGGATTTCAGAACTTCATGCAGTTCATCGCCGCGCTCGATGCCCCATCGTCGCCGTGGTTGCCGAGCGAATGGGTCAGCGACGCGTTGATGAATTTTCTGCAGGGGAGTGCGTCGTGGGAGCCATTGGCGCGGCTGTGGGGCACGACGGCACTGCTGGTCGCGATCGGCGGCTCGCTGCACGCTCGCGGGTGGGCGCGCGGGTTCAGTCAGGCGCAGGAGGGGGCGAGCCGCCGCACGGTACCAGGTTCGAAGCAGCCGTTGCTCGAACGCCTGCTGTCGCCGCTGAATCCCACGCGCCGTCAGCTGGTACTCAAGGAATTGCGTGTGTTTGCGCGCGACTCGACGCAGTGGTCGCAGTTGGTGATGCTGGCCGTCCTGCTGGTGGTGTACGTGGCGAACGTGCGCTATCTGCCGCTCTCGGGTGAAGGGATGACGGCACTGCTGCGCAACGTGATTCCGTTCCTGAATCTGGCGCTGGCTGGATTCGTCCTCGCATCGATTGCCGCGCGTTTCGTCTTTCCGAGTGTGAGTCTCGAAGGGCGCGCGCTGTGGCTGCTGCGTTCGAGTCCGTTCTCCATGCGCGACCTGCTGTGGGCGAAGTTCTGGGTGGGCGCGGTGCCGCTGCTCGTACTCGCACTCATTCTCGTTGGCGCAACGAACATGATGCTGGGCGTGCGCACGTTCGTGCACATCGTGTCACTGGCCGCGATCGTGGCAATGGTCTTTCCGCTCACGGCGATGGCGTTGAGCTACGGCACGTTCTACCCGCAGTTCGACTCGGAGAACGCCGCACAGATCCCGACGTCCTTCGGCGGGCTGCTGTTCATGATGAGCGGGATCGTACTCATTGGAGCAGTGGCGTACCTGACCGGTCGGCCGGCGGCGCGGTTTCTGGTCGCGGAGCACTTTGGCTGGGCGCGCGATCCGGTGACGATGGTGCTGCCGTTCGTCGTCGCGTTGGTGCTGTGCATCGCGGCAACGGTGGCGCCGCTGATGATGGCGAGGAGGAGGCTGGACGGGCTGGAAAGGGGATGAGGAACTACTCCTCCGCCAGCCCTTCCCCGCACTTCGCACAGAACGCCGAACCCGGCTCCGCGACCTTCGCCCCGCAGTGGCCGCAATTCCCCGGCATGTACCGCCC
>ENA-ORBV01008797-ORBV01008797.1-microbial-mat-metagenome-genome-assembly--contig:-NODE-8797-length-16828-cov-21.156767_pt1 | contig 16828 bp, 10 predicted proteins | sample MGYA00237777_ERZ505514 | MGnify/ENA primary metagenome ERZ505514 (study PRJEB26160, sample SAMN06269048) | microbial mat metagenome | isolation source: Oligotrophic lake microbial mat | place... | reverse complement strand
AAATGTTTGCTGTTCGATCCTTACTTATCGGACTCCCTCTCAAAAAAATATGCGAACACTAGCAAACCACATGAACGGATCAGTGAGTTAGTGATCGCCCCTGAATTACTCGATTGCATTGATGTTGTTACCTCCAGTCACAACCACACCGATCATTTGGATGCTGAAACGCTCCTTCCTTTATTCGAAAAGAATAAAAGTATTAAGTTCGTTATTCCGGAAGCTAATAGAGACTTTGTTGTTGAGCGGGTAAAATGCAATCATGATTTTCCCATTGGATTAATCGATGGTGAGAAAAAAATAATAGATGACTTTGCTTTTACGGGAGTGCCCGCAGCGCACAATACAATTGAGCGGGACCAACAGGGTAGGTGCAAATTCATGGGCTTTGTGTTGCAATTCGGAAAGTTTTCGGTTTACCACAGTGGCGATACGTTATGGTATGAGGATATGGTTGATATTCTAAAACCGTTTCACATAGACATTGCATTTCTTCCAATCAATGGAAATGATCCTGCTCGTGGCGTAGCCGGAAATCTAACCTGTGAGGAAGCTGCCCGATTAGGAAAAGAAATTCAAGCAAAGTTGGTGATACCGCATCATTATGATCTTTTTAAATTCAACACGGCCGATCCCAAAGAAATTGAACGAGAGGCAAAAGAAATTAATCAACCCGTTAAGGTGTTACAGCTCGGGGAGGGTTTTAATTTCCGTTTGTAAATTTTAATTCACCACAGCCGCCTTCTTCACCATCACCACCTCCACACCTTTTTCTTTTGCTAAGCTGTTGATCCGATCCACATTCTTATCAATGGTAGTGTGCAGTCTGGTCAATTCTTCATCTACCATTTTGGTAAGCATTTGGCGAACCTCTTCGCCTTGTTCTGTTGGGCGAAAGTCACCCTGTGCCTGTTCCGCCATTAAGTGTGCAAGCCGGTTGTTCATCTTAATGCCGTAGTTAAGTGGGTCTTGCACACTACGATTTTTCGTTTGATGAATATTGTTTTCATGCGTGGTTAATTGTTCTTCAAATTGTTTTACCAACTCGTTGAGTTCCTTATATTGCATATCGCTGCTGATTTTACTTTTCAAAAAGGCGAGGTCTTCTTTAATCTTACGAATATCTATTACACCTTGATTCGCTTCACTTACTTTATCGCGCACTTTAACCAAAAAGTCAAATTGCGCCTGCAAGTCTTCTTGTGAGGAAGGCACGCGTGGGTCTTTCAGAATTTCAAATTCTTGTTCTTGCGCATTCCCATTAACTGTTAACCGCACTTTGTATTTACCAGGCACCGCCTTTGGTCCTTGGTTACCCGAACCATAATAGACCATCCCCGGAAAAGTAGTGTAGCCCGGATACCGCATGTCCCAAACAAAACGATTGCCGCCAGACTTTACCGTTAGTTGCTCGCGACCTTTACCTTTCGAGGTAATGTTGGAAATTACATTACCACTGGTCTCTATAATTTCAATTTTTGTATCGGATTTATCATCCACATTTTTTACAAAGTAGTGTATCATAACACCACCCGGATGATTCTCACCTTCCAGCTTTCTGTTGGCGCCTCGCCAGCCACTGCCTCCCGGCATGCGGTAGCTTGGTGTGGGCTTAAACAACACAAAGTCTTTGGCACTGTTGTCTTTTGTTAGTTGATGCAGCGGAGTAAGATCATCAATCATCCAAAAGCTCCGGCCATGTGTGGCGGCAACAAGATTGTCATCCTTCCACGCAAGGTCTGCAATTGGCACGGGTGGCAAGTTCAATTGAAATTTCGACCAGCTTGCTCCATCATCAAATGAAACCCACATTCCCTTTTCAGTTCCTGCATACAATAACCCTTGTCGTTTAGGATCGGCTCGCACAACCCGCACAAATTCTTCTTTTGGTATTCCATTCGTAATCAACAACCATGTTTTACCATAGTCGGTAGTTTTATATACGTAAGGTGTGTAATCACCAAACTTATAAGAAGTAGCAACAGCATATGCGCCACCTTTCACAAATGGATTTACATCGATGCTGTTCCACATGTTTAACTTTGGTGAAATGGAAGGCGTAACGTTTTTCCAATTCTTGCCACCATCAATCGTAACGTGAATTAGTCCGTCATCCGATCCGGTCCAGATTTCATCTTTTGTATAAGGCGATTCCGCGATTACAAAAATGTTCGCGTAGTACTCTGCCCCAGTATTGTCCTGAGTTATCGGTCCACCCGATGATTTTATTGTTTCGGGCTCACCGCGTGTTAAATCAGGACTGATAACTTCCCAACTTTGCCCACCATTGGTGGTGGCATGCACATGATTTGAGCCAGCATAAAGTTTCTTAGGATCATGATGACTAAACACAAGCGGATAGTTCCAATTGAATCGATACTTCATTACCTCAACTCCAGAGCCTGCCGGAAGATCGGGCCACACATTGGTACTTCGCTCTTGCCCATTCTCTAGGTTGGTCATACTCATGTAACCTTTGTAATCACTTCCGTAGATGATGTTTGGGTTGGTGGGATCTGGTGCGAGATGCGCGCTTTCACCAATCGATAATGCCAACCAATCTTTTTCTGAAATGCCTGCGCTGCTGGTGCGATGTGGAATACGCACACTCGAATTATCTTGTTGAGCCCCCAGGATATTATAAGGGAATGAATTATCGGTAGTAACCCGATAAAATTGTGCAGTTGGTTGATTGTGATAGGTCGACCAGTTTTCACCACCATCAGTTGAGATTTGTGCGCCTCCATCATCGGCTATAGCCATGCATTGATTATTGTTTGGGTCAATCCACAAATCGTGATGATCGCCATGCGGAGCATTTTTCAATTCAAACGTTTTGCCGCCATCTTTTGAAACTCCATAACTAACATTCATCACAAATACCTTGTCTTCATTTTGTGAGTCGGCATAAATGCGGCAATAGTACCAGGCACGTTGCAACAAGGCACGATCTTGATTAATGCGTGCCCAGGTTTTACCGGCATCATCCGATCGATATACTCCTGGAGCTTCCGTGTTTTCAATAATGGCCCACACTCTATTTGTATTTACTGGCGATACGGTCACGCCAATAATTCCATTAAGGCCTTTCGGCATCCCGGGCTTGTCAGAAAGATTTTCCCATGTATCGCCTCCGTCTGTGCTCTTCCACAATTTTGAATCCGGCCCACCGCTATCCATGCGGTAGCCGTTACGTTTCATGTTCCACGTAGCGGCATACATAATTCGGGGATTGTTTGGATCAAAAATTAAATCTCCCGCACCAGCGGTATCATTGATGTATAAGATTTTCTTCCAGGTTTGTCCGCCATCGGTACTGCGATACACACCCCGCATTTCATTTGGCTTCCATAGATTTCCCATGGCAGCCACATATACTACATCCGGATTTTTTGGATGTATGCGAATACGTGAAATATGTCTTGAGTCTGAAAGTCCGATGTGCTTCCAACTTGTGCCGGCATCAGTGGATTTCCAAACGCCCCAACCGCTAGACACATTGTTGCGAACCGTTTGCTCGCCCTCGCCCACATAAATTACATTTGGATCGCTCTCGGCAACGGCCACGGCTCCAATAGTTCCTCCAAAATAATTGTCGGTAATGTTTCCCCAAGTTTGGCCTGCATCAGTAGTGCGCCATACGCCCCCACCCACGGCTCCGAAATAATATAGGTTTGGGTTACCAGCTACACCCGTAACAGTACCTGATCGCCCACCTCGAAAAGGGCCTACTTCGCGCCAGCGAATGCCCGAGTAAAGTGCCTGATCAAACGTTGTGGTTGCACTAGGAGTAGATTTCTTTTGTGCTTCTGCAGTAAAGACAAACAGTATTAGCAATAGACTAAGGATTCGCATAGGATTATTTTATAAACAGAATTACGAAAAATACTGTCTATCTCTCAATCTTTTTGACGGACGGCTGCGTCATGAGCAAAATGCCGAGACCGAGGGTTGTCTTGCAAATACTCGGATTATGTTATCTTTAGCTTATGGAAAACCTAAGTATCTTCTCGGAATACTTTTTCTACCGAATTCTTATTAATACTGCTTTTATGGTAGTACTGATTCAGTTCATCTACTATCCAACTTACCATAAGCGCGATTCATTCTTCACTTTCTTTTTGTTGAACTTCATCGTATTCCTGCTGTCGTTTATGTTAGAGAAGGCGAAAGCTTTTAATTCTATCGGAAGTGCTTTTGGTTTACTGGCTGCATTCTCGTTACTCCGCTTCCGCACCGAAACCATCACCATTAAAGACATGACTTACTTGTTCATCATTATGGCAGTAGGGCTCATTAACTCGATTATGAAAGGCTCCTATTTAGAAATAGGTGCCATTAACTTAATGATTGCTGCTGGCGTCTATATTATTGACGGAAATCATTTGATCAAAAATCAGAAAACGAAAATGATCGAGTATAACATAATGGGAAACATAAAACCCGATCAACAGGAAAAATTAATTCTCGATCTGCGAGAGAAAACTGGTTTGGATATTCGAAAGACTACTATTGAAGAAATTGACTTGATTAAAAACCGGGTCGTGATAAAAATCTACTACTACTAGGTATAAAAAAAGCCCGACCGAGATTTCGATCAGGCTTTTCATGCTAGCTTCTTGGCTCAGAATTTTACTTCCGGGGCTTTTTCAGCTCCTTCATCAGATTTAAAATAGCCTTTCTCTTTCCATCCACCAATGCTGGCAACCAGCGATCGTGGAAATCCAACAATACTTGTGTTGAACTCAAGAACTGCATCGTTAAATCTTTTTCTTGCTACAGAAATTCTATTTTCAGTGCCTTCCAACTGCGCTTGCAGATCAAGGAAGTTTTGATTTGCTTTTAAATTTGGATAATTCTCGGCTACAGCCAACAGTCTTCCCAACGAAGTGCTTAAACCACTTTGAGCTTGTTGAAATGCCGCCATATTTTCAGGGGTTAGATTTGATGCATCAATCTTAACCTGGGTAGCGCTGGCGCGGGCCTCAATTACTTTGGTTAAAGTTTCTTGTTCAAAATCCGCATACCCCTTAACAGTTGAAACGAGATTAGGAATAAGATCAGATCTGCGTTGATAGTCTGACTCCACATTTCCCCAAGCACTTTTTACAACCTGGTCTTTAGCGGCCATGCCGTTATACATACCTATAAACCAAAAAACGATGATGGCCAATGCGCCTACCCACCAAAACTTTTTAACTATTTCCATATAAGGTGTTTAAATTTTATGCGAAGGTAGAAGCTATTTTGCGTATAGACAAACCTAAAAAGGCTATTACTTTTTTGAGATTCAGCATTAAAAACAAATAAAGTGAACCTGAATTTAGTTTTATTAATTAAGATACCAAACTCTTCTCCATCAAAAACTCTGCAATCTGCACCGCATTGGTAGCTGCACCCTTTCTCAAGTTATCAGCCACCACCCACATGTTTAAGGTATTGGGTTGCGACTCATCTCTGCGCAAGCGGCCAACAAAAACTTCATCCTTTCCATGTGAGTTTATCGGCATTGGGTAGATATTATTTTTAACATCATCCTCAACAATTACACCAGGAGTGCTTTCAAGTATTTCGCGTACTTCCTTCAAATCGTAATCTGTATAGAACTCAACATTTATTGCTTCGGAGTGACCGCCCATCGTTGGGATTCGTACGGTTGTAGCGGTTAATCCAATGGTTTGATCACCTAATATTTTCCGGGTTTCATTCACCATCTTCATCTCCTCTTTGGTGTAGCCGTTATCCAAAAACGAATCGATGTGTGGCAATGCATTCATATCGATCTTATGCGGATACACTTTCATGCCACCCGTAATACCTTGACGTTCTTCCATCATTTGTTGCACCGCATCTTTTCCTGTTCCGGTTACTGATTGATAAGTAGAAACAACGATGCGTTTTATTTTATACTTCGCATGCAAAGGTGCAAGCGCCATCACCATTTGAATAGTTGAACAGTTTGGGTTAGCAATGATCAAATCATCGTTGCCCAACTCATGCCCGTTTATTTCAGGTACAATTAGTTTTTTGGTAGTATCCATCCGCCATGCCGATGAGTTATCGATTACCGTTGTGCCTTTAGCAGCAAACTTAGGCGCCCATTCCAGAGAAGTGCCGCCTCCTGCAGAGAAGATTGCAACATCCGGAGCTAAAGCAACTGCTTCCTCCATTCCAATAATCGTGTATTCTTTACCCTTAAACTTTATCCTCTGCCCCACCGATTTGGCTGAGGCTACTAAATACAATTCATCAAATGATACCCTGCGCTCTTCGAGCACTTTCAAAACTTCCTGACCAACCAAACCGGTTGCCCCTACTACTGCTAATTTCATTTTTATGTTTAATTTAAGAGATGCAAAAATAGTATTTTTGATAGCATGCAATGAAGAAATTCCTTTTCATTCTTCTGGTTTGTTTTAGCACACTCGGTTGTGTTGCTCAAGTTATTGATTCTTTTGCGGATGGTGACCTAACGAACAATCCTACGTGGACGCCAGACCAAGCTGGTAATTGGATTGTTGCGAACAATCAACTGCGGTCAAACTCAGCCGTTGCCAGTTCTTCATTCTACATCACTACGCCATCGGCCAAAGCAACTAATGCTCAATGGGAGTTTTGGGTTAACCTTCAATTCAATACGAGTATTACAAACTTTGTGGATGTATACCTGATTTCTGAGCAACAAAATCTATTAAGCCCAACCAACTCAGGATACTTTGTGCGGATTGGCGGCACACCCGATGAAGTTAGTTTATATAAGATCGTATCCGGAACGGCCACTATTCTTATTAACGGAGTTGATGGGATCACCAACAGCTCTAACTCTACCCTTCGCATCAAAGTAGTTCGCGATGTAAATAACCTATGGACTTTGGAACGCGATGCAACAGGTGGCAAAAACTACTTTCTTGAAGGAACGGTGACAGATAATTCGGTAACTAGCAGTAACTATTTTGGAATTCGCGTACTGCAATCAACAGCTAGTTTTTTTAGTAAACATTTCTTTGATGAGATCTATGCGGGTGAAATTATTTTAGATAATGAAGCCCCAATATTAACTCAATTGCAAGTTTTAAATAGCACGCAACTTTCTTTGCTCTTCGATGAAAAAATTGCACTCAACTCAGCGCAGAACATTCTTAACTATTCAGCCTCCAACGGAATTGGGAATCCGGTTGCAGCACAATTGCAGGTCGATGAAAAAACGGTACTGCTCACTTTTTCACAACCCTTCGCAAATGGAATTACAAATCAGCTTACTGTTGCCAATGTTAAAGATTTGTTTGCGAATGCAATCGCAAACATCGTTCAGCCATTCCTATTTTTTCAACAACAACCTGTCAATCCTAAAGACATCATCATCACAGAAATTTTTGCTGACACCAGTCCGCAGGTAGGCTTGCCCGATGCAGAATTTATTGAGATTTATAACCGAAGTATTAATCCTATTGATATTTCGGGTTGGAAATTCTCAGATGGAAGTTCAATAGCCGTTTTTACATCTAAAATTATTTTGCCTAATGAATACTGGATTGTTTGTGCAAATACGAATTTGACCTCATTAACTCCTTTCGGAAAAACAATTGGTGTTTCAAACTTTCCAACGCTAAATAATAGCAGTGATGTGTTAATGCTTCGTAACGCAAGTAATCAAACTATAGATTCGGTTAGTTACACGCTCAGTTGGTATAAAGACACCGACAAACAAGAAGGTGGTTGGACATTGGAGTTGATTGACACGAACAATCCTTGCGGGGAAGAGAATAACTGGACGGCCTCAGAAGATGCGAAAGGCGGTACGCCTGGAAAAATAAATTCTGTGAATGCTAACAAGCCCGATCTTACTGGGCCAGCGTTGCTATCTGTAACGCCTTCTCAAACAAACGAACTTACTTTAATCTTCAATGAAAAATTAGAGAAGGATTTAAGTACGATATTCTTTGAAATCACACCGACTGCAAATGTTCTTCAATCAAAATTTACCTCTGCTTCCTTGCGGGAAATTAGACTTACACTTTTGCAAGCACTTACTCCGCGTCAGCTTTACACAATAGAAGTGAAGAACCTTCGCGATTGTAGTGGAAATTTTATTCAATCAGATTTTAGCAAACTTACTTTTGCATTACCTGAAATTGCTGAACAAGGTGATCTACTTCTTACAGAAATCTTATTCAATCCGCGGTCGGGTGGCGTTGACTTTGTTGAAATTGTAAACGTCTCCGACAAGTTTATTAACTTAAAAAGTTGGGCACTGGCCAATCGACCAGTAGATGCTATTATCAATAGTAAAGTTATTGCTCTCGCGGATTTAATTATTTCACCAAGCACATTCCTGGCCGTTACAAGTGATCCTGCTATTCTTAAAAATCAGTATCCCACATCCCAAGAGAAAAATTTTATCTCGGCAACCATTCCATCTATGAATGATGATGCCGGATCAATTGCGCTTGTTTCTCCACAAGGATTGTTAATGGATTCATTTGTTTACTTAGATGATTATCATTCCGCTTTGTTAAAAGATAAAGAAGGTGTGTCGCTTGAGAGAATCTCGCTAACCAAACCTAATCTTCTCTCCAATTGGAAGTCAGCCAATGCATCCGTTGGGTTTGCTACACCAGGCTCTGCCAACTCCAACGCACGTCCTGAAAAATTTATTGACGAGAATGCCGTTCAGGTTGTACCCGAAATATTTTCACCGAATGTTCCGGGTCAGGATTTCGCGCAAATCAATTTTAAATTCGATCGCAGTGGACTAATTGCCCAGGTTAAAATTGTGGACTTGCAAGGTCGTACCATTAAAGAAATTGCTAACAACGAAACGCTTGCCTTCGAAGGTTTCTATCGGTGGGATGGCGACCGCACCGAGGGTGACAAAGCCCGCAGAGGTTATTATTTTGTCTGGTTTGAGGTACTCGATTTGGACGGATGGGTAAAGACTTTTAGAAAGCGGGTTGTGATCGGACAGTGACTCTATTAGCCAAATTCACGTGAATTTAGCTTTCTAATTAGCTGAATTAACGTAAATTTGGCTAATACGTAAAGCTGATGCACGATGAATATACTACCTCGGTCTTTGTTTCAAACCTTGCTTAAGCAAGTTGGTAAAAACAAAGTGATAGTTTTAACGGGCCCACGAAGAGTTGGAAAAACTTTTCTTTTAGACCAATTGGAAGCGACACTAAAAACACCTGTGGTACGCATGAATGGCGACTTGCCTGAGACACATCAAATTTTAAGTTCAAAAAATATTCAGTCTTATAAAAGATTGTTGGGTACATCGCGCCTGCTAATTATTGACGAGGCTCAAATGATAGACGGCATTGGGCAAATACTTAAAATAATAATTGATCATTTTAAAGATTTGACAATACTGGCAACAGGCTCATCTTCATTCGACTTAACTAATCAAATTGGAGAACCGCTTACTGGAAGACAATTACATTACCATCTTTATCCTGTTTGGCAGGGTGAGTTGAACTTATCAGAAACACATCTGGATACAGTACGCAATTTAGAAGAGCGACTATTGTTTGGAAGTTACCCAGAGTTAATTAATCTCGAAACCGAAGCAGAGAAGAGAAAATATCTTCATGAACTTGTTGCCTCTTACTTATTCAAAGACATTTTAATTTACGATCAAATACGAAACTCGAATAAGCTATCCGAGCTTCTTCAGCTAATTGCCTTTCAGGTAGGCAAGGAGGTTTCGCTACTGGAAATTGGCAGACAACTTTCAATTAGTAAAGATACCGTTGCAAAGTATTTAGATTTACTAAGCAAAGTGTTTGTGATTTATCGGGTTGGTGGGTACAGTTCTAATTTAAGAAAAGAGGTAGTAAAAACGTCTAAGTGGTATTTTGTCGATAATGGAATCAGAAATGCTTTAATCAATAACTTTAGTCCTTTAGCAGGCAGAAACGATTTAGGAGCCTTATGGGAAAATTATTTAATGGCTGAACGGATTAAGCGAAACGCATATTCTGAAAATAATGTAATCCCATATTTCTGGCGAACCTACGATCAACAAGAGATTGACCTCATTGAAGTGAAGGATGGAAAACTTTCCGCGTTTGAATTCAAGTGGCGCGACTCAAAAGCAAAGCCTCCAGTCTTCTTCACCAAAAGTTATCCAAGTGCATCTTTTCAAGTAGTAAACCGTGAGAACTATTTTGACTTTATCGACTCATAAATATTAGGGGTCTGACCGCTTGACTTTTTTGAATGTAGCGGTCTGACCCCTATTTAAACTATGAACAACTCTTCTTACTAACTAATTAATGCTAGGCATACTCGTTCAACTTATTATTTCTGCAGCACTCTTATGGTTTGTTGAAAAGCAAAGTCTGGCCGCACTAAGGCCATTCCCCGCATTAGTCCGCCCACGTCAATTTATTTTTGGATTTATAGTCAGTGCTGCGCTTTGTATAGTTGCTCAACTCTTCATTCACCCATTCAATTTGGAAACTCAATACTTTTTTTGACTACTCATTGCTATCCAATAGCATTTGGTGAGATGTCAAATCTGTTCTTTTTGATGAATTCCTCTTCAGAGGGGCACTTCTCTACATTGCAATTCAAAAGTTAGGATCGAAAAAAGGAGTTTTATTGTCCGCTATCGCACTCGGTATCTATACATTGGTTTTCATACAATGCTTTTGGAAATCCTGCCGCGATGATCTACATTTTTATTGGCACTGGGTTAATGGGGTATGTATGGGCTTATGCGTTTTCAAAAACCAGTTCAATGGCTTTACCCATTGGTTTACATCTTGGTTGGAATATGCTTTTCAATACAATTTTTTGCAAAGGCCCATGGGGCGATGCCGTGCTTATTCTTAAACAGACAGAGACCACCGTTGATTTAACAGGTATCATTTCCCTTATCAATCTCATTTTACCTATTCTCATTGTGCCACTTGTCAGCTTTTGGTTTGTTTTCCGCATAGGTAAGCAACAAGCCTCCGCGACTCTTTAGCCAAGACTTAATTAATTCCAATACATTTTTTGTTTCACCCCTCACCGCGTATTTTTGCCCATCTTTTTCAAAACCCTAAAAAGAAACAGTTTTATGGCAAAATCGAAGAAAAAACCAGCCAAACCAGCAAAAAAGGCCTCTGCGAAAGCAAAGCCTGCCAAGCCAGTTAAGAAATCAAAACCAGCCGCTAAGGCGAAAAAGATAGCTGCTAAGAAAACTGTTGTTAAGAAGGCAAAAGCACCTAAAAAGGTTGTTGCTAAGAAAGTTGAAGCCAAAAAGGTTGCTCCGAAAGCAGAACCTAAAAAAGTAGCTAAGAAAGAAGTAGCTAAACCAGTTTTGAAAAGAGCAGATGCACCGGCTCCTAAAAAGGAAATGCGCCCAATAGCGCCACCGATAAGGCTATCGCCATCTCAGTTAAATATTTTCCCTATTATAAATAAAAGACCTATTGCCCATAAGCCTGCAAAAACGGCAGTAGTTAATGAAGATAAAACCCGTTATAGCGATGTAGAGCTAAAGTGGTTTGAAGATTTGATTATGGGTAAATTGAATAAAGCCAAAGAAGAGTTCACGATTTTAAAGGATACTCTTAATCGTACCAACGATGCCGGTACCGATGCTACCTCTGGAGGTAATACAAAAGTATTAGAAGATGGAGCTGAAACTGCTGAGAAAGAAAACTTGAGCCAGTTAGCTGCACGCCAGCAAAAGTTTATGACCAATTTAGAAAACGCTTTGGTGCGTATTAAAAACGGTACCTACGGAATTTGTTCTGTTACTGGAAAGTTGATTCCCAAAGAGCGCTTGATTGCTGTGCCACATACTACACAGTCGATTGAGGCAAAAATGATGAAGCAAGATTAAATCCTCTTGAGAGGAATTAGATAGATTATTATGGATTTCTTACAAAACCACATCGAAGCATTAATTTTTTGTTCGCCAACACCTGCCAAGGTAGCTGACATTAAAGCCTGCTTATCAGAAATGTTTAATGCCGATGTGCCGGAAGAAGATATTCATGATGCATTAAAGCGAACAGAAGAAAAATTTCAAGGTGACGAGTTTTCTTTTCAGCTAAATAGAGCAGGCGGTGGCTACCAGTTTTTGACAAAGCCTGCGTATCAAACCAGCATCGGGATTATGTTGAAGCAGCAATCGAAAAAAAGATTGTCCACTTCGGCTATGGAAACACTATCAATCATTGCTTACAAACAACCGATCTCTAAAACAGAAGTTGAAAACATTCGCGGAGTAAATTGCGATTACGCCATTCAAAAATTACTCGACAAAGGGTTGATTGAAATTCTGGGTAAGGCGGAAACTATTGGTCGTCCGTTGCTTTATGGAACTAGTGCAAAATTCATGGAGTACTTCGGCATCAATGATATTATTGAATTGCCAACACCAAAAGATTTCACAACCGAGGTTAACACTATTGGCGAAACCCCCGATAATCAATAAATTAATAAACACTAGAAACATAGACCACATAGAATCAACTCTTAGCTAAGTGCTCTATTCATATCCCAATAGTTAAAGGGAGTTACGTTACAACTATCATACTCACGCATTGGCTGATTAAGCATTGGCTAATGAATAATTAATTTACATTATGCCACGTCCAAGAAAATCATCAACCGGTAAAACTTCCTTTGGTAAACGATCAGAAGCGGAGAAATCCTTTTATCATAAAAAGAAAGAACGATACGATAGCAAGTCGGAAGACAAGCGTCCGCGCCCATCGCGCAGTGCCGATCAATACAGCAGCAGCTCACATCGCTTTAGTAAAACAGGAAAACCATCATTCGGAAGAAAAGAAGAAGGATCGGGTGGATTTTCGAAACGAACTGATCGCAAGGATGAAGGTTCGGCATTTGGAAAGCGTCCTTTTCAACGCAGAGATTCTGATTCATCCAGCAAGCCGCCATTTAGAAAAAGAGAAGCCGGGTCATTTAGCAGAGACGGTGAAAGACCAAATCGCTTTGAGAAAAAACCGTTTGAGCGAAGAGACAGAAGTGAAGGCAGTGAAAAGCCACCTTTCAGAAAAAGAGAAGCTGGATCATTCAGTAAGGATGGAGAAAGACCAAATCGCTTTGAGAAAAAACCATTTGAACGAAGAGACAGAAAAGAAGGTGATGAAAAGCCTCCTTTCAGAAAAAGAGAAGCCGAATCATTCAGCAGAGATGGAGAAAGACCAAATCGCTTTGAGAAAAAACCGTTTGAGCGCAGAGACAGAAAAGAGGGTGACGAAAAGCCTGCATTCAAAAAAAGAGAAGCGGGTTCTTTTAGTAAGGATGGAGAAAGACCAAATCGCTTTGAAAAGAAACCGTTCGAGCACAGAGATAGAAATGAGGGTGACGAAAAGCCAGCGTTTAGAAAAAGGGAAAGCAGTTCCTTTGATTCAAAATCTGAAGACAAGCCTGAAGGTAAATCTGAAGATAAACCTCGGTTCGAAAAGAAATCATCTGAACGCAAAAAAGAAGGCGATGAAAAATCTCCTGCCAAAGGTGATAGCTTCGGACTTCCCTACAAGCGCAAGACCTTTAATAAAACAACTGACATAAAAACAACTAAGCGCAACGCACCAGCGGCTAAACAAAAATCCGATCCGGATTTAATTCGCTTGAATAAGTTTTTAGCAAACAGTGGTGTTGGCAGTCGCAGAGAAGCAGACGAACTTATTAAGATGGGTTTAGTAACTGTGAACGGAGAAACAATAAGCGAAATGGGTTATAAGGTTAAGTTAACCGATGAAGTTCGATATGAAGGAAAAAAATTAAAAGCCGAAAAACCTGTTTACATTTTATTAAATAAGCCAAAAGGTTTTATCACTACCACAGACGATCCACAAGATCGCAACACGGTGATGGCATTAGTTGCTAATGCTGGCAAAGAGCGCATCTATCCGGTTGGCCGATTAGATAGAAATACAACAGGTTTATTGATGCTTACCAATGATGGCGATTTAGCTGATAAACTTACTCATCCTTCTTATGGTGTAAAAAAGATTTATAAAGTTGAATTGGATAAGCCACTTTCAAAAAATGATTTTGTAAAAATAAAAGATGGCGTTCATCTTGAAGAAGGTCGCGCGATGGTCGATGATCTGGCTATTATTGGAGATGACAACAAAGTAGTTGGCCTCGAACTGCACATCGGCTGGAATAGAATTGTGCGTAGAATTTTCGAATCGTTAGACTATCAAGTTATAAAACTGGATCGCGTTGTTTATGCCGGGCTTGATAAGAAAGATCTTGGCCGTGGGCAATGGCGATTTTTAAAACCAGAAGAAGTTGTAGCATTGAAGCATTTTAAATAACAACTTCAATTTTTTTTTATCAAAATAAGAGCGACAGATTATCTAATCTATCGCTCTTATTTTTTACTCACTCTTCAAATTATCTACCGGATTAACAAACACTGCTCGCCACGTTTGTGAGCCTATGGTAATGGTTGCAAACAAGAGTAGCAAGGCTATTCCTAATCCTATCACATAAAAATCAACCGTAACGTGGTAGGCAATCTTTTCCAGCCACAAGGTGTTTACGAAATAGGCAGCGGGTACTGCAATTAAAATTGCCATTAGAACAACAATGAAAAATCCTTTTGATAATAAATAAACAAGCGAGCCATTACTGCTTCCTAACACTTTTCGAATGGATACCTCTTTAATACGCGTTTCGGTAGTGTAGGTAGCCATGCCTAAAAGCCCAAGGCACGATATCAGGATTGCCAAAAAAGAAATCACACCTAAAATTCTCACCAAGTCACCAAAGAACATGTCGTAGATTTTATGAATCTCATCGTAAAAATCTTTGTAATCAAGTTTTAGATTTGGATTGATTAGCGACCATGCTTGTTCAATAGAGGCAGCAGCATCTTTAAAATCGCCAGTATACTTTACCTGCACTAGTTGAAAATCGCTCGGATTATAAATTAGTGCCAAGGGTGCCATTTTCTCAATTAGTATTTGATGGTTGTAATTTTTGATTACTCCAATTATACGCGAATGCGTGGAATCACCCTGATTAATTACTTCTTGCCCAATGGCATCAGCGGCACTTTCAAATTGAAATGCCTCTACTGCTTTTTCACTTATCACCAGATAGGCTTCATTGAGTTTTCCAGATTCTGGTAAATAAAAATTACCTGCCACTAACTCAACATCAATATTTTTAAGGTAGTCTTCATCAACGCTAAACGTATTGACATTTGTCCAATCTTTATCTTCAAGTGCCCGCTTAAAGTCGGTAGCTCGCGTGCTGCCAGCAGCCGGAATGTGCGAAGCAGCACTTACACTTTGTATATTGCTATGCTTAAGCAATTCTGTTTTGAGTGTTGTTGCCGAAGAGTTACTAAGTTGTACCACAATTTTATTTTCCATGTTAAATCCATGGTCAGCCTTCAAAAAGAGTTGCAATTGATTGTAGACTACAATTACCGAAAGAATAAAAATTAGCGAGAAAGTAAATTGAGCAACCAGCAAGCCCTTGCGCAAACCCATGCGCGAAAAGAGTTTTATGTTTGAAAAACCCTTGAGCACATTAACGGGTTTGAAACCACTCATAACCACAGCCGGAAATAACCCAGCCAACACACCAACTACTAACGCAAATCCGATGAAGACAGCATAAATAACATAGTTTGTCTCAAGATCCCATTTCATAAAATGTGCAAAGCTCAATCCAAGTATTAAGGGTTTTACCATAAGGAGCATTATCAAAGCAAGGATTAAGGCGAACACAGAGACTATGATAGACTCCGACATAAATTGCGTGAATACATGCCATCTTAAAGCACCTGTTACTTTGCGTATACCAATCTCTTTCGCGCGCGTCAGTGATCTTGCGATAGACAGATTTGTGAAATTGAAACAGGAAGTAAGCATTACAACACCGGCCAATCCTGCAAAAAAGTAAACGAACACCCAGGGAAGAAAAGGTCCGATTGGATTGTTAATGAAAGAACCAGGCGTGATACTGGTTAGCGACTGCATTTGATATATAATCTTATTTTGAGTCTCGGGTTTTGGCAATTCGGCAAAATGATCTTCCTGAATTTTTGAAAGATGAGACTGAATTTCCAAGATGCTTTTACCGGGTTCAATCAGTATATAAACCCAACCAGCCGTGTATTGATACCAATTATCTAAGTCATCGCTTCTGGTACCAGTACCTATTTCGCTTATATACGTTGCTATACTGGCCAATGCTTCAAAAGCAATATGCGATTTGTTATCAGTCTCTTTTAACACACCTGTTACTTTATACGGCCCAGCCTCACCTACCATAAAGGTTTCTCCAACAGGATTTTCTTCCTTGAATAATTTACGAGCCGCTTGCTTAGTTAGCACGACTGAGTATGGTTCGTTGAGGGCTGTGCTTCTATCACCGTGTTCAAGCTCCAATTGAAACAAGTCTATAAACTCAGGATCAACAAAATACCCGGCAACAGGAATATTTACACTCTGTTCAATTTCCATCCAATGATTACCAAATCCACGAACAATCCGTACTGCTTTCTCTACGCCAGTATAATTCTCTAGCAATTCTTTTTGTATAGGTAATGTAGTGGTTGCTGTTTCACTTAATTCATTCCCTTTCTCATCAGTTGGAATACTATTTAACCTAAAGATGCGATCGCGTTGTGTGTTGTATCGGTCGTACATCAGTTGGTCGGCCACCAACATCATGATGCCCATACAAATCGACATGGCAATGGCGAGGCCAAAGATGTTGATGAAAGAAAAGAATCGATGTTTTAACAAACTGCGCAGCGTGGTTTTAAAATAATTTCTAAGCATAGAAATTTCAGATTAGTATGTACTAAATGATAATTGATTCTTGTAGGATT
>ENA-ORBV01008796-ORBV01008796.1-microbial-mat-metagenome-genome-assembly--contig:-NODE-8796-length-16829-cov-15.767849_pt1 | contig 16829 bp, 8 predicted proteins | sample MGYA00237777_ERZ505514 | MGnify/ENA primary metagenome ERZ505514 (study PRJEB26160, sample SAMN06269048) | microbial mat metagenome | isolation source: Oligotrophic lake microbial mat | place... | reverse complement strand
CTATGTTTAGAGACTAGACATATTACAACCCAAACTACCCCACACTTTCGACAAGGTCAGATTTCAGTCACACACCCGGCGCAGCCGCCGGTACTACTCGATAAAAGCGGCGGTGCGCTCGTGTTTGTTTTTCGGGGTGGCTGAGGTCTCGCCGCCAAACCGGCGGGCGCAACCTCAAGAGCGTCCGTTCCCCATCCCAAAGTCAGCTAACCCCAATCGTATCGTTATGAAAAATCGCAATTATCCGATCGTCGCCGCCACCGCTCTGGCGGTGATCGCGAACTCAGCTCTGTGGGCGCAACTCGCGCCGACAAAATCGCCGACCGTAAACGCGGACAGTGTCGTTGAACTCTCGCCCTTCGTTCTCTCCGCCTCGGCCTCCGACGGGACCACCATCAGCGAGTCGACCTCCGGCACGCTCGTGTCGCGTCCCCTCGACAAGCTGCCCATGGGTATCCAGGTCGTGAGTGCCGAGCTGATGAAGCAGCTCGATATCTTGAACGCCGATGCGCTTGGACGCGTCGTCCCCGGGCTGGCCAACCAGAACAACACCACTTCCGAAGGCACCGGCAACAACACCCAATACGCCTCCCGCGGCTTCACCGTGTTGCCCCGCCGCAACGGTTTTGCCCCCGGCGGTCGCCTCTACGACATGACCGGCATCGACCGCGTCGAAGTCATCCGCGGCCCCAATTCCCTGCTCTACGGACAGAGTGATGCGGGCGGCATCATCAACTACATCACCAAACGCCCCCGGATCCGTAACGCGACGGGTGTCCGCGGCGTCGTTTCGGCCGCCGTTGGCAACTATGATTTCTACCGTTCCGTGCTGGATGCCGATATGACGCTGATTCCCGGCAAGCTTGGCTTCCGGCTGCCGGCTTCCTTCACGAGCAACAAGCGTGAGTTCGATTTCTTTCGGAACAAGGTGATCGCCTACAACCCCTCGCTGTTGTTCCGGCCGTTTGAAAAAACCGAGGTCTCCTTCGAGTATGAATACCTCGACGTGCGCACCAACTTTGGCGCGTTCCAACCGATCGTGTGGCGCCCGCCCGGGTCGACCGTCGAGTATGTGGACAAGGAGAGCCGCGGTCTTGGCCGCGCCGCGCGAGGCGGTTTCTTCGGACCCTATGCCAAAGCGGAAAACGAGCAGACCAACTGGACCGCCGACGTGACGTCCCAACTCACAGAGAATATCACGTTCCGTGGCGTCTATTCCGAAAACAAGCGTGACCGCAATGAACTCGTCCCCACCGGCGGCGATCCTTTCCGCACGGTCCCGGTTCCGTATTTCGGCGCCAACACCATCGATGGCAACCGGATCACCGGCTACAAAGGCGACCTGCTGGGCCAGTGGGAGCTCGGGCCGTTCAAGACCCGCACCATCATCGGCCATGAATACAACAAGAACATTTTCTTTGCCAGCGTCTGGCGCGGCTGGAACGCGGCCGCCAATGCGAGGGATAACATTTACACGCTAAATCTCGGTTTCGATCCCGTAACCCAACGGGTCACCCGTCCGCCGACCGCCTCCGATTATCGCCCGTTCAACGGCGTCTCGGGTTCGTTTTTGGATACCAAGCTTGATCCGGCCTTGTGGCGGCGCGAAGTGGGGCCCAACCGTTTTCTGAGCGAGTGGACAAACACCCGTATCAGCGAAGTGCTGTCCGGCTACGACGACCGCCTGCAAGTTCTCGTCGGCGTGGCGCGGGGCAAAAGCACGCTCACCAATACGACGACCAACGTGGCCGACGACCGCAAGGCCACGACCTGGCAGGCGGGCATCGGCTGGTCCTTCGACGCGAAGAAGCAGCACATGGTGTTCGTTAACCGGAGCACCAGCTACCAGCCCCAGTTTCTGTTCGATATCAATTTCGCGCCGTTGCCGCCGCTCACCGCCGAGGGGTTTGAGGGCGGACTCAAGTCGACTTGGGGCACCTCCGGTCTGTCCACGACCCTCGTGCTCTACATGCAGGAGCGCAAGGATGTCGGCCGTCAGTTCCAGGACTTCGCGTTCAATCCGCCGCGGACCTACGGCATTCTCACCCCGGGCGAGGAAGTGAAAGGCGTCGAACTGGAGGCCACCTATCAGGCGAACAAACAGCTCAACTTCACGGTTCTATACGCCCAGTTCGACGGCAAGATCACCGGCGCGCCTCCCGGCCGCAATGCCATCATCGGGCAAGAGCTGCCGCGGGCCCCGGAGCAATCCGCCAACATTTTGGCCAACTACAAGATCGACGGCGATGGGGCGCTGGGCAGGACCCGGTGGACTCTCGGCGCGAATTGGAAGAGCAAGACGTGGCTGGATACCGGACTCAACACGAACACCTTCGAGCGCCGGAGTGACGGCGGCACCGTGGTGTTCGCGGTGGTCTCGAAAGAGTTCCCGCTGGCCGACAAGCGCGCTATCACCGTGCGGCTTAATATCGGCAACATCTTCGACCGCGACTACATCAGCGAGGGCTTCACGTTCGGCGAGAAACGCACGTTCCGCCTCAGCGCCGACTACAAGTTCTAAGGTCGACTTCCTGTCTCATCCGCGCGTTTGCGCAGGCGGACGTGCCCTCCGGCGCGGCCGCCTTTTTTTGCACTCCCTCCGCTCCCATGCTTGCTGCCATTGACTTCCAGCTCACCCGTTATTCCGGCAATCCGATCCTTTCCCCGCTGCTTGGTTCAGCTTGGGAAGGCGAGGTCACGACCAACCCCGGCGCGTGGTATGACGCCGACCGCCGCGAAGTCATCCTGCTGTATCGTGCGGCGGGCGCGGATCACGACCACGTGGTCCATTTCGGCCTCGCCCGTAGCCGCGACGGTTATCATTTCGACCGGGTCAGCCCGACTCCGGTCGCCTCTCCTCTCGCGCTCACATCTGACGGTGGCTGCCTGGAGGATCCGCGCATCGTGAAGTTCGGCGAATGGTTCTATGTGACGGTCGCCTCGCGACCGTTTCCGCCGGGCCGTTACTGGGAAAACAAGTCGCCGTTGGGTCGTGCCCATCAGGCGTTCCCGGCCGAGTTCCCGGTCGCCCTTCGGCAGAACCTGACGTCGACCCACCTCTTCCTGACGAAGGACTTCAAGTCCTGGATTCGCGCAGGCCGGCTCACCGACCCGACACTCGACGAACGCGACGTGGTGATCTTCCCCGAGCAAATCGCCGGCCACTGGTTCACGTTACACCGGCCCATGCAGTGGCACGGTGAAGGTTATCAGAATGCCCATCCGGCGATCTGGATCGCCCGGAGCGATGATCTGCTTGCCTGGAAAAAACTCGAACTGCTGGCCAAGGGCGAACAGCCGTGGGAGCAAAAAATCGGGGCGAACAACCCACCGCTGAAGACCGAGGCCGGCTGGCTGCAGATCTATCACGGAGTGGGGGAAGACAAACAGTATCGCCTGGGCGCGTTGCTGCTCGACCGCGACGACCCCCGCAAGGTCACCCACCGGACCCGACAACCCATCTACGAGCCGCAGGCCGACTATGAGACCAAGGGTATCTACAACGGCGTGTGTTTCCCCTGCGGCCATGCGCTGATCGACGGCACCTATTTCCTCTACTACGGCGGGGGCGACGTAGTGTGCGCCGTGGCGACCAGCCCGCTCGAAAAACTCCTCGCCTGCCTCCTCGCACAGCCGGTGCGCGGTTGGGATGTCTCCGTGAATTTCCGACCGCACCCGCCGTCGGCCTGCGGCTGAGCGGGCGTGGTCTTGCCGGGGATGCGTCAAGCGGGCTACGGTTTCTTCCACCCTATGGTCAACCAGCACGACATCGCTCGCTCGCTCGGGTTTTCGCAGACGACGGTCTCGCTCTCCCTCCGGAAGCACCCGTCGATCCCCGCCGCCACGATCCGCGCCGTGGAGACGGCGGCACGGCGCCTGGGATATCTGCCCGACCCTCTGGTCTCGGCGCTGATGGCGCAGCGGAAGAAACGCCCCACCACCGCGCTCCGTGCGAAAATCGCGTTCCTCACGCCGTTCACCGCCGAGGGCGTGTGGCCGAGCGCCTACGCCACCGGCTGCTTCGCCGGCGCGCAAGTCGCGGCCCGCGCGCGCGGGTATCTTTGCGAGCCTGTCTCGCTCTGGCAGCCCGGCATAGACGGCGCGCGGCTGAGCCAGATCCTTTGGACGCAGAACGTGCAGGGCCTGATCATCGCGCCGCTGCCCGTGGACGTGCCGCCGGTGCAACTCGACTGGCGGCGCTTCGCGGCGATCAGTCTCGATTACTCGATGGCGCATCCGAAGCTGCATCGGGTGGTGGATGATCATGCCTTTTGCATCGAGCGCGTGATCGGGGAGGTCGCGCGTCGTGGCTACCGGCGTCCGGGACTGATCCTGCGCGCCTCGCAGGATGTGCGCACGCATCACAGCCGGCTCGGCGTTTTTTTGGTGCAAAGCCGGCTTCATCCCGAGTGGAGCGCGGTGCCGCCGTTGATCTTGCCCGAAGATCGCTGGGACGAGCGGCTCTTCACCGCATGGCTCAAGCGCGAGCGACCCGATGTCCTGCTCACCGAGGACAAGGAAGTGCCCTTGAGCGTGCGCAAACTCGGCCTCCGCGTGCCGCGTGACGTGGGCATCGCGTTTTTCTACAAAGAGCAGTCGGCCCGCCAACTGAGCGGGTTGCAGATCGACTCCAAGCACGTGGGCGCCATCGCGGCCACCGTGCTGATGCGCATGATCGAGACCAACGAGCGTGGCCGCCCGCCCGCGCCCACGACGACGCTGGTCGAAGCGTTTACCTGGCACGATGGCCGCACGCTGCGCCGGCCGCCCGCGGCGGGCGAGAAGCCGAAAAAGCCGTGAGCGACCCGCTGGTATCGCTTGGGCCCGTCGCGCGGGTGCGCGGTTCCTTCTCGCACGTGCGGGCGGCGTTGGCGCGCGGCCGGATCACGGTTGGATTTCTCGGCGGCTCGATCACCGCCGCGCGCACCGGAACCCGCTGGCCGGAGCCGTTTCTTGCGGGGCTCCTCGCCACTTATCCGGGGCTGCGCGTCGTGGTGGAGAACGCCGCCATCGGCGCCACGGGCAGCGACCTCGCCGTGTTTCGGGCGCAGCGCGACATCATCGCCCGCGGCTGCGACCTCGTCTTCGTCGAGTATTCGGTAAACGACTTCGACCAGCCTACCGGGCAACGCCGCCGCACGCGCGAAGGGCTGGTCCGGCAACTCCTCGCGGCGCCCTGCGATGTCGTGATCGTCCACGCGTTTCGCCAGGAAATGTTGCCCGATCTCCTCGCGGGCCGGCTCGCGGCATCGGTGGCGGAGTTTGAAGAACTCGCCGCGCACTACGATATGAGTTCCGTGGACATGGGCCTCCACGCGTTGCGTGAGGTGCGCGGCGGCCTGCTGAAATGGGAGGAGTGGCTGCCGGACGGCCTGCACCCCGAGCAGCGCGGGAGCCTGAGCTATGCGCAGAGCGTGAATGCGTTTTTCGCCGATGCGCTGGCCCGGCCCGCGGGGAGCGCCGAGGGTCGGGAGCGCCTGTCTGTGCCGCTCTCAGCGGGCGCCTGGGAACGTGTTAGTTTCGTCCCGTTTTCCGAGGTGGAACTCGATGGTCCATGGACGGTCCGGCGCTGGGTCTCCGATGCCTGGATCGATCAGGTGCTCCACTGCACCGCGCAAGACGCGACGCTTCGGTTTAAATTTACCGGACGCGGTCTCGTGCTCGGCTTCGACTTCGGCCACGCATCGGGCGAGATTCGCTACCGGATCGACGGCGGCGCGTGGGAGCAGACCCACCGCGAGCGTTTCGCTTGGCACGGCGACTCTGGCTGGTTCCGTCCCACGCTGATTGCCGACGATCTCACGACCGGCAATCACACCTTTGAATTGAAGGCCATCCCGGCCCTGCACGCGGGTCGCGTCGCCGCCGGCACCACCGTGGCGTTCTTCGGGGTGATGCATTGAGCCGTTTTCTCCGAGACCGCACGCCATGGATGCATCGATGTTCAACCTGACTTGCCGGCGCTTTGGGCGGGCACTTCGCGGTTTCTTGTTCCTCGCGCTTGCCGCTTCCGTGTCGGCGCAGAGTGCGGGCGACTTCGCGACGGTTCGCGCTCGCTTCCGGGCAGGGCAGACCGGCGGTGATAACCTCAACGCTGCCGACGCCACGCTCTCGGCCAAAGTCGCGACGCTAAACGCCACCGCCCAAACCCACTGGACCAATCTCAACAAATCCGCCACCCGCACTTCGCTCTGGAGCGACCTCACAGTTACCGCCGGCAAGTCCGACACCATCACACCGCTCTTTGATCGAATAAAAACGCTCGCCGCCGCCTACGCAACCAACGGCGCCGCCCTCAAAGGCAACACGGCGTTGCGCGACGATACCGTGTCCGCGCTCCAGTGGCTCAACACCAATCATTACAGTTCCAGCCGACCGTTCTTCGACAACTGGTTTCCGTGGCACCTCGGTATTCCGCTCACTCTCGTCGACACCTTCGCCTGTCTCCACGACGGCCTGACGGCGGCGACGCGGACGTCGCTCTACTCCAGTTACGCGGCCGCAATCGACTTCTACCAGAGCACCGCCGGTCCCACCTTTGCGAACACCGGAGCCAACCGTGTCTGGCGCTCTCGCATCGACGTCGGTCTGGGCGCGGCCCTGGAAAGTCCATCCCGCCTGGCCGCCGGGCGCGACAAACTCTCGGTCGTGTTGCCCTATGTGACCAGCGGCGACGGATTCTACACCGACGGGTCCTTTATCCAGCACAACACCCACAGTTACACCGGCGGCTACGGACTCTATCTCATCGGCGATCTTTCCGCTGTCCTCGAGGCCGTCGCCGGCACGCCATGGGCGGTGACCGACCCGAACCTTGCCAACGTTTTCCGCTGGGTCGAGGACGCCTACGACCCGGTAATCTTTCGTGGGGCGATCATGGACATGACCCGGGGCCGCGAAATCTCCCGCTCGGGTTCGACCGATCATGCAGCGGGACACCCGACGCTCACCGCGATCGCGCGCGTGGCGCAGTTTGCCGACGCCGAGACCGCCGCGCGGTTGCGCGCCATCGTCAAGGGCAACATCCAGTCAGACGCCTTCCGCAATTTCATCGCGTCCGCCGGACTATCGGCTGCCGGTCTGGTTAAACCGCTGCTCGACGATCCTGCCATCGGCTCGCGCGCGCCCCGGATCGGATGCTTTGTCTTCGCCGGCATGGACCGCGTCGTGCACCAACGCGGCGACTGGGCCTACGGCATCAGCCTCTCGTCCAAGCGCATTTCCAAATACGAAAGCATCAACGCCGAGAATCTCCGCGGCTGGTATCTCGGCGATGGGGCGTCCTACCTCTACAACGGCGACCTCGCTCAATATGCCGACCAATACTGGCCGACGGTGGATCCCTACCGGCTCGCCGGCACGACGGTCGACACACGCCGCCTCGCTGACGCCGGGACCAGAAGCCCCAACACGACCGATCCGCGCACGAGCAAAGCGTGGGTCGGCGGCTCGACGGTCTTGGGAGAATTCGGCAGCGCCGGCATGGATCACGAGGCCGCGCAATCCGACCTACGCGCGAAGAAATCCTGGTTTCTCTTCGACAACGAAGTGGTGCACCTCGGCGCCGGCATCGTCACGAGTGCCGACAACCCCAATGCAGTCGAAACGATCGTCGAGAATCGCCGGATAGGCGGCGCCGGCAACAGCGGCGCCTCCGTCTTCACCGCCAACGGCGCGATTCGTGCCGCTACTGCCGGAACCACCGAAAACCTCGCGTCCGTCGCCTATGCGCACATGGCCGCTCCGATGCAGGCGGCGTTCGGCAACGGTGACATCGGCTATTTTTTCCCTTCGCCCGCGACGCTGCAGGCCCGGCGGGAAACCCGCACCGGCAGATACACCGATATCAACCAGGGGCCGTTCACCAATTCGACCCTGCAGAGTCGCGCTTATCTCACGCTTTGGTTCGACCATAGCGCTCAACTCACCGCACCCGGCGCGAGTTATTCCTACGTGGTCTTGCCGGGCGCCACACCCGCGCAAACCGCGGCGTATGCCCAAAGTCCGGACGTTGAGATTCTCGCCAACACCACGTCTGTGCAGGCCGTGCGTGACCGCGCGCTGAAGGCGACCGGGCTAAATTTTTGGGCGCCGGCCACGGTTGCCGACTTTTCTTGCGATAGCCCGGCGTCGCTCACGGTGCTGGAGCGAGACGGCCAGCTTCATCTTGGACTTTCGGATCCCACTCAAGAGAACACCAACGCCATCACGATCGAACTGCCTTACGGCGCCGAGTCGGTCGTCGCAGCGGACTCGCGGGTCACCGTCGTCTCACTCGCACCGCGTCTCCGGCTGCAGATCGCCGTGGCGGGCACCCGCGGTCGCAGTGTGCCGGCAAGTTTCAGGCTGATTGCGCCGGTCACGTCCGCCCCGGTGATCGCCGGCCAGCCAGCCAGCGTCGCACTCGCCGCCGGAACTACGGTTGCCTTCAACGTCAATGCGGTCGCCCAGCCCGCCGCGACCTACCAGTGGAGCAAGGACGGCGTGCCGGTGGTGGGGGCCACCGGAGCCGCGCTCATTTTGCCGGGCATTTCCGCAGCCGACGTCGCCAGCTACACCTGTTTGGTCGCGAACGGCCTTGGCTCAGTTACCACCAATCCGGCGAAACTGACATTGGCCGGCGCGGTGCCCGACAACCGCCCGCGGCTCGCCAACCTCTCGATCCGTAGCGTCGCCGGAATCGGCGATCAGACATTGACCGTCGGATTCGTGATGGGCGGCGCGGGCACCTCCGGAGCGCGGCCGCTGCTCATCCGTGGCATCGGACCGGCGCTCGCCGGATTTGGCGTAACGTCGGTCCTCGCGGATCCGGCGCTGACGGTTTTCGCCGGCCAGACCGTCGTGGCGGCCAATGACAACTGGGGCGGCGACGCACAGATCGCCGCAGTCGCGAGTGCGGTCGGGGCATTCGCGCTCCCCTCGGTTTCAGGCGCCGACGCCGCACTGTTGCGCAACGGCCTGGAAGCCGGAGCCTACACGGTGCAGATAACCGGAGTGGGTGCGGCGACGGGCACCGCTCTCGCCGAAATCTATGACGCCAATCCCGCCGGCGTGGCGGAAAGCAAGCTCTCGCGGCTCATCAATCTCTCCGCGCGCGCGCGCGTCGGCACGGGCAGCGACGTGCTCGTGGCAGGTTTTGTTATCTCCGGCGCGCTGCCGCAAACTATGCTCATCCGCGCCATCGGCCCCACGCTCACGGCGTTCGGCGTCGGCGGCGTGCTCGCCGATCCCCGCCTCGAAATCTACTCCGGTCCCACCAAGATATACGAAAACGACGACTGGGGCGGCGCGACTGCTTTCACGACGGTCGCGAACCGCATCGGTGCCTTTCCGCTGCCCGCCTCCTCGCGCGATGCGGGACTGATTCTCACCTTACCGCCCGGCGCTTACACGGTCCATGTGAGCGGAGCGAACCCTTCCTCCGGGGTCTGCCTGATCGAGGTCTACGAAGTGCCTTAGTTTGTGAACCTACCCCGTTCATTACCATTCCCCGCGCCGGCTCCCGCAAACTCCGCTCCGCGCAGCCCGATAACGTGGAGCGGGGGTTCGCCTGCCTGCACGTTGGGCGGACTCTTGCTCATTTTCTTCGGTCTTTTGTGGGGGCGCCGATTCGCGATCCCAAGCATCTGCGGGGATTCTGGCTGCTCCGGCCGGACGGCTCGCTGAGCGAAACCGGACGCTATTTTCGAGACCTGTGGTTGCGCTGATGGCTCTTGAACTAATCGGTAAAAGCAATCCCGGGGTTGCGACGGAGGCCGTGGGTCCCTGACTGAGCCCGGTTGGTGGCAATGGGCAACCCTGCCCAGCGCCGGTCGCGCCATCCCTTTACCCTATGACCCCGCTGCATTGGTTCGATTACTCCATTCTCGGCACCTACCTGCTCGTCTCGCTGGTGGTCGGTGTGTGGATGTGCCGCCGCGCCTCGAAGGACGGCGAGAGCTATTTCCTGGGGGGACGCACCCTGCCTTGGTGGATCAGCGGTATCTCGCTCGCCGCCACGAGCCTCGCCTCGGATACGCCGCTCGTGGTGACCGAGATCGTGCGCGGGCGCGGCATCGAGCGGCTGTGGTGGCTCTTCGCGAGCACGCTCACGCTGATCGTGGGGGTTTTTCTTTTTGCCCGGATGTGGCGGCGTCTGGAAGTGGTGACCGACGCGGAATTTTGCGAGAAACGCTATGACGGGAAGGCGGCGGCGGTGTTGCGCGGGGTGCGGGCTTTCATGAGCGGCGTCGTGGGCAATCTCCTGGTGATCGCGTGGGTGACGCTGGGGATGGCGAGCATCCTCACCGTGATGATGCCCATCAACCAATGGGCCGCCGTCGGCCTGGCCATGGGCGTCACGCTCATCTACACCATGCTCGGCGGATTGTTGGGCGCGGTCATGACGGACTTGCTCCAATTCGTGATCGCCATCGCCGCGATGATCGCGCTGGCCGTGATCGCGGTGATGGGTTTCGGCGGGATGGACAAGGTCTTGGAAGCCGTGCGCGTGGCGCCGGGCTACGGCGAACGCACGCTCTCGATGTTTCCCGACTTCACCGGCGGCAGCCTGGACCTCGCCTGTTTCACGATCATCATCGCTCTCTGGTGGGGCGACGCCGGCGGCTACGTCATGCAACGGCTGAGCGCGTGTCGCAACGAGGGCGACGCGGTCAAGGCGATGCTCTTCTTCGCGGTCTGGCAGGCGGTGCGTCCGTGGATGTGGGTCGTGGTGGCGCTGGTCTCGATTGCGGTGTTTCCCGTGCTCACCGCACCCAACACCGACACCCACGCCTACGCGCTCGTGATGAACAAATATCTCGGCGTGGGCATGCGCGGCCTGCTGATCACCGCCTTTGCGGCCGCATTCATGTCCACCATCACGACGCAGCTCAACTGGGGCGCGTCGTATCTGATGGGTGACATCTATTGCCGGTTCTTCCGCCCAAAGGCGGCTGGGCGGGAATACATTCTCGTTTCGCGGGGGCTCACCGTGCTGCTGGCGGCGGCGGGTATGGCGCTCGTGCCGCTGTTGTCTTCGGTCACACAGGCGTGGGAGTTCCTTGCGCTGCTCACCGCGGGCAGCGGGTTGTTCGCCGTCTTCCGTTGGTTCTGGTGGCGGCTCAACGCGTGGACGGAACTCACCGCGATGATCGTCGGACTCGCGTGCGCGATCGGCAACCTCCTGCTGATTCGCTTTGCGCCGCAATGGGTGGTGTTCGGCGCACCGTGGGTGGAGTTGCGCTTTGAGATCAAACTCGCGCTCTTCACCGCGCTGGTGGTGCCGCTCAGCCTGCTGGTCACGTTCCTGACCAAGCCGGTCGGCCGGGAGAAGCTCGAGGCGTTCTATCGCAAAGTGCGCCCGGGCGGCTGGTGGGGCGGCGTCGGCGCGGAGGTGCGCGCGCTGCCGGGATGCGTGGTCAACGCGAGTTCGCTCAGCGCGATCGCCTGGGGTCTCGCACTTTGTCTCGGCTCGGCGCTCGCCGTAGGCTACTCGGTGTTGATGCGGCCCGGTCCGGCCGCGGCGGGAGTCGCGCTCGCGCTCGTGGGCGCGGTCGGCATCGCTTTTTGGTTTCGACGCGAGCGGATCACCGCCCGAGGGGCTTCCGAGTAACCCGCAACGTGTCATCCCCGATCGATCTGAGCGTCGGCACGTGGTCGCTCACCGGCTGGCGGCCAAGACGGGGCTGACGGCCAGCAGGACGGCCAGCAGGAACGGGAGGGCTTTTTTCATGGCGAAATCAGGCGGCGGCTTTTTCCTCGGGCACCCAGGACAGGGCGAGGGCGGCCAGCACCAGGCAGCCGCCACCGATGACCACGGCCGCCATGGCCTGGCCGCCGAGCAGATGTTTCACGGCGGGCCCGAGGAGCGTGGCGGCGAGGATCTGCGGGAGGACGATGAAGAAGTTGAACACGCCCATGTAGAAACCCATTTGCTTCGCCGGGATGGAGTTTGCGAGGAGGGCATAGGGCATCGAGAGGATGGTGGCCCAGCCGATGCCGACCCCGGCCATCGAAAGCAGCAGCAGCTCAGGGGTCTTGACCAACCCGACCGAGCACAGCCCGGCGCCGGCGCAGAGCAGGCCGATCCGGTGCAGGAGCTTTGCCGGCACGCCGCGCCCGGCGAGCGCCACCAGCCCGAACGCGACCAGGAAGGCCGTGCCGTTGTAGACGGCGAAACAAACGCCGCCCCACTCGAGGCCGCGCTGGTATTCGGGCGAGCCCGGCACCCCGCCGAACACGCCGCGCGCGATGGCCGGCGTGAAATAGATCCACATGCAGAACAGCCCCAGCCAGGTGAAGAACTGCGGTGCCAGAAAAGGGGACATGGGTTGACTCTTGACAGCAAAGCAGGGCGTCTAGCTTGGAAGGCGATAATCCTGTAGGCTTTCACATGTTTTTGAACAGACGGCAGTGGTGGAGTTCTTGGGGCAGAGCTGAACGGTGTCTGGCTTTGTGGTTTGTGGTGAAGCCGAATTTCCTGATTCCCTCCTGCTTCATCGGCTCGCATATACCCGAGACTCCAAAGTCCTAGCCGTCCCTCCGGCTCGATCCTGTAAAGAGCCAACCTATTTCGCTTTCCGCAGATTCGCAGACCGCAAAGCCGAGCCCATGTTTTGGGGACAATTCCAAGGGGGCCTGCCTGTTACTTGTTACCAACGTTACCCGCGGCTCCTCAGCCCGAGGTGCTGCAGGGAATCTAATTTGATGCGTCATCGCTGAGATACATGCGTCGGCCCTAGCTTTTATAGGCGCGTGGTGGACTGTTGAATGGGGGGGAGCGCCATTGGCTCTGTTACATATTAAACGCAATCACCCGCGTCGTCCCACAACGCGCATGTAGTCCGCTGACAATTTTGTACGGCCATGGGCGGTCGCGCTGAGCTGTCGCTCGAGGTTTGTAAGGCGAGTTCCCGGTCAAGCTCGGCGATAGTGAGCGGCGGTCGATTTTCGCTCGACCGGAGGGCGCGGGTCGGGCTCCATCGAATGAGCAACCCCGCGTCGTCTGTCTGCTCGCCTTCCCAACTCCGGGAATGGAGCGGACGCCTCCCCCAACCCCCTGTACCTGTGTACCGACTTCGCCTCCATTCCCTGCTTTCCCTCTGGCTGATTTTGTTCGGCGGTGCGGCGGCCGTCCGCGCCGCGGAGGCGGGCTCCGGCACGGTCGAAGGCCGCGTCTACAATCCGGCCAACGGCGAGTATCTCGAGACCGTGCGCGTCACCGTCGAGGGGACCGCGATCGAGGAGTTTACGGATTCCGACGGCCGCTACCGGCTCGATGGCGTACCTGCCGGCACGGCACGCGTAAAAGCATTCTTCACCGGACTTGTCCCGCAGACGCTGCCGGTGGTCGTAACCGCAGGGCAAGTGGTGCAGCAGGACTTTAACCTCATGCGGGCCGGTGCGCCCGCCGGGGATGGCACGGTGAGAATGGACGCACTGGTCGTCGCCACTTCGAAAGAAATGGACGGCGCCGCCATCGCGATCAACGAGCAGCGGTTCGCGCCAAACATCAAGAACGTCGTCTCCACCGACGAATTTGGTCACATCGCGGAGGGCAATATCGGCGAGTTCATGAAATACCTGCCGGGCGTTACCATCGAGTACGGCGGCGGCTACGCGCGCGGCATCTCGCTCAATGGTGTGCCTCCGGCATACGTACCGATCACGGTCGACGGCTTCAATCTCGCGAGCACGGGCGGTGACAATAACACGGGCCGCTCGGCGCAGGTCGACATGGCGTCGATCAATAATATTGCGCGCATCGAGGTGTCGTTCTCGCCCACCCCGGAATCGCAGGGTTCCGCGCTCGCCGGCACGGTGAATATGGTGCCCCGCAGCGCCTTCGAGCGCGCCAAGCCGGTCTTCACCAGCACGGGGTCGCTGGTGATGCGCGACAATGCCCGCGATTTCAACAAAACCCCGGGCCCGCGCGAGCACGCGACGCGCAAGGCGCACCCGAGCGTGGATTTCTCCTATATCATGCCGGTCAACGATCGCTTCGGCTTCACGGTCTCCGGCGGCTTTGCGCGGCAGTATACCGCGGAGGATTTTGTGCAGCTGGCGTGGCGCGGTGCCTTTGCTGTGACCAACGGTGTTGCCTTTCCGAATACGACCGTCGACCAGCCGTATCTCTCGACCGTCGTGGTGCGCGACGCGCCCAAGGATACGGTGCGCCGCGCCTTCGGTTTCACCGCCGACTACAAGCTCACCCGGAACGACCGGCTCTCGTTTTCGTTCCAGTATTTCACCTTCAATGCCGACACCACATCCCGCGCGCTCACCTTCAACGTGAATCGCGTGGCTCCCGGTGACTTCAGCCCGACCTTCACCCACGGTGCGGTGGGGGCCGGCGACATGCAGCTCGCGGCGGGCGGGCGCAATCGCATTAACCGCACGTTTATGCCCACGTTCACCTGGCGGCACAATGGACCGGTGTGGCGAATGGAGGCCGGCATCGGACACTCGCAGGGGACAAATCGGATCCGCGATATTGACAAGGGGTTCTTCAATAACTCGGTGTCGCGCCGCACCGGCGTAACGGTCGCCTTCGACGATAACTTCTACCTGCGGCCCGGCCGGGTCACCGTCACCGATGCAGCCGGCGCGGTGGTCGATCCCTACAGCCTGAGCAGCTACTCGCTGGTCTCCTCCAATACGATTCAGAACGACTCGATGGATCTGCAGCGCAGCACTTACGGCAATGCCCGGAGCGATTTCAATTTGGGCATCCCGATCACGCTCAAGGCCGGCTACGATGTGCGCCAGCGCGTACGCGACCTGCGCGGCGGCACGAGGCCGTTTAATTTCGTCGGCGCCGATCGCCGCGGCTCGACCACGCCGATCGGCAATGACGACAGCCCGGCGCCCTATCTCGATCCGAGTTTCTCGCAGCGCACGCTGCCCTTCGGATTCCCGCGCGCGCAGTGGGTGAGCAACGAGCAACTCTGGGCGCTCTACCAGAGCAACCCCAACACCTATACGGTCAACCCGGATGCATGGTACCGCTCGGAGGTCAGCCTTTCGAAGCACGTCGAGGAAACCGTGTACGCCGGCTTCGTGCGCGGCGATATGCAGTTCATGGCCAACCGGCTCAAACTCACCGGCGGCGTGCGCTTTGAGCAGACCAATATCGACGCCGAAGGCCCGTTGACGGATCCGACCCGCAACTTCCAGCGCGCCGCCAATGGCAATGTCATCCTCGGCCCCAATGGGCAGCCGCTCCTCATCCTGCCCACAAGCGATGCCCTCGGCGTCTCGCGACTCACGCTCATCGAGCGCGGCACTCGCGTTGATAAAGAGTACATGCGCTTCTTTCCAAGCCTGAACGCAAGCTATAATATTCGCGAGAATCTCATCTTCCGTGCGGCCGTGTATAGATCAATCGGCCGGCCCAACTTCAATCAATATACCGGGGGCCTCACCGTCCCCAACACGGAGAACGCGCCAAGTGCGACGAACCGAATCACGGTCAATAATGCGGCCATCAAACCGTGGGATGCGAACTCGCTCAAGGTGCGCCTCGAATATTATTTCGAAGGCGTCGGCCAAGTTTCGATCGGCGCGTTTCGCCGTGAGATCAAAAACTTCTTCGGCACAACGGTTTTCAGCCCTACGCCCGAGTTTCTCGCGCTCTACAATCTCGACGCCACCACCTACGATGGTTTCGATGTCTCCACGCAATACAATCTGCCGGGCAAAGTCCGGATTGAGGGTTTTGAATTCGACTACAAACAGGCGCTCACTTTCCTGCCGCACTGGGCGCGGGGCCTCCAAGCCTTCGTCAACGGCAGCAGTCAGCGGAATATCGGCGACGAGAATGGAGACTTCGCCGGCTTCGTACCGAAGAGCGCCAACCTCGGCGTCAGCCTGACCCGGCCGAAGTACAATCTCCGGTTGAATTGGAATTATGCGTCACGCCAGCGCGTCAATGCCATCGTCGGCTCGGGCATTGCCCCAGGCACCTTCACGTGGAACAGCGCGCGGCTCTATTTGGATGTGTCGGGCGAGTACACCCTGACCAGGAATTTTACGCTCTTCGCCAACCTGCGCAACGTCACCGGCGTATACGACGACGTGGTGGTGGAGGGGCCGAATACGCCGCCGATCGCGCAGCTCCGCTCCCGTTTCGACCTCGGCTCGCTTTGGACGTTTGGCGTCAAAGCGCGGTTCTAACCTCCCCATGAAGGTGCTCCTCTTCCTTCGTTTCGCGCTGGGCCCCGGCATCAGCGCCGCGCCGATGGGTGACAGGGGCTCCGTGAGGTGGGGTGGCTTCGTGCATTTAATCTGGTCGCGGGAGTTCCCGCTGGGTCAGTCCGTAAGTTGTTAACGTTATCGCGAAATGTAGGCACGCGCCGAGGTTTCAGGGTGCAAAGGAGTAGAGAAATCGGGTCATCCCGCTGATTGCTACTGATGCCGGATTCATCGACTCGATCTGACGAGATGGACGAAGATGCCAAACTGAGAAATGACGCCCGCTCTTGTCACAATCTCAACCCGCACGGATATCGCGCGGACCCGGCGAGCGAGTATCAAACAGCGGGTTAACGCTTTTCATCGGGCCTCCAACACCGGATTCGGCTTGCACCGCCACCACACCGAGCCCTAGCCACAACCACAGCATCCGCCTCGCTGTGGCGCTCTGGGCCAATGACTTCACCGAGCGGCCCGGCAACGTGCCCACCGCAATCCATGCGCGCATCGCCTCCGCCTGCCGACTCGTCAGAATCCACTCGGCGCGAAGCCGGAATGACGGGCAGTGGAGAGCAATCTTCACTCCTGAACCTCGCAATGGTTTCGAAAAACGGGCGGAATAAAATCCGGTCCAGCTCAGCCGCGTCCAGACCTTC
>ENA-ORBV01008794-ORBV01008794.1-microbial-mat-metagenome-genome-assembly--contig:-NODE-8794-length-16831-cov-6.825176_pt1 | contig 16831 bp, 9 predicted proteins | sample MGYA00237777_ERZ505514 | MGnify/ENA primary metagenome ERZ505514 (study PRJEB26160, sample SAMN06269048) | microbial mat metagenome | isolation source: Oligotrophic lake microbial mat | place... | reverse complement strand
GGCACCGTCAACAACGGCACCAGCGATGTCCCCTCGATCTTGTTGGTGCCCGTGGCTGTCACCGCTGACAACATCGCTGACACCGTGATCGCTGATGGCTTCCGCACTTGGGAAGAAATTTGCATCGGTGAATTCGAAGCTTTCTGCCCGGCTGATCGCTAAATATTGACCTCACCTCCTGCCCCTTCCCTTATGGAGAGGGGCTGGGGTGAGGTTGCACTACCAACAAAAACTTCTGTGGGGGATGCCGCCTAGCGCCATCTCCCACACTTCTAATTAAAGACGAGCAAGGAAGAGGATTTAGATTGTGGCTGGTCATCCATTACTCGAAACACGCGGTGTCACCAAACGTTTTGGCGCGGTTCAAGCGCTGACAAAAGTAGACTTTAATGTTCATGCGGGCGAAGTCGTGGCGTTGGTTGGCGACAACGGCGCGGGTAAATCCACCCTCATCAAAGGCATCGCTGGCATTTATGGTTTTGACGAAGGCGAGACCTATTTTGACGGGAAAAAGGTGACCATTCACAGTCCCCGCGAAGCCTCCAAATTGGGTATCGAAGTCGTATACCAAGATTTGGCGCTGGCGGATAACCTTGATGTCGTCGCCAATATGTTTTTGGGGCGCGAATGGAATCAGTATGTCGCCCGTACCGAACATGCCGAGGTGCCTATCGGCAACCCCGTGATCCGCTATTTGCGCAACCTGCTGCCCATGACCGAAGTCGAGATGGAAAAACGCGCCGTCAACACGCTCAACGAGTTGGCAGTGACCACGCTCCGCTCGGTACGCTTGCCGGTGGCGTCCTTGTCCGGCGGTCAGCGGCAGTCGGTGGCGATTGCCAAAGCCGTCTTGTGGAACAGCCGCGTTCTCATCTTGGATGAGCCGACGGCGGCGTTGGGCGTGGCACAAACGCGCCAAGTCCTCGACCTCGTGCGGCGCTTGGCGGACAAGCAGCTCGCGGTGGTGGTCATTTCGCATAATTTGCATGACATTTTTGAAGTGGCGGATCGCATTGCCGTGTTGCGTTTGGGGCACATGGTCAAAACCTTCGTCGCCAAAGAAACCGATCAAAAAGAAGTCGTTCATGCCATCACTGCTGGCAAACTAGAAGTTGTACCGGGCATGGCACCTGCACACGGCATGGCAGCGCCACTTCAGGGGTTGGCATAAACCATGACTGACATATCACAAAGCGCACTCCTCGCAAGCCAGCAAGCCCAGTCGCCGATTGAATATGTTCGGGCGGCGTTCTTACGCATCCGCGCGGGCGATATTGGCAATCTGCCCATCATTCTCGGCTTGGTCTTGATCGCGATCATTTTTCAATCACAAAATGCCAACTTTTTGACCCCCCGTAACATCGTCAATATCGTGGTGCAGATGGCGGGTATCGCCGTCATCGCTTACGGCATCGTGTTTGTGCTGCTGCTGGGCGAAATCGACCTCTCGGCGGGCTATGTGAGCGCGGTCGGCGGCGTGTTGACGGCGATCCTGCTGCGCGACTCGCTCACCAATCCGGCGCTCAGTTGGATGGATTGGTGGAACGTGATCCCGATTGCGTTGCTCGTCACCGCCGCCATTGGCGCGCTGCACGGCTTTTTGATCACCACCTTTCAACTGCCCTCGTTCATTGTGACGCTGGCGGGCTTGCTGGCATGGAACGGTGTGGTCTTGATCATCGTCGGCGACGGCGGCACGGTCAACATTCAGAACCCGGTGGTGCGCAACTTGGCGAGCGAGATTTTGCCGCCCGAAGCCACTTGGATCGTGATCATCGCCTTCATCTTGCTCTACGCGCTCTTTGAAGTTTCGACCATGAATACCCGTCTCAAGGCGGGCTTGCGTGCTAAACCGATTGCCATCATCGGCTTGCAATTGGGTGTGATGGTAGTGGCGGGCTTGGGCATTGGCGCGTTGTTCAACGTCAATCGCGCGCTCAACGCCAGCGCAATCCCCCAACAAGGGATGCCGGTGATCGCGGTGTTGCTCCTGATCTTCTTGGTGGTTTTGGGCTATGTCGCCGAGCGTACCCGCTTTGGGCGTTATGTCTATGCCGTCGGCGGCAACAAAGAAGCGGCGCGCCGTGCCGGTATCCGTGTCGAACGCATCCGCATTTTGGTGTTCATGATCTCCGGATTGATGGCGGGCATGGGCGGCATTGTGCTGGCGTCACGCTTAAAATCGGTGGCGACCGATGCGGGCGGCGGCAATTTGCTGTTGTACGTGATCGCGGCGGCGGTCATCGGCGGGACGAGCTTGTTCGGCGGGCGCGGCAAGGTGTCGAGCGCGCTGATCGGGGCACTCGTGGTCGCCAGTGTCGAGAACGGCATGGGTCTGCTCAATGTTAGTTCCGGCATCAAGTTCATCGTCACGGGCTTGGTGCTGTTGGCAGCCGTGATCATCGATGCGGTGTCACGTCGCAGCCAGCAACGGAGCGGTATCCGGTAAGCGCAGGGGTTAGGATTTAGGAATTAGACGGACGGTAACTGCTCTGGTATCCCTCATCCCCCGACCCCTTCTCCCACAAGAGGAGAAGGGGAGAAATAAGGTAGAAAGTCCCTCAGCCCCTTGTGGGGTGAGGGATTGCCGACCTAAGGTCAGGCGGGTGAAGGCTGTGTGATTACGACGGATACACCGATTCGCGTCCGCTGGGTTGTTATAGGCTACGCAAAACTGTCCACCAGCGAATATACCCGCAACTGCTGGCGCAACACATCAGCGGCGAGCGGCGCGATCCCGCTGACCTCGACCGCCACCGTTTGACCGGGCGCGAGGTGGAAGAAATTGTCGGAGAAGCGCGCCGTCACCCCGTCTTGATCCACGTCTGCGAGTTCCAGCCACACAAATAACGCCGGCGTGCCGGAAACAACCTCCAGCATGTAGGTGCTGGCGGGACTCGGGTGATCCGCCACCGTCACCGTGATCTTGGGGGGTGCCAAATCGAGATGCTTGGGGCGCGCGAAAGTCACCAAATTATCCGACTCGACGCCCGCGCTCGTCACCCATTCCAGCCACACCAACAAGCTCCGCTCACCGTGCTGCGCGATCCACGCACTGCATTCCAACGTCAGGACGACGGCGCTGCTTTGGGGCGCTGCCGTCACCACTTGCTCGCCACTAGCGACGGTTTCGCCGCGCGTGGTGGTCACCTGCCAGCGGGCGATCCCTTCGATGGGCGTGGTCGCATCGCTGGTCACATGGACGGCAACCGTGCCCGTGCTGCTGTCTTCGACACCGCTGATCAAGACCGGGGCGAAAAAACGCGCCGCGAGATACTGAAGCGCTTTCCAATTGCCCAAATAATCCAAGCCCGACCAGGTGGGCGCTCCCCACAGATCGTTGAGCTGCCAATAAAGCGCGCCCATCGTGCGGGGCATGTTACGCCGCCAGCCTTCGACGGCATATTTCATCGCCATCGCTTGCAAAATCTGACTCATCCACAACATCATGTCAAAACTGGTGGGCAGTTGGAACCAGCTCAGCAGATATTCGATGATGGTGGCATTGCCGATGGCGCTGCGTTGATGGTGTTCCATCACATAACTGGTGATATTGCGGTCTTCGGGCACCGTGAAGCGCGCGACGGTCGTCGGTTGGGGGAAGGATTGAAAACCGAATTCGCTCACGAAGCGATCTAGGCGGGTGTGGTACCACTCAAACGGCTGCTTGCCGTGCCACACCGCCCACAGGTGGGTATCGCCCCACTTGGGATTCATGTGATCTTCGCGGTCGCCGTGCGGGCTATGCGGGCTGCCGGGCCAATACGCGGTTTCGGGATCAAGCGTGCTGACCACCGACGGCAACAGCTCATCGAACAGCAGGGCATAATCCGCCCACGTCATCGATAGTTTCCACGGCGCATCGATACCCGCCATGCCTTGCTCGATCTCGTTGTTGCCGCACCACAAGGCAAGGCTGGCATGATGGCGCAACCGCCGCACATTGTCCTCAGCTTCTGCCTTCACATTGGCGCGGAAATCGGCGTCAAAGCCCGGGTAGGTGCCACAGGCGAAGATGAAATCTTGCCAGACGGCGAGTCCGAGTTCGTCGCAAACATCGTAAAAATCATCCGACTCGTAAATGCCACCCCCCCACACGCGGATCATGTTCATGTGGACCGTGTGGGCGTCCCCCAACAAGCGGGCATAGTCGGCACGAGTGAGGCGCGACGGGAAGACATCCGCCGGAATCCAGTTGGCACCTTTGGCGAAGAACGGGACGCCATTGATCGAAAAGGCGAACGACTCGCCCCATGTGTCCTCGTGACGTTCCAGCTTAAAGACGCGCAAACCGATGCGTTTGGTCGTTTGATCGATCACGATATCCTCTTGCTGGAGCGCGACCGTGACGGTATAAAGCGGCTGCCCGCCCAATCCGTTGATCCACCACAACTGGGGAGTCGCGATTGTGATTTGTGCCGTAAAAGTATCTTCGTCGATGGTGATCTGTTGCGCAGGGGCGGCGTCTTGCCCATCCAGCGTGATTTGCACGGTGGCGCTTAGGGGGGCGTCGCCGCTGCGGTCAAGCCGTCCGCTGACGGTCAGGCTGACGGCACCCTCTTCGTGATGCGTCTGCGCGATGGCGACTTCCGACAGACGCGCGCTGTCAAAGGCGATCAGTTCAAGATCGCGCCAAATGCCGCTAGTGACCAAAACGGGACCCCAATCCCAACCGAAGTTCGACGGTTCCTTGCGCAACCAGCCCGCGCTATGGATGCGCATCGGGCGTACCCACCCCCGCATCTCGCCACGTTCGGCGTCCATGCGGTGCAAGAAGGGCACGGGGGCGGCGAAGGTGATGTCGAGCGTGTTGGTGCCGGGGCGCAGATGCGGCTTCACATCCCAAACCCAGGTGCGAAACATGTTATCGGCAGTGGCGATCTCCACCCCGTTGATGCGAACCGTCGCCAGCGTATCCAGCCCGTGACAGCGCAGCAGCAGGTGATCGCGGGCGAGCGTAGCGGCGGACACGTCAAAGTCGCGCTGGTATGCCCAATCGGTCTCGCCGATCCACATCAGGCGGCTTTCGTTGTCGCGATAAAATGGATCCTCGATTTGCCCAGCGGCGATCAAATCCAAATGGACGCAACCGGGGACATGGGCTGGGGTTTCGACACCGGTATCCAACCGCCGTAGTGTCCAGCTATCTCCGGTCAAAGGCATGACCGTAAATCCTTGTGGGGCTGTCTGGTGGGTCATAGGCGGGTGAGTTCCCTTTATGTGATAAGCATGGACGTGCCTGTAATCATAGGCGTTTTTGCGTATGAATTCCAGATTTTGGCGGGGCGGCATTATGGTGCGGAATAAAAGCGCCCCAAATATACACGGCAGTGTCAGCGGTGCGCTCAAGGGATGGAAGCGCTGAAACATGAACCCAGCGTGCGCGTCACTTGCTGGTGAAGAAGGTTGCCAAAGACATCTCTTATTGTGTAGAATACGTGTGATTAATATTTCAATCTTAGGGCTAAATGATGAACCTTCCAGAGCATCTTGAACACTGGTTATCCCTTGAGGGGAATGAAGCAAAAGTAGCCTACTTGGTGCAGAACGCCGACCCGCTGATGAGCGACGAAGCCGAAGCTGAACTCAAACAGCGCTTGAAAGCGGCAACCGACGCCAACAAGCAACGCCTGCTGCAAGAATATCTTCAGATGCGCGAGGCAATAAAGGCATTTGCACAACAAGCGCAGAATGATCCCCTTGCATTATTTATCCCCCTGTTTGAGCAAGCAAAAGACGTTGATGATGTCGCGAGTCTCGTCTCCAAGACACCAGATAATCTTCTGGATCAAATAGAACAGCGCCTTGAAGAAAACCTGACTACGCTCGCAGGGAATGCAAAAGCTGCTGTTGAAGCCCGCTTAAAAGGTTTACGTGCAGTGCGTGAAGCGGAAAAAGCCTTCAACGAAGCGGAAAACTTAAGTCGCAGTCCGGTAGAAAGGGCTGTATTGGAGTTTTTGCAGGCAGAAACAGACTTAGCAGCACGCGCCCATGCCCTTGCAAATAGAGACCTACTGTTGACCGCGCAGGCACAAGCCGAAATTGATACCTACCGTGAAAGTGACCACATAAACGAACGCAAAGCCCTGTTACGTCAATTGCGACTTGAGTTGCAGAAACCGATTCGATCACAAACGCTGCCGCCCGGCAATGTTGACATGGAGACGAGCCGCTCGCCATCACGGGAAACAGGGGAGAGTGATACAGTACACGCCCGACAGCCCCTGAATTATGCAATGTGCCAGTTCGGGCATAGCAACGTGATGATTAACAACATCGAACGGGTGCCGCTGGAATGGCGTAAACCGAGCGCGATTAGGTCTGATCTTTTGATAAACGTAGTGGGGCGCAGCCCTGAACTGCAAACAGTCCGTGATAAACTTTTGGCAGGGCGGTTTCTTTCGGTGGTGAGTGTCCATGGTTTACCTGCAATTGGCAAGACAACCCTTGCTGCCTTATATGCACGTACTTACCAAGATGAGTATCCCGGGGGCATTATCTGGCTGGATTATCGCCCCGACATTACCACAACTGAACAAGCTAAAGTCGTTTTGCGCCAAGCAGCACGTTGTGCGTATGATGAAGACATCCAAGCCATCGAAATTTTAGAGAACAAATATGCAATTGAACCAGAAGTTGTCAAAGGCTTGTGGAGTGGGCACGGACGGTTGCTGATTATTGTAGACGATATCTGGTTTACTGAAGTAGCGTATACGGTGTCGCGTGCTATTCCTGATGATGCACATGTGCTGCTGACCACCCGTGATATGGATGTTGCCCGCGCCTTTGCGGGAAAGAATGCTAGTAATGTGTATGAACTGGATGTTCTGAGTGACGACGATGCGCGTCTGCTCATTCAGAAGATTTACCCCGACATCGCTCCAACGCTACGGGATAAACTGGTCGTCAAGTTAGATGGATACGCACAAGCCCTTATCCTAGCAGCGTCTGCTTTAGAACGGAATCAAGACGCAGGACAGGCACAATTGGAAACTGATTGCGATGAGATCCTACGCCGAGTGCATGAGGGAGAAGGCTTTGGCGACCTACCAGAGCTTAAGGACGATCTCCGCAAAGAAGTTAGTATCTTTGAAGCTGTCCTAAAATACAGTTATGATCGTTTGCCTGCGCTCAACCCAGTTTATCAAGATTATTTCAGAGCATTGGGGACGCTGGCAGAAGGAGCCACATTCAATACGTCTGCTTTTAGCACTGTGTGCGACCTCAAGAACGGCTTTGACGCACTTAAAGAATTCAAGCGGCTTGGGTTGGTAAAAGCCATACCCGGCGAAGACGGCGCACCCGCACGCTGGAGCCAGCACGCCATTTTACGCGCTTATGCCCTGGGCTTGCAAACACCCGACGAAAGGCTGGACTTGCCAGAGCGCCATGCCGAATATTATGCACAGGCACTACGAGATGCTGATAAAGCATACACACTCTATAAAATGTACGATGAACTGCCAAATTTACGGAAAGCCTTCTACTGGAGTGTAGAGCAAAAATTTGATCTTGCAGATAACCTGCTACAAAACATGAGCGATGTATTTAGTGGCTTCAATCTCGGCAGGGAATATTTTGAATGGGCAGAATTACTGATAGAAAAATCACAGCGACATGGTGATGGTAGACAACAACTCATTGCCAGGATGCGTCGCGCCAGTGCAAGCGTGAATCTTTCGCGAGTCGAAGCGACGGTGGAAGGTCGGCGCAAACGCCTGCTGGATGCGCTGGCGGACTACAACGAAGCCCTGCCCTTGATGGAAGGCGTGCCGTCCGAAACAGCCCGCACCCTCAACAATCGCGCGGTCGTCCAGAGTGATTTAGCCCCGCTGGAAAGCACGCTGGAAGGTCGGCGCAAACGCCTGCTGGACGCCTTAAAAGATGTTTGGGAGGCTCTTAAGACGTTTTCAGCTTTGGGCATTCATCAGTATATAGAGGTTACTCGTAATGTCCTTTTGCGGACTGCTATTGTATGTGGCTTTACACTTTTCAGCGAGCTTTGGCGTGAAATCACGGCTGAAGAGTCCTTACCTAAGTTTGAGGGTCAGGCTGTTTTTTCAGCCTTTGCTCAGCTTGAGGGAGTAGAATCTGACGAACAATTCCGCCAACGATTACAAGAAGACGCGGAATTCCGCGAACGCCGCGAAGATATTATGCAACTGGCAAGCGATAACTCCGCTCCAAATATTGCCCCTGAACAAGCGCAGGAACTGCAAGCCCTCGCCGACCTGCTGATCGAGTGGGTACAAACCGCTGATTGGGAAGCATCACAAGCCTACTTGGAAGCGCATCAGGTGGATCTGCTTACCGATGAAGCGGTCAACGTCATGCAGAGGCTCATTCAGGGGAATGATGGCAATCAAACATTGGTGCAGCATCTCAACGTACTCCAAACCGCCATTGCGAATGGCATCGAAGCCGCCTATGCGCCACTGAGGAAATCGCCCTTTGAACAGTTGCAGGAACTCCGGCAGGTTTTTGACCGCATGCAGAAGCCCGAAGAAATGCAGGCGGTCATCGCCATGTGGCTGATGTTGGGTCAGCATTTCCTACAGCAGAAGGATATTCCACAGGATCACCTCACGCAGTTCAGCGCGGATTGTGAAACGGTGATCTTGCCGAGAGCAGTAGCAAGCAGTGAAGCCCAGTTAGTAGATGCGTGTAAGTCTCTGTTGGGTCAGGTATACAACAGTTTGAACGTGGAATACGATAATCAAAAGGATTACCCGCGGGCGCTCGCAGCCGTCAGCAAAGCGCTTGAATATCAGCCTCAGCAAGCCATGTATTATCGCAATCGGGCGGGAACGCACATGGATATGAAAGCCTACGCCAGCGCGCTGCCCGATCTGGAGAAGGCGCAGGAACTCGAACCCGACGCTCAACGCTTGCCCGAATTGTGGAAGACTTATCACGAAGGGATGGCAAAGCCGGATGACGAAAACTAGAATCCTCATTTCCTATGCGCGGGCGGATAGCTTAGGTGCGTCTGCGCGCCTGCGATCCGAACTGCAACAGGCGGGTCATGAAGTCTGGCGCGATATTGAAGAGATGCGCGGCGGCAAAGACTGGAAAGAGCAGCTTCGTCAGGCTATCGTAGCGGTGGATGCGGTTATTGTATTGCTCACGCCGGCTGCGGTAACGTCAAAGTATGTTCTGTGGGAATATGATACCGCGCAAACACTGGACAAGTTTGTGGTCGGCTTGCTTATACAAGCGTGCGATGTACCCGATGAACTATCTCGTTTGCACTATCATGACTTATCGGTTGCCGAAAAGTACGTGGTCGGCTTCGCGAATCTCATCCGTGACCTGAGCGAATTGAAAGCGAAGACTATGCCTGAAGATAATACCAAACAGACGAAGTCGCAATTCGATTTTTCCGGTGCTTCAATAGATAGAAGCCAGATTGGTCATGACAATACCATGATTAACAATCCTTCGAAAACGCAGGATGGTGATTTACTGCTTGCTCGACTCATCCAGCAGATTGGTGCATTGCTGAAGAGTGAGCATCAACAGCTTCGATTAACACTGATTACCGAATTGCAGGCAATGAGTGCGGAACAACGTCAACAAATCGAGATGATTGTGCAGTATTACCAGCAGGGACGCATCAGATCACACGATATGGCGGCTTTCATGTCAGATGTGCGTACTGTACTCACTGCCCTGCAAAATGAGGCGAACTTTTCTAATAGCCAGTTAGCACAAATCAGTAAACAAGTCGAGCAGGTTTTTGATAGCCATCTTTCACAGGAACACAAATTCGAGCTAACCCTGCCTATCGTGCCGGGTATTTTAGAATATAAGTACAGCTTCGGCGGGACAATCGACACGAATCTTCGTAACTTGATTGACAATCTCAGGCAATCATGGGATGCGTGGGCATCGTAGGGCATAGATATTGGGTATTTCAAACCTGTTGGGGCTACTTCGCAAATCTGAGGGAGAAACTGGGTCTCACGCAGCTCTTCGGTAGTCATGATGCAGTCCACCAAGCACCGGAAATGTGACGCTTTGGCAGTTGGAAGCGGACTGAGGATTTTCGGTCATTATCGCGAATCAAGAAACGGGGATGCATGTCGAAAGGCGTTGCTTCGCGAAGCTGCTGGGCAACCCAAACGTCAGTTGGGGAGTATGTTACAGCGAAATGCACGACACGACGGGAACCCAATTCGATGAGGAAGAAGACAAAGAGTAGGCGAAACCAAAGGTCGTAGGTCTGGAGGAAATCACACGCCCAAATCTCATGAGCATGATTCTTCAGAAAGCTGCCCCACGTTTGACTGGGTTTTCGCGGATGTATTTGGCGATGGTGTATTTCGTCAGGGGATAGCCCAATTTCCGCAGCTCATCACGAATACGTTTTGCATCCCACAAGCGATTGTCGAGCGCCATGGCGTGGATGAGGGCGATCCCGTCTTCAGGAACACGCGGTTGCGGGGTTCTTGCTTTCGACTTGTGCCGCCAGAACAAGCGGAAGCCCTGGCGATGCCTACCAAGCAGGCTGTCGGGTTTGACGACCATCAGCGCCTCACGCCGTGCGCTGAAACGGCTCGCGAGCAAGACGAGGAGGGTGCGGTCGCGCCGAGTGAGGGCAGGACGCTTGGGTTGACGTTGAAGCCCAATCAATGGTTGGCGCAGAAAGGCGTTTTCGGCGATTAGCGCGGACTTGCTACGCGGGATGTCTGCAATTGTGCCGAGCACGAGATGAGATTTAGCAGGTTGGAAGCATTGTTGGACGGATGGCTGAGCATAGGGCTGGAAGTCGCATCGAGAATACGCTTTGTTGCAAGGCTTGCACGTTACGAAGTTCTGCATGGTAGTTGCGTTGGCAACTGAATCGAGCCCGGATCGCTCAAGCAGATCCCACGGGACGCGTCTTGTGTTGGGACGAACCACTAGGCGGTGCTTCTCGTCGGGCAGAATGCCGCGATTCCCCATAAACACCCCGCGATCAGGTACAGCGATGATTTCTCCAAATGGGTCAACGCGATTTTGTCGTGGGGATGCAGCAGGACTCATAAGCTGTTAGCCGCTGAGCACAATCGCCGCGATCAACCCTGCCAGCAGCGCCGCCCCGATCCAAAAGGTGATGCCAGCTAAGCGCAGCGCCCCCGACTTATGCGTAATGATCTTATCCAGTTCTTCACGCATCCCGGTGAGATTTTCGCGGAACAACTTGTAACTGCGCGGCTGCACTGCCCGCATCGCCAGCAGGATCGCAGCTAGGTTGGCGACCACGACTAGGACTGCCAGCAATCGCGCCAGCGGATTGTCTTTCAGGTAAGGTGGCGGAAAATCTTTGCCGAGTGCGATCACCGTGAACAACACGCCGAGTAACGCGGTTGACAGTTCGATGATGCGCTTGCCCGCTTCATCCAGAAACGTGAGCTGCCCCTTTTCGATCTCCTGAAACAGCGCGACAAGCTGCTTGTCCCGATCATCTGGTTTACGAGCCTGAATCGGTTCCTGAGCGCTCATCGGTAGCCCTCACAATCGACGGGGACGATCATCTGTTCGCCACACGCTGCACATTTCAGGTAGATTTCGTCCAACTCTTTACCCGCCCGTCTCACCGTCAAACGTTTGACCGTTCCATCATTACGGCACACTCGGCGCTTGTCGAAATCGCTAACATGCCCGTTGGGACAACGCACGGGGAAAATGTGCCGTGACTCATCATCACGTTGCGGGGATTGATTGCGTTTCGTATCCTCACCCAGTACACGCCCGGCGTCTTCGCGCACGATCATATATTGATCACTTTGTGCCAGCTCTTCGAGGAGCGCCAGCAGCTCGGCACGATGGTTTCCCGCCTTGAGCAGTTCCTCTGCCTGCCCGATCCCCTTCTGCCGTTCGCGGATGAAAGAATGCCCTAGCAAGCGAGATGTTTCTTGGAATTTGTCCTCTGTGCTGACAGGGGGTAGATGCGGCAGCAGTTGATTGACAGCGTTCAGGCACGGTGAGGCACTGTCGATATACTGCGCCGCCACCAGCAGCAAACCCGGCTCTGTACCATCACAGATTACCGGGTAGATGGTCTTTTTCAGGCGCTGCGCGAACAGGATTTCGCGTTCCACCCATTCCGATGCGGTGGCATGAGCGCTCCACACCACGATGATCCCGGCGCTGCCGCGAACACCGCTGTCAATCGCCCGCACCCATGACGGCGATCCGGGCGCGATGCTCTGGGTATCCTTCCAGACCTCGTAACCCGCCGCTTCGAGGTCAGCCCGGATGCGTTCAGCACAGGCGAGATCGGTGTGGCTGTGTGAGAGGAATAATTGTGTCATCAGGCGTCTCCTTTGAACTGGGTGAGAATAGTTTGCCATGTGTCGGCATGAATACCGCTGAGCGCACTGGCATCGGCGAAAGCCGGATCGCTCATGAACAACGCCGTTTTCACCACACCGACGAGCGCGGCGAAACTAGGATCATCAGTCGGCAGCCCTGCCAGATAGCCGAACAGCGCCGCCTTATCGTTGGGCGCACCTTTGAGCGCCGCTGCGCAGCGGGTGACGAAATCCGGCGGGACGCTGAAATCTGGTTGTGCTGCATTCGTCGTCGCTGATTGCGCTGCGTTGATCCGCGCAAACGTCGCCTCAATCCCATTCGCCTTGCAGTCGCGCAGAAGGGCGAGGTGCAGTTTGAGCATGTCCACCATACGCGGATCGCCCGCATTCTGGATGTTCATCTCGAAAATCTGCTCGACTTCGGGGCGGAACAAGATCGCTTGTTGGGACTCGACCACCCGGCGAGTCGCGTCCCAATCATCGGCAAACACGAACGCCTGCACCGTCTCCATGAGCTGTGCCGCTTCCTTCTGCTCGTCGTCCGCTGATGCGTCGTCTGCCGCGCTGATGCCACCTTGCGCGATCCCCGTTTGAATTTGCTGGAGCGCCGCCGCGTAAGGGTGATCGGCGGGCAGCGCGGCGGATCGACCCTCGAGCAGGGCAAGCACGACGCTGAAAAACTCGACTTCGATCTGCCAATCCGCCCCCTGTGACTGTGCATTTTGCAATGCGCTCGCCATTGCGGAGCGCCATTCACTTTGTTTCTCTTTGACGCTGGTCAGCACAGCGATGGTGTTGCTCACGATCACACGCAGTTGTTCGGCGGGCATGATGCTGCTATCAGAGGACGCCCCGCCGTAAGTGCCAGTCCGCATCGCCTGCGCCATCCCTGAAAGCTGTTCTATTGTATGCCCTGCGGCATCTCGATCGAGTCCGACGCGCTGAAGCACTTGGACGGCTGCGAGGATAGAGGCAATGGCAGCCTCTTTCTGGTTGATCTGTTGATAAAGAAGAATGCCTTTACCGACCAGACCCGCCGCTTCGCCAGCAGGGTGATGAACCTGTTGCTCCAAATGAATCGATTGATCGAACGCGATGAGTGCGTCTGTAAAACGCCCAAGATCGATTTGAACGTAGGCGATCCCGTTCAAGGTCGCGCCTTCGCCCGCCCGGTCGCCCACCGCCCGCATGATCGGCAGTGCCTGCTCATACAGTTCCAGCGCCCGCGTCGGCTGTCCGATGGCGCTGTACACCCCCGCCAGGTTGTTGAGCGTGGTCGCTTCGCCCGCCCGGTCGCCCACCGCCCGCCGGATCGGCAGTGCCTGCTCATACAGTTCCAGCGCCCGCGTCGGCTGTCCGATGGCGCGGTACACCAACGCCAGGTTGTTGAGCGCTTCCAATTCCAGCCGTGCATACTTCCCTTCGGAAGCCGCTTTCGCCTTTTCCGTCAGCAGCAGCCCCTGCGCTCGGTCGCCCAAGCGCCCTAACACCCACCCGCGATGCAGCAAATAATAGCCGTGCGCTTCGCTCTCCGCCTCTACATGGTCTAACCCGCGCATCAGGTCAGCGGCGGCTTGCTGCGCGATGTAGACGAGCGCCGGGCTGCGGTCAAGTTGGCCGTAAATCGTCCGCGCCAAGTCGGCGTAGGCATCGCCGAAGCGCCGTAAGAGTGCCGTCCGTTCATGCGTCCCCAGCAGATACTGTTCAAGGTACAGGCGCACGGTCGGCAGCAGGCGATACAACTCAACGTTCCCATCTTCCCGTGTGATCCGCTCCCGTTCCAACAAGCCCCGCGCCCACAATTGATGCAGTTGGTCAAGGATCGGCGACTGGTCGCCTTCGGCATACTGCGTCTCCGGGTCAAAAATGGCTGCGGCAGTCTCGGCGAGGAAGGGCGCGTGGAAAACCCACAGCCCGCTCAATAAGTCGCGCATGGCGGCGGGCAGGGCGCGGATGCTGGTATCCATTGCCGCATAAATTGACTTGTGTCGCTCGTTGAAATACGGATTCGTCGTATCTGTCAGACGCTTTTCGTACTGATCGATCAAGTCTGCCAGCGCGATTTTCGTCGTGTTGAACGCGCCCGCCAGCAAGCGCAGGCTCAGCGGATGCCCGTCCACTTTCCCGCTCAATAAGCGTGCCTGTCCCATGTCGATCTCGTCGTTCCGGCTGCTGGCATTGTCCGCGAACAGCGCCGCACCTTCGTCGGGTTGCAAGCCGCCGAGTTCAATCGTGACTTCGCCTGTGAAGCTCAATACCTCGCGGGAGGTGACGAGCAAGTGCGCCCGTGTCCCGCTCAAGTCTTCGCGCAAGAAACGCGCCAGCAGCACCGCATCCGGCTCACTGCGCTGAACGGCTTGCGTGAGGGTCTCGGCGTTATCCAGCACAAGCAGTGTGCGGCGGGTCAAGCGTTCAAGGACGGTCTTTTCCAGCGCTGCCGGGTCAACATAGTCGTTCGGGTCAATGCCGAGAAAACGCGCCAGCCCGCTCACGAAGGCTGCTCGTGTCGGCAGGTTCTCCAGCGAGATCGCCCACACGCCGCCCTGCCACGCCCACGCGAAGCGTTCTACCGCTTCCCGCGCTAGCGCCGTTTTCCCCTGCCCGCCGAGCGCATGGATCGTCAGCACACGCGGGCGGGTGTCGCCTGTCAGCGCCTCACCGAGCTCCCGCAGTTTATCGACGCGCCCTTGAAATACCCCTTCCGCTCGCGGGATGGCAATCACATCAAGTTTGGGCTGGCTCTTGTCAAGGATATGCGGCGTGCCCTCCATTCGGGGAAAACCCCCGGCGGGTTGATCGAGCGCTGTATACAGCACCGGCACGCCGACTGCCCAGGCATGATCTCCGCGTGAGAGTTTATAGCGAGCCTGTCTCACAGCGTCTTCCACCGGAACGCCCCGTGCCAACTGTCCATAGAAGCTACGCGAGAGGTCACGGGCATCGTCATCGGCAATGCTGAAACGCATTCCCAACGCATACGGCGTCCCCGCCGCGATCAGCGCCGCCGCCAGATTAGCGAATTTCGTGTCGCCCGGTGTCGCGCTCACGCACGCATTGAGCGTTACCAGAAACGCGCTCGTCCCCACCTGCTGCACGAAATCGCGGGCGCGGATACCTTCGGGCGCACCCTTGTCATTCTCAAACAGCAGCACTGCCCCCGTCTGATGTTGTCCGCCATGCCCCATAAAGTGGATCACGCGGTCACGCTGCCCGGCGGCGGCTTCGCTCAAACGATCAATCGTCGGCGGGCGTACCCGTTCAAGCGTCGCGCCGTTTTCCAGTTCGCTAATGACTTCGGTCAAGCGCAGCCACTCCCCATCAATGTTGAGCGGCGGCACGTCTTTATCCAGCGGATTCGATGGTACAGCGACGATGTGCATCCCGCTTTTCAATTCTGGCGCGGGGATACGTTTAGCTTTGGGCAGTCCGCGCACAAATGCGAGATCAGTGACGATAAAACGTTCACCATCATGCACGTACTCCCATGGGATGACTTGCAGTCCGTCATCTGACGTGACGAGGAGAATGCGCTTTCGCTCAGCGCTGAGTGTGCGCCGTGCCAAACTGTCCGCCGGGAACAAGGCTTGATAGATCGACTTACCATAGGTGATGGGGTCAACGAGCGGTTGAGGGCGTGCCTCATCGCCTTCTTTCGGGATGAGCGGTGTCCAGTCGAATGTGTGCGACAGTTGGTCATTGCACAGCACGGCGATTTGTACGCCAGACTGCAAGATGAGCGTGATTTCCATGCGGAGTATCTCCTAGGAGCGGGCAGTGCATTTTCATTATAGTGGGAAACTACAGCGCCATTCGTTAGGAGTTAGGGGATAGTCATGGGGTGATTGAGGTTTCCAGCGACGTGGACGATGCTGCTGCCAAGACAAGACACCCAAAGCTATTTAAGGAAGCGGTAGAGGGAACGATGTTGAAAAAGCAGCAGCACTAACAACAGGATGAGATTGAGCGGAAGAGAAACATCGACTATAAACACACAAAACCCGGAAAAATGGTGAGATACAATCACCAAATCCTACGAATAGCACCCGATAGGTCAAGTACGAATTCTCAACGGTTTATCTGGTCAGCACCAAACTCGAATAGACTCATTTGTGCCGCATTTTTGCTGCGATTGTATGCATACACATTTGCCTACAGGCGAACACTTGCGCTATTATGCGGCAGATATAACAAAAGGTCAACTATATCAGATGTAAGTATCGATGAACAGAAAATAGAAGTCTTGCGCGGCATTTCGCAAAAAGCTTTCACCACCAGAAAAACGATACAATCGGTAGAAACAGTGCTTCGAAAACATTGGAAAGTGAAACGATGGATGACACAACTGGTTTAACGACGAATGCTCCACAAACCCCGTTTGAGCGTATCCGGCAGGTTGATGAGGAGGGTATCGAGTTCTGGTCGGCGCGCGAACTGATGCCTATCCTCGAATATACGAAGTGGCAAAACTTCAAAACAGTGCTTATCAAAGCGCAGATCGCGTGCGAGAACAGCGGCAACGACCCGACCGACCA
>ENA-ORBV01008793-ORBV01008793.1-microbial-mat-metagenome-genome-assembly--contig:-NODE-8793-length-16832-cov-3.969024_pt1 | contig 16832 bp, 8 predicted proteins | sample MGYA00237777_ERZ505514 | MGnify/ENA primary metagenome ERZ505514 (study PRJEB26160, sample SAMN06269048) | microbial mat metagenome | isolation source: Oligotrophic lake microbial mat | place... | reverse complement strand
ATGATACGGCGACCACCGAGATCTACACCTCTCTATTCGTCGGCAGCGTCAGATGTGTATAAGAGACAGGTTGGATGTTGTGTTTGAGCGTCTTGGCGCTCGCCGGCTTCAACGCCTGCCACGCACCTTGCTCGGACAACGCCACCAGCGCCTGTTTTTCCCACGTCGCCTGCGCCTCGACCAGATCGGCGCGCGGCTTGGCGAACTCGGCCTGCAATGCGTCGTGCTGCTTGGTCAATTCATTCAGACGCTTCTGGTCACTGTCACTGAGCACCAACATGCCGTCCTCGCGCCGGCCAAGGACTGCCTCCTTAATGTCAGCGAAGAACGCACCGAGGGCATAGAAGTCATGCTGGGTGAAGGGATCGAACTTGTGATCATGACAGTTGGCGCAGCCGGTGGTCTGGCCCATCCATGCCGCGCCGACGGCACGCACACGGTCGGTGAGCATGCGCGACTCGTAGTCCTTGGACTGCGCGCCGCCTTCTTCGGTCGACAGCAGCAAACGATTGAACGCCGAACCGACGCGGGTTTCCTGATTCGCATCCGGCAGCAGATCACCGGCGACCTGTTCGATGGTGAAGCGGTCGAAGCGCTTGTTGGCATTGAAAGAGTTAATGACCCAGTCGCGGTAGGGCCAGATGTTGCGCGGATTATCGCTGTGGTAGCCGATGGTGTCGGCGAAGCGCACCACATCGAGCCAACCGATCGCCATGCGCTCACCGTAGTGCGGATCGGCGAGCAAGCGGTCGACCAGTTTCTTATACGCGTCGGGGGATTTGTCCGCGACGAACTGCGCGACCTGCTCCGGTGTCGGCGGCAGGCCGATAAGATCACTCGACAGACGGCGGATGAGCGTGCGACGATCCGCTTCCACTGACGGCTTCAGGCCGACCTCGGCCAACTGTTTCTGCACCAGCGCATCGATGGCATTGCCGCCCGCGGGCACGGCGACCTTCGCCGGTTTTTCATACGACCAGTGAAGCTGGTACTCCGCACCCTGGTCGATCCACCGCGCCAGCAGATCCTTCTGCCGTTTGGTGAGCGTCTTGTGCGCTTCCGGCGGCGGCATGACCTCGTCCGGATCGGTTTCGTGCAGGCGTTTGATCAGTTCGCTCTCAGCCGACTTGCCTGGGACGAAAGCCTTGGCCGTGAGCGCATCCTCGCGCACGTCGAGCCGCAGTTTCGCCTTGCGATGGCTCTTGTCCGGTCCGTGGCAATGAAAGCAGGTATCGGACAGGATCGGCCGCACATCGCGGTTGAACTGGACCTTCACCGGCAGCGGTGCTTCGGCTGGCAGCGGTGCTTCGGCTGGCAGCGGTGCTTCGCCAGTGGAAGCGCACAACACCAACGCCAGCAGGCCAGCAGGACGCAAAAACGGAATCATGGACATGACTGTTCCTGGGCTGACAGAGAAGGTTTGCGTCAGAAATACCGTGGCCTGGGCGCGCTGTTGATAAGGCCAAGGTCATGCGCCTATGACCGGGAAAGACCACGTGAAAGGTCAGGAGTCAGCGACACATGCGGCGCGCAGCCAACCAGCGGGCATTCGCCGTGAGGGCCTGTCTTCCGGATGCAGGCCGACCGGATACAGGCCAACGGAGGCCGGCGAACCTGATAGTCGACGCTGAGCCACGGCGTTCAACTCGACCACCGCGCAGGGCTGGCGTTTCGAGCGTCGTTCCTATGGTCCGCACGGTCAGCCCATCGTGGTTGACTGGAACCGCAGCAAAGACCATGTGCATCATGATCGCACTCCGTTCACCGCGTATCACACTTCCGCACCAGCAGTTGCTGAAGCGCGGTAACAGCCCTGCATTTCCTGGGTCTTCATCCCACATCCGGCGATGACCTTACCTGCCCGTCGCCATCTGTCTGATCGCCCCGTCGGCGTGCTTGCCGTCCTGGTGGCGATTCTGGTGCTGGGCAGCCTCGCCATTCCTGAGATGCGGGTCCGACAGTTCACCGGCGGAGAGTTCGGAGGCGGTGGAGCCTATGTCTCGCTCGGCCAGAATGGGCTGGCGATCAGCGAGACACTCGACCGCCTGACCCGCCCGGCCGAGGAGATTGCGCGCAGCCTAGCCGCGGCCGATCAGGTGCGCACCAGCACCGGCAATGGCAATGTCTCAATGCAGGTCACTCCAGCACGCGGCTTCACCAGCCAACAGCTGGTCACCCAATTGACGCAGGCGTTCACCTCGCACCACTACCGTTTTCCCGAGGGCATGCGCGCACCTTCGATCAACAGCTGGTCGGCCGATTCCATGCCGCTGCTCGTCGCGGCACTTGATCGTGGCGAGTTCAGCGATGAGGCCTTCCGCGACTTCCTGGATCGGGTGCTGATTCCAACGGTGCAGACCATCCCCGGCGTGGCGCGGGCGGAGGTGATGCGTTACGGCAATCGCTCAGTGCGGGTGGCGTTCGATGCCGGGCGCTTGGCGGCGCTGCGGCTGGACAGCGAACGTGCCGCGCAGGTGGTGAATGGTCTGGCCGCCACGCCCCAGTCGTTTCCCTTGCCCGCAGTGGAAGGCAGCGGCGCGAACGAACGACATGTGCGAGTGCTGCCGCAGCCGATGACGCCGGGCACCCTGTCGGCCTTGCGACTGGATGCCCGCACCAGCCTGAGCGATGTCGCCACGCTGGAGGAACGCGATCCGCTGCGCGACGATTTCCGCATCCAGATCAATGGCCGAGCGGGCGAGATGTTGACGGTTTACGCCGGCTCTGACGCCAATGTCTACCGCGCCTCGCACGAGGTCGGCAAGATCATCGCCGCCGAATGCGCCGTGCACGGCATCACCGTGCGTCTATTGGAAAACTCGCACGAGTCCTTCGATGAGATTGCCCATGAGATCCTGATCGCGGCCGCGTGGTGTGCGGGTTTCTCGTTTTTCTTCCTGGTGGTGTTCCTGCGGCGGTGGCGGGTGGCGATCCTGGTGTGCAGTGCTCTGCCCTTGTCGCTGCTGATGGCGGCGGTGGCGATGGCGGTCAGCGGATCGGAACTCAGCCTGCTGTCGCTGATCGGCTTCCTGCTCGCCTCCGGCATGGTGATCGACAACGCCATCGTCATCGCCGAATCACTGCTGCGCGCACGTGAAGCTGCTGATGCCGTCGAACGAAAAGAGGTGCTACGCCGGGCGGCCAACGCCGTGGCGATGGCGATCATCGTCAGCACCCTCACCACCGTGGCGATGTTCCTGCCGATTCTGGTGACGGACGACAATGCCGGCCGGGTGATGATGGTCGCGTTGGCGGCGCCGATCGTGTGGAGCCTGATCGCCAGCCTGCTGGTGGCCTTGATCCTGGTGCCGCTGATTTTCGCCCGCATCTATCCGCGTGGCTTGCGCAGTGGCCGCACAAGCAAAGGAAACACCGGCAGCGGACATGCGGGTGGCAGCCACGGTGCCTGGCTGATCGCCACCGAACGCTGGTATGGACGGCTGCTCGCCCGCGTGCTGCTGCGTCCGGTGCTGGGCCTGAGTATCGCGGGAATGCTGCTCGGCATCGGTGTCGCCGCTTTGGTGTTCCTGCCCCCACCGGAGGACCAGCAGTTCAACGAGGAACGCCGTCTGGATCTGCGCGTCATGGCGACCGCCAAACTCGACCTCGACCAAATGTCCGCGCAGCTCAGCGCCTGGAGCGCCCTGTTGATGCCCCACCGTGAGCGCCTGGGCATCACCTGTGTGCTGGGAAATGCGTGGCGCGGCAGCGGCAGCATGAGTGTCTTCCTTGTGCCGATCGATCCGCTGGGGCGCAGCAGCGACGAGATCCGCCGCGAGATCGTCCGCCTGCTGCCACCGACTCCGATCATGATCCTGAGTGATCACCGTGATCTGGTGCAGTTCGCCGCGATGGAGGTCGAGCGCAAAAAGGAAGAGGCTGAGTTCGAGATCGCAGAAGAGCAGCGCAAAGCCGAGGAGCTGAAAGAGGAGGAAGCGAAGAAGCAGGAGGCCAAAGACACCGCAACGAAAGACGCCGCAACCAAGGACGCCGCAGCCAAGGACGCAACCAAGGACGCGACCACGGAGCCCACCACCGCTGACAGCCAAACCACAGACCAGCGCAAGGGCGATCACGTCGCCGAACCACTGACACTCGACTCTCTATCGTTCATCCTGTCTTCGCCTGACCCGCGCGCGGTGAACGATGCGCGTCGGCGTCTGAAGGACGTGCTGATGGCTGAAGGTGGTCTGCCGACGGATCACCCGATCAACCAGCGGATCAACCGCATGGGCAATCGCGACGGGATCGAGCGGCCCGACCGCGGCAATCTCACGCTCAGCCTGACCCGTGCGGCAGAGGAGCAGGGCTGGCGCGCCGAGGAGGTCGCACAACAGGTTGCGCGCTTCACCGGTGGCGAACGCGCGGTGCAGATGCCCGGCGGCTGGTGGCTGGGGTTCGGTCGCACCAGCACCAGCGACCGGACGCTGATGCACCTGCTGGAAACCGTGGTTTATCAATCATCCACTGCACCAAAACGCGCGAGCACTTCCGCGCGTCCGCCACCACCCCAAGTCGCCACCGGCACAGGAAAACTCAAGACCGTGACCGGAGTGGCCGGCGCCCGTTCAGATGCCGCTGGAAAGACCAGCACCGGCGACGACTCCGCGGTGGTCAATGCTCCGCTGCTGCACCTGGTGCAACCTGCCGTCGCGCCACGTGATCAGCAAATTACCCGCATCAACGGCCTGACCAATGGAACCCTGGATGTCACCATCCGCAGCAGCGAGCGGAAACGCATCCTGGCGAATTTTCCCGCCTTGCTGGCGCGGGCGCGCATCCCGGCGAGCGTCGCGGTACGTCTGAAAGAAGACGACACCAACCGCGAGGACGGCATGCGCACCTTGTGGATCGCGCTGTTCTCGGCCGCGGCGATCATCTACCTGCTGATGTGCATCCTCTATGAGTCGTTGCTCGCGCCGCTCACCGTGATGACCACGGTCCCGGCCGGCATCGTCAGCGTGATGGGGGTGTTCACCATCGCGCGCATACCGCTCGATCCGATGGTGATGCTGGGGTTGTTCCTGCTGGTGGGCATCGTCATCAACCACGGCGTGGTGCTGGTTGATCGCCTGGGCGTCACCGTGCCGATGCACCGCCTGATGCGCAGCGACGGCCACGCGTCGCGACGGGCGATGCTGGCGATGGCCGCCGCCAGCAGACGCCGCTTCACGCCCGTGCTGCTCACCAGCCTGACCACCATCGCCGCGGCGGTGCCGATGGCCTTCAGCCCTGGGCGGATTTTCGGCGCACCGATCTCCGGCCTCGGCTGGTCGCTCAGCATCGGGCTGACCGCGGCCACGGTATTCACCCTGCTGGTGGTGCCGATCGTCTACCAATGGCTCGGCTTCAGCCGCGCCGGAACCCTCGCGCTGCTGCGCGGAGGCAGGACCCCATGATCAATCGCCCGGCTCCTCAACCTGCTCGTACCGGCCTGTGGTTGGCGCTGATGCTGGTCGGCCTGTGGGCGGGCACCATTCGTGGAGCCGATGCTCCGGCACCAGTGGCTGCTCCGGCTCCAGCGTCGACTTCAGCGCCGACTCCCGCAAGGCAGCCGACGGCGGTGACGTGGCTGACGCCGTTGTTCGACGCCAGTCGCACGGCGGCGCGCAATAGTCTGGAAGTGGTCGATGCCGACATCAGCCGCACCAGTGCGCAGTTGTCCGCCCGCGTCGCCGCGGCGCAGTGGAATCCACGGCTCAGCCTCTCGCCCAGCTACGGTCAATCGCGCACGCAGTCCAACAGCGTGGTCGATGGCCCAGGGATCATCCGTTCGCAGAGCGGGTCGCTGTCGCTTGGTTTGGGCAAGTCCTTCGCCACTGGCACGTCGCTGTCGCTCAGCACGGGCAGCAGCGGTTCACGCAGCGACGGTGCGGGAGTGATATCCGACGAGTTTTACAGCAGTTCCGTATCGCTGGCGATCTCGCAGGCGTTGCTGCGCGGTGGCAGCCGTTCGGTCAACCTCAGCGGCATCCTCGACGCCGACGATGCCGAACGGGACGCGCTCGATCAGTTCGACGGTGTGCTTGAAGGCCAGCTCTCCGACCTCGCCGGCCGCTGGTTGGCGTTGGCGCAGTCCGAGGCCTCGCTCAGGCAATTGCGGGAAAACGTGCGGCTGGCGGGCGAGAACCTGCGTCAGTTCGAGGAGCGCCTGCGCATCGGTCTAAGCCGCGAACTCGACGTGCTCAGTCTGCGCCGTGGCGTCGCCGACCAGGAGGTCCAGCTGTCTAAGGCCGAACGCCTCTATGCCGCCGACCTGCGGCAGTTCAAACTGTATTGGCCGGGCCTGGAGCTGCCGGATCGCGCCGCCCTGCTGAACGTCACCGCGCCCACGGTGCCGCCGCAGCCAAGTTTTGCCGTGAGTCGCCAAGGACGTGCGACCCTGCGTAGTCTGGCGGCAGCGGCCCGCCAAATGGCCGCTGCGCGCAATAATGCCTACGATGACCTGAGCGTCGATACCGCGCTGAGCAAATACGGTTCTGACGGCGATCTGGGCGGCTCCTGGTCGGAGCTCGACAACCGCGAGACCTTCGACCTGCGCGTCGGTCTGAGTTACAGCCACACCTTCGGCACCGAAGCCAACCGCATCGCCCACCACCAGGCGCAACTCGCACTCGACCAGACACGTCTGCGTGCACGCATCAGCGAACGCGACTGGCACGCACGCGGCCTGGAACTGCGCGATGGTTTCGACGACGCCCTCGCGCGGGTCGGCGAACAGGAACGCCTGGTCGCAGCCCAGCGTGCGGAGCTGGTGCTGGCGACCGCACAGGTCGAGGCCGGGCTGGTCACCACCCGCGATCTGGTCGATGCGCAACAACGCGTCAGCGACGCGGTGCTAGCGCTCTACCAGGCCAACCTCGATGTGCTGCGCGCCGATCTTCTTCTTCGTCTGCATGAAAACCGCCTCTTGGATCTCCTGCCATGACAAGTGCGGCTTGCCCCACAGCCCGACTTCGCCGCTGCGCGGCTCGCATGCTGCGCATGTCCCCGCTACGCGGAGATCGGTCTGTGGTGACACCGGCTACGCCGGTGCGTTTTGCTGCGCAAAACCAAGCCGATCCCCGCTCCTGCGCGCAGGCGCACTCGGGGGATTGTTGTTCGCGGGCGCTGCCCGCTACGCCCGCCAGGGCCTCTGCCGGCCCTGGACCCGCAACGTTGCGCACCGTTACCGCAAGATTTCTCCAGTACGCATAAGGATTCTCTTTTCATGGCCACAAGCATTTCCACTACTCGTCACCACTTCGTCCATTCCCTCATGCCGCTCGCGGTGGTGGGCACCGCTCTGCTGCTGAACGCCTGCGGCAATCCGGAGGAAGCGGAGAAGGAAGCCGAGCGCCAGCACCTGGCGCAGGCGCAGGAGGTCTCGATCCCGATACGCGTCCAACCCGCCGCAGGTGGGACGGTGGTGGAGTCGTTGTCGGTGCAGGGCCGGCTGGAGGTCTGGCGTCAGGAAATCCTCAGCACGCCGGTGGCCGGCATCATCCGCCAATTGCCTGCTTTGCCCGACCAGCCGGTGAAGGCTGGTGATGTGGTGCTGCTGCTTGATCCACCGCTCGGCGAACCCGACGAGGTCGTCAAGGCCACCACCGCACGTGATCGCGCCAAACGCGCACTCGGTCGGCTGGAATATCTGCGCATCAATGCCCCGGTGACGGTCAGCACCAATGACATCGAAACCGCCAGCGATGCCGTGGCCGATGCCACCCGCGAGCTGGAACTGCTGACCAACCGCCAACTGAAACGCCGCATCGTCGCGCCGTTTGCCGGTGTGCTGGTGAAGATCGAAGGCGTGGTCGGCACCGCAGTCGCCGAAGGCACCAAGTTCGCGGAACTGCTCGACCACAGTCGTTACCGCATCCGTCTGGAGCTGCCGGAGACCACGCTGCGTCGCCTGCAAATCGGCCAAACGGTCGAGGTGCGCGCGCTGAGCGACGACACCACCGCCACCGGCACCGTCGCCAGCATCCCCGCCGCGATCGACACCGAAAAAGGTACCGGCCAGGTGGTGATCGACACCACCATGCCACCAGCCACCTGGCGTCCTGGTGGATTCGCCACCGCCAAGCTGGTGCTGAAGGAGACCACCAGTCCGGTGGTGCTGCCGCGCGACAAGGTGTTCTATGAGGAGAACCGCGCCTTCTGCTGGATCAGCGAAACCCGCGATTCCCACCTGGTCGCACGCCGCGTCTGGCTTGAGACCGGCGCCAGCGATGAGACCCGGTTGATCATCACCAAGGGCGTGAATCCCGGTGATCAGGTGATTGTCGAAGGCCTCGCGGGCATGAGCGACGGGGTGAAGGTCGTCATCGCGCCGGACAAGAAGGACGAGACGAAAAAGAACGAGACGAAAAAGTCAGAAAAAAAAGAAGAGACGAAGAAAGAAGAGACGAAGAAAGAAGAGACGAAGGAAGACACCAAAAAAGACCAACCCGCCAAGGCCGTGGAGCCGACGAAGTGATCGCAGCCCTCATCCGCCGTCCGATCGGCGTCTGTGCCTTCACTTTGGCGATGGCGTTGCTCGGGTTGATGGCGGTGCGGCAGTTGCCGGTGTCGTTGCTGCCACCCGTCGAGCTGCCGGTGCTGACCGTGCGCGTCGATCAGCCGAAGGTGCCGGCCTCGCAGTTGGAGGAACGCATCCTCCAGCCGTTGGAGGATGCGCTGGTCACGCTGCCCGGCCTCGCCCAACTCGAAGGCCGCGCGATCACTGGCGCGGTCGAGGTGCGTCTGCATCTGCACGCCAACGTCGTGCTCGACAATTTGGTCAACCACCTCAACGAATTACTGGCCGGCCTGCGTCTGCCCGAAGGCGTCGAACGCCCGCGCATCCTGCGCTACGATCCCGCTGCTGAACCGATGATACGTCTGGTGCTGGAATCCGTACCAGGGGGACCGCCGCTTGAGAACCTCGCCATCGCCGCGCATGACGCGCTGGTGCCGCAGCTCGAAAGTCTGCCGGCGGTCGCTTCGGTTCGTCTGCGCGGCATGCGCGATCAGGAGCTTCGCATCCGTCCCGACCCGGCGCGGATGGCGGCAGCGAAACTCACCATTGAGCGCATCGAGCAAGCGATCACCAGCGCCACCAGCAGCCGCACCATGGGCATGGTCATGGATGTCAGCGGCACCCAGGGCGTCAGTCTGCGCGGTTCCGCCAGCCGGCCAGAGGACATCGGTCGGGTGATCCTGGCCCCTGGAATCACCATCAACGATGTCGCCAGCGTCGAACGCATCCTCACCGATGCCACCGAACTGGTGGTGGCGTTGCCTGGAGATGAATCCGCCGGCAGCGCTCCCGCTCGCGGTGCATTGCTCTTGGAGGTGCTCGCTCAGGCCGATGCCAGCTTGGTCGCCGCTTCAGATGCCGTGCGCAAACGCTTGGCCGAGATCGGTCAGACCATCACCGCCGACGGCACGCAGGCGGCGGACCCGTTGGCCACTCGCTGGACCTACGCCGGTGGTTCGTTGTCACTGCTGACCGACCGCGCCAGTGCGGTGCGCACCGCGATCAGCGAAGTGCAATCCGCCGCCGTTGAAGGCGCGATCCTGGCGTGGCTGGTGTTGCTGGTGTTCCTGCGCGCGTTCCGTCCGTCGCTGGTGGTGTTCCTCGCCATCCCGCTGTCGGTGGTCGGCACCTTCCTGCTGATGTCGATGGCAGGAGTCGGCCTCAATCTCATGAGCCTGGGTGGCCTCGCGCTCGGCATCGGCATGCTGGTCGACACCGCGATCGTGGTGCTGGAAGCCGCCGATCGCCTGGGCGGCGCCTCACCCGATCAACAGGTGCGCCTACGTGCCATCGCGGTGGGCGTGGGAGAAGTCTCTGGCGCATTGGTGGCGTCGTGCCTGACCAGCATCGCGGTATTCGTGCCGCTGGCATTCCTGCCGGGCATCCTTGGTCGGCTGTTTTACGACCAGGCGTTCACGGTGTCGGCCAGCCACGTCGTCAGCTTGGCAGTCGGTCTGGCACTGGTGCCGACCTTGCTCGCACTGCCCGCGTTCATCCGCCGCACCGGCTTCGGCTCGTGGGCATGGCCACTGGTCAGCGGCGGCGGCTTCGGACGACGTTGGTATTGGTGGCCGATCTGCGCGGTGTGGTGCATTGTCACCGCGCTGCGCTGGGTGTTCACCACCGTCATCCGTCTGCTCATCGCTGCGGGTTGGCTGGTGATCGCCGTACTGCGCTGGCCGGCGCGACTGGTGATCATGCCGATCGATCGCCTCGCCAGCGGTGGCCTGCTCCTGACCGAGCGCGTCTACGGCCGTCTGCTGAACCTCGTGCTGCATCGTCCCACCATCGGACTGGGCCTGTTCGCTGGTGCGTTCCTGCTCGGCTTGGCCTTCATCCCGCTGCTGCCGGTGCGCCTGATGCCGCCCAGCCTGTCGACCCGCTTCACTCTTGATGTCGAACTGCCACGCGGCCAGACGGTGGTGCAGAGCAGCGCGTGGGCCGCGCGTTTCCTCGCTGAGTTGCGCACGTGGCGTGACGACATCGATGCGGTGGCACTGGCCGGTGAGGACAGCACCTACACCGCCGGACTGAACAAACGCGACGATCATGACGTGCAGGTGGTGGTGACCATCACCCGACGTGCCGCCGATCAGGCGCACGAAAGCCGGTTCCTGGCCGACCTCGAACGCCACGCACTGACCGTCGGTGCGGTGAGCGCCGCCGCGCGCACGCCGCCGCTGGTCGATCTCGGCCTGGGCTCGACCAATGCCATCGACCTTGCCATCCGTGGGCCCGACGCTGAAACCCTGCGCCGCCTGGGACTCGACTATACCGCACGTCTGCGCGCCGCCGGCTGCCGTGGCGTGGTGACCTCCGCCACGGCCACGGCCGAGGAACTGCTGATCGTGCCCGATCCGGAGCGTCTGCTCGCCGCCGGCATCAGTGCCGACGCTATCGCCACCGCGGTTGCCGCGGCCGCTGACGTCAAACTGATCACCGGCTTCATCCCGCAGAACAATCCGGATGGCGGCGGCGACCGCACGTTGCCGATCCGCGTCCATGGACCGTTGTGGGGCAAAGCCGCCGCCGACCTGGGGTCGCTCAACCTAGGCACCGCCGACAAGCCCGTGCCGCTCGCTTCGGTCGCCAGCATCGTGCGCAGCCTGCGCGGCGGATTGATCCTGCACCGCGGTGGCATGCGCATCGCCAGCATCACCGCCATCGCCCTGCCGCCGGGACGTACCAGCAACCAAGTCCTGGCCGACGTGCAAAAAACCGCACCGTTGCCGCCGGGTTACCGCCTGATGGGTGACGGCCGCGAAGCCATCACCGACCGCAGCCTGGCGGCGATGGGTGGCATGCTTGCGCTGTCGGTATTCCTGGTGGTGGTGCTGATGGCCATCCAGTTCGAAAGCATCAGCCAACCATTGCTGGTGATCCTCTCGGTGCCGATGGCGGCCGCCGGCGCGTTTCCGGCGTTGCACTTGCTCGGTCACGGCCTCGACGTGATGAGCGGCATCGGCTTGGTGGTGCTGGTCGGCGTGGCGGTGTCGAACGCCATCGTGCTGGTGACCACCGCCAACCTGCGCCGTGCGCAAGGGCTGTTGCCGCGCGATGCCATCGCCGCCGCCGGACGCGAACGCCTGCGGCCGATCCTGATGACGACCTGCACGTCGGTCCTCGGCCTGATGCCACTCGCCATCGGCTGGGGCGAAGCGGTCGAACTGCGCGCGCCCCTTGCCGTGGCGGTGATGGGCGGCCTGTGCAGTGCAACGGTGCTGACGCTGATCTCGCTGCCGTCGGTGTTGTTGTTGGCGGCGGGACGCCAAGCACCCGAGACCACGCCGACCACCTGATGGACCCGCATGGGCTGCGCTGGTCGTCGCAGCGAAACTTGTGATGTGATCCGTACGCGCGTTGTCAATTTCCGAGCAAGTGGCGGGTTCCTAGCGTGGACCAGCATGACCACCAGCCGGGTGCGGAAGCGCCGGGAACGTTGGCATCCTGCACCTCTTAAGCCGCCAACGGCGGCGACGCCCGGTGGTCGGTGCTTCGGCACCGACCGTGCCGACCCGTGGACGCCGTGATTCGACCTGCCATCCTGGCCGATCGAACGATGAATACGTCAGAGACCGTTCGTTTGCGTGGCAGGACGGGTATGGTGCGTTCACCGTCAGCCCATCGCACAAGGAAGCGACGGTGGCGTACATCCAGGGACAGGAGGAGCATCACCACGTGCGGACGTTCCAGGAGGAGTACCGCGAGTTTCTCCGGCGACAGGACATCACCTGGGATGAACGGTATGTGTGGGGATATGGTGGTGACGGCGCGATGACGATGGTGGTGACGGCGGCGCTCACGCACCACCGATCCGGGCGTCGCCGCCGTTGGCGGCTCAGCTCAAATTTCTCGTCCTTTTCCCGGCGCTTCCGCGCCGGGCTGGCGGGGCGTCACCGCCGTTGGCGGCTCGGGATATTGCCGTGCGCTTTGCCTTCGTTCACCACGACGACGACCAAGCTCACACTGCATTCGATAAATCATGATGGCGAAACCAGCACACGTCACCAACCAGAGCAATCGCCACCACTCAGCACTGGTGATTGCTAGATACACATTGGTCCCACCAACGAGCGCGACCATCACCGTCAGCATCAGGCTGAGAGCGATCAACCCTCCGGTGCTTGCGCGCTGCAACTGCTCCTGAGTGAACATCGCAGCGGCTCCTGATAACCTTACTTGGGATACACCGGCATCACGAAGTTCACTGGGCTGGCGTACTTGCTCGTCGGGCCGAACCAGGTGTCGGCGGCGGCGTGCCAGTCTTGCGATTCCCACATGGCGAGCAGGGCGTGATTGATGGCATTGCGCCAAGCCGATTGGTTCTGCGCGACGGCGATGCCGTAGGGTTCGGCGGTCATGCGGTCGCCAGCGATGCGCAGAGCGACGGGGTCGGCGGCGTTGGCAACCATGCCGGCCAACACTAGGTAGTCGTTGGTGGCGGCGTCGATCTCGCCGGCTTCGAGCGCCTTGAGCAGCGCCTCGTTGTCGGCGTATTTCTCGACCGTGGCGTCGGGATTGATTTGGGTCATGTAGAAAGACCCGGTGCTGCCCTTGACCGCGCCGACCTTCTTGCCGTTCAGGTCGAGGTAGCTTTTGATTGGTGAGGCCGATTTCACCAGCAGGGCCTGACCGTCCTGGAAGTACGGCAGGCTGAAGTCGACCTTGTTCGACGACGTGCTCTCGCGGTAGCGCGTGATGGTCATGCTGGCGACCACCATGTCGACGGTGCCTTTGACGATCGATGGACTGCGCTGGTCGAGCGCCACCGGCACGAAGTCGATTTTCTCGATGCCGAGGTGGTTGGCGACACCCTGGGCGATCTCGATATCGAAGCCGGCCCATTGCTGACCGATCTGGAAACTGAACGGCGGGTTGTTGGCCAGCACGCCGACGCGCACGGTCTTGGCGGCGGTCACCGCCGCGAGCACATCGTTGGCACCTGCGGGCGCCGCCGCGCGGTCACCACCGGTGCAGGCGGACAGGGCAAGGATGGCAGCGGTCAGGAGGAAAAATGGCAGGCGGAGGGTCATGGTGGTCACCTGTGAGGTTCGATTCGCGAATGAGTGAAGGGACGAGCGAAAACTTGAAACCAACGGCGAGCGGAGCGAGTCCGCCGTGGGCTGCGGGAGCGGCGCCCCCTAAGCGAAACGACTAAAACCGACGCTGTTTCACCGTGCCGTAGCGCAGTTGCATGCACTTGCGCAGCTTCTCGCCCAGGGCGTCGTCCTTGGGCTTCTTCTCGGCCAGCGCGCTGTAGTCCTGCATCGCCTTGGTCAGGAACTGGTAGGCCTCTTCATAGTGCTTGTCGCGCTCAGGCGAGTTGCCCTTGCCCAAGGCGGTATTGTAGGCGTCCTGACCTTTGGCGAAGATCATGTCGGCGGCCGCTTCGCTGCCGTCGCTGGTGAGTGCTGCCTGCTCGACCTTGGCCTTGGTCTTTTTTCCGGCGCGCTGCGCGGTGGCCTCGTCGGGATAATAGATCACGCGCTGCGGGTTGAGCTTGCCCGCCTCGGCGCTGTCGCTGGCGAAGTAGAACGGCGTGTCGAGTTCCGAGCAGAACGGGCCCTTCTTGTTGGTCGCTACCTGCGACGGCTTTTCCGCCGGCTTGGCGTCGTCGCTCTTGGCCCACAGGCCGGACATGCTTTTGCGCGCCTTGGCTTCGGCGTCCTTGACCGCCTTCTCCAACGCGGGGTCCGCCTTCGCGCCGTTCTGGAAACGGGCGAGGCCGGCTTCGACCAGCTTGGCGTTAATGTTTTCGCCATTGATGACGAACTGGACCTTGGCCGCACCCATCTCATCCGTGCCGAAGGCATCGGTGTAGAGGATCGAGCACTTCTTGCCCTTCATCAGTTCAGTGAGTTTGGCCTGCGCCTTGGCGCGACCAGCGTCGTCCGCCGGCACCGCGACGTGCGCCAAGCCAAGCACCACCGGGAAGGTCTTGGTCATCACCACGACGCGGTCGGGCGCCGGTACGGCGATCACCGGATAGGCGTCGGCGCCAGTGGCGACAGTGGCGACACCTGCACTCATGATCAGCGTCGCGACGGTCGCTACGAGCGCGACACGACGAGGGACGAAAGACAAGAATGACATACGCGCTCCTGCGGCTGACGGACGGGCGGGGATGGTGGCGGGTCTGTCAGCGTGAGGCAAGCGTGGGCTGGCGATCCTGTGGCACGGGCGTCTCGCCAATGCTGGAAAGCTAAGCGCGTCCCGCGGGACGTTGTGATAATAGCCCGGCACTTCAGTGCCGGGAACCTTACGGGTCGACACACTAGTCCCGGAGGGACGGCTGAATCGCTGATGATTTCAGCCGTCCCTCCGGGACTTGGCAAATTTTCACGTCTGTTCCCGGCACTGAAGTGCCGGGCTATTTCCATGCCGCCCCGGCGGGGCGGCGACTTCAGGATTAGCTTTCCAGCATTGGCGGAACGCCCGTGCCACGCTGCGTGATCGGGGCCACTTTCGGCTCCATCCGGTGTCACCGCCCGGTTTCATCAAACCGCAGCAAGCGCCCGGCGTTGATCATCACCGCCAATGTTCCCAGGTTGTGCAGCAGGACGGAAGCCACCGGGCCGTACCAGCCGATCGCCGCGCCGGCGATGATGACCACCGTCCAACCGAGGCCGATGAGCACATTGATATTGATGGTGCGGCGGCACAGACGGCTGAGGCGGATGCAGGTACCGAGGCGACGGAGGTCGCTCGACATCAACACTAGATCGCTTGATGCCATCGCCACATCAGTGCCACCGCCGCGGCCATCTGCGGTCAAACCACCGATGGCGACGCCGACTGCGCCAGCTTTGAGTGCGAGCGCGTCATTGACGCCGTCGCCGACCACCAGCGGATGACGCCCGGCGGCAATCTCTGCCAGCACCCGGTCGAGCTTCTGCTGCGGCAGCACTTCCGCTTCGACCAGGTCGATGCCGAGACGCGCCGCGACCGACTCGGCCACCGCGCGACGATCGCCGGTGACCATCACCTGCCGCGTCAGCCCCAGGCTGCGCAGATCGGCGAGCGCACGTGCGGCTTCCGGACGTGGTTCGTCGGCCAGCAGCAGCCAGCCGTGAAAACGGCCAGCCACCGCGAGCGCGACCAGCGGACCGTCATGAGTCGGTGCCGTCGGCACCACGATGCCGGATTCGCTGAGGTAGCTCGCACGACCCATCAGCACCGCGCGACCATCAGGCAGCGTGCCGCTCAGGCCCTTGCCGCCGATCTCCTTGATGCCACTGAGCGCGAGACGTTGGTCGCTGGCCAGAGCACCGCTGACCGCACGACTGACCGGATGGCTGCTTGCCGCACCCAGGCTGCCGGCGATCCGGGTGAGCTCCGACGCATCAACCCCCTCTGCCGGCGACGTGCCGGTGAGCGACAGACGACCAAGCGTGACCGTGCCGGTTTTGTCGAGGATCAGCGAATCGACCTCGGCGAGTTCTTCCAGGAACGCAGTACCTTTGACCAGGATGCCGTGCCGACCAGCGACGGCGAGCGCGGCGATGGCAGTCGCCGGAGCAGCCAGCACCAAGGCGCACGGACACGACGCGACCAGCACCGACATCATCGAATCGACCGAGCCGGTGAAGAACCACGTCGCACAGGCGAGCAGCAACACCGCAACCAGGTACGGCTGGGCGTAACGTTCAAGCAGGCGCGTCACCGGCGGCTTGGCCTGTTCGGCCTCGTGCAGCAGCGACACGACTTTGCCGAGCGCGGTATCGGAACCGGTGCGCGTGACTTCGACGATCAGTCGACCGTACTGATTGATGGTACCGGCGAACACCGAGTCGCCGACCGCGACTTCAACCGGCACCGATTCACCGGTGATCGGCGCGGTGTCGAGGCTCGACGTACCATCGCGCACAATGCCGTCCGCCGGGCAACGATCGCCTGGGCGGATCTCAACGCGCATGCCAGTACTGAGGGACTCGACCGCCACCTCATTCACCGATCCATTGTCGGCGATGCGGCGCGCATGCGTTGCCGACAGACGACCGAGCGCGGCGATGGCCTCACGCGAGCCGAGCAGGCTGCGTTCCTCCAACACGTGACCGATGACCATGGCGAGCGGGACCAGCGCGGCGGTTTCCAGATCACCGACCACCCAGGCGGCGATCAGCGCGACTGCGACGAGTTGATCTGTGACGCCATGCAGGCTCGGACGACGCAGACTGCTCCACGCCTCCATCAGCACCGGCACCGCGACCAGCACCGCCGCGACACCAGCGACCAGGTTGGCCAACTCGCGCTGCGTTGGGATCGCCAAGTGCTGTCTCTTATACACATCTGACGCTGCCGACGAATAGAGAGGTGTAGATCTCGGTGG